>Ga0335085_10018474_pt1 | contig 10018 bp, 7 predicted proteins | sample Lox_Sample_45_FD_206712 | JGI IMG/M metagenome (GOLD analysis project Ga0335085, IMG submission 206712) | Soil microbial communities from Loxahatchee National Wildlife Refuge, Florida, United States - Lox_Sample_4.5 | ecosystem: Environmental > Terrestrial > Soil > Wetlands | place: USA: Florida... | reverse complement strand
TCCACCTGTTCAAGCAGGACGACTTCTGGTCCACCTGGGACGTCTACAACATGCCGCATGTCTACAACCTGGAGTGGGACCCGCGCGAGGAGCACCCGATCACGTTCCCGCACACGTGGGTGCTGCAACCGGCCGCGGCAGCTGCCGGCGCGTTCCTGAAGTCCTTGGCGATCGAGCCGCCGATCAAGCCGGGGACACCCGACCCGTACACCCCGCCCGAGCCCGGCCAACTGGTCCCCCATGAGTACATCCAGGTCGGTCCGATCACGCAGTTCGTCACCATGCTCCGCGAACCGAACGGCCGGCGACCCGCCGACGTGCGGCAGCACCAGCCCGACCACGGGCTGAGCCACCCGACGGGTTCATGAGCGGGGCGACGACAGGCACCACTGTGAGAGTCCGCCTGGCGCGGCCGCCGTCCGTGGCGGCTGCGCCAGGGACGGCGTAAGGAGGCAGGTCACCAATGAGCGACGTGGCGCAAGGCCCGGGCGATGCCAGGGCAGGCACCGGCGCCAAGAGCAGCGGGCGCGGGCAGCTCGGGGTGCTGCTGGAGTGCTTCGGCGGGCTCAAGGCCGCTGGCAAGGCCCGCCGCGGCCTGGACGCGCAGCTGAAGGCGCAGGGCGCCGCCCTGCTGGACACCGTCGTCGTCCGGGTCAACGCGAAGCACAAGTCGTCGGTGTATGACCCGCGCCGCGTGGTGCAGGGAACCCTGACCGCGTTCCTTACCTGGGGCCTGTTCGGCCTGGTCGCGGGCGGGCTGAAAAGCCTGGCCATCTGGGCCATCCTCGGCGCGGTCTGCGGCGGCCTGTGGGCGTACTACACCGAGCACCTGCTGAGAAAAGACGAACTGGCCCGCATCGGCTCCCACCTCCCGGCCAGTTCCTCGGCGCTGGTCACCTTCGCCAGAACCCGTGACCCCCGCAGCCTCCTCAAGGCCACCGCGGCTCACGCCCCGGCCACGGCCAGCGTGGCCGCCATCGGCGACGACCTGGCCGTGCGCGCCTTCGCCGGCGCGACCGACCCTATCGAACTGCCCCGCAGCCCCGGCGGGGGCGCGATCTCGCCCAGCCAGACCGCGCCGACGAGCATGATCATGCTCCGCTACCCCAGCACCGGAACCGCCAGGCAGGTCGCCTCCCAGGCAGCACCCTCGTCCAAGAAGGCAGCCAGTCCGGTTCAGGTAGAGCTGGTGATCTGGGCCGACCCCGGCGGCCGCCGGCACGTCGCCGATCCCAGCCAGGGCGTGAAGGCGTGGGCCAAGAGTGACCTGGTCAGCTGGGGGCTGTTCGGCGTGGTTGTCGGCGCCCTCGCCGGCGCCTTCGGTGGCGGCGGCGTTCACAGCTTCGTCAGCGACGCGGTGGTGACCGGCGTCGGCTGGGCGGTGTTCGGTCTGGTGGCCGGCGCGCTGTACGGGCTGTGGGCGGGCCGCGCCGTCTCGGCCCGCAGGCTCAAAGGCCTCAGCGGCCTGCTCGTCCCGGGCAGCTCGATCCTGGTCGCCTGGGCCGACGGGCCCGTCAGCGCGGACACCATCGGCACACTCACCGCACCCGGATCGCAGCGGCTGATCCTGCGCTTCAACGCCATCGAAGGCGGCGCGGTCCTGGAGGCTACCTGAGGCTCCGGGTCCGTAACGACCCTGATCACCCCTAGACCGCCGACACGTGGAAAATCGCCGCTCCCAACCCGGCGAGGCCGGGCCAGGCGGGACCGTTTTTAGGAGGAGCCGCCGTGACAGGCCAAGGGATCATCGCCGCCGGGATCACCATTGGGGGCTTCAAATGGACCGGCAGCTTCACCACGATCGACCTGATCGCGGCGACGACCAACGCGCTGAACGGCGCGCTGCTGGCCCGCCGGCCCGACCACTACAAGAACTTCACGATCGTCGGCATACTGCTGATGGCGCTCCTGGGCGGCATCGGCGGCGGGGTCACCCGCGACGTGATACTGAACAAGATCCCGAGCGCGTTCACCAACCCGGCCTACATCCTGCTGTGCCTGGCGGCCGGGATCGTCGGCTACCTGATCGCCTTCTCCTCCGGCCAGCTGTTCCGCGAGGGGCTGTTCCAGTTCATGACCTCCTTCTCCCTGCCCTGGTACGCCATCGCCGGGGCACAGGCCGCTGAAAAAGCACACCTGCCCATCCTGGGGGTGCTGGCCATGGCGGTGATCGGCCCGACCGCCGGCCGGTGGTATATCGATGTCTCCAGCGGCGTGCCCCCCAAGCAGTTCATCCGCGGCGAATGGTTCGTCACGATCGCCGCATTCACCGGCCTGATATGGCTGATCTGTTATGCGGCCGGGCTCAACACCTGGTGGTCCGCTGGGGTCTCCTTCGTCATCGGCTTCACGGTACGCATGCTCGCCCTCTACCTGGGGTGGGAAGAACCGCTGGCCAAAGAGCCCGCCGGTGTCTACCAGCACTCCGACGGCCGGCCGCTGCTGGGCCGCAAGATCGCCGGCAAATCCCAGCGCGAGCTCAAGGGCCTGGGCCTGGTCGTGGAGAACCCGGGCCCGGGCGCCGACGGTTAGGCCGGTGGGATCGTGAGCGTCCGCAACCACGACACGCCCGCGGGGCACACCACGGCCCGGATCCCGCACCCGGCGGAGAACCACACGACCTACCTAGCCAGCGGCCTCAGAGCGGCCGCGGGCAGCCGGCAAGGAGGAACACGATGAGCGCGGCCCATCTGTTCAACGCGATATTCAACGCAGGCCTGACCGTCTTCTTGCTCACGCTGATCGCGAGCTTGGGCATGACCTTCAGCGTCAAACAGATCCTGCAGCCGGTCAGGAGGGTCTGGCTGCTGGCCGGCGCCGTTGTGCTGAACTCAGGGCTAGCGCCGCTGGTTGCCATCGGAATCTGCCACCTGTTCCCGCTCACCGCCCAGGCGCGTGCCGGCGTGGAGCTCGTGATGATCGCCGCGGGGGGCCCGGCTTGCATGAAGTCTTGTGAGCTGGCCAAGCGAGCGGATCTGGCGATGGCCGTGTCCTTTACCATCGTGCTGCAACTGGTCAACATCGTGGTCGTGCCGCTGTGGGCCAAGGGGATCATCACCGGGGCCACGGTCAACCCGTGGAGCATTGTCGGCGACCTGCTGCTCCTCATCTTGGCCCCGCTGGTGGTCGGCTTCATCCTCCGCGGCCGCTACCCCGAGCACCGCGATGGCTGGAAGGCCGGCCTGGAGAAGACTTCCAACATCGCCCTGTGGATCGCGATCGTGGTCGGAGTGGCGGTGAACTGGAAGTCCATTGTCTCGGTCTTCGGTTCTTGGGTCATTCTCTCTTCCGTCGTGCTCATCGTCGTCTACGCCGTCCTGGGCTGGGCCGTCGCATTCCGGAACCGGCAGTCCGCGATCACCATCTCGAATATCACCGCCATGAGGTTCACGCCGATCGGCCTGCTCGTGATCTCGACCGTCCTGCGCAACCAAGGCGCCTACCTCACCCCGGCACTGGTCGCCGGCTTTATCGACACCGTCGTCCCGTTCGTGATCGCCGCCGAGATCGGGCGCTTCGTCAGCCGTTCGCGGGCAAAGCCCGCCCCCGGCGTCCGAGCAGCAGCCGGGCCTCCATCGGCAGCCACAACCCCCTCGCGGACAACGTGACCGGCGAGCAGCGCGTGCGTTACCGCCCGCGGCCCGCCGCGGCGAGGCGGTGCACACCTCCAAGCGCCACCTGGGCTTCCGCGGCATCCCCTAGGGACGTGATCACGCCCAGATAAGAGAAACCGGCCGGGAACGTGGTCTCCCCGGCCGCTGGCAGAAAGGCGTCCACATGTCATGGGCCCTGCTGTTCCGGGCTCGCGAGCGCCTCAAGGGCAGCCTGTGGTTTTATCCGCTGGCCGGCGCGATCCTCGGCCCGCTGCTGGCAGTGCTCACCCGCCAGGCTGACACGTCGGTAACAGTTCCCCAGGCATGGCAGTACACCCCGTCGACCGCCAGCACCGTGCTGACCACGATCGTCGGTGCCACGGTGGGCCTGACCGGCTTCGTGGTGACCGTGACGGTTCTGGCGATCCAGATGGCGACCGGCACGTTCTCCGCTCGTTACATGCGGATCTGGTACCGGGATCGTCTGCTGAAGGCTGTGCTCGCGGTGCTGGCCGGGACGCTGACCTTTTCGTTCTCACTGCTTCGTCAGGTGGGGTCGAAACAGGTTCCGAATATCGGGGTCAGTGTCGCGGGCTTCCTTCTGGTGCTGAGCCTGGTGCTGTTCCTGCTCTTCTTCGATCGCTTCATCCACCGGCTCCGGCCGGTCGCAGTAGCAGACCTCGTCGGCCAGATGGCCCTCCGGGTCATTACCACCGTCACCGAGGCGGCCGAGATCGATACCGGCTCCGCCGAGATCGCCGCGGGCGACCCGGTGCTCATGGTGACAAGCGGGCGCGCCGACTCCGTCCAGGCCATCAATGTCCGCGGGCTGGTCACCTGGGCCAGCCGTCACGATCACCTGCTCGCCATGCAAGCCGCGGTCGGCGATTTCGTCACCACCGGCCAGCAGCTGATCGCCGTCTTTGGCGATGGTGCCGCCCCGGCCAAGGCCAGCCGGCTGCAAGCGATGATCGCACTCGGGGCCGAGCGGACCGTCGAGCAGGATCCCGCTTTCGCTATCCGGATCATGGCGGACATCGCGGTCAAGGCGCTCTCAGCCGCCATCAACGACCCCACCACCGCCGTTCAGGCGCTTGACCACCTGGGGAACGTGCTCCGGCTCCTCGGCGCCACACCGCTCCACGGGCCGCTGACGTTCCGGGACACCGAAGGCACTCCCCGGCTGCTCATGCCAGGGCGAACCTGGGCGGACTACCTGACGCTGGCGGTCACCGAGATCCGCGAGTACGGCGGCAGCAGCATCCAAGTCGTGCGGCGTCTGCGGGCGATACTCGAGGATCTGCAGGAATCCGTCCGCCCCGAGCACCGCCCGGCAGTGGATACGGAGATCGCAAAGCTGGACGCCACAATCGCCACCGGTTTCGCAGGCTCCGTGGACGAGAATCAGGCGCGGGCCCGCGACCGGCAGGGCATCGGCGGCCCGGCGGCAAGCGAAATCAGTTCACCAGCAGCCAGCGACTGAGCGGAGATCTGGGCCGGAACGGGCTTCGCGGAGGCGGCACGTGTCCGGTAGCCGGGCGGTCGGCACGGCAGGCGAGCCGTCAGCGATCATCTGGGTCCAGCAACGCCGCCTGGACGTCATACCCGAGCCCGTCCGCCACGCCGACCGTGGCGGCGACGACCCGGCCAAGCCCTGCCGCGGCCGCGACGGCCAGTAGCACGTCGGTGATCTCATCTTCGGTCGCCCCCGCTGCCAGCGCCCGGCTGACACCCCATTCCAGGCAGACCGCCGGGGACCCGATCGCTACGAGCGCCCCCATCTGCACCAGCGCCGCGGTCTTGGGGTCCATGACCCAGGGCCCGGCCTGGCCGAGCCCGAGCCCGGCCTGGTCTTGGACGACGCCCTCGTCCATGATCGCCAGCCTGCGCAGGATCTCCTGGAATCTCACCGTCTGGCCCATATGGACCTCCGCTCGTCCCGGGCGCCAAATGCCTCCCGGGCCCGGGCAGGCTACCTTGTCTTCATCATCGGGACGCGAAGCCGGCCGGCGCATCACCCCGATGTTGGTATATGCCGGGCGTCAAGCCCATCGGCTAGCCGCCAAGCAGGCCGACCGCTGTCGCCTTTTGTACTGCGTCGTTGCGGGACGAGACGCCCAGCTTGCGGTAGATCGCTCTGAACTGGGTCTTGACGGTATGGCTGGAGATGAACAGCCGCTCTGCGATCTTGTCGGCGGTGAGGTGGGTTTGCAGGTAGGGAAGCAGCCGTAGCTCGGCCGGAGTAAGCGGCAGCATGGCGGCCGCTCCCGCCGCGGCCTTGGCGCTGGCTAGGACGGCGCGGAAGTCTTTGATCTCGTCGATGAGGGTTCCGAGGGCCGGCCGGCGGCTTATGATGTCGTCGATCTCGCGCAGGAGCTGGCGGACTGTGGCCGGCTCGGCGAGGGCCAGATACACCGTGGCCAGCTGAAGCCGCAGCCTGACGGCATAGTACGGCAGCACGTAAGTGGCTGACGGGCGCGCCCGCATCGCCCGGGTGAGCTGTCGACGTGCTTCTTTCACGTCACCATGGTGCAGGGAAAGCCTGGCTGCCCCGGCGAAAGTCGGCAGGCTGAAGACATAGTCGTGCAGCCGTTGCGCATCGATCATGCCAAGCCCGAGCTTCAGCCGGTCGGCGGCCTCCGTCCACTCGCCGCGATCCATGGCGAGCCACGCGAGATGGGCTTCACAGAGGGGGACCGTATCCCAGTTGCCTATTCGGGCTGCAGCAGTGGACGCCTCGGCGAAAAGAGCGCGGGCCTCGTCGAGTTGTCCGGCGAGCAGGTGCGCTTCCGCGAGCAACCACAGTGCTTGGTCGCGCCAAGGGCTCCAGGCTGGTTCTTGGGCGAGGCTGAAGGCTGCGTCGGCCATCATCCGCTCCGGGCCGCTGGCACACATGCCCGCCCGCAACTGGGCCCGGCCCGAATCGAAAGAGGCTGTACCAGTGGCGGGCTCGCCCTCGAACGACGCGGTGTCAACGACTGCCGCCCACCGCTCTGCCTTGACTGTATCGCCGGTCAGCACGCCTTCCCAGCAAGCGAGCACCGCGAGCGGCGGGTAGCGTGCGATGGTCGCATCGCCGAGCGCGGCGAACCAGCGTTGCACAGTTGACAACTGCCCGGCCATGTACGTCGACAGAGTCAGTTTGGCTGTCAACCGCACCGAGCGGTCCCAGTCGACCGTGTGCAACAGGTGCTCCAGGGCAAGCGCCGGGGATCCATTGGACTCATACCAGTCAGCGGCTCGCTGGTGCAGCGCCATGATGATGCCGGGTTCGGTGCGGCGAAGCTCACCGAGCAGGAAGTCCCGGAACAGGGCGTGGTAGCGGTACCATTCCCGCCGGCGGTCGAGCGGGGTCAGGAACAAGCCGTGTTCCTCTATCTGGCGCAGGTGAATAGCGGCGGTTGACGTCTGGAGGACGGCGTCGCAGAGCGGGGCTGAGAGCTGATCGAGCACCGCGGTGCGCCGCAGGAACTGCTGAATGGCCTCCGGCTGCTGGATCAGGGCCTCGCGGTACAGGTAGTCGGCCACATACGGGTCGGCGCCAGTGACGCCTCCCGCCAGGCCGTGGTTCCTCTTCGCGATCAAGGCAGCGAGGTGGAGGCCGACCGGCCAGCCTTCCGTCTGTTCGGTCACCGCAGCTGCCAGGTCAGGGGTCAGGGTGACCTGTGCATTTGCGAAGATCTGCCGGGCGCCGTGGGCATCGAGAGCCAGATCGCCAGCCGCAAACTCCACTGCCTCTCCCAAGGCCCGGAGCCGCGGCAGGAAAGGCTGCTGGGAACGGCTGGCGGCGGCCAGCTGGGATCCATCCGGAATGGCCGAGATCACCATGCCCAGCACGTCGTGGCAGCCGGATGACTGCAGTTCGTGAAGATCGTCCAGCATAAGGACGAACGGTACGGGGCTCGCGCGGAACTCTGAGACCAGCCGCGGCGCAGCGCGGCCCAGGACCGACACGACCTGCCCTCTCATATCGGCGACCAGATCGGCGCTGCCCAGACCGGCCCGGCAGTACGCGGACGCCAGCGAGACGAGCAAGACCGCGGGATCATCGTCGAAGCGGTCGAGAGACACCCAGGCCACGCGCCGATCCTCTGCGGCGGCCCACTGCGCCAGGAAGGTTGACTTGCCGTAGCCCGTGGGCGCCGTGACCGCGACGAGGCGGCAAACGCTCGAACGGGCAGTTTCAGCAAGATCGCCACGGCTGACAGCGCCCGGGCGCGGGCGCGGGACCGAGAACTTGGCGTCAAGCAACAGCTGGCTGAACTCAGGAAGTGGCGAGGCCGCCTCTCGCGTGCCTGCGTTCACGGGCAGATCCTCGTCTGCACATGAACGAGCCTCCTGCTCCCGCGGAGCAGGCAGGCACCAGCGGCGGCTGCAGACATCGCGGCCCCCACTGGTAAACGTCCCCTGGCAAGCGTCCCGCCCCGAGGCGGTACCCACATGTCGGTTCGTCCCTGTTCGCCGTCTGCCCGTGCGTGCTTACCATCTCAATGATCGCACCCGCGGAGAAGGGGACTTCACCGGCCCAGGAGGCTGTGGCCAGAGCACACACGGGGACCTAGGGTACTTAATGACCACTGGCTGTGCCGCCGTGCCCCGGTAGTGCCGGAAGGGGTGATGACCAGACACTTTGTACAGGCCGGGAAGCGGGCGGTGCGGGCGAGCCGCACGCCCGAGTGTGACATCGCGAGCGCAGCGCCGGCATCTGGGCGGCCGGGGCGGGGTTTCACGCGCCAAACCGGGTAACGACGCCGGCGCATGGGTGAGGGGGCAGCATGACCACCCTGGAACCGTCGTCTCAGGAATTAAGCACGGCGGCAGCGGCTTATCCGGACGCAGGCGAAACGAGGCGGCTCCGCGCGGGACGTCTGCGTTTCTTCCGGACGATCGCCGAGTCCGTGGGCGTCCAGGGTCCCACAGCGGGAGTGGTCATCGCGCCTGCCGTCCTCGCCGGCGTCTCCGGCGGCGGGACCGCCCTGGTCGAGCTCGTCGCCGCGGTGGCCATGGGCTTTGTCGCTTACGCCTTTGTCATCTTCACCCGCGGCTTCAACAGCGCCGGGTCGGTGTACGGATTCACCGGCGCGGTCGCCGGGCCCCTATTCGGGTTCATCTCCGCCTGGACCCTCATGCTGGTCTATGTCAGCTTCGCGGGCGGGCTTTGTGCGGTCACGGCAGCCGAGGCAGGGCCCGCCTTTGGCACCATGGGCCTGCACCTGTCGTGGCAGGTGTACGCGATCATCGCCTTTGTCCTGGTAATGGCGCTTGCCTATCTGGACATCAAGATCTCAGCCTCGGTGATCTTGGCCCTGGAGGGCGTCTCGATGCTGCTTGTGGTCATTGCCTGCAGCATCATTCTGGCCAAGGGGGGTTTCCACGGACATGCCTTCAGCTCAGCACCGTTCCGGCCAGACGGAGCCACCTTCTCCGTGCTCGGCCTCGGGGTGGTCCTGTCGTTCTCGACCTTCTCCGGGTTTGAGGCAGCAGCTACGCTGGGCGAGGAATCCCGGCAGCCGCGACGGCTGATCCCTCCCGCCATCATGGCCTCCCTCGCCGTGGTCGCCGTCTTCACGATCGGTGCCATCGCGGTGGTGACGAACGCCTACCCAGGGGTCAACCAGCTCTCGGCCGCCGCGGTGCCGCTGGTCACGGTCACCGACAAGTTCGTGGCCGGCTGGATGGGAAACCTGATCAACTTCGGAGGGGTGGTCAGCGCGTTCGGTGCCTCACTCGCCTGCGCTGTCGGCGCCTCACGCATCCTGTTCGCGCTCGGGCGTGACGCCGGGCCCGTCATGCTGCGCCGGACAAGCCGCATAACGGGTGCCCCGGCAGGCGCGCTGATCTGGGTCGGGGCGGGCAGCCTGCTCACGCTGTTGCTGTTCATCCACGAGCCGCTGGCCACCCGGGCCGTCGCGCTCAGCCTCAGCTACGGGGCCGACCTGATCATCGTCGCCTACATCCTGGTCGTCATCGCCGCCATCATCTTCACCATCCGGCGGCGCATGGCCCCGGCCAAAACCGTCATTCTCCTGATCGGCCTGGCCGTCCTCGGCTATGTCGTCAAGGCCACCTTCGCCCCGTTCCCAGCCCCCCCTTACAGCTGGGACGCGCTCGCCGCCGGGATCACCCTGGCCGCCGGGATCGTCCTGCCGTTGGCGTACCCGCCGCTGCGGCGCGGGATCCGCGAATCGCCCCTTCTCAAAGCCGGGGCCAACGCCCTGCTCGGCGCACCGGGCTCCGCAACTGACCAATGATCCATCTCTTCCGGTAGCAGGGAGGACCACCGAGATGATCTACATCGGAGCTAACCTGGGACCATGCTGATCATCCCGGGTGTTGAGGTGGACGAGCGACGCCTGGCCGACATCTGCGACCGGTATGGGATTGCCGAGCTCAAGATCTTCGGCTCGCAAGCCCGCGGCACCGCC
>Ga0335085_10018473_pt1 | contig 10019 bp, 7 predicted proteins | sample Lox_Sample_45_FD_206712 | JGI IMG/M metagenome (GOLD analysis project Ga0335085, IMG submission 206712) | Soil microbial communities from Loxahatchee National Wildlife Refuge, Florida, United States - Lox_Sample_4.5 | ecosystem: Environmental > Terrestrial > Soil > Wetlands | place: USA: Florida... | reverse complement strand
TCGCCCGCCTTCATGTCAATGGCCTGGATATCGGACAGCTTCATCCCGTTCTGAGACAGGACGTAGTTCAGCCAGAAGTAACTGGCCCCAGCACCCAGCTGGGCGGCCACGGTCTTGCCCTTCAGGTCCGCGATCGTCTTGATCTCCTTCTTGGAGACCATTCCGTCCCCGCCGTTCGAGTCGTCCAGGGCCAGGACCTGCTTCACCGCGATGGGATTCTCCGCCGCGGCCGTCATGACGTGGGTGTCCACGGTGGTCGCGAAGCCCTGGATCCGGTCCGCGGCGAACGCCGCCCGGCGGTCCGCCGGGCTCTCGATCACCACGATCTCCACATCGATCCCCCGCTTCTGAAAGAAGCCCTTCTCCTTGGCCAGGTAGAGCGGGGCGTAGCCCAGCCAGGTGGACATCCCCAGCTTGATGGGCTCGCCAGCGTACGCCGTTCCGGCCAACAGGAGCCCCGCCAGCACGAGCACCATCAACCATCGCTGCCTCATCGCGAACCTCCCTCTTCTCACTCTTCCCGAATGTCCTGGAACCGTCCGGGCGCTCGCACCGATGCGCGAGCGGACCGGACACACATCCCTCTCGCCGGAGCGAACCCCGACCCGCCCCCGACCCCTGAGGATCGGGGCAGATCGAACGGCCATGTTCCGCGGCGTGATCAGGTCGGAGCCGGAAGCGGGTGGATCGTATCACCACTGCCGGTCAAGTCAACCGCAAAGTCGCCTTGACCCTTGACGCCCCGGGGTTTTTCACGTATGAGAGGCCGTCCCGGACGGGCCCGGGGCTGGGCCTCTACTGCGCCGAGAAGGGGCCCCGGGACACTTGCGGAGCGAGAGCATCCTGATGACCACCCCTACCCCGGCGGTTCGGATCGAGGGGCTCCACAAGCGGTTCGACACGGCGGTCGCCGTGGAAGAGCTGACCTTCGACGTGGGGGAGAACGAGTTCCTGGCTCTGGTCGGGCCCAGCGGCTGCGGCAAGTCCACAGCCCTCCGCATCATGGCCGGCCTCGTTCCTGCCACGCGGGGCGCGGTGTTCGTCCGCGGCCGGAAGGTCGGCGGTCCCATCCAGGATGTCGGCATGGTCTTCCAATCGCCCATCCTCCTCCCGTGGCGGACCGCCCTGAGCAACGTGCTTTTCACCGCAGAGATGCGCGGCAAGCGCCAGGCCGAGTACCGCGAGCGGGCGCTGGCGCTGATCCGGCTGGCCAGCCTGGATGGCTTCGAGGCGCGGTATCCCCACGAGCTGTCCGGCGGGATGCAGCAGCGGGTTGCGATCTGCCGGGCCCTGCTGCTCGATCCATCCCTGCTGCTGATGGACGAGCCCTTCGGAGCCCTCGACATCATGACCCGGGAGAAGATGGGCTTCGAGCTGCTCAAGATCTGGACCGCGACCCGGACCACCGTGGTGTTTGTCACCCACAGCATCACCGAGGCCGTCCTGCTGTCGGACACCATCGTGGTGATGACCGCGAGGCCGGGGCGGGCGAAGGCCGTGATCCGGGTCGATCTGCCGCGTCCCCGGGACGTCGGGACCCTGCGCGACCCACGCTTCGCGGAGCTGGCCGCGCAGGTCCGGGACAACATCGAAGCGCAGTGGGTGGAGTGAGGGCGGCCACGCGATGCTCGCCAAGCCACGCATGAATCTTCGGCCGGTGATCGAGGCCGCGATCGGCTTTACCGTGATCCTGCTGGCCTGGGAGTACGGCACGGCCCTGCTCCGGATCCCGAGCTACGTCCTGCCGGTGCCCTCCGCCATCCTGCGGCGGTTCCGGGAGACCGCCGCCGTCCAGGCGCAGCACCTGGGCGCCACGGCGACCACGACCCTCGCCGGACTGGCCCTGGCGCTGGTGGTCGGAGTCCTCTTGGCCCTGGCCGTCATCTACATCCGGCCGCTGAAGGCGATCGTCCTCCCCGTCCTGGCGGCTTTCAATAGCATCCCCAAGATCGCCATTGCTCCACTCTTCATCATCTGGTTCGGCCTGGGCATGGAGTCGAAGATCCTGCTGGCCTTCTTGCTGTCCCTGTTCCCCATCTTCGTCAACTCGGTGACGGGGATGGGGGAGATCGAGCCGGACGTCCTGGATCTGGCAAGACTGGCGGGGGGAACCGCCTGGCGGATCTTCGTCAAGGTGCGCCTGATGAACGCGATCCCGTACATCACGGACGCTCTGAAGGTTGCCTTCCCCCTGGCGCTGGTCGGTTCGATCGTGGGCGAGTTCATCGGTGGGAACTACGGCGTGGGCTACTTGATCCTGTCGGGCCAGTTCAACCTGGATACTCCCTTGGTGTTCGCCTGCCTCCTCACCATCACCCTCTTCACCTCGGCCGCGATCGGCCTCGTGGTCCTGGCGGAGTGGTTCTTCCTCGCCTGGCGCCCCTCCCGACGCGTCCGGTAAGAGGCTGCTGAAAAAGGCCCATCTGTCCGCCTCAGGCGGATTGGCGCGCCCGGGTACCCGTCGGCCCCGCGGGCCGATGGGTGCATCGCTGCGGCGTACCCCAAGTACGCCTCGCTCGGCCTGCGGCGTGCCGCCTTGCATCTGGACCTTTTTGAGCAGCCTGGCAGGAGAGGGGTTCTTCTCCAACCCACAGCGGCAAGAAGAAGCCCGCCCCCGGAGGATTCTCCGGGGGCGGGTCTTTTTGGATGTCTAACCCGCGGTATTCGGGAACCTTTAGCCCGGGGAATTCACGGGCTTCTTCGTGAATTGCCCGGGCTAGCGGGCCACGAATCCGATCGCGTAAATGTCGTTCGGGGTCAGCGCGGCCTCGGACTTGAATGCCTGCTTCACCAGATTGATCGTGCGCTGCAGCCGGTCCGGGGTGGCCACGCCGTAGCCATTCTGCTTCACGTAGGCGGTGTTGAGGGCCTTGATGGACTGTCGCCACTGGGCCAGGGTGGTGTCGAAATTGAGGGTGGGATTGTACTTCACCATGATCCGGGCGGTCTCCTCGGGGTTCTCCATAGCGTACTTGACCGCCTTGACCGTTGCCTCGGAGAAGGCGCGCACCTCGTCCGGACTGCTAGCGATCTTTTCCGCCGATGCCACCAGGAAGTATCCGAAGACGTCGTAGCCCCAGTCCGCGAACGAGGAGAAGTGAACGGTCTTGCCCAGGGGGCTGGCCACCCGCATCAGGGCCGGCACGTCCCCGTCGATGGAGGCGGTGAAGAGATCCACCTTGCCGTCCAGGAGCAGCGAGAAGTACACACCCGGGTCGGCAGCCTGCCACTTCACCGTGTTGGGGTCGAGGCCCTTCTGATTGAAAAGGATGGGCAAGATCACCCGGGCACTATCGGTGACCGCCGCGGCAACGGTCTTTCCGTTCAGCGACTCGGGCGTCTGATACGGTGTCAAGGAGGCCAGGCCGCTGGTGGTGATGTCCATGAACACATTGAAGCCCTTGACCTTTGCCCCCTTGCCGATGGCCTGGACCACCGAGGTTGACTCGGCCATGCCGTAGTCCGCCTTTCCGCCGTCCACGGCGGTCACGACGAACCCACTGCCCGTCGAAGGGGAGATCTGAATGTCAATCCCGGCCTCCTTGTAGTAGCCCTTCTCCAGGCCCACAAAGAAGGGGGAGTGCCGGCCGTGGAAGACATAGTTGGTCAGGAAGGTGACCTTCTTCAGCGGCTTGTCCGCTGGGGCGCCAGCCCGGGCGTCCGGGAGGCCGCTGCCGAGCAGGATGGCCAGTGCCAGGCAGGCTGTCGTGAGAGTTCTCCAGATCATGGTCATTGCACCTCCATTGATCGATCCGGCGATAGGTACGTGGCCAGGTCGAGCCCTTTCCACAGGGTCCGTGGCGGCTCCGCCACCTCGGGAAAGGCAGGGTCCAGCGGCTTGGTGGCGTCCACGCCGAGCCGGGTACTGAGCAGTCGATTGCCCCGGTCCTGGGCGTGCCAGGGGGCATATCCGGTGGGATCCACGCGCGAGATGTAGGAGCCGGGTACGGTGAAGAAGGAATGGTCCGCCTGGGTCCGGGTCATCACGGCCCAGAGCACACTGCCGTCGTCGTAGATGTCCACGTCCTCGTCCACCACGATCGCACACTTGAACCGGTAGACGCCGAGGGCGGCCAGGGCGGCGTTCACTCCCAGGCCCTCCATGTCCTTGCGAATCTGGACGTAGACCAGGTTGCCCGACCCGGACACGGGGACGTGGATGGCCGTGACCTGGGGGATGAGTTGCGTGAGCTGGGAGAGGACGACTCCCTCCATCCCGAGGGAGAACAGGACCAGGTGCTCCGGGCCGACGTTGAAGACGTCGTGGAAGATGGCATCCTGACGGCGGGTGATGGCCGTCGCCTCGAACACGCGGGCCTTCTTGGGCGGGGCGTAATAGAGCCAGTAGTCCCCGAAGGGCCCGTCGTCCTCCCAGCGGTCGGTCCGGATCCGCCCTTCGATCACGATCTCGGCGTCCGCGGGGACGGGGATGTCCACGGTCTCGCCGCCCACCACCTCCACCGCCTCGCCCAGCAGTCCCCCCATCGTCTCCAGCTCGTACTCGCCGAGGCGCCCCCGCTGCTGCGAGGCCATGCCCAGGGCGGGGTGGTGGCCGATGACGATGGCGGCATCCACGTGCTGACCGCGGCGCTCGGCCTGCCGGCAGATCTCGGAGGCGTGGCAGAGGGGGGCCATGTTCATGGTGAGGGTCGTCGGCGAGAGATACCGGTTGCGGTAGATCCCGGCGTTGAGAAAGCCCGAATCGGGGTCCCGGACGATCGTCACACCGGAGGACAGGTACGGGCCGGCGTCCTTCTCGCAATGGGTGATCAGGGGCAGCGTCCGGAGATCGGCGTGCTCGCCCGTGAGGATCATTTCCTTCACCGGACCGGAGGCCACCGTCACGGGCGGGATGCGCCGCTGCTGCGCCTCGGCGAAGCGGACCACGACCTGGTCCGGCGTGGTGCCCAGGGCCAGGGCCAGGTGCCCCTTCGAGGCGAAGAGATTGGTGACCACGGGGATCCCGTGGCCCTGGACCTGCTCGAAGAGCAGCACGGGGAGCTTCCCGGCGGCCTGCAACCGCTTCTGGACCGCCGACAGCTCCCACCGGGGACTGACCGGCCGCGGGATCCGGAGGAACAGGTCCGGCGTCGTCTCTTGTACCAGCTTCAGGAAGGAGCGCAGGTGGTTCTTCATGGTGGTTCTGGCCTCCGCCGTGCGGAGCGTTCAGGGCGCAGCCGAGGGAAAACAGCGGGCGGATAAACGCGGGTTGTTCGGATCTTCCCCGGAGCGGCGGGATGGTACCACTACAGGGCCCGGTGTCAATGGGAAAGCGCGTCACGGGAAAGGGCGTCGCGCTGGGCGAAAGCGCCGATTTCAAGCCCGAGCCTGTTCGCGAATGGACCTACTCGCTCCGGCTCTTCCGCTTGATGGCGGGGAGGATGCGCTTGCGCGGGCGGAAGGCCTTGGGCGTCACCTCGAGCAGCTCGTCCGTGCGCAGGAACTCCAGCGCCTGCTCCAGGCTCAGGATGCGGGGCGGGATGAGCTGGACGGTGGCCTCGTCGGTCGAGGACCGCACGTTGGTCATCTTCTTTTCCTTGGTGATGTTGACGTCGATGTCGCTGTCGCGGGAGTTCTCGCCGACGATCATCCCCTCGTACACTTCGTCCCCGGGGGCCGCGAACAGTTCGCCCCGCGCCTGCAGGTGGCCGATCGCATAGGAGGTGGCCCGCCCGGGCCGATCGGCGACCAGGACGCCCGTGGCGCGGTGGGGAATGTCGCCCTGCCAGGCGTCGTAACCGTCGAAGAGGTGGTTCAGGATCCCCGTGCCGCGGGTGTCGGTGAGGAACTGGGTGCGGAAGCCGATCAGCCCGCGCGAGGGAATGCGGAACTCGAGGCGCACCCGGCCGGTGCCGTGGTTGATCATTTTGGTCATCCGGCCCCGTCGCAGGCCCACCTGCTGGGTGATGACGCCGATGTACTCCTCGGGGCAGTCCACCACCAGGAGCTCCATGGGCTCGTGGCGCTGGCCGTCAACCTCCCGGGTCAGGACCTCGGGCTTGCCGACGGAGAACTCGTAGCCCTCGCGCCGCATCATCTCGATCAGGATGGCGAGCTGCAGCTCCCCGCGACCCGAGACCTTGAAGGTGTCCGGAGACTCCGTCTCCTCGACCCGGATCGAGACGTTGGTCAGGACCTCGCGCAGCAGCCGCTGCCGGAGCTTGGACGAGGTGACGTGCTGGCCCTCGCGGCCGGACATGGGCGAGGAGTTGATCGAGAAGATCATGGCGATCGTCGGCTCGTCCACCGTGATGGGCGGGCGGGGCCGGGGATCGAGGGGATCGGACAGGGTCTCGCCGATGCTCACGGTCTCGAAGCCCGACACGGCCACGAGGTCACCCGGACCCGCCTCGGCAATCTCGGTCCGGCGCAGCCCCTGAAAGCCGTAGAGGCCGGTCACCTTGCCGAGCACCCGGCTGCCGTCGATGCGGCAGAGGACGGCCTCCTGCCCCTTGGCGAGACGCCCGTTCACAATCCGCCCGATGATGAGGCGCCCGACGTAGTCGTCGTAATCCAGGGTGGTGACGAGCAGCTGCAACGGGTGGCCGGGCTGGTAGCGGGGCGCCGGGACCGTCCGGAGGATCTCCTCGAAGAGGGGAAAGAGGGGCTCGTCCGGGCCGTCGATGGTGCGGCGGCACAGTCCCCGGCGCGCGTTGCAGTAGAAGACCGGGAACTCGAGCTGCCCCTCCGAGGCGTCGAGGTCGATGAACAGGTCGTAGACCTCGTCGAGCACCTCTGCCGTGCGGGCATCCGACCGATCGATCTTGTTGATCACGACGATGGGCGAAAGCTTCGCCTCGAGCGCCTTGCGCAGCACGAAGCGGGTCTGGGGCAGCGGCCCCTCGCTGGCGTCCACCAGCAAGAGGACCCCGTCCACCATGGTCAGGGTGCGCTCCACCTCGCCGCCGAAGTCCGCGTGGCCGGGCGTGTCCACGATGTTGATGTGGACCCCGCGGTAGGAGACCGCGGTGTTCTTGGCCATGATGGTGATGCCCTTCTCACGCTCGAGATCGATCGAGTCCATGACCCGCTCGACCACGTACTCGTTCTCGCGGAAGATGCCGCTCTGCCAGAGCATCGCGTCCACCAGGGTCGTCTTGCCGTGGTCCACGTGGGCAATGATGGCGAGGTTGCGGACGTCCTCGCGCCTGGCCTGCTCCATGAATCCTGCCTCCCGCCGGCGACTGCTCGGTGGAGAAGAAAAACGCCGCGAGGCTTGAGGTCCTCGCGGCGTCGCTACGTCAGTGGATACCGTCACAGCCGGGCAAAGTATACGGGGCTGCCCCCCACCGGTCAAGCCCTCGTCCCGGCCCTGCGCCTCAGCGAGCCCGGGCGCAGCCTGGCGCGCCCCTTCCGATCAGGGAACCTTGAAATCGAACTGGTGGCACTTGGCGCAGTAGTCCTCCGAGGGTTTGTGGACGTGGTGGCACTCCCAGCACTCGATCTCTCCCTCGTGAGTTTGGTGCGGGTTGTGCGGCGTCACGTTCTGGGTCTTCTCGGCAATCGTCTCGTAGGTCCCGTGACAGCCGGTGCAGGTGGCCACGGGGGGTGCCGTCCTGGGGGGGTTCTCCTTGTGGCAGGCGTCGCAGGCCAGGGCGGCCGCCTTGTGCTTCTCGATGAGCAGGGGCCGCTCCGCGCCCCAGGCCCAGGAGGCGGCGCAGGCCACGACGAGGGCGCCCGTCAGCCAGCAGGCTCGCCACGCTCGCCGGGGCCGGCGCTGCACACGATTCGCTCGCATGGATGTGTTTCTCCTCCCTGGGTGCGGTGTGGGGGCGGAGGGCGCGTGGCTTACCCACGCACCCTCCGGGCCCCCGAGAGGTCAGACCCAGGACTTCACGGCTGCCGCGTTCTTTCCCGCGATACGACCGAAGACGATGCACTCCGTGAGGTTCCCGCCACCCTGGTAGACGAATTTGAGGGCGGACGAGATCTCGCCGGCGGTGAAGAGGCGGGGGATCGGCCTGCCGGTCCAGTCGAGGGCCTCCCGCTTGGCGTTGGCGGCGATCCCGCCCTTGGTGTTCGGGCCGCCGGCGTAGAGGGGCAGGGCGTAGTAGGGCGGTTTCTCGATCGGGCCGAGCGAATTCGCGCGCCGGTTGAAGTCCTCGTCCTTGCCTTTGACGGACAGCTCGTTGAAGCGGGCCACGGCCTTGGCCAGGTTGGCCGGCTCCATGAGCTGGAGGTTCTCCTTGTGGGACTTGATCTTCCCCGCCAGCTCTTCGACGGTGTCGGCCTTGAGGATCCAGCCGCGGTTCACGGCATCCATGTTGTCCGCCGTCCAGGGCACGAACCCATAGCCGGCCGTCGAGACGCCGAGCGTGGTGATGGTGACCTTGGAGCGGAAGGTCTCGTCGAAGACCATCCAGCTCGGCGAGCGGGGGTAGGAGAGCCTCAGGATGTCGAACTTGATGGCCTCTTTGTAGAAGAAGTACCGGCTGGGGTCGTCCGTGATCAGGGTCTCGGCCGCGTAGCGGTTGCCATAGTTGTCCACGACGATAGAGTTCGGCCGTCCCACGGAGTCGGTGATCACGCCCATCTTCAGGCCGTGATGCCGGATCGGCACGGCCGTGATGATCCGGGAGGCGGCCTTGCCCGCCTTCATGAGGCCCGCGCCCACCTTCAGGGCCATCTCGATCCCGTCCCCGGTGTTGTCCGGGCTGCCGTAGAAGGCCCAGCCCTCCACCCCCGGCCCCTCGAGGAAGGCCTGCCGCATGGCCTTGTTGTACTCGTAGCCGCCGGAGGTGATGACCACGGACCGCTTGGCCTTGACGGCCACCGCCTTCCCCTTCTGCTCGGCGACGACCCCCAGCACCTCACCGGCCTCGTTGGCGACCAGCCGCTTCGCCGGCATCTCGTAGACGACCCGGATCTTGCGGCTCTCCACCCCGTTGAGGAGGGCGGCAAAGAAGGCCTCGCCGTTCATCTTCTGATTCTTGGGCAGGTCCTTGGTCGGGGCGTCGAGGCTCGACCGCCCGGTGTAGGTGCTCCCGAAGACCCGGTACTTGGAGGCCTGGGCGCCGGGAAAGTTCGGGAAGGCGGCGCCGCTGAAACCGGACATGGCGACGGTCTTGAACTCCGGGTCCATGCGCTTGAGGAATTCGATGTTTTCCGGGGACAGCTGCGCCCACGCCTCGGCTAGCTCGTCGGAGTACTCGGGCTGCTCCCCCTCCAGCTTCCAGGGGAGGTTCTCGCCGCTGAACATCGCCTTGGCGTACTCCTTCAGGGCCGCCTTGTCGCCGCTCGGGTCGGGGCAATGGAAGATGCCGCCGGCCATCCTGGTGTTGGAATAGTGGGTCGCCTGTGCCTGCTTCTCCAGGACCAGGACACTGGCCCCGGCGTCATGGGCCTCGATGGCGGCGCAGGCTCCGGCCCCGCCGAAGCCAACGATCACCACGTCCGCCTCGAGATCCCAGCTCGCGGGCACGGCGCCCTGGGCCCGGGCCTCGACGGCGCCCAGGCCTAGCAGTGCCGCCGTCCCGGTCCCCGCTGCGGTCCTCTTGAGAAAGTCTCGCCGATTCACGCCTGACTTGCTCGGCTTACTCATCACCTTTCTCCTGTTCCCTGCAAGAAGGTTCGGGAAACGATCGCCGCGCAGGGCCGGCCGATCCTCCCTGACTGCCATTTCTCCTCGCACGGCGCGATAAGAGGTTTGGGACACCGCGGGGCGGTCGCTAGGCTCCAGTCCCGCCGATCCAGGCAAGCGTGAGCAATCGCAGGCGAACGTGCCCGGGCCCGGCAGGAAACCTCAAAGGCGGTGCGGTCTCTCGTAGTCCGCTGGGGAGTGGTCAGCCGGGCGCACTTCGCCGCGCCCGTTCACAACTGGAGCGAGTATACAGACGCGGACGGGGAGTGGGAGGGTGCGGCGAGGGTTTGATCGGTTCACCGGACAGCGCCGCCCGACGGCGGGCCGGCGACTGCCCGGATCCGGGCAGGCGAAGGACGCCGGATCCCGGCAGTAGAGCCTCTTGGGGCGCAGTATTCGCGAATGCGCTCGCGAATACTGCGGGCCCGAGCGCAACTCT
>Ga0335085_10018472_pt1 | contig 10019 bp, 6 predicted proteins | sample Lox_Sample_45_FD_206712 | JGI IMG/M metagenome (GOLD analysis project Ga0335085, IMG submission 206712) | Soil microbial communities from Loxahatchee National Wildlife Refuge, Florida, United States - Lox_Sample_4.5 | ecosystem: Environmental > Terrestrial > Soil > Wetlands | place: USA: Florida... | reverse complement strand
CCTCTCGCGACAGCTGTGGGGCCTGCTCGCGTTCACGCTCTGGTACGAGCGCCACGTCGAGGGCGTTCGCCGCGACGTGCAGCTCGAGCAGGTCGTCGCGCGATGAACGCTCGTGGTGCAAGTCACGAACTGACAACGCTTGCAACTTGCATTACAAGCATGGGTCGGGCATGAGGGTCTGGGTCGACATGACGGCGAGCGCGCACCCGCTCGTCTTCAGGCCGCTCGTGCGACTGCTCGAGGAGCGCGGCGACGAGGTCGAGATCACGGCGCGCGACTACGCGCAGACGCTGCAGCTGATCGAGAGCCACGGCATGGAGGCGACCGTGATCGGGCACCACGGCGGCCGCTCGCGGCTCGGGAAGGCGCGGCAGCTCACCTCGCGGCTCCACGCGCTCAGGGGCTGGGCGGAGGGGCGCGGCTTCGACGTCGCGCTCGCCCACGGCTCCCACGAGCTGACGATCACGGCGCGGCGGCTCGGCATCCCGAGCTCGACCACCTTCGACTACGAGTGGGCGTGGCTGCAGCACGAGCTCGGGTGCCGCGCCGCGACGAAGGTCGTCGTGCCCGAGTCGATCCCGCCTGAGCGGCTCGCGCGCTACGGTGCCCGGCCGCCGAAGCTGCTCGCCTACCCGGGGCTGAAGGAGGAGTACTACCTCGCCGACTTCGAGCCCGACCCGAGGGTGCTCGAGCAGTGGCCGCTCGACCCTGCCCGGACGCTCGTCGTGCTGCGGCCCCCGCCGGACGTCTCCCTCTATCACCGCCACTCGAACCCGCTCTTCCCGCAGACGATCCAGCACCTCGGCCGCCTCGACTCCGTCCACGCGATCGTGATCCCGCGGACCTCGGAGCAGCGCGACTACGTGCGCTCCCTCGACCTGCCGTCGGTGATCGTCCCCGAGCGGGCCGTCGACGCGCAGAGCCTGATCGCCTTCGCCGACCTCGTCGTCTCGGCCGGCGGGACGATGAACCGCGAGGCGGCAGCGCTCGGCGTCCCGGTCTACACCACCTACGGGGGCCGCCTCGGCGGCGTCGACGAGGAGCTGATCCGGCAGGGCCGCCTGCGCCCACTCACCGACCCGCGGGCGCTCGAGCTCACGAAGCGCAAGCCGGGCGCAGGGGAGCGCGTGCGGCGCGACCCGGCCGACCTGCTCGCGCTGCTCCTCTCCGCGCGAACCGGTTGACCGCCCGCGCTATCGTCCCCGCCGTGGGGGGAACTGCCGAGACGCGGCGGTGGCTGGTGCTCGCGGTCGTCCTCGTGGGCACGTTCATGGCCGTGCTCGACGTCGCGATCGTCAACGTCGCGATCCCGTCGATCCGCGCCGATCTCGACGCCGGCTTCGGCGCCGTCGAGCTCGTGGTCTCGGCCTACACGATCGCCTACGCCTGCCTCCTCGTGACCGGCGGGCGCCTGGGCGACATCTACGGCCGCAAGCAGCTGTTCGTGCTCGGGATCGCCGTCTTCACGGTCGCCTCGGCGGTCTGCGGCGCCGCGCCCTCGATCGACGTCCTGATCGCGGCACGCGTGCTGCAGGGCGTCGGCGGCGCGCTGCTCTACCCGCAGGTGCTCTCCACGATCCAGGTGACGTTCGACGGGCCCGAGCGAACGAAGGCGCTCGGCCTCTTCGGCTCCGTCATCGGCATCGCCGCGATCGCCGGCCAGCTCGTCGGCGGCCTGCTGCTCCGTGCCGACGTCGCGGGGCTCACCTGGCGGCCGGTGTTCCTCGTGAACGTGCCGGTCGGCATCCTCGCCGCGGTCGCGGCCGTCGTCGTGCTGCCGGCCGAGACCCATGAGCGGCGGAGCTCGCTCGACCTCGGCGGCGTCGGGCTCGCCGCCGTCTCGGTCATCCTGCTCGTCGTCCCGCTGCTGCTCGGCCGCGACCTCGGCTGGCCGCTCTGGCTCGTCGTGTGCCTGCCCCTCGCGGTGCCGGCCGGCATCGCCTTCGTCCGGTACGAGCGGCGCCTCGCCGTCCGCGGCGGCTCGCCGCTCCTGCAACCGGCCCTCTTCCGCCAGCGGGGCTTCGCCACCGGCGTCCCGATCGCCGCGCTCTTCATCGCCGCCTCCGCAGGGTTCCTGATCACGTTCGCGCTCTACCTCCAGGTCGGGCTCGGGTTCTCGCCGCTCGAGTCGGGGCTGATCTACACGCCGACGGCGGTCGGGTTCTTCGCCGCCTCGCTGCTCGCTCCGCGCCTCGTGCCCGTGCTCGGCCGCTCGGTCCTCAGCGTCGGCTATGCCGTCGACGCGCTCGGCCTCCTCGCCACGGCCGGGACGGCCTGGGCGGCAGGCTCGCACGTGACGGGCTGGGAGCTGGCGCCGCCGCTCTTCATCGCCGGGTTCGGCCAGGGGCTCGGCATGAGCCCCCTCGTGGGGACGATCATCGCGGGACTGAAGCCGGAGGAGGCCGGGGCCGGCGCGGGCGTCGTCACGACGACGCTGCAGGTCGGCAATGCCCTGGGGGTCGCGGTGCTCTCGCTGATCTTCTTCACGCTGATCGGGAGCGAGCACGGCGCGGTGCACTACGCGAACGCGTTCAGCCTCACGCTGCCGATCGCGGCGGCGCTGCTGCTCGCGGCCGCGGTGCTCGTCCACCGGCTGCCGCGCTCGCCGCTCGAGGCGGCGAACGCGCTGATCGAGCGGCTCCCCGACTGGGCGAGCGGCTTCGCCTACTCGATGTTCCTGATGACCGGCGGCCGCGTCGCGGACGAGGTCTTCGAGGAGATCCTCGGCCACGTCGCGCAGCGGCGCCTGCGGCGGACGCAGGAGGCGCCGGAGGCCCTGCCGGACTTCCTCACCTACCACTTCGACCAGGCGGGCGGCGACCGCGCGTGGCTGAACTACCTGCAGCGCGAGGCGCTGACCTCGACCGACGGCACGATCGCCCACGAGGACGAGCGCCTGCCGGTGATCAGGGCGCAGGTCGAGGAGGTGATCCGTCGGCAGGAGGCCGGAGAGATCCCGGCGGAGTTCGACCCGGCGATCTTCCGGCTCTTCGTGTTCGCGCTCAGCAACTACCCGCGCCTCCTGCCGCAGATCACGCGCATGACGACGGGTCACGACCCCGACGACCCGGAGTTCGTTGCGGCGTGGGAGGCCTTCCTGCGACGCCTCGGCGAGCTGCTGACCGGGACTCAGACCGAGGCCACGACCGCCAGCACGTCGTCGCCGTAGCGGTCGAGCTTCGCCGGCCCCACCCCCGGCACGCCTGCGAGCTCCTGCAGCGACCGCGGCCTGGCATCCGCGATCGCCGCGAGGACGCTGTTGTGAAAAACAATGTAGGCCGGGATCTCGTCGCTCTTCGCCCGCTCGCGCCGCCAGCTCGCGAGCGCGTCGTAGAGCGGGTCGTCGGGTGGCACCTCGGATCGCGCCACGGCGCGCGGCGCGCGGCCGGCGCCGAGCTCGGCGAGGAACGGGCTCGGCCGCCTCGACCAGCTGAGCGCGAGGAAGTGCCGCGCGCGGGTGATGCCGACGTAGAGCAGCCGCCGCTCCTCCGCGATCTCCCCGTCGCTCCGTGCGAGCTTCGACGGCAGCTCCTTCTCGTCCAGGCGCGGCAGGAACACGGCGTCGAACTCGAGCCCTTTGGCGCGGTGGTAGGTCAGGAGATGGACGCCGCGGACGGCACGGCTCCCGGGATCGAACCGCCGCCGGAGCTCGGCCGCGAAGCCGGCGCCGGTGAGGACGCCGTCGTCGAGCTCGGCCGCGAGCCGGACGAGCCGTGCCAGGTCCTGCTGCCGCGTCAGCTCGCGCTCGCCGAGCTTGTCGGGGAGCCCGTACAGAAGGCCTGCCTCCTCCGCCAGCGTCCGCACCCGCGCCGCCACGCCGGTCGAGCCGTCGCGGTCGAGCAGCCTGAGCATCCGCCTCGCGGCGTCCCGCTCGAGGAGCGACGAGCCCTGGAACGGGATCCCGGCGTCGTGGAAGGCCTCCTCGAAGTCGGCCAGGCGCGCGTTCGTGCGCGCGAGGACGGCGACCTCCTCGAACGGCGTCCCTTCCTGCTGCAGGCGCCCCACCTCCGCCGCGAGCCAGCGATCCTCGGCGTCCGGGTCGCCGAAGCCGCGCAGCACCGGCTCGCCAGCCGAGGGCCGTGTCGCCCGCAGCGTCTTCTCGGCGCCGCCGAGCCGCGGTACGAGCCGGTTCGCGAGCTCGAGCACCTCCGGCGTCGAGCGGTAGTTCGCCTCGAGCCGGACGAGCGTCGTCGCGGGATGCCGCTGCTCGAAGTCGACGAGCCAGCACGGCGAGGCGCCGGTGAAGCCGTAGATCGACTGGTAGTCGTCGCCGACGACGCAGAGGTCGTCGCGGTCTCCGAGCCAGAGCTCGAGCAGCGCCTGCTGGAGCAGGTTCACATCCTGGTACTCGTCGACGGTGAAGGCGCGGTAGCGCGCACGGAACGTGGCCCGCACGCGCTCGTCGCCCTCGTGCAGACGGACCGCGAGCTCGAGCACGTCCTCGAAGTCGATCTCCCGGCGCTCGGCCTTTCGCCGCTCGTACTCGCGGTACACGCTCGCCATCAGGTCGGCCGGGATCGGCGGCTCGTGGTCGCCGAGCCCGCGCCGGTACTCCGCGGGCCCGATCCGCTGCGCCTTTGCCCACTCGATCTCGGTCGCCAGGTCGCCCGCAGGGCGGAACTTGTACGGCGGGGGCAGGCCGTTCGCGATCTGGCGGAGCGCGAGCGCCTTGCTGGGCAGGATCTTGCCGACCGCGTCCGGGGCGAAGTAATGGAGCTGCGCGAGCGCCGCGGAGTGGAACGTGCGCGCGGCGACGCCGGAGACGCCGAGGGCCGCGAGCCGCGCCTTGAGCACACCGGCGGCCTTGTCGGTGAACGTGACCGCGAGGATCTCCGAAGGGCGGAAGGTGCCCCCCGCGACCTGGTGGGCGATCCGCCGCGTGATCGTCGTCGTCTTGCCGGAGCCGGCGCCGGCGAGGATGCAGACCGGCCCGCGCACCGCCTCGGCGGCGCGTCGCTGCTCCTCGTTCAGCCCCTCGAGGACGTCCACCGCGGCACGGTAGCGCCGGCTCCGGCCGGAGGGTGTGACGGATGCGTGCGCGGTCAGCTGAGCGTGTCTTCGAGCACGGCGTCGGTGCCGACCCGAGTGGGCGCCGCCACCATCAGCCGGAGCCGCGCGGTCACGCCGAGCACGTCGTTCTCCGCCACGAGCCGCTCGAGCTCGTCGAGCTCGTCGGCGAGCCACACCGGGTCGATCGGCGGCCGGGCCGCACGCATGATCTTCGGGTGCGTGGTGGCACCCACGGCCTCGCCCTCGTTCCACAGCTCCTCGTGGAGCTTCTCGCCGGCACGTGAGCCGACGAAGTCGATCTTGATCTCGTCCTCCGAGCGGCCGGAGAGCTCGATCATCTGCCGCGCGAGGTCGAGGATCTTCACCGGCTGGCCCATGTCGAGGACGTACACCTGCCCCTTGCCGCCCATCGAGCCCGCCTGGATGACGAGCGACGCCGCCTCCGGGATCGTCATGAAGAACCGCGTCATCTCCGGATGGGTCACCGTCACCGGGCCGCCGCGCTCGATCTGCCGGCGGAAGATCGGGATCACGGAGCCGGACGAGCCGAGCACGTTCCCGAAGCGGACGGCGACGAACCGCGTTGCGACGTCGTCGCGGCGGGCGAACGACTCGACGATCCACTCACCGACCGCCTTCGACTGGCCGAGGAGGTTCTTCGGCTTCGCCGCCTTGTCGGTGGAGATGAAGACGAACCGCTCGACGCCGTACTCGACCGACACCTCGACGATGTTTCGCGTGGCGAGGATGTTGTTCGAGACCGCCTGGATCGGGTTCGTCTCGAGCATCGGCACGTGCTTGTACGCGGCCGCGTGGAAGACGACCTGGGGCCGTTCCGCCGGCGGGTACTTCTCGAAGAGCTCGCGCATCTTCAGCGGGTCGCCGGAGTCCGCGAGCACCGGCAGTACCGCCGTGAAGTGGCGCTCGTCCACGAGCTCGCGCTGCATCTCGTAGAGCGCCGACTCCGCCTTGTCGATGAGGATCAGCCGCTTGGCCCCGAGCTGCGTCACCTGGCGGCAGAGCTCGGAGCCGATCGAGCCGCCGGCGCCGGTGACGAGGACGACGCGGCCGCGGATGTAGGCGCCGATCGCCTCCAGGTCGACCTCGACCTGCTCGCGGCCGAGCACGTCCTCGATCGCGACGGGGCGGATCTGCCCGGCGAGGTTCACATCGCCCGTGATCAGCTCGTGCAGCGCGGGCAGCGTCTTGACCGGGATGCCCTCGGCGCGCGAGACGTCGACGATCTTGCGGCGCAGCTCACCCGGCGCGGAGGGCATCGCGATCAGCACCTCGTCGGGCCGGTGGTCGCGGATGAGCCGGCCGACCTCGTCGGTCGTCCCGAGCACCCGCACGCCGTGGATCCGCAGGTTGCGCTTGCGCACGTCGTCGTCCACGAGCCCGATCGGCGTGTAGACGAGCCGCGGGTTGCGCTGCATCTCCTTGAGGATCAGCTGCCCCGCGTCGCCGGCGCCGACGACGAGCACCTCCTTGCCGCGGGCGACGAGGCCGCCGCGTGGCCGCTCGAGGAGCGTCCGCGCGAGGAGCCGCGTCCCGGCGACGAACGCGAGCAGCAGCAGGTAGTCGAGCGCGATGATCCGCTTCGGCAGGTGGAAGGTGTCGTTCGGCGGGAAGACGTACAGCGCCAGGTCGCACACGAGGCAGGCCACCGTCACGCCCTGCACGGCCCGCCACATGTCCTTCGTCGAGACGTACCGCCACCAGCGGTTGTAGAAGCCGAAGACGACGAAGACGCCGAGCTTGATCGCCACCACGACGCCGAAGACGCCCCACGAGAGGAAGTTGCGGTAGTAGTAGGGGACCGTGTGGCTGAACGAGATGAAGAACGCGATCCACCACGCGGCCGCGATCAGCGCCGCATCCGCCACGAGCTGCCACAGGCGATGCCTCGTGACCGGAATGTGGACCGTCATGCCTTGACGAGCGAGGAGGCGCGCCGCAGCACCGTGACGACCTCTTCCTGCTGCGCCTCCGTGATGCCCGCCCACATCGGCAGGCAGAGGTTCTCCCTCGCCGCGCGCTCGGTCTCGGGCAGGTCGCCGGGCTTCCAGCCGAGGTGCGCGAGCGCCGGCTGCAGGTGGAGCGGCGGCTCGTAGTAGGAGGCGAAGCCGATCTGGGCCTCCGTGAGCGCCCCCGTGAGCCGGTCCCGCTCGGTCGTGCGGATGCAGTACATGTGGTACACGTGGCCCGGCTCGTCGGCGGGCAGCTCGGCGATGTCGCCGAGCCCGAGCTCGGCGTAGCGCGCGGCGGCTTCCCGGCGCGCTGCGTTCCACCCCGGCAGCGCCGGCAGGAAGATGCGGAGCATCGCGGCCTGCAGCGCGTCGAGGCGCGAGTTGTAGCCGACGAGCTCGAAGTCCTTCTTCGCCCGCGAGCCGTGGAAGCGCAGCATCCGGATCCGGTCCGCGAGCTCGGCGTCGTTCGCGGCGACGAGGCCGCCGTCGCCGAGCGCGAAGAGGTTCTTCGTCGGGAAGAAGCTGAACGTCGAGGCGATGCTCGTGGCGATCCCGGCGGCGCCGAACGCCTGCGCCGCGTCCTCGACGATCGGCAGCCCGAGCGAGCGGAGCTCGTCCACCGCGGCCGGCCGCCCGTAGAGGTGCACCGGCATCAGCGCCTTCGTCTTCGCCGTCACGCGCCGCGCAACGTCCTCGGGGTCGAGGTTCAGCGTCTCGGGGTTGATCTCCGCGAAGACGGGCGTCGCGCCGACCCGTGCGATCGCCTCGGCCGTCGCGTAGAACGTGAAGGCCGGGCAGATCACCTCGTCGCCCGCACCGATGCCGAGCGCGTCGAGGACGAGCACGATCGCGTCGGTGCCGTTTGCGACGCCGATCGTCTCCTGGACCCCGAGCGCCTCGGCCGCCTCGCGCTCGAACCCCTCCACCTCGGGGCCGAAGATGAAGCGACCGCTCTCGAGCGTCCGCTCGAAGGCCGCCTTCAGCTGCGGGATGAACGGCGCGTACTGCGCCTTGACGTCAACGTGGGGAATCGGCACTGCCGCGGACCATCGTAGTGGAGCGGCGGCGCCTGATCAGGAGGTAGCCAACGGCGAGCACGACGGCGAGCGCGATCGCGATCTCGAGGTAGCGGACGTCGTGCTCCGCCGTGTGCCAGCTCGCGCCGACGGCCCACCCGATCGCGGCCAGGATCCCGCAGAAGACGGTGATGCCGGCGGCCGCGGAGAGGATGAAGCGGCGGAAGCCGACCTCGAGGATCCCCGCCGGGATGGCGACGAACGAGCGGATGAGCGGCGTCGCGAAGCCGAGCGGCACCGCCACGTCCTCGAAGCGGTCGAACCACCTCTCCGCGCGCGCGATGCGCGCCGGGGTGATGTGCACGTAGCGCCCGTAGCGCTCGAGCAGCGGATGGCCGCCGCGGACGCCGATCCACCAGCCGCCCGCGGCGCCGAGAATGTTGCCGGCGACGCCCGCCACGACCACGGCGATGTACGCCGGGAAGCCCGACGAGAACACGTGGCCGAAGAGCGAGATGTGCCCTGCGAGCGCTCCCGACGCGAGCGCGCCGCCGTAGAGCATCGTGAGCTCGCTCGCGGCGGGGAGGACGGCCGCGACCGTCATCAGCAGGAAGACCGCCAGGAGGCCGTGGTTGCCGATGAAGTGGGTGATCGGGAGACCCTACCGATGCAGTCTGAAGGACCCGTGATAGGACGCGGTGCCGATCGCGTCGGTCTCGGTGACGGTGGCGACGTACGTGCCGGGGGGCGCCGGGGCGCCGGTCGAGGTCGTGCCGTCCCACTGCATCGACTGCGCCCCGGCCGGCAGCTGCACGGGCGCTCTCGTGGCGACGGGGGTGCCGTTCGGCGCGCTGATCGCGAGGGTCGCCGAGGCCGGGCGGGAGAGGCTGAAGCCCACGCTGAGCCCGGTCGCGGCGCTGACGTCACGCGGCACCGCGAGCCCGGTCATCGTCGCGTCGTAGACGAACGACTCGTCGGCCGTGGAGCTCCGGTTCTCGTCGTCGGTCGCCTGGACGTTCCAGTGCCACGTCCCCTCCGCGTCGATCGAGGTGAACGGAAACTTGTAGATGCCGGGGTCTCGGCTGCCCGCATCGACGGGGTAGCTGGTGCCGTCGGGGCCGGTGACTGTCGCGGTGACGGTCGAGGTGCGGGTCAGGCGGTAGGCGAGCTGCTCGCCCTTCGCGACGTCGTCCTCGCCGAGAGCAGGCGCCGACGGAGGCAGCGTGTCGACGCCCGCGTAGACGACCAGCAGCCCCTCCTTCACGCGCGGCTGCTGCGCGCCGGCATTCGAGCGGTCGAGGAGCTGCCCGGCGAACGACGCGGCGACGACCTTGCCGAAGCCGAGGCCGGCGGCGGTGACGGCGCCGAGCTGCACCATCGTCCGTGCGAGCTCGTACCGCGTCATGCCGATGCTGTAGCCGGGCCTACCGCCGTCGACCGCGACGAGGATCACATGCCCGTCGGGGAGCTGCCCGACGGCCGCCCTCGCCTGGCGGGTGTTCAGGTCGGTCGGGGAGAAGAGCTCGCTCGTCGAGAAGACCGCCTTGCCGTCCTTCACGAGCAGCGGGCCACCGCCGAGCGCGGAGACCATGGAGCTCCACGGATCCGGGAGGATCAGCCGGACGGTGACGCTGCCGCCCTGTGGCGCCTCGGCCTGGAGCTTCGCCGCCGCCGTGCCCGTCGCGACCAGCACGGCGCCGTCGGCCGGGATCGGCGTCGAGCCGGTGGCGACCGAGGCCACCGTCGCCTCGAGGTCCGAGCCCGGGTCCGCGGCGGGGAACGGCTCGAGGACGGCGTCCGCCGCGTTCGGGAGATCCGGCGTCGTCGCCCCCCAGGCCGGGGTGAAGAGGACCGAGTCGCCGCTGCGGGGGCGCTCGTTGACGCCCGCGAGCGGGCGGCGCTGGCCGGAGCCCTGCCACGTGCCGCTGAACGAGATGCGCCCGACGTGCATCGTGCCGTTCGCGTCGAACCCGATCGACGAGTGCGCCGGCGTCGGCGTGTGCTCGAGCGCGCCGCCGACGAC
>Ga0335085_10018470_pt1 | contig 10019 bp, 7 predicted proteins | sample Lox_Sample_45_FD_206712 | JGI IMG/M metagenome (GOLD analysis project Ga0335085, IMG submission 206712) | Soil microbial communities from Loxahatchee National Wildlife Refuge, Florida, United States - Lox_Sample_4.5 | ecosystem: Environmental > Terrestrial > Soil > Wetlands | place: USA: Florida... | reverse complement strand
CCAGATACGGCATGGCAGGCTTGACCATGATCATGTCCGCGCCTTCTTCCACGTCGAGTGCAATCTCGCGCATGGCCTCGCGAATATTGGCTCCATCCATCTGATACGACCGCCGGTCGCCGAATGCAGGGGCCGAATCCGCCGCCTCGCGGAAGGGTCCATAAAATCCCGAAGCAAACTTCGCCGCATAAGAGAGGATGGGCGTGTTGGTGAGTTCAGCTTCGTCGAGCGCCTTGCGGATCGCAGCCACCCGTCCGTCCATCATGTCAGAGGGAGCAATGATGTCCACGCCCGCTCGCGCCAGCGAAACTGCCGTCCGCGCCAGAATCTCCAGGCTCGAGTCGTTTTCGATTTCGTATTCTGTCGCCGCCGGAGAAGCCACCGCGGCTCCCAGTGACTGTCCCGTATTCGTAGCCTTTACGATCCCGCAATGCCCGTGCGACATGTATTCGCAGAGGCAAACATCTCCCATGACAACCAGGTCGGGCACTTCGCGCTTGATGGCTCGCGCTGCCTGCTGCACGATCCCATCTTCCGCCCAGGCACCCGTCGCGACTTCATCTTTTTTCTCTGGAAGTCCGAACAAAATCACTGACGGAACGCCCAGCGAGTGAGTCTCCCGCGCCTCTTTCACCGCTTCGTCCACCGAGAGATTAAACACTCCCGGCATGGAGCGGACTTCCTTGCGCACGCCTTCGCCCGGACAAACAAACAAAGGATAGATAAACGCCCCGGGGGTCAGACGGGTTTCGCGCACCATCGAGCGCAAGGCCTCGGTGCGGCGCAGGCGGCGGAGGCGGGTTACGGGAAACGCCATGGCATACCTCGCAAGACAGCGCGTACTACCGCGATTCTAGCAGACCTGTGGAAGACGGCTATGACGCCCGTAACTCCTTTTTACTCTGCGTGATGCGCATCACAGACGCGCTCTGGCGAGCGTGTTAATGCCCACCATGAAAATCCATTGTGGGAATACGGATTCGCCCGGGTACAAAAGTAACGTCAATGTCTCCCATGGGAACTAGGTGGGACCCTCCCGCGGCCCTAGAATGATGACAGCCATGGCCTTGCGGCGACATTGGTGGAGTGTGTCCACAGCGGCGATCGTTCTCGTCTACGCCGCGGTGTCCCTGACTTTGCCCCAGGGGCGCCCCATCATTTTCTTTGGCGACCTGGTGGTGCTGGCTCTGCTCGCCGCCGCCACCGCCTTTCTCGCCCGCAGCGCCTGGCACAGCCAGGGGCAGGTGAGACTTTTCTGGGCCTTGATCGCGACCGGCTGCTTCCTTTGGACCATCAACCAGGCCCTCTGGAGTTATTACGAAGTCATCCTGCGCCGCGATCTGCCCGACCCGTTCATCGGCGACGTCATCCTCTTCATCCACGTTGTGCCTTTCATGGCCGCGGTGGCGCTGCGTCCGCATCGCCCCCAGGGCGAGCAGAAGCTCTACTTCAGCACGCTGAATTTCCTGATGCTGCTGATGTGGTGGGTCTTCCTCTACGCCTTTATCGTCTTTCCTGACGAGTACGTGGTTCTGAACGTTCACGTCTACAACCGCAGCTACGACCTGCTTTATCTGGTCGAAAATCTGGTGCTGCTCGCAGTTCTGGGTTTGTCGGCGGTGAACGCCACCGGTGCCTGGAAGCGCGTCTACTGGAACCTGTTCATTGCTTTTGGCCTCTACACCTTGAGTTCCGAAAGCATGAACGCCGCCATCGCCCGCGGGCAGTACTACAGCGGCTGCTTCTACGACGTCCCATTTGTGCTCGCGATCTGCTGGCTGGTGTGGGCGGCCCTGCTGGCGCGCGACCTTAGCCCGAAACCCGAACCGCTGCCTGCCAGCCGGGGACGCTGGATCACCATGGCTCCGCGCCTCGCCATGGTTGCCATCTTATCCCTGCCGGTCATGGGGTTTCTCGCTCTGTTCCTCGAGGTTGGCCCGCCCCGCGTGAAGCAATTCCGCATCCTGGTCGCCTTGGCAGCCATGCTGGTCCTGGGCCTGTTCGTCTTCATCCGCCAGTTTTTGCTCGACCGTGAGCTGGTTCGCCTGCTGCGCGAGTCCCACCAGAGCCTGGAAAACCTGCAGCGCCTGCAAAGCCAGCTGGTGCAGCAGGAGAAGCTGGCCTCGCTCGGACAACTCGTCGCCGGCGCCGCCCACGAGATCAATAATCCCCTCGCTGCCATCTTGGGCTATTCCGAATTGCTTTCGGAAAACGAAGCGCTCAGCCCCGATCAGGCTGCGATGGCGCGCAAGATCGGGCAACAGGCCCGCCGCACGCGTGACCTGGTTTCCGGCCTGCTCAGCTTCGCCCAGCAGGCGCCTGCCGATAAGGCGCTGGTCGATATCGGGGCGCTCGCCCGCCGCGCGGTGCAGATGGAACAACTTCACCTGGAAAGCAAGGGCATTCACTGGGACACCCGCATTGCCGCCGATCTGCCCCGGGTGTGGGGCAACGCCAACCAGTTGTTCCAGTGCTGCCTGCAGATTATCGGCAACGCCATGGACGCCATGGAAGAAGTGGGCGGCGGCACCCTCGTCGTCAGCGGACATCCAGACGGCAGCGAAGTTGTCCTCGAATTTTCTGACTCCGGCCCCGGCATTCGCGAGCCGCGCCGCGTCTTCGATCCCTTCTACACCACTAAGCCCATCGGCAAGGGCACCGGGCTTGGCCTGAGCGCGACTTACGGCGTGATGCAGGATCATCACGGCCAGGTCACCTGCCACAACCGGGCCGAGGGCGGCGCCGCATTTGTGCTGCGCTTGCCGATCGCCACTGAAGCTCCTATCGCGCAGGCCGCGAAAGCCTGAAAATCGGTTTTCTCTTCGCGCGCGTTCTCAAAATCAACAATCCAAAATCCAGTACTATACTTGACGATGCTTCCCGCGCCGCTTACCCATTCCAGCGCTCGCGTCCTCGAGTTCCCGGTGTTGCTCGAGTTGCTGCGGGGATACGCCTCCTCTCCCCTGGGCCAAGCGCGTGTTCAATCGCTGGCTCCCGCGCGCGACTCTGTCTGGATTGAAACCCAGCACCAGATGACCGCCGAGGTCCGTGAATTCCGCCGGGTGGGGGGAAGCTTCGAGTTCTTTGGCCTGCTCGACGTCACTCGCACGGTGGAGAAATCGCGCATCGCGGGGGCCGCGCTCGAGACGGAAGAAATCCGCGACGTGGTTTTAGTCGTCGACCGCGCCGCCGCCTGGCGCGAGATCTCGCTCAATCCTCCCAACGCCATGAAAGTCGCGTGGCAGGCCGTCGCTGCACTTTCTGCCGCCATCGTGGACTTCAGCGAGTTCCTGCGTGGGTTCCGCAACAAGATTCTTCCCGATGGCACGCTCGATGACCACGCCTCGCCCGAACTCGCCCGCATCCGGCGTGACATCGAAAAACAGAAGCGGCACATCCAGGATTCGCTGCGCGGTTATCTCAAGCGCCTTTCCGAAGGCGGCACCGTGCAGGACGAACTCGTGACCATTCGCGGCGAGCGCTTCGTTATCCCGGTGAAGGTGGAGCAGAAACGCCGCGTGCAGGGCGTGATCCACGGCGCCAGTTCCAGCGGGCAAACGGTTTTCGTCGAGCCGCTCGAGACCATTGAGCAGAACAACGAACTGGTTCGCCTGCTCGACGACGAACAATCCGAGATACACCGCATCCTGCTGGGGATGACGCGCCGCATCGGCGAACAGGCGCCGGCCATTCTTTCCGCAGCCGACACTCTGGCGGAACTCGAACTTCAATTCGCCAAGGCCCGATTCGCCGAAGATTACAACTGCGTCTCAGTCGTGTTGTGTAGCGCGGACACTCCTGTCCGCGAGCCAAGCAACGCGAGGTTGCTCTTGCATAAGGCTCGCCACCCGCTACTGGAACGCAATCTCAAATCCAAACACGCCCAACCCGTTCCCATCTCTGTCGAGCTCGAGTCATCCCGAGAGCTCATCATTACTGGTCCCAACACCGGCGGCAAAACGGTCGCCCTCAAAACCGTTGGATTGCTCGCCCTCATGGCGCAGGCCGGGATTCCCGTCCCCGCGGACCGCGCCGAACTGCCGGTGTTTGACGCCGTTCTCGCCGATATCGGCGATTACCAGTCCATCGAGCAGAATCTTTCCACCTTCTCCGCGCATGTCACCAATATTGACTTCATCTCGCGCACCGCGACCCGCGATTCGCTGGTGCTGCTTGACGAACTTGGCTCCGCTACCGATCCCGAGGAAGGTGCGGCGCTCGCCGTCGCCATCGCCGATCATTTCCGCCGTGTCGGGTGCGTAAGCATCATCTCCACCCACCACACCTCGCTCAAGGTCTACGCAGCCAACACCTCCGGCGTGGTGAACGCCTCCGTTGGCTTCGACGAAAACACACTGCAGCCGACTTACGAGCTCAAAGTCGGGGTGCCCGGCGCTTCTGCTGGCATCAACATCGCGCAGCGTTTGGGATTGAACCCCGAAATCATCGCCGCCGCGCGATCGCGCCTGGGAAGCCAGGCGCGCGACGTGGGGCAGTTTCTCGACCGCCTTCACGAAGACCTGCGCCGGGCCGACGCCGAACGTCAGCGCCTGCGGACGAGAGAAGAAGAATTGGAGCGGGACAAACTGCGTCTTGCCAACGAAGGCAAGAAAGAGCAGCAGGCGAAGGTCCGCGAGATGGAAAAGAAACTCGAGAGCGTGCTGCGCGACTTCGAATATCACGCGCGCGAAGCCGTCAACGCCATCCAGGACCGCGCGGCCTCGCAGAAGCTTTCCAAAGACGCCGAACGCCGCATCGCCAGGCTGCGCCGCGAATTCCGCGAGCAGTTCGACTCCACGGTGGTGGCTCATTCCACCGGGTCTGACCAAGGCGATCCCAACGCACAGCCGCAGGTAGTGAAGCATGTCACCGAAGGTGACACGGTGAAGCTGAAGTCGGTCGGACGTCCCGGGCGCGTCACCCGCAAAATTGACGACCATCATTTCGAAGTCGAAATCGGCGCCATGAAGATGAGAATTGCGCGCGACGATATTGCCGAAGTCTTCCCCCGCGCGAATCCGTTGGACGCCGCCCGGGCGCGCGGCATCAGTGTCTCCCTGGAGCGCGACGACCCCAGTGTTCCCAGCGAAATCAACGTCATTGGCCAGACCGTCGATGACGCTACTCGCGCCGTCGAAAAGTTCCTTGACCACGCCTTCCTCGCCGGTCTTCCTCGCATACGCGTGGTGCACGGCAGCGGCATGGGCATCCTGCGGCGCGCCTTGCGCCAGTTCCTGCAATCCCATCCCCATGTCGCCACCATCGCCGAGCCCCCGCAAAACGAAGGCGGAGGCGGCGCCACGGTCGTCGAACTCCGAATCTGAACCTGCCTTTTGGGGGTTCCCCCCTGCTTCACGATTTGTCATCCCGAGGGGCGAAGCGGCGAGGGATCTGCACATCGTCTTCAGTTTGGCCCAATCGCAAGACGTTCTTCTCCGTGGCCTCCGCGCTTCCTCCCGTACTCTGCGTTTAAAGGTATTGGTTTGCCAAAAACAAAAAACCCACGGCCGCAACCGTGGGTTTTCAAACCACAACAAAACCCTAAACCGTAACCGCCTCTTCCACGCTGGCCTCGCGCAGAAACTTCGCAGCTTCCTCTGGCGGCGTGGGATTGATATAGAACCCCGTGCCCCACTCGAAGCCTGCGGTCTTGGTCAGCTTGGGCATGAACTCGATGTGCCAGTGGTAGTGATCGTTCGTCGGATCCTGCACCGGCGAGGTGTGAATCACCAGGTTATAAGGAGGATTGTCGAGCACGCGGTCCGCCTTCATCAGCAGCGTCTTCAGCGCCTTCGCCAGGTTTTCGAACATGTGCGACGACGAGTTCTCAAATGCCGATTCATGCTGCTTGGGTAGGATCCAGGTCTCGAACGGAAACCGCGGCGCATACGGAGCCAGCGTCAGGAAGTCTTCGTTCTCCGCCACCACCCTCGTACCCGTTTCAATCTCCTGCCGGATGATGTCGCAAAACACGCAGCGTTCTTTGTAAATGTAATACTGCTTGGCGCCTTCCAGCTCCTCCACCACATAAATCGGAAGAATCGGCAGCGCAATCAGCTGCGAGTGCGCGTGCTCCAGCGACGCCCCCGCCGGCTCGCCGTGATTCTTGAAAATCAGGATGTACTTGAATCGCCGGTCCTTCTTGAGATCTAAAATCCGGTCGCGAAACGTCCACAAGACATCTTCAATGCGCTTCGGCGGCAGCGTCGCCAGGCTGGCATTGTGGTCCGGCGTTTCGATAATCACTTCGTGTGCGCCGATGCCGTTCATCTTGTCGAACATGCCTTCGGCCTGCCGGTTCAGATTGCCTTCAATACCCAGGGCGGGGAACTTGTTCGGCACCACCCGCACCGTCCAGCCCGGCCCATCGCGCTGCGGCGGCGGTCCGCCGTTTGCGCTGGGACGATACGCCTGAATTTCCGGCGGCGTCTTGCCTTCGTTGCCGTAACAAAAGGGGCAAAACCCGCCCTTGATCTTCACCGCATCGCGCGCAAAATCTGTCGGACGCTTCGCGCGATCCGTCGAAATAATGACCCATCGGCCAACAATCGGATCTTTCCTTAGCTCAGGCACGCGGCAAAATCCTTTCGAGCCAGAATCCTGTTTCTAGCGAACGGGGAAGGCATTCTTGAACAGCTCATACTGAGGATGGTCGGTCTGACCACAATAATATACGCTCACAATATCGAAACGCCACTGACACTCCTGCCCTAGCGCGCGCAGATACTCCCTGGCCACCCCATTCAATTCGCGGCGTTTTTCGCGGTCCACGGCGGCTTCCGCAGGTTTCACGTCATGCGTGCTGCGGGTTTTCACCTCGATGAAGCACAGCACGTCGCCGTCCCACCCGATCAGGTCAATCTCGCCCCTGCGCCGGGGAGCTCGAAAATTCCTCGCCACCATCACGTAGCCGCGCCGCCGCAAATAGAAGTAGGCATCCTCTTCGCCGCGCCGTCCGGTACGCTGATGCTCGGGAAGCTCCTTCTCTGCCGCCAGCGCGTGCCGCGCCACCCAGTCCAGCGATCGCACCGTCCATTGCGTGAGCCTGCCTGCAAGCATGGCAATCCAAGCCGACCCTCTTAACTCTAGCCGCCCGCCGCGTCTCCTCGATGTGACCGCCGTCACCCTGGAACCCCGCTCTTGACCGCGGTGGCTCCCGTCGCATAGATTGTCGCAACTTCTCTGAGGGCCTTCTTGCAAGCCTCGCGCCGTTACGAAAATACGCTGGTCCTCATCCTCTTCTTTACCTGGGGCACGGTCTTCCTCGACCGCATGTCTCAGCTTTACCTCGCGCCCTATTTCGCCCCCGAGTTCCATCTCAGCAACCAGCAAATCGGATTTCTTGCCTCCGTCGTTGCCATCACCTGGGCGCTTTCCGGCTATTTCTTTGGAGCCCTTTCCGACCAGTACGGCCGCCGCCGCGTGCTCATTCCCGCGGTCTTTGCCTTCTCGCTGCTCTCCTGGATCTCCGGCCTCGCCCACACCTTCCACCAGCTTCTCTGGATTCGCGCGCTCATGGGATTCGCCGAAGGGCCGTGCTGGTCGGTCGTCACCGCGCTGATCGAAGAGTCCTCGCCTCCCGAACGCCGCGGACGCAACGTCGGTCTCGTCGTCAGTGCCGCCGCTCTCGTAGGCCTGGCCGCCGCTCCCGTTCTTGCCACCCAGGTCGCCTCCCGCTTCGGATGGCGTTGGGCCTTCTTCGTCGCCGGATGGCCCGGCCTCGTCATGGGAATTCTGCTATGGAAGTTCGTGCAGGAACCCGAGAAGGCTCCTTCCCTGGTGCACGCCCAGCATCATGGCAGCGCCGCCGCGCTCGACTACCTTTCCATCCTGCGCTATCGCAACATCTGGCTCAGTTGCCTCGGCGCCGCGGGCTTCATGTGCTGGCTTTTTCTCCTGAACGTCTTTGCCCCGCTCTACATCACCGACGTTGCCCACCAGGCCCCGACCACCGCCGGATTTCTTCTCGGTGCCACCGGACTCGGCAGCTTCTTCCTGGGATTTATCTTTCCATCCGTCTCCGATCGCATCGGTCGCAAGACCACCCTCATTATTCTGGCGTTTCTGTCGGCCCTGGTTCCTCTCGCTCTGCAAACACCCTCGCTTTACCAGCATCTCTGGCTGCTCTCCGCCATTGTTCTGGTGGCCAACGGAGGGCAGGCCATCGCCTCTTTGATTATTGTCCTGGTGCCCGCTGAAAGCGTCCCCCCGCATTTCGTGGCCACCGCCATCGGCCTCGCAACCCTGGTGGGAGAGATTATCGGCGCTACCATCGCGCCCGCCGTCGGAGGAGCAATGGCGGAAAAGTTCGGCCTGGGCACGCCGCTCCTCATGTCGGCCGCAGGCATGGGAATCTTGTTGGTCGCTACGGTCTTTCTCTCTGACGCAAGACCGTCACCTTTCATGCCAGGGAAATAGCTTGAATCACCGGGAAGCTGTGCCCTTACTGGATGAGCAGGGTTTCGTATCCGGGCACGGCTTCAGCCGCACCGTAACCGGCTTCTGTTAGACAGCCCTCTAGGGACTGGCGGCTTCTGCGCTCTCCGTCAGCGGCGCCGCCGTCTGCCGTTCCCGCCGCCTCACGTTGACCAGCACTACTCCCGTCAGCGCGATCGCTCCACCGAGTAACGACAGCGGTTTCGGCACTTCTCCCAGCCACAACCACGCAATGGCAATCGCCAGCACCGGGATCATATACAGCAGTGAGGTGATTTCTCCCGCTGGACCGTGCGATGCAACGTATGCCCACCCCACGTAGGCGATCGCCGCCGGAAACACGCCCAGATACATCACCGCCAAGGTGCTGCCGACCGGGGCGTGTCTCGCCGCCACCATGAGTCCGCCGCTAAACGGAAGCAACAAAAGTGTCCCCGCCCAAATCGAGTAAGCCGTGAATTCCAGCGCGCTGTAGCGTCCCAGGAAGTGCTTCTGCAGAACCATGTAGATGGCCGACGCCACCGCCGCCGCCAGAATGATCAGCGCCTGCCACGACAAGTGCACGCCGCCGCTCTCGCCGCTCGCGATCAGCGCCACGCCCGCAAAACTGACGAACACTCCCACCCATCCCGTTCGCGACAGCCGCTCGCGCAATCCCACCATCGCCAGCAGCGCCGTCCAGATTGGCGTGGACGCGATCAGCAAGCTCGCCGCTCCCGCCGTTACCCGGGTCTCGCCGTAGTTCAGCGCCAGATTGTAGAAGGAGATTCCCACCGCCCCGGTCAGAATGAGTCCGGGAACGTCACGCCACTCAGGACGCCGGAAGTGCGCGAAGCGCGCATAACCCGCCAGCACCACCGATGCAATCAGAAATCGCAACACCGCCACGTGCGCCGGAGAATACCCCCGCAGCCCGGCGCGAATGCCGGCAAACGCCGACGCCCACAGCACCAGCGTTACCGCCAGCGCGCTCCACGCCCGGGTTGATAATCTCAGATTCACTGCTTCTTCCTTGCGGGATCACCATGTGTCCCCGCCTCCGCGCACCGGCCACGCTCCCAAACACCGGCGCAACATCGCCACCTGCCCCACGTGATAGCTGTTATGCGCCATCATCTGCCACAGCACCTCTCGTACCGTGGCCTCTCCCTCCGAGGTGTGCATCTTCTCCACCGGACGATCCAGCCTGCCGTCATCCCACTTTGCCAGGTCGCCGAACTTTTCCAGCAGGGAAGCGAATCGTGCCGCCTCAGCCTTCCATTTCCCTTCGTCGTAACTTCCATCCGCGGGCCAGCTCTCGATGGCGTGCTCGGGATACGCCGGGCGCTCTCCGGCCATCCGCTTTAGCTCGTACTCCATCCAGTAATTCATGTGCCCCACGATCTGCGCGATCGCGTGCGGATATCCCGCAATCTTCGCCGTCGCCACCTGCAGCGAGAGACCTTCCACGCACGAAACTGGATCCACATGCGCGCCCTTGCCGCGAAGCAATTCCTGCAGCGCCGCTTTCATAACCGTCACTCGCTCACGTCGTCGCCGACGTGAATGCTTCCGTCGCTCAGAATCTGCGCCCGCAAACCACC
>Ga0335085_10018469_pt1 | contig 10020 bp, 9 predicted proteins | sample Lox_Sample_45_FD_206712 | JGI IMG/M metagenome (GOLD analysis project Ga0335085, IMG submission 206712) | Soil microbial communities from Loxahatchee National Wildlife Refuge, Florida, United States - Lox_Sample_4.5 | ecosystem: Environmental > Terrestrial > Soil > Wetlands | place: USA: Florida... | reverse complement strand
AAGATTTGAGGCGGAGGAGCGGTGAGGCGAAGGAAGAAAAGCGGAGTGTATTCGCAAAACGGGTTTCTCCGTGTCTCCGCGTCTCCGCGCCAAGAAGTGCAGGCATCATTGCGCCCTTCCGAAGGGCACTAGCGCGCTGGAGGAGTACGAGATTGGCGGACTGGCCTGCGCGGGCTTGGTATTCACCGCGGAGCCGCGGAGCAAGATCTTCGTTCATGGGACCAAAGACTGTCGCGGACGGCTGAGCCGATGGCACGAAGAGCGCCGGCAAGAGTGCCGGCGCGGCACGCTGAGAGCGTGCGCCACTCATTGCGTTCCTCCGAAGGGCACCAGCGCGCTGGGCGAAAAAGAAATCGGGAGCAGCGTGGTGAAGGGGAGGCGCGGGGTGACGGTGTAGCCGCCGGGGATGTTGACGGCGATGTAGTCGGGGCGGGCGGCGAGGCTGGGGCTGACGGCGCAACCGCTAAGGTCGCAGGTACTGACGGCGCCGTTGACGAGGCACTCGGTGGTGACCTGCAGCATGTCGGGTGTGAGGTTGGAGACGAGCAGGGCGCCGGAAGCGTCGGTGGTGCCGGTGGTGGCGAAGTTGACGGCGGCGGTGATGTTGGGATCGGCGGGATCGCAGAAGTTGGTGCCGCGCTGGAGGGAGAGGTAACGCGCGGCGGTGTAGACCGCGTTACGCAGCGCGTAATAGGTGTAGGTGATCTTGCCGAATTGGACCATGCCGACGATCAGCAGCATCATGACCGGCAGGAAGAGGGCGGTCTCGATGGTGGCGCTGCCCGATTGGCGTTTCATTGGTGCAGCACCACCTTTCCCACTCCGGAGGCGAGCGGCGCGGGACAGCCTAGGGCGAATCGGTCGTCTACCCAGCCCTGGTTCACGGGCGCGGGTGTGCCGATGTAGGCGGCGACGAAGCGGCCGTTGGGGTCGGCGGCGGTGAACAGGCTGCCATCGGGATTCGGCTCGAGGAAGAATTGCAGAAAGCCCAGGACGGTCATGGTGGTGGCGGTGTTGCTGGCCAGCGCGTTGACGACCGGGACGGTGATGATGCGGCGGCCGTTGCCAACGTAAGAAGTGTAGGCGCTGCTGGTGCCGGTGGAGACGTCCGTATCGGGCAGGAAGGGCGCGGCGACGGCGGAGAAATTGGTCACGTCGTTGGCGCAGACGGCGGCGGGGTTGACGTTGTCGAAGCGCGAATAGAGTCCGCAGAGCGCATTGACGACGGTGGCAGGCGGAAGGACGGTGGCGCAGGCGCCGGGCAGCGCGGAAGCCCACAGGGTTTCGTTGGGATCGTTGATGCCGACGCACCCGACGGGCACGGGCGAGCCAGTGGGATTGGGATTGGCGGATTGCACCAGGCCGCCGGCGCCATCGACGTAGGCCTGTTCGGTTTCGTCAAGCGTGGCATTGGCGGGGTCGTAGCGGTTGAGGACGACGTAGGGGAGCAGCGCACCTGCCAGCGTGGCGGGCAGAGGCGTTCCGGTGCAGGAGGAGTAGAAGGTGTAGAGCGGGCTGGAGGTGGGATCGCCGAAGCCGAAGTTGACGGTGTCGCTGGGATCGATGGCAGCAACGGCGAAAGGCACGATCTGGCAGGCCACGCACAAGGGTGCGCTGATGCCGGCGGTGGCGATGGCGCCGACGCTGGTCTTGCGCGACTGGCCGGCGGGCAGGAGGCCCCAGAAGAGCAGCGGCGCGTCGGCCTGAAGGGTGATCTGGGCGTAGCGCGCGGTTTCGCCGGAAGCTTGCGTGGAGGTGGAGGCGAGCGCGTCGGCGAGGGTGCCGAAGTAAGCCGGTGCATTCACGGTGCTGGCGAGGATGCCGCTGGATTGGCCAATGATGATGGAGCCGAAGTTGTATTTGTTGGCGAGTCCGTTGGTATTGTCGAGCGACTGGCTGGCGGCGTTGGTGGCATTGCCGAGGGAGGCGTCGGTGCCGGCGAGTTGCGCGGCGGCGGCGAGGGCCATGGCGTTGGCGGCCTGGTTGAGCTCGCCCCGGATGAGGTAGAGGCGGCCGAGGTCGAGGGCGAATCCCATGAGTCCGAAGAGGACGGGGACGAGGATGACGAGGAGCGGGAGGGCCATCGTGCCGGCGCAAGAAGGGCTGACGCGGAGGAGCGGAGGCGCGGAGAAAGATGCGGAGAAGAATCGAATGGAACTCTCCGCGGGTTGCTTCGCGTCTCCGCGTCTCCGCGTCAAAGCGTTACTGCTTGGGGATGATCTGGCCACTGGGTCCTACGAACTCCGGTTTGTCGCTCGTCGTCGCGGCGGAGGGCGAGGGCGGCGGGTTCTTCTTGCCTTTCTTTTTGGCGTTTTCCTGCGGCACGGTGGGCAGGAAGGCCGAGGGCATGTCGGGGAGCTTGGCGCGTTCTTCGGCGGTCAGCGGCTTGACGAAGTGCGGGGTGATGACGACCAGCAATTCGTCCGTGGATTTCTGTGTGCTGCGGCTCTGGAAGAGGCGGCCGAGGATCGGCACATTGCCGAGGCCGGGGATCTTGGAGATGGTTTCGACCACCTGGTTGTTGAGCATGCCGGCGATGGCGAAACTTTCGCCGTCGTGGAGGATCACTTCGGTCTCGGCGCGGCGCTGCGAGAGCGCGGGGATGGTATAGCCTTCAAGCACGACGGCATTCGTGTAATCGAGCGAGCTGACTTCGGGCGCGACTTGCAGGTCGATGGCGCCATCGGGTGTGACATTGGGGGTGAAATCGAGCTTGACGCCGAAGGGTTTGAACTGCACGGTGATGACCGGTGCGGTGGAGCCGCCGGTGGGGGTGGTGGTGACGGTGGGGAAGGGAAACGATCCACCGGCGAGGAAACTGGCGTCCTTGCCTTCCAGGCAAAGGAGGTTGGGCTCGGCGAGGATCTGGAGGAGATTGCGTTCCTGCAGCGCCTGGATGGTAGCGCCGATGTTGATATCGGGCCGAAAGATGAAGAGGTTCAGCAGGTCCGAAAAATTGATCGAGTTGGAGGTGGCGGTGCCGTTGCTGTTCTGCACCTGGCCGAAGCGCGGCGGAGTGAATTGTTGGGTACTGGTTTCGCCGATGAGCTTGGGGTTGAGACTGAAGAGATTGAATCCGACCTGCGTGAGCGCTTCGCGGTTGACCTCCGCGAACTTCACTTGCAGCAGGATCTGGCGCGGTTGGGGCGGCGTCGGCGGCTTCAGGAGATTGATGACGTTCTTGGCGCGCGTTTGCGCCATGCCCTGGAGGCGGCGCGCATCGTCCGCGGTTTTCACCGTGCCGGCCAACACGATGGTTTCGCCCGAGCCGGTAACCGTGACCGGGCTGCCGGCGACCGTATCGAGCAACTGCTTGCGGAAGGCATCCCACTCGCTGTCGTCTTTGGTAACGGCGATTTCGAACTCCGAAGGCGCGGCATCTTCCCAAACCAGCAGGGTGGTGTGGCCGGGTCCTTTGGCATTGACCATCACTTCGCGCGGCGAGATGACCACGGCGTCGGCGATCTTCGGTTCGGAGATGACGACTTTGGTGATGTCCTTCTGGAACTGCAGCAGGTGGCCGGTGCCTTCGATGAGGGCGATGGTATCGACCTGTGCGTGCGTCTGGGCGTGGAGGACGCAGAGGCTGAGAAAAAGCGACGCGGAGACGCGGAGGCGCGGAGAAAGAAGCGGAGAAGCCATCTTAAAGGCTGCTCCGCGGGTTTCTCGGCGCCTCCGCGCCTCCGCGTCCGCGCTTGTTGTCGCTCGCCTCATCGGAAGAGTTCCTGCACGTGCTTGTCGCCGCGATAGACGTCAACCACCAGGCGGACCGGTTTTTCCGGCTCCTTCTTGGGGGGCGGTTCCTTCTTCAGCTCTTCGACGGCGGGAGTGGGTCGGGCATTGCGCTTGGCTTGGGCGATGCGGTCGCCCAGGGTAGGGTCGAGCGCTTCGGCGGTGACGGGGCCGCCATCGGCGATTTGCGAAGGATCGAGCGGATTGCGCAAGGAGAGACTGATTCGTCCCTGGCTCTTGGCGAGTTCCAGTTTTTGCGCGTCCTCGGGCTTCAGCACGAGTGTGACGGTGGGGGACCGCGGGGCGCGCGGGTCGGGGGTCTGGCCGGCGGGCAGGAGGCGGCCGGTGGAGATGACTTTGATGTCCTGGAGGATGGTGGTAGTGGCGGCTTCGGCGAGGTTGCCGGTGCGGGTGAAGAGCACGTCGACTTTGGCATTCGGCTGGATGAGACCGGCGACACCGCTGGCATCGGTGATGGTGACGGAGACGGCGCGATAGCCGGGTTCGATGACCGACGCGAAGCCTTCGACGGAAGTGGGCGCGGAGAGTTTCGAGAGGAGCACGGGCTCGTTGGCGTAGAGCGGAACGAGGGCGACCTTACTAGTGGCGTCGCGAGTTTGCAGGATGACGCCCTTGGGCGCGTCTCGGGCGGGGAGTTTGACGAGGCGCACATCGCTGGCGCGGAGCAGCGTGCCGAGCGGCAGGTCGCGGGCGGCGACCACCACGTTGACCTGGCGTTCCTGTTGCGGCGCGACGGTGCGGGCGTAGAGAAACCAGGTGAGCAAGAGGGCGGAGATCCATGCGCCGCCGAAAATCAGGAGCTTCTTCTGCCGGTCCATTCAGGCCCCCGTTCCACTGAGTAGTTGTTCTGTTGTAACACAGGTGGCGGTTCCGATCTCGGGCGCCGCGAGAATGGTGGCGACCTGGTCGCGGTAGATTCTGCGCCAGCCGATTTGTTGGAGCGCGGCAAGCAGCGGCAGGTCGTTCGGCAGGAGCGCGTGAGTGAAATGCCAGGGATCCCAGAGGTCGCGCCAACCGGGCCGGGCTTGCACCATGCGGCCGTACTGTTGGAGGAATCCGGCGCCGTAGAAATCGCTGCGGCCATCGAAAAAGACGGGGCGGTGACCGGCGGAGCGGTAGATGAGATAGCCGCCGAATTTGTCGGTAGTAAAGAGGCGTCCGCCGGCGGGCAGGTGGGAATAGGCGGCGACGGGGAACTGATCGGGCGGGAATCCGGCGGGTACGGCGCGCAACAGTGCGGCGGCCGCGAGGATCAGGATGGGCGCGAGCGCGATGCCGTTCAGCCGAGCGTCGATAGCACGGAGATTGCCGCAGTAAGCTTGGAAACGCTTGCACGGAAGCCAATCGGAGATCGCGCGATTGGCGATGGGCAGGAGCACCAGGGCGGAGAGCGGCAGGGCGCGTGCGGATCGCAGGGCCATCGCCGAGATTGTGACGGCGAGCACGAAATGTTCCCAGCGTCCGCGAGTGAGCGCCAGGGTCCCGCCGGCGATGCCGAGGATGACGGTGGCGATGATCTGGCCGGAGCCGGGCGTATGGAAATCGAAGCTCTGAAATTCGCCGATGCGGGCGAGCAGGTCGGAATCGGTGAGGTAGCGATAGACGTGCTGATAGAGATGCCAGCCGTAGGGATTGGCGAGCGGGGCGGCGGCGGCGATGGGCACGATCCACCAGGAGATACGGCCGCGCAGAGCGTAGAGCACCGCGAGGAAAGGAGCGAAGAAAAAGCTGGCGTGGATGTTAGCCCAGAGCGCTGTGAAGACGGCGACGGCGAGCGCGTCCGTCCAGCGCAGCGCTCGGTCAGGGCGGCGTGTTTCGAGATACAGCAGCGCAGCCAGCAGCATCAGCCAGCTTTCCACGTGCGGTCGCGCCAGCCAGTGGATGCTGCAGGTGGAGAGCAGCAGGGGGGCCATGCCGCAGGCGAGTAGAAAGTTTCCGCCGAGCGCCCAGTGCAAGCGGAACCACAGCCACACGCCCGCGGCGATGACGACGGCGTAGAGCAGCGCCACGCCGCCGAGTCCGGAAGTGCGATGAACGGCGCCGGTGACGGCATCGGAAAGCCACTCCCAGGCGAACCAGGGCCGGCCGGGGCGGCTGAAGGAAAAGGGATCGCTGCGCGGGAATTCGCGCGAAGTAAGAATCGATTCGCCGATGCGGATGTGCCAGCCCGCATCCGAATCGCGAAAAAAGGCAGTGTATCCCTGGAACAGGAACAGGCTGTAGAAAAGCGTGACCGCGGCGGCTAGCAGCGCCAGATCGGGCACGAACCAACTGGAGACCGGGCGCACACCGACGTCCGGATTCAGGCTGCGGGAGTGCCGATGCTGGACAGGTCTCCCGTGATGCTCTGGTAGAGGCTGACAATGCCTGCCGAAAGCTGCTGCACGGTGCTGATGAGGGCGAGGCCGACAGCGGCTACGATCAAGGCGTACTCCACCAGGTCCTGCCCTTGCTCGTCTCGAAGGAATCGAAATAGTAAGGCTTTCATTGCTTCTCTCCGGATGAACTCGAATTCTGCGGCTTTTCCGCTACCGTGTGCGAATCCTCCAACGGACCAACCCACAGCCGGATGAACCCGGCCTTCAACCGTTCCCAACGCGATTCCGCCGGTTTCGCGGAGATCGTGGCCGGCTTCCCGTCGAGCCGGGAAACCAGTTCCAGATTATGCAAGGCGGCGGAATGCGCCTTATTATAGCTGAGCGCGATTTCCAGTTCCTTGCGCGCCTGTGCGTAATCCTTCTTCTCGATCCAGACGGCGGCGAGGTTGTTGTGGGCGGTGGCTTCGTCGGAGGAGCTCTTCCAGTTGGCGACGGCTTCGGAGGAATTGGCGGCGGCCAAGGCCAATCCCAGATTGTTGCGCGCCACCTGCGAGGCGGGATTCAGGCGCAGGGCTTCGCGGAACTCGGCAGCGGCCTCGTCGTTGCGCTTTTGCATGAGCAGGTTGTAGCCGAGATTGTTGTGCAGCGCGTCGGAGGCGGCGTTCAGCACGACGGCCTGGCGGTGGTGCGGCTCGCCTTTGGCCCATTCGCCGGATTCATCCTGCAGGATGCCGATCCAGGAGTGGTATTCGGGGGGCGCCTGCGGATGGGCCGCGGCGTAAGTTTCGGCGACCTGGATGGCTTCGGCGCGGCGGTTCACATCGTGCAAGGCGCGGATGAGGGCTAGCTGCGCGTCGCTCGATTCGGGAAAGCGAGCGGCGGCGAGGCGGCAAATCTCGAGCGCGACCTCTGTATAGCCGCGCTGACGATAAGCCTTGGCCAGATCGAGGCGCGCGGCGACGTTGGACGGATCACCCTCCACGCGTTCGCGGAGGGCACGCAGTTCGTAGTCGCCATCACCCGCGTCGGTAGCGTTGCGGATCTGGCGCTCCCAGACGGTGGGGGCAGGCGGGGCCGCGGTCTGGGCGAGCGGTTTGCGCGCGCAGCCGGAAGCCAACAGCACAACCGCGATCGCAATGTGGAGCCGCATCCGATGTCCGGTCAATCGCGTTTCTCAATCGCCAGTATGTCGCCCGCTTGGGTTGCGGTGCGTTCGACAGTGCCGGCCGGCAGTTCCAGGACGGAGCGGGCGCTCAGGCACGCCGAAAGCTTCCACGGCCCGACGGCGTGGCGCACCTTGCGAACCCTGCGGTTCTTGTCCAGATAGACCAAGTCGATGGGGAACTTCATGAAGAACGTGTGAACCGATTCGCAGGGGTCGATCCACAGCCCTTCACCAGGTTCCAACCGCGTATGCTTCAACAAACCGGTCCGCCGCTTCGCACTGGTATCCGCGACGTCCGCGGCCTCCGCCAATACTGTGCCGCGGGTGGTATTGCGTACCTGTACTTTCAATTTTGATGACTATAACACGAGAACAGGGCGAAAGTGATGGAAAGCACCGAATTCCATTGCGAGCGCAGCGGCAGAGTGACCGGGGTCAAAAAGTTCCGAATTATTGTGGAAGGCGGCGGCCCCAAACTGCCGCCATGCCTGGATGCCGCGACGCGCTGAGACTTCGCGCAGAATTCTGGCGCTAAAGAGTTCGCTTTTGTACTATAGATGGTTCCGAAGCGTCCTGGAGATACTCTTGGCGGCCACCTGGTCTGGAGATTGTGTTCGTTCGGCGCACTTGACACGCGGTTTCGCGGGTACAGGTGGGGATTGCGCGTCAACCGCTCCAGTTTGGGACCGCTGCCTTCGGTCGCGGCTCGGAAGCCGCATCGAACCGAGCCGCGACCAAACGGAGCGGTCGGGCCGCGCACTCGGTTCCGAACGGCGCGTGTCGGCCAGCGGTGTTTTGTGGTACGCGGCCGCGGTGGCCGGATTCTTCTGGATTCTGAGTGGACAGCCGGCGACGGCGCAGACGGCGGTGAGCGCGACCTTCGGCGATGTCATCCCGCTACAGGGCGGCACACCCTCGGATGTGGTGCTGGATGAACTGCGGCACGTGCTCTACCTGGTCAACAACACCACCAGCCAGGTATCGATTTTCGACTACACCAGCAACCAGGTTGTGGGCGCGATTGCGGTCAGCAAGAGTCCCATTGCGGGCGCTATTTCGATGGATGGCGCGTTCTTGTATGTCACCAGCGGCGTGACGCCGACGCAAACCGCCAGCGGACCGGCACTGCTGAATGTCATCGACCTGTCGTCGGACGCGGTAGTGGCGAGCGTGGTGCTGCCTTCGACACCGCAGGGCGTGGAGGTGGGCGCCGACGGGCGCGTGCTGATCAGTATGCTGGGCACCAGCGCGACCAACGGGGTGCTGGCCATTTACGATCCGGCCCAAAGCGCCAGCCAGCAACTTCAGCCGGTGACGGTACCGGCGCTGCCCAGCGCGCCCGCGCCGCTACCACCCACGACGCTGACGCGGCCGGTGCGCACGTTCAGCGGGACGTTGATGCGCACGCCGGATGGGTCGCACATCGTGGGCGTAATTACGCCGACCAGCAGCAGCACTTATATTTTTGTGTACGAAGTGGCCTCGGGAGTTGTGCTGCAGAACCGCACGATCTCGGGGTCGTCCTCGGTGCTTTCGGTGGCGCCGGACGGGTCGCGGTTCATGGCCGGGATGACGATGTACGACACGGCGACGCTGGCCATCCTGGCTCAACAGAACAATGCGAATGCGCCGTTCCCCTTCGCCAATGCGGTGAACACGACGCAGAACGTGGGCGGCAGCATCTTCTCGCCGGACGGCACGACGATTTACAGCGCGTTCAACACGGCAGCGAACACGGTGCCGACACCGCCACCGCTGGCTTCGACGCTGCTGGTGGGCGATCCGACGAACCTGGGTATCCGCCTCGGGATCAACCTGCCGGAGAGCATCGTGGCGAAGATGGTGATGCTGTCGGACGGGTCGCAGGCGTGGGCGCTTTCGGATTCGGGGATGATGCACCTGCCGCTCGGGGCGCTGTACACTTACCCGATCCTGGCGCCGGCGACCACGGACGTGTTTCTGGCGTCGGACGATTGCAACCGCGGCATCGCCTCGGGAACACTACAAATCAATAACGCCGGTCAAGGGAAGCTGACGTTTTCGGTGGCGACGAACACGAGCTCGGCGCTGGTGTATCACCAATCGAGTGGGCTGGCGCCCGCGACCATCAACTTCACGCTGGAGCCGGGGCGTTCGGGCGTGACGCGGTATCCCGGCACGAACCTGTGGTCGGGCGCCGGCACGTCGAATGGCGCGCCGTTTAATGTGACGCTGTCGTCGCCGGAAGCGATCAATGTGCCGCCGGTGATTCGGGTGTACATGAATTACCGGCAGCCCGATCAACGCGGGGTCATCTTTCCTCTGCCCACGACTCCCAATACGAACCCGAACAATCCGGCGGTTCCGTTGGTAAGTCTGGGTACACCAACGACGGCGGGCAATGAGGGCTTGCAAGACATCTTATTGGATGAGCCGCGGCACTTACTCTACATTACTAACTCGGGTTACAACCGCGTGGAGGTGTTCGACACGCTGCAGCAGGTTTTTCTTACACCGATTCCCGCCGGCCAGCTTCCGCATGCCATGGCCCTGAGCACGGACGGCAATTTTCTATATGTGGCCAACACGGGCGGCGAGTCCATCAGTATTGTGGATTTGAATCTGCAGCAAGTGGTGGACCACGTCGTGTTTCCGCCCATCCCACGGAACGGGACTTCAGCGGGGATTTCTCCCAGGGCTATTGCCATGGGGCTGTTCGGTTTGCAGATCGTGATGTCGGATGGGTCGCAATGGGAGGTGGTGCAAGGAGACCAGGCAACCGTGCGTCCGGCGGATTCGGTGACC
>Ga0335085_10018468_pt1 | contig 10020 bp, 9 predicted proteins | sample Lox_Sample_45_FD_206712 | JGI IMG/M metagenome (GOLD analysis project Ga0335085, IMG submission 206712) | Soil microbial communities from Loxahatchee National Wildlife Refuge, Florida, United States - Lox_Sample_4.5 | ecosystem: Environmental > Terrestrial > Soil > Wetlands | place: USA: Florida... | reverse complement strand
CGCCGTGAACAGGTAGCTGGAATTGGAGACGTGGCGCACTTCTGGCTGCGCGAACACCGCCTTGTCGGAAGCGATCGTGATGTCGGCGGCAAGCTGATACCAAAAGCCGCCGCCCATGGCCCAACCGTTGACCGCCGCGATCACCGGCTTGCCGAGCATCCACATGTGCGACCAGTTGGCGACGCGGCTGCCGTCGTGACGCTGCCAGTACTCGATATATTCGGCGTGCGTCTTGCCCTTCGGATCGGAAGGGCGAATGCCTGAAGCCGGCGCCGCCGCCTGATCATAGCCGGCGCAAAACCCGGGGCCGTTGCCGGTGAGAATAATGGCGCGCACCGAACGATCGGCGTCGGCCTCGTCGAAAGCGCGGTGAATTTCGGCTTCGAGATTGCGCGACAACGCGTTCATGCGGTCGGGACGGTTCAGCGTCACCGTGGCGACCCTGTCCTCGACGCTGTAGATCAAATCCTGATAGCTCATTTGTTTTCCTTCCTGTTGGCCGCCGATGAAGATCAGGAGGCGGCGTGTGCGGCGGCGGGCGCCGCATCTCGTTGCAAAGCTTCGAGGGCGATATCGACCGCCAAGACACCCTCACCCGGCGCCTTGACGATAATCGGATTGAGATCAAGTGCACGGAACCGTCCAACGTTCGCCAGAGCGAATTGACCGAGGCGCACCAGAAGGTCGGCAAGCGCTTCAATGTCGCCGCCGGCATGGCCGCGGGTGCCGGTCAGGATTTTGGCACCCCTGACGCCGCGGATCATCGCGATGGCGTCCTCACGTGACAGCGGCGCCATCTCGGTTTTGGCGTCTTTGAAGACTTCGACCATGATCCCGCCGAGGCCGAAACAGATCGCGGGGCCAAACATGGGATCGTCGATCACACCCGCATAGGCTTCGGCGACGCCTTTCACCATCGGTTGAACGAGAACCTGCGCGGCGCTCTTGAAGCCCGACTTGCGCGCATTCTGGATGACAAGCCGATAGGCCTCGGCGACCTGCGCCGCGCCTGCGCAATTGAGCTGCACGCAGCCGATATCGCTCTTATGCAGCAGGCTCGGCACCTCGGCCTTCAAAGCGACCGGCACGCCGAACCGGCCCTGCAGCGCGACCGCCTCCTCCTCGGAATGCGCCAACGCCGCCTCGACGACTGGAATGCCGCACGAAGTCAGCGTTTTGCGGACGGAAAGAAAATCGCCATCCGCGCCGATATGTCCGCCGATTGATGGCACTTCGCTTTGCGCTGTTGTCGCCGCGGCGCGGTTCCAGTAGTCCCGCCGGATCGGCAGATAACGCAGCGACCGCATCGCACTCGAAATACCGAGTAGAACCGGCACGCGGGCCGCGTGCAATGTTGCGATCATTTCACCATCGAGCGGCCCGCCCAACGGCGAATACTGGAACGCCACGAAGGTTCGGCCCGACGCGCGCGAAGCTGCCGCGATTCCCGTCGCCAAGCGCCGCATGCTTTCGTTGCCACCAGTGCGCACGTTGACGCTCGCCGCAATGACGGGACGGCGCTGCTCGCCAACCAAGGCATCAAATATTTTCGGCAGCAGTTCCGGATCGTCGTACATTGCGCCGGTACCGTCGAACGGGTTGGTCACGCTGCCGAAATCAGGCAACACGCCGCGCAGGCGCTCTTTGGTCGCCGGCTCGAATTGGGCGAGCGCCATGCCGGCTTGTTCCAGCACGTCGGTCGCAATCGCCGCATTGCCGCCGCTGCCGGACACGATGACGACGTCGTCGGCGATCTTCAGGTCCTGCGGCGCCGTCGCGAACAGTTCGATAGTTTCAACGAAGTCGTCGAAGTCGGTGACCTGCACGATACCGCAACGGCGCAGGAACGCGGCGAGCACTTCGCCGTCGCTCGCCAAGGCACCGGTATGAGAGCGAATCATGACTTGCCCGGCCGCCGACCGCCCGGCCTGGTAAAGCAACATGGATTTTCGCTGCACATGCGCTTTGCGCGCGAGCACGGCAAGCTTGCGCGGATTCTTCAACGCCTCAATGACGATGGCGATGACCCCGACATCAGGATCATCGATGAAATATTCCACGAAATCTTCGATGGTGGCGCCAAGCTGATTGCCACACGAGACGAAGTAGGCAAAGCCGAGCTGCCGGTCGCCCACCAGTGGCGTGAATGCGCTGGCGCCCAGCCCGCCGCTCTGCGACACCAGCGCCACCGAACCCGCCCGCAACGGCTTCGGAATTGGGCCGCTAAAGGCCGTGGCCTTGGTCTTCAAGTTGATCAGCCCGAAACAGTTCGGGCCGCAGATACTCATGCCTTTGGCCGCAAGCGCTCTTAGACGCAACGCGCGCGCCTCGCCGTGTCCGCCTTCGCCGAATCCGGCGGCCAGCACGACGGCGGAGGGGATGCCCCTTGCATGCGCTTCTTCCAGCACGTCGCAGGCGGCATCGGCGCCGACCGCGACAACGATGCAATCGACGCCCTGCGGCAGCGCACTGACGCTCGGAAAGCACTTGTACCCAAGCACATCCTGGTAACGCGGGTTGACCGCGTAAATCTCACCAGCGAAGCCCGCAGCGCGCAGATTGGCGACAACGCCAGTGCCGCGGCCCGGCCGCTGCGAGGCGCCGACCACGGCAATGGATTTGGGATCAAGCAGCGAACGGATCACGATTGCAGCCAGAGCTGAAAGCGCCGCTGCATCGCAGGCAGATGATCGATCCACCAGTCGTATTGGATGATGTGGGAAACTTTTTCGTTGTCGGGATAGGTCGGCAACAACTTGGCAATATCAGGCTCGATCAAGTCGTAGGCCTTGGGATTCTGCGGACCGTAATAGAGGAGCCGCGCGAATACGGCCTCGGTCTCGGCCCGCCCGACAAAGTCGAGAAACTTCATCGCACCCTGCGGATTGGGGCAACCGACCGGCGCCAGCCAGCCCTGCACGCCTCCCTCACAGATCGCCTCGTTCCATACGATCTCGAAAGGCGCATGGTGATTGCGGATCGACTCGCTGGCGCGGCCGTTCATCATGGCGATAAGGTCGACCTCCTCCTGCTCCACGAGCTGCTGGCTGAGCGAATTATCCGAGTACCACGTCTTGATGTGCGGCTTGATGCGATCGAGAACGCGGAACACGCGTTCGACGTCGATGGGATAAAATTCGCTGTCCTTGACGCCGTCGGCCTTAAGGGCCGCCTCAATCGTCCACAATTCCTCGGTGCGCAAGGCGCGGCGTCCGGGGAATTTATCGACATCCCAGAAGTCGGCCCACGACGACGGGTGATGATCGCCCGGCCAAGTATTTTTGTTGTAGCAGATGACATAAGATAACGTGTGCGCGCCGATGGCGTTGCCGTGGCGGAGCTGGCGGGGATCGAGCACCGAGCGGTCGATGACATTGAAATCCAGCGGCATGATCATGTTCATGCGTTCGGCCTGGAATATCTCGCCGCCCTGCACGGACACGGTATCAATCTGCATCGCATGGGCCTCGTGCATGGCGCGCAGCTTGGCGAATGTGTAGGGATCCTGGTAGACGACCGGGATGCCGGTCTTCTTGGTGAACGGCTCGCCGAAAGCGACGGCAGCCGCTTTCTTCCATACGCCGCCGAACACGAAAGCCGTCACCGGCAAGTCGGCCGCGCCGGCACCGGAAAATCCCGACAGCGCCGAGCCCGCGAGCGCGCCGCCAAGCGCCTTGATGAATTCGCGCCGGCCGAGGCCACGTGTTTCATGCAGAACTTCGCGCAACCGCGCGCAGGTCGCCTCGGCGTCGTATTCCCGCAAACGATAAGCCATTTTCGCCGTCTACCTTATTTCATGCGCTGCGTCGTCGCGCCAGAGATTGCGCCGCCGCCACACTTGCGAAGGTCAATATAGCAAGCCCGATCAGAATCGCAGAAGCAGCCGCGATGGTCGGATCCGACGTCGCCTGCACGCCCGACCAGATCTTCACCGCCACCGGCTTGCCGACGCCGCCGAGCAGAAAGGTTGCAATGAGCAACTCGTGCGCGGAATGCACGAACGCCAGAATCGCGCCGATAATGATGCCGGGCGAAACGATCGGCAGCGTGATGCGGATGATCGCCCACAGCGGCGGCGCGCCGTGGATGATCGCTGCACGCTCGAGATTGCGGTCGGCGCTGCGCAGGCTCGCGGCGGTGTTGATCACCACGAACGGCATGCCGCTCACCGCGTGCGCGCAGGCCAAGCCAACGATGGTGTTGACCAGCCCGAGCGGAACGAAAAACAAATAAGTCGATATCGCGGTGACGACCGGCGGCGTCACCAATGCGCAGAGGATCAGCGCGCTCAGCAACGCCTTCGCGGGAATGACATAGCGCACCAAGGCGAAGGCCGCAGGCACGCCCAACAGCGTCGCCAGCAGAGCAGCGAGACTGCCTACCTTGAGCGTGACGAAAAGAGCGCTGACCCATTCCGGGTCGCCGGCAATCGCCTGGTACCAGCGCAGGGAGAACCCGGGAGGCGGAAAAGACAGGAAGTTGCCGGAGCTGAACGAGATCGCCAGTACCACTACAACCGGAAATATCAAATAGGCCAGGATGACCGTCACGGCCGCGCCAAGTCCGATCCGGGCGGCCGCCGCGCTCATGCGTCGGAGCCTCCCCAGAGGCGGTCAAGGCTGAAATAGCGATTGTAGATCGCCGCGATCAGCGTGGTGATGACGAGAAGCACGAAGCCGGCCGCGCTCGCCTGCTCCCAATCCAAAAGCTGGTTCGCCTCGACCATGATGGTCTGTGCGATCATGGTTTCGCGCGGACTACCGAGAAGCGCGGGCGTGACGTAAAAGCCGAGCGACAGCACGAATACGAGCAGCGCCGCGCCATAGACGCCAGGCAGGCTCAACGGAAAAAACACGGTGCGAAACGCCTGCCAGCCGCCAGCGCCGTGGATTTTCGCGGCGGCGATAAGCGTTCGGTCGATCCGCAGCATAGCGCCGAACAGGATCACCGTCGTCAGCGGCAGCAGAATCTGGACCATCGCGACGAGGACACTGAACGGGTTGTAGAGAAGCTCCAGCGGCGTGTGCACGACGCCCAGCGTCATCAGCATCTTGTTGATGATCCCGTTGTCGCCAAGCAGGATCAGCCAGGAAAAGCTGCGCACAATGATGTCGACCCAATAGGGGATCAGCACGAACACCAGGATGAGCGCGCGCAGCTTGCCGCCGCTCAGCGTCAACGCATAAGCCAACGGATAGGCCAAAGACAACGCCAGAACCGTAGCGATGCTCGCCGTTTTCACCGTCGTCAGCATGACCTTGGCGTAGAGCGCCGACGTGAACAGTGTCGAATAGGCCGCCAACGAGAAACCTTCCGCCGTCAGGCTACGCCAGCACATCAATGCCAGCGGCAGCAGAAAGAAGAACGAAATCCACGCGAGGCACGGCATCAGCAACAATGCCGGCATCATTCGCTGCAAAGTGAGCACCGGCGCACGAGGCGCTGCCGTCTCGGGCTGTGCAGTGGCGGTCACGATCTTGCTCGCTCGCCCGCACGCAGGTCGTCGTCCGCGAGCGGCAGCAGCCGCGCGGCGTTCGGTGACCACGACACCCGCACTGGGCGGCCGGTCTCAAATGCGCCGCCCTGCTCACGCGCGACCTTGACCTTGAGCAGGCCCTGGCCCACCGCAACGCTGAGCCAGAAAACATCGCCGTGATAGCTCAATTCGGTCACGTCGCCGGCGAGGCTCTGCGGACCGTCGCCTTGCGCACTCCTCGCAGGCTGCACCGTCATATCTTCGGGACGAATAAAGATGTAGGCGCGTTCGCCGGCGGAAAACTTGAGCTGCGATTGCGCCGCATGAACGAATACGCCATTGCCGATCTTGACCGCATAGCCACTTCCATCGACCGCTGCGATCGTTCCCGGGAGCAAATTCGAATCCCCGAGAAAGTCGGCAACAAAAGCGCTTGCCGGCGCCTCGTAGAGCTGCCGCGGCGTGCCGATCTGGGCGATGCGGGCGCGATGCATCACCACCACTACGTCCGACATGGTGAGCGCCTCTGACTGGTCGTGCGTGACATAGACGACGGTGGTACCGACGCTGCGATGAATGTGCCTGATCTCCGCCTGCATCTGCTCGCGCAGCTTCCTGTCGAGGGCACCGAGCGGCTCATCCATCAGGAGCAGTCGCGGCCGCGATACCAGCGCCCGCGCCATGGCGACACGCTGCTGCTGGCCGCCTGAAAGCTGCCGCGGATATCGCTTTTCGAGATGCGAAAGCTGAACCAGAGCGAGCATCTCAGCGATCCGCTTGCGCGCTTCGTCGCGCGTAAGCTTAGAGCGCATACGCAACGGAAAGCCGACATTGTCCGCCACGGTCATGTGCGGGAACAGCGAGTACGACTGGAACACCATGCCGATATTCCGCCTGTGCGGCGGCACCTCGGCGACCGAACGATCATCGATGAGAATGTCACCGCTGTCTGGCGTCAGAAAGCCCGCGATCAGATTGAGCGTGGTTGTCTTGCCTGAACCGCTCGGGCCGAGCAGCGAAACGAACACGCCGGCGGGAACATCAAGCGAGATATCGTCGACTGCAGCCGTTGTGCCGTAGGTCTTGCTGAGCTTGCGTAGACGAACCTGCGCTCCGCTGGTCCTAGTTGTGGCGGCGGATTGGTCCATACGCGACGACGATCTCTGACACAGAGGAGGGCGAAAGAACCCAAATGATCCGCCCTTCATCCGTAAAAATCAATTGCTCCAGCCGTCCGTTTGGACATCCAGCGCATGACCAGACACTGCGCCGCTGCGAAATTGAGCATGGGCTTTGCGAACCGATCCTGATAGGATTTATGTACATGTCGAGGCCGCGATCGCGCGCCCGCTCCAAGGTCGGAGGAACCCATGCTGAAGAAAACGCCGCACAACGGAAAGCACGTCAAGAACGGCAAGAAGATTCCGCTCGTCGCCGAATTGCCGAAGATCGACAACACAACGGACACACGCGATATTCTGGCGCACGCGGCCAAGGAAGCCCGGCAGGACGATTATTTCATTGTCGACGTCGATGCTCACGTCACCGAGACGGCGTTCTGGTCCGAGGTGGTCGATCGCATGGAAAGCGACGTCTACAAGCAGATGGCGCGCGCCTTCAAGAATCGCGGCGGCTCACCGCCCGGCCTGCTGAACGCGACGCCGGGAATGCTTTACCAGGACGTGTTCGGCCGCATTCCGCATCAGGCGCGGCTTGGCGAAGCTGTGCCGGGCGGCCGCACCCACGCGCAGGTGACGCTCGTCCAGCGCGCCATGGATTCGATGGGCATCGACTACATGGTGGTGTTCCCGACGCCGATGCTGGTGCTCGGCATGCATCCGCAGATCGAGATGGAGGTCGTGATCGGCAACGCCTTCAACAAATGGCTGACCGAGGAGATCCTGCCGCAGGATCCGCGCATCAAGGCGATGCTGTACCTGCCCTTCAATCACCCGGAAGCTTGCGTGAAGGCGGTCGAGACTTACGCCAATACACCGGGCGTGATCGGCTATTCGGTGACCTCGACAAGGTTTCGCGCCGTCAACCATGACAGCTACATGCCGCTCTATTCCGCCATCCAGGCGACCGGCAAGCCGCTTGCGTTCCATTCCGGCTTCCACTGGGGCGACCAGTCGATGCAGCAGTGCAACCGCTTCATATCCATGCACGCGATCTCGTTCGTCTATTACAACATCATTCACATGACGAACTGGATCATCAACGGATTGCCTGAGCGCTTTCCAAAGCTCAAAGTGCTCTGGATCGAAAGCGGCCTTGCCTGGGTGCCGTTCCTGATGCAACGGCTCGATTCCGAATACATGATGCGCTCGTCGGAAGCGCCGTTGCTCAAGCGTAAGCCGAGCGAGTACATGCAGGATATGTACTATACGAGCCAGCCGCTCGAACGCTCCAATATCAAGCTGACTGAAGCGACTTTTGACGCAATAAAGGCCGACACCCAGTTGCTCTTCGCCTCCGACTGGCCGCATTGGGACTTCGATCTGCCGAATTCGATCACAACACTGCCGTTCCTCGACGAACAGGCCAAGCGCAACATTCTCGGCCTCAATGCGGCGCGTCTATTCAACCTCGACGTGCCCAAGCACAAGCTGATCGCGCCCAGGAGCAAGAAAGCGCCCGTCCCGCGCGTGCCGGTGACGGCCTAACCGGAACGTGTCAGCGTCGATGGCTTTGCAGCGCAAGACAGCAAAACGCACCGGCAGGCCGGGCGGCAAAGCCGTGCGCCGCCGCGTCGAGAGCGCCGACTTCTGCGCGGCTGCGCGTGACGCCCTCAAGCGCGGCGAGCCCGATGCCATTTCGGACAAGACCTTGCAGCAAGTGCTGACCGCTGCCGTGAAAGTCTATGCTGCCAAAGTGGAGCGGCGCGGCCACGACGTTGCGCCGTTCGCGCACGGCACGGTAACAGCGACCGAGACGGTGGTCGCCGCCTGCGGCCTCATTCGCGCGGCCGATCTCAACATGTTCGACGTGGCGATCTGGTTCCATCGCCCGCCGGGTATTGAATAAAGGGTGGAGAAATCAATGGACGAGATCGCAGTAGGCAAGCTGACCGATATTGCCGACGGGGATTACCGGGTTTTCGCACTCGAAGAGATCGAAGTCGGCATATTCCGCGCCGGGAGCAAGGTGCTGGCCTACGAGAACGTCTGCCCGCATGCCGGCGGCCCGGTTTGCCAAGGCAAGATTTTCAATCAGGTCGAGGAAATCATCACGCCGGACAAAAAGAGTGCCGGACTACGTTTCGGCAAGCAGCGCCATATCGTGTGCCCGTGGCACGGTTACGAATTCGATCTCGCCACCGGTTGCCATCCCGGCGACTCCTCGGTTCGGCTGACGCCGGTGCCCGTCGCCGTCCGCGACGGCAAGATTTACGTCAGTGTCGCGCGCTGATTACACCAACTGCCCTTCGCTGAGCGGAATGTCGCGCATCGTGCTGGGCGCGAACAAGTCCTGGATCTTGAGGCGGCGCGGCGTCAAGCCGTGCTCGTGCGTATATTGCAGGAGCGCCTCGATCGACGGCCGGTTGGCCTCGATCCCGTAGGGGTACCAATCCTTGCCGATGATCGCCTGCTCTTCCTCGATCAGCGGTTGTAGCCATGCAAATGAGGCTTTGGGCGAGCCACCCTCCATTACCAGGCTGAAGGCGTATTCCTTCGCCCGGCAAAATGCCTTGTAGAGATTCAGCGCCACCCAGGGATCGCGCTCGTAAACGTCGCGGCGGATCACCACCGTATGCATGATCGGGTAGATCTTGGTACGGCGATAATAGTCCTGCTCCAGCTCGCGATAATTGGGAAACAGCCGCTTCACGTTCGGCGCACCACGCCGGAATGACAGCGGATTGTTGGCGGTCATCAGAAAATCAAGCTCGCCGCGTTCGAGCAAGTCACCAAGCTCGGTGCCGGCCGGCGCCTGCGTCAGCCGAATGTTGCTCGGCAATGTATGGCCGAGACGGTCGGCGCGCCCTTGCACCCATTCGACATCGCTCGGTTGGACGCCGTATTCGTGTTGAAGGAGGCCGCGCATATAGACCGCGGCCGTCATGCTGTATTCAGGCACGCCGCCGCGCTTGCCCTTAAGGTCGCTCGGTTGCTTGATGCCCTTCTGCGTGTTGACGAAGAAATAGCCGTGGCGGAACACCCGCGACGGAAATACCGGGATTGCGATGAACGGCGACAGACCGCTGCCGACCAGCGTCGTATAGTTCGACAGCGACATTTCGGACGCGTCGAACTCCTTGAATTGCAGCATGCGCCAGAAAATCTCGGCCGGCTGCAGATTGATATAGGTAAGGTCGATGCCTTCCGGCCTGATTGTGCCATCGCGCAAAGCCTGGGTGCGATCATAAGGTCCACACGCGAACGTCAAACGCAGATTGGCCATCACTGTCTCCGTGTTTCCGGCTTGGCGGAGCGCAGGCTTCCGTGCTGAAGCAATGCTGTCAAGCGCTTGGCACGCGCGGTTGGAATGCCCTAGCGTAAACGCAAGAGGTTCACATGGATCTGTCGGATCGTCGCGCGGCG
>Ga0335085_10018466_pt1 | contig 10021 bp, 12 predicted proteins | sample Lox_Sample_45_FD_206712 | JGI IMG/M metagenome (GOLD analysis project Ga0335085, IMG submission 206712) | Soil microbial communities from Loxahatchee National Wildlife Refuge, Florida, United States - Lox_Sample_4.5 | ecosystem: Environmental > Terrestrial > Soil > Wetlands | place: USA... | reverse complement strand
CGCCGAACAGGCTCTCGCCCACGATCATGCCGGACGCCACCAGCACCGCCAGCCGCTTGGCGTATTCGGGCTTCTTCACGCGCTTGGCCCAGCTGTCGTACCAATGGCCGACGATGGCGCCGATCACCACGGGCAGGGTCGCGCTCATCGGCAGATAGATGCCGATGCCCACGGCCAGCGGCGGCAGTCGCAGCAATTTCGCAAAGCCCAGCAACTCGTCCAGCACCACGAGCCCCACGCCGATGCCGGCCCCGATGCCGATCATCTGCCAATCGAGATTGCCGCCGATCACGCCTTGCGCCAGCGCCGAGATCAAGGTGGCCTGCGGCGCGGCCAAAGGCTGCGACGTGATCGTGTTCACGTTCGGCGCGCCGGCGAATCCGAAGGCATGCGCCAGAAGATTCAACACCGGCGGAATCACCGCCGCGCCCGCGATCACGCCCACGATCAGGGCCCATTGCTGCGCGCGCGGCGTGGCGCCGACCAGTTGCCCCGTCTTCAGGTCTTGCAGATTGTTGTTGGAGATCGTGGCGATGGCGAAGACGATGGCGGTGGCGAACAGCGCATAGGCGACCAGCGCCTTCTGCAAATCCGCGCCGGGATGGACCACTGCCACCAGGATGCTGGCGCAAACCACGATAGTCAGGATGCCGACGCCGGAGATCGGACTGTTGGAGGCGCCGATCAGTCCCGCCATGTAGCCGCAGATCGCCGCCACCAGGAAGCCGCCGATGAAGATGTAGGGGATGGCCGCCACGATCAGCGGGCCGGAATGTCCGGCGAGCGGCGTCGGCGCCAGGAACCGGTAGAGCAGCACCGCGCTCGCCACCAGGCACGCCAGCGTCAGAATGCCGATCCAGCCCGGCGACATGTCGGTGTCGCGCAAATCGGCCGTGCCCGTCTTGGCCGCGCGCGAGGCGCTCATGGTCGAGATCACGCCCTTCACCACCGGCCCCGCCAGCTTGAGCAGCGTCCAGATCGCCGCCACGCCGATGGTGCCCGCGCCGATGAAGCGCACTTGCGTGGTCCAGATATGGCCGGCATAGGCCGCGATGTCGGCGCCGGCGGGCGCTGGGTTCAGCGCCGTCAGGATCGGCAAGGCGCCGGCCCACGAAATCAAAAGTCCCAGCAGCATCGCCATGCCGACCGAGATGCCGACGAGATAGCCCGCGCCCACCAGCGCCAGCGAAAATCCCATGTCGAATCCGGTCGCCGAATGCGCGCCGACCTTGAAGAACGCGGTGAACTCGTTCAGCGCCACGCGCGTCGCCTCGACGATCTGCAGCGCCGCCGCCGCGACCGCGCCGAAGATCACCGCCATCAGCCCTTCGCGGGCTTCGTGGGTCGCTTCGCCGCGCGCCTGGTCGCCGACCTCCAGCACCTCGGCCGCCGCCACACCCTCCGGGTACGGAAGATCGGAGGTGGTCACCATCGCGCGCCGCAAGGGGATCGTGAACAACACGCCCAAAACGCCGCCCGAGGCGCAGATCCAGAACGAAGTCCAGAACGGAAAGCCCACCCACCAGCCGACGATCACCAATCCCGGCAGCACGAAGATGATGGCCGATAAAGTGCCCGCCGCGCTCGCCACCGTCTGCACGATGTTGTTCTCGAGGATCGTCGAATCCTTGAACGCCGACAGCACCGCCATCGAGATCACCGCGGCGGGGATCGAGGTCGCGAACGTCAAGCCGACCTTCAGGCCGAGATAGACGTTCGCCGCCGTGAACACGAGCGTGATGAGAATGCCGAGGGCGAGACCCCGGATGGTGATTTCCTTCATGAACGCGCGTCCCCCAAAGGCGGGCGGAGGTTCACGGGAATTGCCGCGCGATGCAAGGGCTCAGGTCGTGCGCCAGCGCTGCGGCGGCGCCTTGGCCCGCAATTCGAGCAGGCTGTCGCGAAGCCGATCCATGAAGCCCGACCGGTCGCCGCGCCAGCGAATCGGATCGCCCACGAGCACGGTGCAATTCATCGGCACCGGCACATGCGCTCCCTTGGGCAGCACGCGGCCCGCGCCTTCGAGCCAGACGGGAATCACCGGCGCTTCGGGGCAGGCTTCGGCCAGACGCGCGACGCCGGATTTGAGGCGCGCCATCTCGTCCGACGCATCCCCGCGCGTGCCTTCGGGAAAGATCAGGATGATGTCGCCGCCGAGAAGCGCGGTCCGCGCCGGCGCCAGGACATCCTCGCCCGTTCCCGCCTTGTCGCGCGCCACCGGCACGATGCCCAGAATGTTGCGCGAGAACCAGGAGATCGCCGGGCCCCGCAGGAAATAGTCGGCCGCCGCGGCAGGCCGCAACCGGCGCATCGTGGCCGGCGGGAAGATCGTCAGCAGCAGAAGCGTGTCGACATGGCTGTTGTGGTTGGCCGCGACGATCGCGGGGCCTTTGCGCGGCAGCTTCTCGCGGCCGATCACGTCGGCGCCGGTGAAGATGCGCGCGAGCGGCTGCAGCACGAACATGATGGCGATGAGCCGCAACGTTGCCATGTCAAAAGGCCTTCAGCGAAAAGAATGCCAACAGATGGAAATAAAGCGGCGCGGTGAAGGTCAGGCTGTCGGCGCGGTCGAGCATGCCGCCATGGCCGGGGATGAGCGCGCTCGTGTCCTTCACGCCGATGTCGCGCTTGATTGCCGACATGGTCACGTCGCCGGCGAATCCTGCAAGCGGCAAGGTGGCCGCGATCCAGGCGCGGCCCGCGCCCTCGAGCGGCGCGAAATGAGGACCGACGAACCAGATCAGCGCTGCGGTGGTGATCCAGCCGCCGAGGAAGCCCTCCCAGGTTTTGTTGGGGCTGACGCGCGGGGTGATCTTGTGACGCCCGAACAGTTTGCCCCACACATACTGCGCCACGTCGTTGGCTTCGGTCGCCGCCAGCAACAGGAACACCAGGCCCGCCGGGCCGGCGGGCAGAGGCTCGCTCGCGGGCGTGCGCATCAGGAAGGCGACGTAGCCGATGCTGTAGACGCAGCTCATCAGCGCCCAGTTGATGGTCGCCGCCGTCGACAGGAATCCCTTGGTCTGTCCGATGCCCGCCATCAGGAACGGCGCCGCCATGAAGCAATAGACCGGGATGAAGACGAGATAGATGCCGTATTGATCCGCGGCGACGAAGGCGTAGTTGAGCAGCACGGCGAGATACGCCGCGAGAATCACGAAACGGTCCTCGCGGCGCATCGGCGCCAGCGGCAGGAATTCGCGCAGCGCGACGAAGGAGATGACGCAGAACAACACCGTCGTCGCCTGCCAGCCGAGAACCAGGGCGGCGGACAACAGCGCCACCATCACCCACCAGGAATTGGTGCGCTGGCGCAGATTGGCGAAGTCCTTGTGCGGGAAGAGCCGCGGCAGCGCCGCCGCCGCAATTGCGCCAAGAGTGAGGACCACAAGAACGCCGCCGAGGCCCCAAAGCAGCGCGGGTGCGACGGCGAGCGGCGCAAGGCCGAAGGGCAGGGGAATCGACGTGAGCGACGAATCCGGCATGTGGGCGCCCCGATTTTCGATGGCGAGGCTTGCCCGCGCAAGTGGCGTTCATGTGGCGTTTGCGTGTCTGGCGATGGGCGGATGGGCGCTGTTCGCCAACCGCGCGCACGGGGCGGGCGCCATTGCGCCGGCGCTTGCGCAAGGCGCGATGTCCGGCCTCATCACTTTGGTTTTGAAGAAGGTTTTGGAGCGGATGAGTCTCAGGCTGCGGGGCTGGCGCGCCTTTGCCGTTCCGCCCGCGGTCACCGCCTCGACCATCCTGGCCGCGCTCGTCGGCATGCACGCGCTGATCGGCACGCCCGAAATCGCCGCCACCGTCGCGGTACCCTGGTCGGTTTCGACACTGTATGCGGTGATCTACACAGCCGTGCTGGCGAGGGGAAAACATGAGCGAAGTTGAGAACAGGCGGCCGCTCAAGAGCCGCGACAAGGCTTGGGCGCGCCGCGCGGCGGCGCTGCTGGCCCGTGCCGGCATCGCACCCAATGCGGTCTCGGCGATGAGCATGGTGTTCGCCGGCATCGGTGCGACTTTGTTCGTGGTTTCGGCGGGTGAGCCGGATGCGATCCGCGGCGCCTTGCTCGTAGGCGCGGCGTTGTCGATCCAGGCGCGGCTGCTGTGCAATCTGCTCGACGGCATGGTGGCGGTCGAGCATGTGAAGGGTTCGCCGTCCGGCCCGATCTGGAACGAATTGCCGGACCGCTTCGCCGATCTCTTCTTCTTGGTCGGCGCGGGCTATGCGGCGGCGCGCGCGGGCATCGCGCATGCGGAAATCGCGGGCTGGCTCGCCGGCGCCGGCGCGGTGCTGACGGCCTATGTGCGCGAGCTCGGCCGCGGCCTCGGATTCCCCGCCGACTTTTCCGGCCCGATGGCCAAGCCGCATCGCATGGCGCTGTTGACCGCGGCTTCGGTCGTCGCGGCGTTCGAACCGCTCTGGGGCTGGCGCGGACAGACGCTGGCCATTGCCCTCGCGATCATCGCGCTCGGCACGCTCGTCACCGTCGCACGCCGAACGCGCACATTGGCGCGGCGGCTCAAGGAGCGGAAGTGAACAGAAAGGCTATTCGGCGGCGTGATCCGGCTTGTGGCGCGGGTGATCGTCGCGCCACTTGATCCAGGATGCGTAAACCGCCGCAATGAAAAGCGGAACGGCTCCGATCAACAGCACATCGACAGGCATTACGGTCATGGCTTCTCGCCTCTCGGTACAAGATAGAGGGCAAACGCCTGGAATGCCATGCCGGTGACGATCGCGACTCTTAGGCCCAAGTTAAGCGTTGTCCCGGTCAACAGCGGTTGAATGGCCGAAGTGCCAAGCAATCCATAGCCATATGTGGCGAGCATTGAGGTCAGCAGCTTGTAACGCGAACGCTTGGCTGTCTCGGCATCGATCATAGCGCCTGTCCGGCTGTTCAAGCCTCGCAATCTTACGATGATCGTCGCGTTCAAGAAAGTCTTTCGCGGTTGATGGCGAAACGCAAAGCGCAAAAAATCTCGCGTTCGCGGTTGCTGCATCAACTCAGCAACGCAAAAAAAGGGGAGGACCTTGCGATCCTCCCCAGTAAGACATCCCCGCTGTTTGCCCCCGGGGGATGTCTTCGCGGACTGGGATCCGGCTCAGTTGCCGGTGGAATAGTGGACGATCTGCGCGTTGTTGCCGATCGCCGAGCCGGTGACGCTGGCGGTGCCGGCGACGCCGTAGACGTTGGTGTTGACGGTGGCGTTGATCGCCGAGGTGTTCAGCTGGTTCGTCGTCACCGGCATGTTCGGCGCGTTGGAGTCGGAGGAGAAGGTGTTGCCCAGCGCGCTGCCGGCGACCGAGAAATCGCCGCCCACGTTCTGCACCGTCGCGTTCACCAGTGCGGAGGGATCGTTGCCGTGACATTCCTGATTGGAGGTGATGTCGGTAGTGGTGGGATCGGTCGAAACGTCGGCCGAGTTGCACACCGCCTGCGAGGTAAGACCCACGCCGCCCGCCACGTTCTTGACGTTGGCGTTCAAATCGGCGGCGATGGCGCCGGAGCTGATCTGGTTGTTGTGCACGGTGGTGTCGTTCATGGTCAGCACCTGCACCACGTTGCCCGCGGCCAGCGATTGCGCGCCGGCATCGCCGTTCACATTCATGATCTCGGTGTTCACATGGCTGACGTCGTTGTTGAGATTCACCTGGCCGTTCAGGATGACGCTGCCGGTGGCGTCAGTCGATCCCTCCGCGCAGGCTAGGCTCAGAGGCAGGATCGCTAGAGCCGTACCAGCGATAAGGATCTTGGCGAGACGGATGGTCATTGACGTTCTCCTTGGGGATGTCGTTGGCTTGGGTTGTGTCGGGATAGTCGATCGGCCCGCGTCCGTTGACGTCGGCGAGCGGGTCGTAGCTCGATTGGCACGCGCCCTGGGGCACGTGATAAAGATCGGACAGCATCTCCAGCATCGAACGCTCGATCACCGAGCGCACGCCGAGCTGCAGCGGCTCGAGCGCGCTTTCGCCCAGGCTGGCGTCGAAGAAGGTGTGGCCGAGGAAGTCGAACACGCCGGCCGAAACCTGATGGCCGACGATCTGCTTCTGCGCCGAGACCACGTCCACCACTTCCAGCGTCCGGGTGTCGACCATGCGCAGATCCATGGCGATGTTCATGACGTAGATGTTGGCGCCGGCGGTGCCTTTCAGTCCGTCGGTCGAGGTGCCGCCGCCGTCGCCATTGGCGCCTTCCGAGCGGATGTTGAAGTTCATCTCGGTGATGCCGCCGACGATGTAATAGTCCGAGCCCGCGATGGAGCCCGCATAGATCTTGCGGAAGCCGCCGTCGTCCTTCTCGTCGCTGATCAGCCTGTTGTTGGCGTATTTGAGCTCGAGCTCCGCGACCGAGGTGTCGTAGCGCTCCACCATCGGCACGCCCGCTTTGGCGAGCGCGCTCATCGCCATCAAGGCGCCGCCTTGGGTGAGCTTGCGGCCCGAGCCGTCGGTCTCGGTCTTGCCGGTGTAGTCGGCGATCTGACCGACGGCGAGGCGCAAGGGCTTCACGCGCGTGTAGTGCGCGATGCAGCGCAGCGCGTCGGAATAGGGTGTCTCGTCCGCGATCACCGGCGATCCGCCGATCGGCGCGGTGTAGCGTCCGGTTTCCGAGTCGGCCCAGGGCGTGATGCAGCCTGCAAGGCTGCTGCCGGCCAGGACCACGGCTAGAACTTTCGAAAGATGACGTCGTCCGCACGATGTCATTGGGGGCCCCGCGTTGGTTATTGACCGTTCACGGTCGTGGTCGCGGTTACGTCGCCGCTGTTCTTCTGATTGGCCGTGACGATGACGGTGTTGTTGTTGCCGGTCGTCACGACATTGAGCGAATTGCCGATCGCGGTCGCGCCGCCATACATGGCGCCCGACCCCGTGCCGGTGGTGTTGGCCGCGCCGACGCCAGATTGCATGCTGATGTTGCCGGTCAGGATCTGGCCGTTGACCATCTCCAGATTGCCGTTGGCGTCGCGCATCGAGGGATTGACGGCGGTGTTCTCCTGCGCCTGCGTCATGCCGTAGGGATTGTTGTAGCTGCCGCCATCGGCGAGCGTGCCGGCCATGGCCGCGCCGGAAGCGCCGAACAGGGCAAGCGCCGCAAGCGCTGCGATCGGAGACAGGGCGTGGATGCTCGGCATGACTGAAATTCCATGGGTGTTCCGCGAACCCAAGGTCAGCAACCCCCGTGCCAGCCGCCGCCCGGGGCTCCTGTTTCATTGCGGCACAGGGGTGGCTAGTGTCGCCTGCCGGCCGTGCGAATTCGGTCTCGACGCCTGGAATGAACGTTATGGCCGGGCTAGTTCCGGCCATCCATAATCTCCGGCGGCGCCTGTGTTTATGGTTGGCCGGCACCGGGGCCGGCCATGACGGTTGTTGTGGATCAGAAGTGGCGGAATGGCCTTGGGGAGGCGCGCGTGGCGAAGCTGGAATTCTTCTTCGATTGCTCCTCGCCCTGGACCTATCTCGCCTTCACGCGCATCCAGCCGATCGTGCTCCGGCGTCAGGCCGAAATCGTGTGGCGTCCCATTTTGGTCGGGGGGGTGTTCAACGCGGTAAACCGAGAAGTCTATGAACGTCGCGCCAATCCCGATCCCCGCAAGTCGGCCTATTATGAGAAGGACCTTCAGGATTGGGCGCGCCTAGCCGGCATCAAGATCGGCAAGCCGGCGGTGTTCCCCGTCAAGGCGGTTCTGGTCATGCGCGCCGCGCTTGCCGCGCAGGAGCAGGGCGCGCTCATCCCCTTTGCCCGCGCGGCCTTCGAGATCTATTGGGGTGAGCTTCAGGACGTGAGCAAGCCGGATGTGGTGGCGCAGGCCGCGATCCGCGCGGGCCTGGATCCGGTGCGCATCCTTGCCCGCGCCGAGGCCGCGGACGTTAAGGACCGGTTAAGGAGCAACACGGAGGAACTCGTCGCCCGCGGCGGCTTTGGGTCGCCTACCATGTTCGTGGACGGACACGATATGTATTTCGGGAACGACCGCTTGCCGCTGGTGGACGCGGCGCTGGCGCGAAACGGCTGACGCAACATGGCCTTCTTTCACGAGCCCCGGGGACGCCAGCCTTTCCTGCGGGCGCCTTTTGTGGTGATTGCGCTGATCGCGGTCCTGGCCGCCGTCTTCGCCGCCTACGATCTGGCGCCGGAAAACCTGCAGGACTCGCTGATCTACCGCTTCGCCTTCATCCCGGCGGGCTACAGTCAGACCTTCTACGCCGCCCATCCGGGCCTGCACGCCACGCCGTTCGAGTTGGTGATCCCGTTTGTCAGCTACATCTTCCTGCACGGGAGCTGGGAGCACCTGATCGTCAATTGCGTCTGGCTGCTCGCCTTCGGACCCATCGTGGCAAGGCGCTATGGCGCGCTGCCGTTCCTGGCCTTCTTCTTCGTCTGCGGCATCGCGGGCGCGGCGACGCATCTGGCCTTCAATTGGGGCTCGGGCGCGCCGGTGATCGGGGCCTCGGCAGCCATCGCGGGCCTGATGGGTGCGGCGTTCCGGATGATCGGCAGCGGCCCCATGATGCTGGCCGGCGAGGGGCCGCTCGCCCCGCTGCTGTCCTCGCGGATCATGACGTGGTCGGCGGTCTGGGTGGCGATCAACGTGGTCGCCGGTCTGATGGGGCTGGGCGCCGGCTCCGAGGTTCAGATCATCGCCTGGCAGGCCCATCTCGGCGGCTATTTCGCCGGTCTCCTGTTCGCCGGTCCGTTCGACCGTTTCCACACCGGTCGCCAAGCTTGAATGCGCCTGCCACAGGCTTAGATTTACAAGGCGCGGCGAGTCGGTTGCCGCGCGAAGGAGGCCCCGATGAGCGACGTCCCCCCGAGTGGCACCGTTCCCCCCAATGGCGCGGCCGCCGGCACGGCGGGCCCGGCGCGGGCGCCGTTTCCGGCCATCCGCCTGTTCTACGCCATCGGATTCGGCCTGGTGGCCTGGGTCGTGTTCTGGATCGTGATCGTCGTGGCGCTGGTGCAATTCGTGGTGCTGGCAATCAACGGCAAGGTGAACGACGAGCTCAGGGCCTTCAGCGGCAGTCTGATCCAGTATTTGTGGGAGCTGCTCGCGTTCATCACCTTCGTGCGGGACAGCCAGCCCTTCCCCATCGGTCCGTTCCCCAAAACCGCGACGGCGCCCTGACTTCCGATTTCTGACGGCGGGTGCCCCCACCATTGTCCCACTGATCCGAATGTATCGCAGGCTTTCCGGCTCGGATCGCTTGTGTGGCTTTCTGGGTACTCATTGACACAAAATCACCCGGATGCGGTGCGCTTGGGGTGGGGAACCTTGCCGCTTCCGCAGGCTTCCACCTATCCTGTTTGGCGCGAAAATTGGCGGCGTGTGCCCACTCGGGGTGTGAGTGGGCATCGCGTTCAGGAAGTCGGTCTCCGCTCGAAAGCGGAACCGTAACGGGGAGCTCAAACTAATGGCCGGACAGTATCGGATGGGCGCCAACCGGCGTCTTGCGTTGCTTGGTGGATTGCTGCTTTCGACGGCGCTGATCGCGCCCGCGATGGCCCAGATCGAAGAAGTCACCGTCACCGCGCAGAAGCGGTCGGAAGACATCCAGACCGTGCCGATCGCGGTCACGGCCTTCACCTCACAGGACTTGGCCGCGCACCAGATCACGCAGTTCAAGGATCTGCAGTTCTCGACCCCGTCGGTGACCTACACCAAGACGAACTTCACCGGCTCCGACTTCTCGATCCGCGGCATCGGCACGCAGGTGATTTCGGGCGACGCGGAAAGCGGCGTGGCCTTCAACATCGACGACGTGTTCTACGCCGCCGCCCCCGTCGACTCGGGCGAATTCTACGACATCGAGCGCGTCGAAATCCTGCGCGGCCCGCAGAGCACCCTGTACGGCCGCGGCGCCACCGGCGGTTCGGTCGGCATCTTCTCGCACAAGCCCGACCTCGATGCCTTCGAGGCGAGCGCGGATGCGTCCTACGGCAATTACAACGCCACCGAATTGAAGGCGATGGTCAACGTGCCCATCGTCACCGATCAGCTCGCCGTGCGCATCGCCGGCGACTGGGTG
>Ga0335085_10018464_pt1 | contig 10022 bp, 7 predicted proteins | sample Lox_Sample_45_FD_206712 | JGI IMG/M metagenome (GOLD analysis project Ga0335085, IMG submission 206712) | Soil microbial communities from Loxahatchee National Wildlife Refuge, Florida, United States - Lox_Sample_4.5 | ecosystem: Environmental > Terrestrial > Soil > Wetlands | place: USA: Florida... | reverse complement strand
CATCGGAGTCGCCCTTACCGGTGGAATCCTGACCGGCCTGGGCGTTTCTGTTGGCGTCACGCTGCCAATGGTCGTCAAAGGATCGGGACTGTTTTCCGAAGCTCCGAACCTGGGTTCGTCCGCCGGGAAGGTCGTATTGTTGGGAGTCGGAGTCATGCTCGTCGGGGTCCTGCTGGCGGCATTGGCAGGCTTCGGCCGGGACCGGGCGCTGAAAAACACCGATCAGCCTCGGACGGGAAGCTTTCTTGGTGGACTGATCATGGTCGTGATCGCAGGGGCGCTTTCTGCCGGGATCAGCTTTGCTTTTGTGTACAGCCAGGGACCGATCGTCTCCGCCATGAAGGCTCACGGCGCCAGTGATATTCCCGCCAATTTTGCCGTGTGGGCAATTGGACTGTTGGGCGGTGCTCTGATCAATGTGACCTATCCCGCTTATCTCATGACCAAAAACAAAAACTGGAATGTGTTGTGGGAATCATGGCAAGAGCTGGCGCTTTCTATCGGAATTGGCATCAATTTCATCCTTGGTGTGGCGCTGATGGGGAAGGGCATGCTTTTGCTGGGGGCCTTGGGCGCCTCGATTGGATTTGGGATTCAACAAGCCATGCAGATGTTAGGAAGTCAAGCTGTAGGATTTGCCAGCGGCGAATGGCGGGGAATTACAGGCAAGCCGCGCTACGAAATGTACATCGCCATCGCTGTGCTGATTGTGGCGGCCATGGTCATGGCCTATAGCAACACGCTTGCGAAAACTTAGTCGGACCGGAAAAGATGAAAATCCTGGACCGACCCATCTGAGGTTCATGACTCACCGCGAACGTATCCTTGCTACCATCCGTCGGCAGCCCACCGACCAAATCCCCTGGGTACCACGCCTGGATCTTTGGTACATCGCGCAGCGTGCTCGCGGAACGCTCCCCTCTGGTTTGCGCGACCTCAACACGGTCGAACTGGCTGAAAAACTCGGCGTAGCCTGCCATTCTCTTCGTGCAGATTTCACCCTCCCCCCTGATCCAACCGACCACTTGTTGGCCGGTTTGGGATTCGAGAATCATCCCGATTTTCCTTACCGCGTGGAACTGCGCGGGTTGCCGGTCAATTTCGAACATCACAACGGCCGCTATCGCACGACCATCTCCACATCTTCGGGCGAGATTTCTTGCGTCATGGAGACTACTCCAGAGATGCAATGCGAGGGTATCTACGCGCTATTCCCCCTCAAGTTTGCCATGACGTCAACTGATGAGTGCGACGCCCTTGGAGAAGTCTTCGAACATCTTGAGGTTATTCCTACTCCGCAAGCCTACGCCGCATATCGGCACCGCATCGGAGATCAAGGTCTGGCATTGGCCAGCGGGCCCGTCGCGGCTTCCCCACTGCATTCGGTCCTGCATAATCTTATGCCGCAGGAGACCTTCTTTCTCGCCTTTCACGACGCGCCGGATGCTCTTCTGCGACTGGCAAAACGCATGCAACCCTGCTTCGAAAAAATCTTGCAGGCTCTCATGCTCTGCGAGGCCGAAGTTGTATTTTGGGGATCAAATTACGACCATAATCTGACCTGGCCTGGGTTTTTCCAAGCGCACATCGTTCCCTGGCTTAAGCAAGTCAGTGAACGGTGCCACTCTGCCGGCAAATTGCTCCTGACCCATGCCGATGGAGAGAATCAGAAACTGCTGCCCTTGTTTCCGGAGTGCGGGCTTGATGTAGCGGAATCGGTTTGTCCCGCTCCCATGACACGTTGCTCATTGAAGGAACTGCGAGCCGGGATGGGTTCAGGAACTACCGTCTGGGGCGGCCTGCCAGCGATTGCGTTTCTTGCATCGTCAATGGACGACTTGTCCTTCGAAACCTACCTTCAGAAGGTCTTCGCCGAACTCGGCTCCGGCGAACGCCTGGTCTTGGGAGTTTCTGACAATGTGCCTCCCGATGCGGACTTCGCACGAATGGAAAGGGTAAAGCGGCTTATCCAGGATTTTGGTCCCGTCACCCCAGCTCGAACCTAGACCGCGGCGGCGTTTTCCTCCGGTTCTGGATATTGAACAGATTGTTGATGGGAGCCTTGTAAGAACCAGACCCCCCAGCTTATAGTCGGCTCCGAGAGTCCCTTGCTCGATCCTAAGAATTGTGCGGAGAAGCCTCACGCATGAGCGCAATCGCCGATAGCACGCTCGACGGCCGTGTTCCGAAAAAGCTCCCCAAAGGCCTCAAGGTCATCGATGTGGACGTTCACGCTCACGAAACACCCGCGGCTCTGCTTCCCTATTGCGACATGCCTTGGCGGAAGTCCCTGGAATTAATTACCAAAATGCCTGAGCGTTACCTCGACATTCCTTTTTTTGCGCCACAGATGGCGGTTTGGAGCCCGCCTTTTCCGCAGAGTGGAAGCGAACGCCGCCAGGTGGTCACTTCGGCGGCTCAAATGAGAAAGGACCTGGACGAACTCGGTATCGCGATCGGCGTTATTTTCCCGGATAATCTTCTCCTTCTCGGTGCCTTGCGCGACCCGGACTATGCAACTGCGCTCGCGCGAGCCTACAACCGATGGTTAGTGGAAGAATGGCTGGGTGAAGACAATGGCATGAAAGGCGCAATCGTGGCGCCGTCTCAGAACCCCACAGCCGCTGCGGAAGAGATTCGGCGCCATGCGGGCCACAAGCATGTGGCTGCGGTTTACTTGCCTTCTTGTTGCGTGGAACCGCTCTATGGGCATCGCTCTTACGATGCGGTATACGAGGCGGCTCAGGAAACTGACCTGCCGGTGATGCTGCACAGCGTGACCGCCATCTTTCCTGTTTTCCCTTTTAATCTGAACTGTTTCAATACGATGTTTTCCGCTCACATTGCTTCGCATGGACTTTCCATGGTCGCCAATCTTCTCAGCATGATGGAAACGGGAGTGCCTGCACGCTACCCGAAGTTGAGGATCGGGTTCTCTGAATCGGGCATCGGGTGGGTTCCATGGATCATGATGCGCATGGATAAGGAGTACAAGGAGAGGCGGCGCGAGCTTCCGTTCCTGTCCGATTTACCGAGCACTTACGTGCGCCAGATGTTCTTCGCCACCCAGCCCATCGAAGAGCCGGAGAACATGCAGCAGATGGCAACCATTCTCTCCTTGTTTGGGGGTGAGCAGTCGGTGATGTTTGCATCCGATTGGCCTCATCATGACTTCGATCATCCCAACAAGGTCTTGCAAATACCGCTCTCCCAGGAGGCTCAGCGGAACATTCTGTGTGAGAATGCGCGGCGTTTTCTGAACCTCAAGGAGACGGCCTAGTGGCGTCCGAATATCTGATTGGCCATACGCATGAACTGCCCCCGGGAACGCACAAAGTCGTCACAGCGGGCGGCCGGGAAATCGGAATTTTCAACGTGGCCGGCCGTTATTATGCGATTCCTAATAACTGTCTTCATCAAAACGGACCTCTGTGCCGAGGCGCAGTGAGCGGGACCATTGAGACCAGTGCAGAAGCGGGCTGGAAGCCGGTTTGGGCGCGTGAAGGAGAGATCGTGGTCTGCCCGTGGCATAGCATGGAGTTCGATATCACCAATGGACGTTGTCTTGCCGAGCCGCGCCGGCGCATCCCTACATACGCGGTGACCGTAGTTGACTCGGAGATCAAGATCAGCATTCCTTAGTTCGGTTGCGCACCGGACTGCGCAGTCACAGTTATGAATCAACCTCACGCAGATTATTTTGAGCCGAAGCTTGTTTCCCAGGAATTCGTAAAGGACCCCTATCCCCTCCTCCGGGAGCTACGCACGCAGGAGCCGGTGTATTGGAGCGAATCCATCGGGGCCTGGTTACTGACCCGTTATGACGATGTTGCAGTAACCATGAAGGACCCAACTCGTTTCTCCAACGAACACCGATTGGGCCAGGCCGCTAAATACTTACCACCCGAGAAACGCGCTCAGCTTAAGGGATTTGAGGACCACTACAAAACCAAAGGCCTGCTCCACTCCGATCCACCGGATCACACTCGCATGCGGGGGCTGGTCAATAAGGAATTCACCCCCAAGGTGGTGGAACAAATGAAGCCGCAGATCCAGCAAGTGGTGGATCGACTGCTGGACGCCGCCCAGGCAAAAGGAGAAATGGACGTTGTTCCCGATCTGGCAGAAGCTCTGCCCATTGGCGTGATCGCTGAGATACTCGGCGTACCGGTAAACGATAGGCACATTTTTAAGACTTGGACCGATGCGATCCTGGGCTTTCAGGGAGTCAATAAACCCTCCGAAGCGGACTTATTTCGTGCGCAGGAAAGCCTTCTGGCGCTGCGCGCATATCTGCTTGAGATGATCAAGGAACGGCGCCGCGCGCCCCGGCAGGACCTGATGAGCAAGCTCGTGGCGGTCGAGTCGGAAGGAGAACGACTAACTGAGGCGGAGTTAATTAACACTTGTGTGACGCTGTTTACAGCGGGACATGAGACTACGCTTTCGCTGATCTCAAATACCATTTACACGCTGCTAGCCAATCCGGATCAGTTGCAGTTGCTGCGCGAGAAGCCCGAACTCCTTACCTCGGCACTGGAAGAGTCGTTGCGATTCGAAAGCCCCGTTTCCCGGCAGTCACGACTCATGAAGGCAGACGCCGAACTCGGAGGAAGGACTCTGCAAAAGGGGCAGATGCTGTTCCAGATGCTGAATGCAGTCAATCGCGATCCGGAATATTTCGCCGAGCCGGACAAATTTGATATTCAGCGCAAAAACAACCGGCACATGGCGTTTGGCCAAGGCATGCATTTTTGCGTGGGAGCTCCACTTGCCCGAGCTGAGGGCTTTATCGCGGTAGGAACCGTGCTGCGGCGATTTCCCAGCCTGCGCCTGGTAGGTAACGAGCCGGACTGGGATGCCACCAAACGAAATTCCAGAGTTCTTCTCTCATTGCGTGTGAAGCTCTGAAGCACTGTCTTGCGAAGCCGCGGGGCCACGCGGAACCGGCATGAACGCATGCGCAACGGTGACATCTCCGACGGAGGATGCTCGACATGTCGCGTGTCAAGATTGGAATCATAGGAGCGGGATGGTGGGCCACGGAAAACCACATCCCTGTCCTGCAGTCTCTTCCCGATGTCGAAGTGAGTTGCATTTGCGGATTGGAACGGGAACATCTTCGAAAGATCCAACAGAAATTTGCCATCCCTCACATCACAGAGAATTATCAGGAATTGTTGTCGCGGGAAGACCTGAGTGGCGTCGTCGTAAGTTCGCCCCATAGTTTTCACTATCTACATGCAAAGACGGCGCTAGAACACGGATTCCCTGTGCTCTGCGAAAAGCCGATGGCTCTTAAGGCCGGGGAAGCCAAGCATCTCGTGCAGCTCGCGGAAGCGAAAAACTTGCCCTTCATGATTCCCTATGGATGGAATTATTCCAAGCTGGCGGCTCTGGGAAGAAAAGCCATCCAGGAAGACACGATCGGCGATATAGAGCATGTCCTCTGTCACATGGGGAGCCCATTGCGCGACCTTCTGAGTGGAACAGGGGCCTGGGTAGCTGACAACTCTCTGCTGAAACCCAACCAGGGCACATGGGATGACCCATCCGCCGGCGGCGGATTCGCCCACGGCCAGATGACGCACGCGTTAGGCCTGATGCTGTGGGTCACGGGACTGCAAGCCTCTCAAGTCTTCGCCCTGGCGGGAAGACCGGAATCCGGAACCGATCTCTACAGCTCCATCAGCTGCCGCTTCAGTAACGGTGCGACAGGCATGCTGGGAGGCGCGGGGACCATGCCGCCTCGATCGCCTTTCCAGGTAGACATCCGGATATTTGGAAGCAAGGGAATGGTTTTGCTGGATATCGAGCGGCCACGGTTCGAAATCCATCTTAATGACGGCACGAACATCGCCACTGACCCGGAGCTGGCGCCTGGATCTTATCAGTGTGTGGAACCGTTGAAGGTCTTTGTTGATTTAATCCAGAAGAAGCCGGTTGAGAACCGCTCTCCTGCCTGGCTCGGGCAAAGGGTCGTAGAAATTCTCGATGCAGCCTTACGCTCTGCAGGCAGCGAAAAGCTGGAGGCCATACCCTGAGCGCTCTTTAGCGCTCTTTTCAGGTAGCTCACAATTTCTGTCGTACTTCATGGGAGGACCTGCTGTGCGCAACTTCGTTTCCAGGATAGTCACTCTTCTGCTTATTGGTGCCTCGACTCTCGTTGCTCAAAATGGTGGCAGCCCGGCCGCCGCAGTATTAGTTAACAGTGTAGGAGCCGGAAGAGCATTCTCCTTTGTGTACGACGGGAAGCCTTCGGCAGATCTTCTACCTCACTGGGAAAAATCCCAAACCACAAAATCTCTAGCCGATGGAAAAAAGCTGCGCACAATCACTTACCGCGATCCAGCTAGCGGACTTGAAGTCTCGGATGAACTGACTTCCTTCCCCGGAGTATCGGCAGTCGAACGAATTCTCCGCATCCGCAATTCCGGTGCTCACGATACGCCGCTCATCGAAAACATACTGCCGCTGGACCTGCAGTTTGCCGCCACTGGAACCGGAAAAGTGGTTATGCACTACGCTCGCGGCAGCATGGGAACCATCGAGGACTATCTTCCGATCGACCAGCAGGTTACAAGCGGCACTGAACTCGAACTGAGCCATTACGTTCTTGACGGCGATAAACACGTGAATGGGCAATTGCCGTTCTTCAACCTGGAATGGCCGGGAGGCGGTCTGATCGGCGCGGTGGGATGGAGCGGGGAGTGGAGCGTCCGGGTAAGAGGTGAAGATAACAGGAACGTGTCAATCCAGGCTGGCCAGCAGAAAACTCATTTGCGGCTCCACCCGGGTGAAGCGATCCGCACGCCGCGCATTTTGCTTTTGCAGTGGCAAGGAAACGATCGTCTGGTGGGACATAACCAGCTCAGAAAATTGTTACTCGCCTACTACGTGCCTCGAATTGACGGAAAGACCGTTGTCCCACCGGTTGCAAACTCGAATGCCTTTGTTTACGAGTATCAGGGTATTGAAAAGAAAACCGGCCAGGATCCTCTCGAGGTGGTTTCCCACCTGAAACCGGGCCAGGAAAATGAAATCACAAGTCTGGCCAATGACGCCCTGAATTGGGTGAACGAGAAAAACCAGCTGGATTTCATACGCGGCATCCCTCCAGTGGGCCTGGAACTTTACTGGCTGGATGCAGGGTGGTTTAAAGGAGCGTGGCCCTTTGGGGTGGGTACCTGGGATCCCGATCCCGAGAAATTCCCTCACGGGCTAAAGCCGATAGGCGAAGCGGCCCACGAAAAAGGATTAAAATTTCTCCTCTGGTTCGAACCCGGCCGCGTTGGACCCGGTAGCGCGATTGCTGCACAACATCCTGCGTGGGTGCTTCATCGTCCAGACGAAGGCAAGCTGGGCGGGCTGTTCAACTTTGGCAATCCCGCTGCGCTGCAATGGATGATAAAGACTCTCTCCCAGAGAATTACTGATTGGGGATTAGACATTTACCGTCAGGATAGCAACATATGCCCCCTGCCCTTCTGGCGTACTGCGGATGCCCCCGACCGCGAAGGCATCACCGAAATTCGCTGGGTGGAAGGCCTCTATCAGCTCTGGGATGAACTGTTGCGCCAACACCCGAAATTGATGATCGATAATGCCAACTGGCGGATCACTGGGCCGGATATCGAGGTAATGAAACGCAGCGTCGGTTCCCTCACTCGCAGCGAGACGGAATGTGGCGGCATTCCGCATCCTACGGCCACGCAACTGCAGACCGAGGAACTCAGCTTGTGGGTTCCGACAAGCGCAGGAACCGTGAATGGTTTCGACCCATACACGATTCGCAGTGGCGCGACAAACGGAATGGGCTTTGGATTGGATCTGCAAGCTTCCTACATACCACTGGAGGAAGCTAAGGACGGGATTGCCGAAGTTAAGTCCCTGCGGCCTTTCTGGCTGGGAGACTATTATCCTTTGACAGACATTGGTCTCGACGAGCATTCCTGGGCCGGATGGGAGTTCTACCGGCCGGACTTGAAAGCAGGGTTTGCTGTCTTGTTCCGGCGTGCCTCCAGCGAACAGCCCACCTTCCAGGCAAGACTACGCGGCATGGACCCGGCGGCGCACTATGAGGTCACATTTGCGCACAACTACGAAGTCGGGGAAAAGCGCACCATGTCGGGCGAACAACTCATGCATCTGCAGGCAGAAATTCCCAACAAAGCGGGGAGTCTGCTGATCCGGTTTAGTCAGGCTGCGCACTGATTCTTCAAAAGCTGGCTATTTCCCCATGTACTCCGCCAGGAATTTCTTCATCTTCGCCATCGCTTGCTCGGACTCAGGAGAGCCAAAGATGAAGGCTTGAAAAACGTGCGGCATGCCTTCATAGATGTCCAACACCGCGGTCCCGCCTGCACTGTCAATCGCGCGATACTCCCGTATGAAGTCACTCAGGAAAATCTCCTTGGTGCCTCCCTGGATCAGCGTCGGCGGATATCCCTTTGAATAATCGCCATACACCGGCGAGACATACGGATTCTTCTGATCCTTAGGATCGGCGTAGGCATCGGCCGCTCCTTTAAGGCCGACCGGATAATCGAGGATGGGATCCGCTCTCTTGAGCGTGAAATAGGTATCGCCCGTCTCCGTGATGTCGGCCCAAGGCGACCAGAGCACGACGGCAGAAGGCATGCCCAATCCTTTGTCCCGCATCTTCAGGACCGAACCCGCGGCTAGGCCTCCGCCTGCCGAATCACCGAAGAGGGCCATATTCTTGAGTTTGTAGCCTTGCGTTTTCAACGCCTCGAAGACCGCGATCACCTGATCTGTCGTGTGATTCCACTTCGACTCCGGGGCAAGCGTATAGCCAATGGAGATAATACGCAGTCCCGTTCTGTCCGCAACCCATTTGTTCACCGAGGAATCCGGGCCGCCGGTGACGTAGCCTCCTCCGTGGGTATACAGCAGAATCTTGCCATCATCCTTCCATCCTTGCGGACGAACATCTACGACCGGCACTCCCCCGAGATCCCGATGTTCAGTGGTCGCGCTAAAGGCTTTGGTCAATTTCTCATTTTCTTCAAAGATCTTTTTGAGATCTTCGGGCACGACGTTGCTGCGAATTTTCTCCCATCCGGCGATATCATTCGGACCCGGCAGCGGAGGAGTCTCCGGCCCGGTCATCTGCCGGAGTATCTCCTGTGCCCGCGGTGATACGGTGCTGGGAATATACACGTACGGCGAACTGGAACCGCCTGACGCTCCGCCCTGCGATTGGTAGGCCAGGGACCGAAGGGTGAAAAAGACGGTCAAGACAAGACAACCTGCAACCACGGCGTTTGTAGCCAGTTTCTTCTTCAAGGTCCGCTCCTCGTACTCAGGGGTCATCCTAATCTTTTGGATACTAGGTTGTGAGCCGTGCATTCAACCGAATTCAGCTTATTGAACTTCTCCTACCCTCCCGCAGGTTCGATGGTATAAAAACCAAAGCAATGCGATTCTTTCTTCCCGCTTTGGATACAACCTCGTGAAAATCACCAAAATTGAAACGTACGCTGTTGGGGCTGGCTGGAAGAACTGGCTATTCGTGAAAGTCTGCACCGACAGCGGCGTATACGGGATTAGTGAGGCCACGATCAATGGCTTTATCGCGGCCACTGAAACTGCGGTCCACGAATTGGCGCATTTCGCCATCGGCAAGGATCCCCGCCAGGTAAATTCCATCGCCAATACCATCATCACCACAATTGCCGACATCGGGCATATTCACCGCATGGTCATGGGCGCAATCGAAGTGGCCTGCTGGGACATATTGGGAAAAAGTCTTGGCGTACCCATCTGGCAGCTGCTGGGCGGCAAGCACCGCGATTCCATTCCCGCCTACGCCAACGGCTGGTATCGAGCCGAGCGCACTCCCGAGCACTTTGTGCGGCTTGCGAAAAAGGTTGTGGCCCAGGGATTCAACGCCCTGAAGCTGGATCCGTTTGGCATGGCAAAGTTTTTTGCCAGCCATGCTGACTTGAACCTTTCCATCGACATCCTGCGTGCCCTCCGGGAAGAGCTCGGGCCCGACA
>Ga0335085_10018463_pt1 | contig 10022 bp, 9 predicted proteins | sample Lox_Sample_45_FD_206712 | JGI IMG/M metagenome (GOLD analysis project Ga0335085, IMG submission 206712) | Soil microbial communities from Loxahatchee National Wildlife Refuge, Florida, United States - Lox_Sample_4.5 | ecosystem: Environmental > Terrestrial > Soil > Wetlands | place: USA: Florida... | reverse complement strand
GAATCCCTCGCCAAAAAAGGCGAGGGGGACGGCGCGCCAAGCGGCGCGTCCAGTCCGTCTGTGCGCACCTTCTTTTCGAAGGTGCGGCGCCTCTCGGCGCGCCGTCGCGGCGTTCTTCTTCCGGCGCCGGGCCGCGCTTTCGCCGAGCCGTTTCGTCCTGCCTCCGGCTCGGAATTCGCGGCGCCTTCTGGGTCAACCGCTCCTTCCGAGTCTCGGGCAGGCCTTGCGGCCCGCCGTCAGCGAGCTCCTCGCAGGGGGCCGTAGTACCCCCGGGCGGAGCCCCGGCGCCGCCCGGGTGCGTGCCTTGCTGGGCACGCCCGCGGGCGCCGGCCCGATCCCCGCGAGCCGGAGCAACCGGTTCGCGCCCCTCACGGGGATCGGGCGATAGGAATATAAGCAGATCAGTGGCCGCGCCGGAAGGGCTTCACGAAAATGTGATAATAATCCTATGAGGGGTTGACGCGGCGTGCTAGGCTGGCGGCGGACGGGCAAAGGACCAGACCATGCCGCACCGCTGGCTCATCATCGCCGCGCTCGTTGCGTCGCCCGCTGCGGCGCGCGCCGGCTGCCTGTACAAGACCTTCGACTTCCACCCGGAGAAGAACGACGGCGTGGTGGTGGACGTCATCGTCGACGCCGGCTCGTCCTGCACGCATAATTTCGGCGAGGGGCAGGGCTACACGTTCACCGGCATCACTTTCCTGCACGAGCCGGATAACGGCACGCTGGTGCAGGCCGGGCACAACCGCTTCATCTACACGCCCGACAAGGGCTTCAAGGGCAAGGATGCCTATGTGTTCAGGATCTGCGCCACCAAGGACGGCAAGCACGGCTGCTCGACGGTCGGCTTCGTGTCGCAGGTGAGGTAGGGCGCGGCCGTCATTCCGCGTGGGTCTGACGGATGGCGACGACGCGCGCGCTCATGGGCGTCGTGCCGGGCGTCACCTTGACCTCGACCTGGTAATCGACCTCGGGCTCCTTCTTGACGACGAAGGCGATGACGGAGAAGCGCAGCGTGCCATTGTTGCGGAGCGTGGCGCCGTTCTCGTTGAAAAACATTGAGTAGTCGTCGGGGTTGCGGCCGATTTTCTTCAGCCGCGCGTGCACGGCATCCTCGATCATCTTGTCGAGGTCGAGCTGGCCGGTGAGCGCGCCGCCGGCGCCGAGGCGGTACAGCATGTAGACGTCGGTGCCGAAGCGGATGTCGTATTGCCGCACGATCAGCCGGCTGTCCGGCGACCAGATCGCGAATTCGCCGCGCCGGTTGACGCCCTTGGCATTGCGGAAATATTGCGTGTCGGCTTTCGCCAGCACGGCGCCGTCGGCGAGGCGGATCAGCAGCAGCTCGAGTTCGTCTTCCTGGGCGTCGTCCCTGGTGACGTCATTGGGGTCCATGTCGGGGTGGCGCCAGGCCAGCGCGAATTTCTTGTCCGGCGAAATGGTATTGTGCACGACCCGCGCCGCGCCCTTGCCGGAGCCGCACAGCGGCGTGTCCTGGCCGTCGGGCTTGCAGGGGCCGAGCTCGGCCGACGCGGGCAAGCTGGCGACGAGCAAAGCGGCGATGGCGAGGGCTGTCGCGCGCATCGCTAGTTCCCGTTCCACTGCTTGATGATGGCGCGGACCGACCACGGCTTGCCGTCGTCGGTGCCGCGGATGTCGTCGATCTTCCAGCGGCCGTCCTCCAGCACCATGTCGTAGCGCACGGTCATGCGGTCCCTCGGGTCCGGCGGATTGCGGTCCTGCTCCTCGCGGGTAAGCCCACGCGACCAGCTGTCGAACGAGGCGGCGACCACCGCGCGTTTGCCGTCGCTCTTTTCGAGCACGACCTTGACGTTGAGCACCTTGGGGTCCTGCGAATTGCTGACCGGATCGAAGCCCGGCGGCGTCTCGTCGCCTTTGGGCGTCTTCTTGTCTTCGGCGTTCCACAGCGCGGCGAGCGATTTCGTCAGCCAGCGCGCGCGGTCTTGCGGCTCCTGGTAGACGAAATTGCCGCCGTCCTCGCCTTTGCCGGCGGCGACGCGCTGGTAGATCGCGGCAATCACGGCGTCGGGGCCGTCGGCCGCGCGCGCCGAAGCGGCGGGCAACAGCACGGCGAAAGCGAACAGGGCGGCGGCGAGGGCGCAAAGCCGCATGCGAATGCTCCCGTTCAACGGTTATGCCGGGCGAGCAGCAGGCAGGCAACGGCGCAGGCGACAGCGACGAAGGGCAGCGGCGCGTCATGGCCGCGGCCCCAGCCGAGCGACAAGATGTGGTTGGCCACGATGACACCGGCAATGCCGATGGCCGTCAGGGCCAAAATCCAGATGGCGACCGTTGTCCTGGCCGTTTGCATGACACGTCCTCCGCTTGCCCTTTGGTCGCGCGGGACGGCGGCAAGGTTCACGGGCTACGCGCTCTGCCGCAGCGACTGCGCGCCTTCCCACGCCGCGCCGGGCGCGAGCGTGGCGGGATGCGCGACGGTCGCCGCCTCGACGGCGAACATCCGCCGGTAGCCGTCGGGCTCCATGTCCGCCATCCTCGCCGTGCGCTGCGGGCCGGGATTCCAGATCACGCAATCGCGGAAGCCGGTTTGCGAAATCTCGAGCACGCGGCTTTTGTCGGTGAGGCGCAGCGGCGGCGCGACGTCGGTGTAGACGCGGTCGATTTCCTGCGTGACGGTCAGCGAGGCCGCCGTCTCGCGGCCCGGCGCGTCGTTGTTGGCGCGATCGACATAGGCGCCGCCGGCCAGCCCGTCGAGCCGGATCGCCGCGATATCCGACACCGAGAGATAGGTGTGCAGCGCGGCGGTGAAGGCGAAGTCGCGCGCGCCGCTGTTGCGCACCTGCAACGCGAGGCCGAGATGGTCGCCACGGACGTCGACGGCAAACTCGGCGGTGAAGTCGTGCGGCCAAAGCGCCCGCGTTGCCGCCGAGCTTTCGAGGTGGAAACTGACGCCGCCGGGGCTCTCGGCGGCGACGCGCCAGCCTTGCGTGCGCGCGAAGCCGTGCTGCGGCAGCGTGCCGTAGGTCGCGAACTGCGGAAACACCAGCGGCACCCCGCCGCGGATCGGCTCGCCGGGGCGGAACGGGCTGCGCGGGCTGACATAGAGCCACTCGGCGCCGCCGGCCGGGATCCACGACACCAGATGCGCGCCTTGCAGCACGATCGTTGCGCGCCCGCCGTCGGCGGCCCTGAGAAGCACCGCTGGCAGGCCGTGGAAGGAGGTGGGAGAGAGCATCGGGGGCGATCCTGTGAATTTGTAGGGTGGGATACACGCCTTCGACGCTAACCCACCTTACGGGCTAATTCATCGGCGTTTTTCGGTCTTCGATTTCATCGACCTTTTGTTGCAACTCCTGAAGCAAGCGATTTGCAATTTTCGACGGAAGGACCAATTGGGCGCTCATCCTCTCTTGGTCAGGGCTTGCCGGGTTAGGCCGATATTCAAGCTCGATGATTGGGACTCTCCCGCCATTCTCCAAGATCATTTCTCCTACGCGAAAGCCGGTCACATATCCGGCTGTTTGAAGTGTGTCAGGCATGATTCCTCGCTTCGAATGAGCCTGCCGCGACTTTTGATCGTGCAGACGAGTTAGCGTTGCCGCTGGCGTGCCAAGGTCAGCCGCCGGCAGGTTGTGACAATTGCAAATGAATCGATGCGCGCGGCGGTACAGCCGCTTGTTGATTGCGACCCGTTATCCGGGCATTCTTGATTCTTGCTTCATCGACGCGGGTTGAAGTGAAATCGACTCGACGAAAAATGTCAATGTCAGATGCGCAAGGTAACGCGGCGTAACCCGCCGATTTGCATTATGACGGAAATTAGAATGGCGGATTACGTTTCGCGGATCAGCCAGACAGGCTAACCGCCCCGCCGCTCAGCTGTTCAAATTTGGCTCGAGCGTCGCGCACAGACTTTTCCAGTTCTTCGAACAACTGGTCCGGCTTTGATAGAACTAATGTTCTAACTAGGGTTGCATCGAAATCGTCTTTTGTCACGACCTTAATGCCCCAGCGCTCAGCCTGCTCAAGCTCTGGCTCGATTTCCCTTTGGGTTTTCGACGTCACTAGGAGGGGCAAAATACGCGTTTGTGAATTTCCCGAAGCGTCCAGGGAACGTCTAATCGCTTGAGTTCGGTCATGAAGGTTAGTGAGTTTGTTGTCGGCGCGTAGCAGGCCCGTCGTTACTTCAACTATCAGCAAATTGCCGGAAGGCGTCGTGCATAATAAGTCAGGAGCATCTTGGGTCTTCGCGGTGCCGCCGAGATTAGCGACGCCGAACCCAAGCATCCATAAAAGCCATCCGAGGACGGCTTCGAGGTCGCGCGAGTTGCCTGATTTTGTTTCGCGATTGAGAACTTCCTGCAGAAATCGCAATGCTTTATCAAATGTCTCGTAGACTGCGCGTAAGGGATTTTGGACAGCATCTGGATCAATCGCCCAGCCTTGATGTTGCGCTACACCGGCATAGTTGGCGATCCCATGGACGACCGCCGCGGGAGGCACTTCAATCTGCGCCCAGCCTTGCCGATGGTCCGCCGATTCTGACCATTTGAAATCCTTGCCAGGAATCAATCCGCGCGCGGTCACCTTCCCCTGACTAAGGACACGATAACCCAATGATGCATCGTCAAATTTTGCGCCTTTGGCAAGGCGGAGGCCGACCTTTGCTTTCGTACCGGAAATCGCGGAAGTAAGATCGAACGCCGCTACGTTATACGCCGCCACCTCGATTGAGATGGCATCCGTGCGAACTATGCCGACCTGAAACTCCGACGCCAGGTCTTGTAGCCCATCGTAAGGTGTTGCGGCAGCTCGAACCTCCCAGTCCAAATGCAGCGTTCGATTAACTTCAGCATTTTCGCTTCCCACAATGCCGAGAACATTTAAGCGATTTTGATTCTGAAGCCCGGCCGGATGTAAAGGCTGGAAGTAAGCGCCGTGCGTGCCGTTTTGCCCCGGCGGAAACAAAAGATCTTCTGTACCAACGCGAATCTTTCCGCCTTCAATAATCTGAAGAAATTCCTCTGGGCTGCCTGCGATATCAGATAGGTGGCAATGGCCCGCTCGAACGTTCTCGGACGTGAAATGGTTGAACGGTACCTTGGAGGGAGCGAGGTTGAGAGACAGCTGGCCTTTCAGTAGCAACCATCCCTGGACGGTTCGGACCGCCAAGTAAGAGAAAGTCGGATCAGAATATGCCGGCCGAAGCGGCCGGATTGCAGCCAAAAAATCCTGGACGGCTTTTGTAGCGTGCGAGGCAATAGGCATTGCAACTATCCTAGGCTAGAGGGCGCATGAGCGCGCCGGCGCTCGATTACTCCGCCGCCTGCTGTCCCTTCTTCCGCTTGCTCTCCCTTCCCAGCACCGGCTTCAAAAACTGCCCGGTGTAGCTGCGCGCCGCCTTCACAATATCCTCCGGCGTGCCCTGCGCGACGATCTCGCCGCCGCCGTCGCCGCCTTCGGGGCCGAGGTCGATGATCCAGTCGGCGGTCTTGATGACTTCGAGATTGTGCTCGATCACCACCACCGAATTGCCGGTCTCGACCAGCTCATGCAGCACGTCGAGCAGCTTGGCGACGTCGTGGAAGTGCAGGCCGGTGGTCGGCTCGTCGAGAATATAGAGCGTGCGGCCGGTGGCGCGCTTGGACAGCTCCTTGGCGAGCTTGACGCGCTGCGCCTCGCCGCCCGACAGCGTGGTGGCCTGCTGGCCGACATGGATGTAGTCGAGGCCGACGCGGTGCAGCAGCGCCAGCACGTCGCGCACGCGCGGCACCGCCTTGAAGAATTCCAGCGCCTCTTCCACCGTCATGTCGAGCACGTCGGCGATCGACTTGCCCTTGAACAGCACCTCCAGCGTCTCGCGGTTGTAGCGCTTGCCCTTGCAGACGTCGCAGGTGACGTAGACGTCGGGCAGGAAGTGCATCTCGATCTTGATGACGCCGTCGCCCTGGCAGGCCTCGCAGCGGCCGCCCTTGACGTTGAAGGAGAAGCGGCCGGGCTCGTAGCCGCGCGCCTTGGATTCGGGCAGCGCCGCGAACCATTCTCTGATGGGCGTGAAGGCGCCCGTGTAGGTGGCCGGATTGGAGCGCGGCGTGCGGCCGATCGGCGACTGGTCGATGTCGATGATCTTGTCGATGTGCTCGAGGCCCTCGATGCGGTCGTGCGGCGCGGGGGCGAGCGAGGCGCCGTTGAGCTTGCGCGCCACCGCGTTGTACAGCGTGTCGATCAAGAGCGTCGACTTGCCGCCGCCGGAGACGCCGGTGACGCAGGTGAACAGGCCGAGCGGGATCTCGGCGGTGATGTTTTTCAGGTTGTTGCCGCGGGCGTTGACGATTCTGAGCGCGCGGCGCGAGCGCGGCTTGCGTTCGGGAATGGGCACGCTGAGTTCGCCGCTGAGGTACTTGCCGGTCCAGGAGCGCGGCGCGGCGATGAGGTCGTCGACCGTGCCTTCGGCGACGATGTGGCCGCCGTGGATGCCGGCGCCGGGGCCGATGTCGAGCACGTGGTCGGCGGTCCTGATCGCGTCTTCGTCATGTTCGACCACGATCACGGTGTTGCCCAGATCACGAAGACGCTTCAGCGTTTCGAGCAGGCGGGCGTTGTCGCGCTGGTGCAGGCCGATCGACGGCTCGTCCAGCACATAGAGCACGCCGGTGAGGCCGCTGCCGATCTGCGAGGCCAGCCGAATGCGCTGGCTCTCGCCGCCGGACAGCGTGCCGGAGGCGCGCGCCAGCGTCAGATAATCGAGCCCGACGTCGACCAGGAACTTGAGCCGCTCGCGGATTTCCTTGAGCACGCGGGTGCCGATTTCGTTCTGCTGCGCGTTGAGCTGTTTCGGAATGTCGGTGAACCAGTCGCCGGCCTTGCGCACCGACAGTTCGGCTATTTCTGAGATGTTCTTGCCGCCGATCTTGACGCAGAGCGCCTCGGGCTTGAGCCGCGCGCCGTGGCAGACGTGGCAGGGCACGTCGGTGAAATATTTCGCCAGGTCCTCGCGCGCCCACTCGCTCTCGGTTTCCTTGAAGCGGCGCTCCAGATTGGTGATGACGCCTTCGAACGGCTTTTTCGTCGTGTAGCCGCGCAGGCCGTCGTCATAGACGAATTTGATCTCGTCCTCGCCCGAGCCGTAGAGGATGCCGTCCTGCGTTTTCTTCGGCAGGTCCTTCCATTTGGTGTCGAGCGTGAAGCGGTAGTGCTTGGCCAGCGCGTCGAGCGTCTGGATGTAATAAGGCGACGACGATTTCGCCCAGGGCGCGATGGCGCCTTTCTTCAGCGTGGCGTCGCGGTCGGGGATGACCAGGTCGGCGTCGATGTGCTGCTCGACGCCAAGACCGCCGCATTCCGGGCAGGCGCCGAACGGATTGTTGAACGAGAACAGCCGCGGCTCGATCTCCGGAATAGTGAAGCCGGAGACGGGACAGGCGAATTTCTCCGAGAAGATCAGCCGCTCGGCATTGGCATTGCGGCCGCGGTTGGCCGCCGCGCCGCTCGCCTTGGTATCCGCGAGTTCGACCACGGCCAGGCCGTCGGCCAGCTTGAGGCATTGCTCCAGCGAATCCGCCAGCCGCGTGCCGATGTCGCCCTTCACCACCAGGCGGTCGACCACCACGTCGATGTCATGGGTGAACTTCTTGTCGAGCGGCTTGACCTCGCCGATCTCGTGGAAGGCGCCGTCGATCTTGACGCGCTGATAGCCCTTGCGCAGGAACTCGGCGAGCTCCTTGCGGTACTCGCCCTTGCGGCCGCGCACCACCGGCGCCAGCACGTAGGTGCGCGTGCCTTCCGGCAGCGCCAGCACGCGGTCGACCATCTGCGAAATCGTCTGGCTCTCGATGGGAAGCCCGGTGGCCGGCGAATAAGGCACGCCGACGCGCGCCCACAATAGGCGCATGTAGTCGTAGATCTCGGTGACGGTGCCGACGGTCGAGCGCGGGTTCTTCGATGTGGTCTTCTGCTCGATGGAGATAGCCGGCGACAGGCCGTCGATCTGGTCGACGTCCGGCTTCTGCATCATTTCCAGGAATTGCCGCGCATAGGCCGACAGCGACTCGACATAGCGGCGCTGGCCCTCGGCATAGATGGTGTCGAAGGCGAGCGACGACTTGCCCGAGCCGGACAGGCCGGTGAACACCACCAATTGATCGCGCGGGATCGAGACGTCGATGTTCTTGAGGTTGTGCTCGCGCGCGCCGCGGATGGCGATGGTGCGGGCGTCGCGGGCGGGCTTGATGGGGCGGTCGGGCATGCCGCTGGAACGTAGTGAGAACGCGGGCGTTTCGCCAGTCCCCGCGGCGCCGCGCCGGCGCTGTGGGGATAACCGTGCGGCACGCCATTGCGCGTGTGTTCGGGCCGCTCGCCCGCCGGTAGAAATCCGCCCGGACCCGCCCTATATTCATGCCGACGACGAGGAGACGAGGTTTGCCTCTCGGGCCTGTTGGTGCCCCGCCGCGGAGAAAAAGCAAATGAGGTACGCGACGACAAACAATATCAGCGCCGTGGTGCTCAAGGTGCTGGGCGAGCAGAAGGGTGTGTCTTTCGACGGCCTGCAGCGGGCGACCGGTTTATTGCCTGACGAACTGACGCAGGGGATTAACGAGTTGCAAAGCGGTGGCCTGATCGAGGGAGACCAGACCAAATATTCGCTGACCGAGCGAGGCGATAAAGCCCGGTACTTCGTGGCTAGCTAAATTTCACGCCGCGTGTGGGGTACCGGCCGGGGGCTGGTGTGGCGTTCAACATTGCGTGCACGCGCTGTCTTGTGATCGGCGGCCTGATAGCGGCCGGGGTGCTGGCCTTTGTGCTCGCGGCCGGCGCAAATCAACAGATCCTCGGCATACTGTATCCTTACCGCTGGCATATCGCGGTTTGCATTTTCGGCATGGCAGTCGGCGCCAGCGAGATGGTTGGCCGTTACCGCGACGCGCCGTTTCGGACGCTGTGGACACAGGCGGCGTTATTTTACACTGCGATCAATGCCATTACCGCTTTATGCGCCTACGTTCTGATCCGGCGCTTCAATCTCACGTTCAACTATGAGAACAATTCGAATCTTGAACTGGTGCGGGCGATGGTCGCCGGCTTCGGCTCGATGGCGTTTTTTCGCAGCTCGCTTTTCAACGTCAAAGTCGGCAACACCGAGGTGCATGTCGGACCCGGTATCTTCTTCCAAGTCCTCCTGTTCGCCACCGACCGAGCTTGCGACCGGCAGCGCGCGATCAAGCGCACCGCCTTGGTGACCGAAATCATGAATGGCGTCTCGTTCAAGGCGGCGCACGTCGCCTTGCCCGAGTTTTGCTTTCAGTTGATGCAGAATCTGCCGGCGACGGAAGCGGACCGCATCCGCCAGGCGATCAAGGCCGTGGCGGAAAAGACGCTGACCGAAGACGGCGTCACCGACGTCGACAAAGTTTTCAGTATCGGTTTGATCCTGATGAACGCGGTTGGCAGCCCAACCCTGAAAGCCGCGGTGCGCGGCATCGGCCCGCGGCTGCAAGAGCCGGCCAAGATCGAGTATTCGGTATTTAGCAAGCTGCAAGACGTCGATTTCGACAAGGCCTTCCCGGTGCTGGTCGACGTCTGCCGAGTCATGTCCCGGCTCGGCACCGAGGCCGACCAGCTCAAAGCCAAGAACGATGTGATTGCCGAAATCGGACCAACGCGGGAGAATTCGGCCCTCGACAACGAAACCAAGGTCTTGATGTTGGCGCTGGCATTGCAACAGCGTTTCGGCGACGGCGTGCTGGACGCGGCGCTGGCGCAACTCGGCAACAGCATCAAGACAACGCCACCCGCCGCTCCGCCGCCGAATGCAGGGCAAGCTAACCCGCCGCCTGCTGCGCCTGGTGGCGGACAGCCTCCGCCAACGCAGCCGTAGCGAACGCGAATGAAAAGGGCCGGCGCGAAGCCGGCCCCCGCTCAGTCCCCCTTAGAAAGCGCCGCGGTCAGAAATGATAGTCGACGCCGGCCCGCACGATGTTGGTCTTGAAGCTGACATCGGTCGCGACGCCGCAGGTGGCGGCGCCGCACGACGCGGTGCCGAG
>Ga0335085_10018461_pt1 | contig 10022 bp, 11 predicted proteins | sample Lox_Sample_45_FD_206712 | JGI IMG/M metagenome (GOLD analysis project Ga0335085, IMG submission 206712) | Soil microbial communities from Loxahatchee National Wildlife Refuge, Florida, United States - Lox_Sample_4.5 | ecosystem: Environmental > Terrestrial > Soil > Wetlands | place: USA... | reverse complement strand
CGCCCGCCCGCTGCATTCTCAATGACTTTCACCCGTTGGAGCTCTTTCTGACTCATCGTCACCATCCTGAGAGGGTGACAAAGTCTCGTTGCAGTTATGGGGTGACATTATCTTGGAGCATCTACAGTTTGGGAAATGTGCGTTTGCCCTCCTCTTGCCATCTTCTATAAAATCAAAAGTTTGCTGCCCGCGTTGCGATGCCGCAAGCAGGTTCCTCCCGATTCTTTACTGAAGAGTCATCATTATGAAAATTCATGAGTATCAGGCAAAGGCAATCCTAAAGAAGTATGGTGTGACCGTACCGCGCGGATCAATGGCGACTTCACGCGAGGAAGCGGAAGCAGTCGCCAAAGAGCTGTTGAATTCGGGATCGACTGGAGTCGTGGTAAAGGCGCAGATCCATGCCGGCGGCCGCGGCAAAGGCGGTGGCGTAAAGATCGCCAAATCCGTCAATGATGCAGGCGATCTGGCTGCCAAGATGCTTGGCATGAAGCTTGTCACGCATCAGACGGGGCCCGAAGGCCGCATCGTGCGGCGCTTGCTGATCGAAGAAACGCTGCCTATCGAAAAAGAACTTTATCTCGGAATCCTTGTCGACCGCGCCGAAGGGAAGCCGGTGTTCATGGCTTCCGCAGCCGGTGGAATGGACATCGAGCAAGTCGCCGCCGAGAAGCCAGACGCGATCCTGAAGCAACATATTGACCCCGGCATGGGGCTCGAGGCTTTCCAGGCGCGAAAGATCGCCTTCAATCTAGGCCTGGGCGCCAAGCAGATTGGGCCGGCCGTCCAGTTTCTGACAAGTCTCTACAAGGCGTTCCTCGATACCGACGCATCGCTGCTGGAAATCAATCCGTTTATTACAACGACCGACGGGCGGCTCTTCGCGCTCGACGCCAAGATCAACTTCGACGACAACGCACTGTTCCGCCATGCTGATTTGCGGGAGCTGCGGGATATTACGGAAGAAGATCCCCTCGAAGTTGAGGCTTCGAAGTACAGCCTGAACTACATCAAGCTCGATGGGAACGTTGGCTGTATGGTCAATGGCGCCGGACTGGCGATGGCCACTATGGACATCATCAAATATGCCGGCGGCATGCCTGCGAACTTCCTTGATGTGGGCGGCGGCGCCAGTTCAGAGCAGGTGGCGCACGCGTTCGAGATCCTGTTGAGCGACAAGAACGTGAAGGCTGTGCTGATCAATATCTTCGGCGGCATCCTGCGTGTGGACACGCTGGCGACGGGCGTTGTGGAAGCTGCGCGCAAGACCAACATCAAGTTGCCGATCGTGTTACGGCTCGAAGGCACGAACGTTGAGGAAGGGAAGAGAATCCTGCAGAGTTCCGGGCTCAACTTCACGGTGACCGACACGATGAAAGACGCCGCCGACAAAGTGGTTGCGGCGGCACGTGGAACTTTGGGGGTTACTGAGTGGAGATAGCGACAACGCTGTCACCACAGAGGGCACTGAGGTTCACAGAGAGGTCCCCGCTTGCGGTTTCGTTGATTCGGCGAGTTTTCATAATGAGGTGCTTTTCATATGGCAATCCTAGTTAATAAAGATACGAGGCTGGTGGTACAAGGCCTGACTGGCCGCGAAGGCACGTTTCACGCCAAGGCTAGCGCGGCTTATGGCACGCAGATCGTGGGTGGTGTGACTCCCGGCAAGGGCGGCACAACACACGAGGGCTGGCCGATTTTCAATACCGTGCGCGAGGCGGTGGACAAGACTGGCGCGAACGCCACAGTGATTTTCGTTCCTCCGCCGTTCGCTGCCGATGCCATCATGGAGGCAGCCGACGCAGAGATCGACCTGATTGTCTGCATCACAGAGGGCATTCCGACGCTCGATATGGTGCGGGCGTGGGAGTTCCTGCAGACGCGGCGCTCGCGCCTCATCGGGCCGAACTGTCCGGGCATCATCTCGCCGGGGAAGTGCAAGATCGGCATCATGCCGGCATCGATTCACAAAGAAGGAAACATCGGTATCGTGTCGCGCTCGGGCACGCTGACGTACGAAGCGGTGCATCAACTAACGCAGCGCGGGATCGGGCAATCGACGGCGATCGGCATTGGTGGCGACCCGATTATCGGTACGACGTTCGTCGACGCACTGGATCTGTTTAATCGCGATCCGGAAACTGAAGCGGTCATCATGATCGGCGAAATCGGCGGTAACGCCGAGGAGCAAGCCGCCGAATTTGTGAAGACACACATGAAGAAGCCGGTCGTCGGATTCATTGCCGGCCAGACCGCGCCTCCGGGACGCCGCATGGGCCACGCGGGTGCGATTATCTCGGGCGGAAAGGGAACTGCCGCCGAAAAGATCAAAGCGCTGGAAAGCTGCGGGATTCGCGTGGCGAAGTCTCCGGCTGCGATCGGCGAGACGCTGGCGGCTGCGATCGGAGTCAGCGTTTAGTAGCGAGTACCGACAGGATTGCCGCTCAGGCTGATGGCCAACGACCAGCGACCAACGACGATTTCAAATCGACCAAGGACATAAGACTGAACTCATGAAGACGCTCCAACGCACTCTGACTATTGTTAAACCCGACGCCGTCCGCAAGAATGGGATCGGCGACATCATCGAACAATTCGAGAAAAACAACTTCCGCATTCTTGCCATGAAGATGCTGCAAATCTCGAAGCATCAGGCGGAACAGTTTTATGCGGTGCATGCCAGCCGTCCTTTCTACAACTCGCTGACGGACTTCATGTCGAGCGGACCGATTGTGGTGCTGGCGCTGGAAAAGGAAAACGCGATTGCTGATCTACGTAAGCTGATGGGCGCTACCAACCCGGCCAATGCTGAGGAAGGTACGATCCGCAAAAAGTGGGCGACCAATATTGAGTACAACGCTATTCATGGCTCCGATGCGGAGGATACGGCTCGGTTCGAGTTGAGTTTCTTCTTTGCGGGGTATGAGTTGGCGAAATAGGCGTTAGTCCTTGGTCGTTAGTCGTTCGCCGATCTAGATGAATGGGCCGGCTGTGGCGAACGACGAACGACGAACGACGGTTTTCGATGCCTCTCGTCCAAATCACGTTGCTTCAAGGCCGCACGGCTGACCAGAAGCGCAAGCTGGCCAAGCGGATCACGGATGCCTTGGTAGAAGAAGCGGGCGCGCGCCGCGAGGCGATCATCGTTGCTTTCCACGAAGTGTCGAAAGAAAGCTACGCCTCCGGCGGCGAGTTGCTGATCGACAAAGCGCCGACCAAGTAGTTACTCCCGAATTACTCTCGTAATCCTTCTCGCGTGCGGCGTAGTATTTATACTGCGCTCGAAAGCGAGGAGTTCATCATGAAAATGTGGACAGTGGCCGCTGCTCTGCTTTTTGTGGGGACAGTTGGCTTTGCGCAAACCGATCAGACTGCGGCGCCTACTGCAAGAAAATCCTGCGACGACCTCAAGGCGGAAATCAGCAAGAAACTCGATGCCAAGGGTGTGGTTGGTTATACCCTCGAAGCAGTCGATAAAGGCAAGGAAGGCGACGCCAAAGTCGTGGGCAGTTGCGATGGTGGGACCAAGAGCATGACTTACACCCGCGGTGAAGCAGCTTCAACCAAGCCTGCGGAAGAAAAGAAATAGTTCGTGCGATTGATGTCGCCGATACTCGTCGCTTCGCGACTGGGGGCGGAGCAATGGCTCCGCCGTACCCTTTCTTCACGACTATCCTAGCGGTTCGAACAGGTGTCCTTCGACGCGGTCGGCAATTTTGGGCAGGTCTTTCTTTGCGTGCTGAAGGAAATGCGGGGCGGCGCGATGCGCTTCGAGCGCGGCGTCATCTTTGTATTGCTCGTAGATGAAGAATCGGCGAGGCTCGGTCTTATGGCGATGCACCTGGTACATGGCACAGCCAGGTTCCTTGCGGGAATGTTCGGTCAGTTTTTCGAAGAGTGCAGCAACTTCGGCTTCGTGTCCAACTTTTGCCATCCAGGTGACTGCCAACACCACCATCACGTGCTCCTTCCAGTCCTGCGAGACCGCCAGGGGAAGCAATTCTAGGCCTTCTGCGCGCCCGCCTTCAACTGTGTAGTGAATTCGTCCATCAGGATGGTGTGGTCGCGATCGGGTCCGGTGGAAATCATGCCGATCTTCGCGCCAGTTTCTTTCGCGACAAATGACAGATAGTCGCGGGCCTGCTTGGGAAGCTTTTCGTAGTCCGTAATGCCTTCGGTCGACGTCTTCCATCCTGGGAATTTCTCGTAGACGCACTCGATCTTGTCGTAGCCGCTGGCCTGCGCAGGTGCTTCGATGGTGGGCTTCCCGTTGATCTTGTAGCCGACGCAAATCGGAATCTCAGCGAGATCGTCGAGCACGTCGAGCTTCGTCACGACGAGCCATGATGTGCCGTTGATCATTCCGGAATAGCGAAGCAGCGGCAGATCGAGCCAGCCCGTGCGGCGGGGACGACCGGTGACGGCGCCGTATTCGTTGCCACGCTTGCGGAGGTTCTCGCCGGACGGTCCTTTATCTTCAGTGGGGAACGGTCCCTCGCCTACGCGAGTGCAGTAAGCCTTGGTGATGCCAATGACTGAATTAATTGCGTTCGGAGCAATGCCGGTGCCAATGACGGCGCCTCCGGAGGTCGCGCTTGATGAGGTCACGAAGGGGTAGGTTCCGTGATCGATGTCGAGCATCGTCCCTTGTGCGCCTTCGAACAGGATTGCCTCACCTTGATTGAGGGCCTGGTTCAAGAGGACTGCGGTATCGGCGACGAAGGGAGCGATCTTCTCCGCGGCCTGCGCGTACTCGGTGTACATCTTGTCGGCATCGACCGGCTCGGAATTGAAGAGTGCGTGCGCGATCATGTTCTTCTCGCGAACCGCGTTCTCGATATGCTTCTTGAGCAGTTGCAGATCGAGCAGGTCGGCCACGCGCAATCCGCGGCGCCCCATCTTGTCTTCGTACGCCGGGCCGATGCCGCGGGAAGTTGTTCCGATCTTTACGCGACCAGGGGCGTTCTCTGATGCGAGTTCAATCATTCGGTGGTAGGGAAGAATTACCTGGGCGCGGTTAGAGACGAAAAGATTGCCGTCCACCTGCACTCCCGCCTGACGGAGAGCGCCAACTTCCTTCAGGAAGGCGAGAGGATCGAGCACCACACCATTGCCGATGACGCTGCGGCATCCTTTGCGCAGCACGCCGCAAGGCACGAGCTGGAGAATAAACTTCTTGCCGTTGATGATGACGGTGTGGCCGGCGTTGTGTCCTCCGGCATAGCGGGCGACGACCTGGAAGCTCTCCGACAGGACGTCGACGATCTTCCCTTTGCCCTCATCGCCCCACTGGGCGCCAACAATCACCGCGGTCGTACCTTTTTTCAATTCCAACTCCGTCAGGGAAATTCGAGCAGGCACATGACTGCGCCGCTCCCGGGTTCGCACACGGCTCACCCGCGGGGTGCCTTCGAAAAATTACTGGGATATAAGCGGAGAAGCGTGTACGAGGTATCTTATCGTGTTCGCTCGGTTGATAGCAACGAAGGGAACCCTCTGGTGGTGGGCTCGTATCGATAGAGACCCACTACCAACCCTCTCAACCACAAAGGTCACGAAGGAACACGAAGGAAACCGAGAATTCAGTCGTGACCTTCTTGCTGAGGGGCTTATGTAAGATTGGAGACGCAATCCTGATAGTCGATAAATTCAAGGAGGCTGCTGTAGTCTGATGCCGAAATTTGAGCGACATATTTTTGTTTGTGGAAATCAGCGCCCGGATGGGCATCCCCGCGGATGTTGCGATCCCCTCGCCGAAGCCCGGCTACAGAAACTCTTCAAGCAGAAGCTTGCCGCCCGCGGGCTCAAGGGACGCGTACGCGCTAATCAGTCGGGATGCCTCGACCAGTGCGAGCACGGTCCGAATGTCGTGGTATATCCGGATGCGGTGTGGTACGGAAACGTGTCCGAAGCGGATGTCGATGAGATTGTCGAATCGCACATCATTGGGGGAAAGCCCGTGGAGCGATTGCGCCTGCATGATTACTGCCTGAACACCGAAAGCTGCAAGCACCGTCCATCGAAGACAACCTGAGAGCGGGGAACTTTCGCGGACAAGATCTGTCCGCGAAATGGGCGGCTCATCTTTACTTTCTCGGCGTTCCGCTCTTACCTTAGAGTGCCATGCCTTCTTACTTCACACCCGATCTGTTCCGTTTTCTTGTCCGGCTCCAGCGCAATAACGATCGCGAATGGTTTCAGGCACACAAAGAAGAGTATGAGTTGGTGGCCCACGAACCCGCGGTCCGCTTCATCACCGATTTCGCGGCGCCGTTGTATAAGATCACGCCGTACCTGGTCTGTGATCCGCGCACGACGCGAGGATCGTTGTTCCGCATTTACCGGGATACGCGCTTTTCGTCGGACAAGCGCCCGTACAAGAGCCATGTGGCGATGAAGTTCTCACATCGCGGGAAGGATGTACATTCGCCCGGCTTCTACCTGCATCTGGAGCCTGGAGGCTGTTTCGCCGCCTCCGGCCTGTGGCACCCGGAGCCGCCGACGCTGCTCAAGGTGCGTAACGCGATCGTGGGACGATGTGACGAGTGGCGCCCCATCCGCAAGCTGCTGAACTGGGACGACGCCACGAAGTTGTCACGGCCGCCGCGCGGATTCGCTTGCGATCATGAATTCGTGGAGGACCTGAAACTGCGAGACCTGGGAACGGCAATCGAATTCACCGATGCGCAAGTGTGCAACCCGAAGTTTATGACAGCGTTCGCCACGGCTTGCAGGAAGATGTCACCGCTGGCGGGATTTCTGAGCAGCGCGCTGGGCTTGCCCTTCTAAAGCGATATTCTGGTAGGCCCGGCAGGAATCGAACCTGCAACCCTCGGATTAGAAATCCGATGCTCTATCCGCTTGAGCTACGGGCCCTTGCTATCAAAGTATCGCATAGCGTTCTGAGGCCCGCCAGACGCGGCTATTTTGTTGCTTCAATCCATTCCTGCTCGCCACGGTGGATGAGTGCCTCTCGATCTTCGGGAAGAATCCAGCGCTGCTTGACCAGATCATCGGTCGCGTTGGTGAACTGATTCATGTAGTCATCATGTCCCGCGTAGCGTTCCATGATTGACTTGCGCGGGTCTCCTGTCTTCTCGCGGTCCGTTGCCGTTCTCGCAAACGGAATGTAAGAGACCTCAAACGCAACGCGCTGATCAGGGGCCCCGATCGATGGATCGCGCAGGTTCCAGCTTGCGTAGGTTCCCAGCGGCACAGTGATCTCGGGCAGGCGGACGCCATCGTGTTCATTTCCGTCGGAATTGACTTGCGGCACCAGGAGCGGAAAGGCATCCCCCGCCTTAGGCGGTTGGATCGTCAAAATTCCTTCCCGCCACTTCGGGCCGTAGTCGAGACGATACGCCGCGCTCGCCTCGTGTGCTTTCCCTACACCGGGAATATTCGGGAACGCATAGTCGCGCAACGCCACCAGCGTGCCGTCGGCGATCCTGGGATAGCTGCTCGGAGGAGGCTGCTTGCCACCGCGTACCCAGGCGTCCATGTTGGCAATCATCGAGCGCCAGAAATATCGGATGGGGAGCGCTGACTGCATCTGCTGGCCCATCAGAAAGTCCTGTCCCCTCGCCGGAGGAAACGGTCCGGGAAAGTGCTGATGCCCGGTGAAGTGGTAAATGCGAACGTTGTCTGAGATGGGCACGTCTCTCTTGCCGTCGGCGCTGGTGTGAATCAACGCGGCAACGCGTCCCCAATATTCGTATGACGTATTCGAGAAGAAGATTTTGGGTACGACGTTATCGGCCGCAGTTCGGTCGAGCAGTCCACCAGTTTCTCCGGTCTCAGGATCTGTTTCCGGCAAGTCCGTGAAGGGAAAGATGTCAGTCGGATAAAAAATGGATGACGTTGGCTGCGCGTCGCGAGACGGCTGCGCGAAGCGGTAATTGAAATTGCCGCGACCAGCCCCTGCTACGTGGGCGAGCACACCATCGAGAGCGATTCGGCCGTCTTCGTCAGCATTGAATCCCTGATACAGAAAGTCGCGCAGAAAGCGTCCATTCTGCGAAATGCCCTCGCCGTAGACGCGCTCAACGGGAGTGATGGAATCCTTGTCGTGCTTGGCGTAGGAAGCGAAATCGCGGAACAGGGCGAATCCTCCGCCAGCGACGACAGGATCGGCGACGGCGTAGATGTATTCATAAATCTTGCCGGGCTGGAAGCCGCCGTTCAGATGGATGTGGCGATCGCTGGGAGTGAGTTTGCCGTCGACAATGTGAGCAAACTGCCACTCGCTGCCCGGAATTGTGGTACGAGGCGCTTCCCGCGAATCACGTACAGTAAGCGTGTTGCGGGGATCGTCGGGCGCAGCTACTGGATACTCTGTGCCGCCGATCGTCCCAGAGATGAGGTGACCCAGCGGAACGTCTGCCATTTTCTTCGTAAGCATGAAGTCGCCGCGCAGCAGGCCTGTGATGGTCTTGCCATTTTCCTTCGCAATTGGTGCGCTTAGGCGAAGCGCATCGTCGCCATAGGCGTCCCACTGCCAGCCGAGACTGACAATCGTGAAGCCGTTGCGGAGCAGCCAGGCATCTCCGGCATCGTTCGACGCGTCCCAGTCGCCGCCGTCAACAAGGGAAACGATGCGGCCGCGGCCGCGGTTCGGATTCTCCAAAATCAGTGAGCCGTTGCCTTTGTGCGGATCTTTCGGCCGCAATGCCATGAAGTTGGAGGAGAACTCGACTTCGCCGTTCTTCAAATTCACAGCATAGGTGAGGTCGACGATCCGCCGGTTGTGGGGATTGGAAACGGAGAGCGAAAAGTAGATGCGCCCTGTCAGGCGCTCGTAGGAGCCGGCATCACCGAATGCCTTGCCGTTGAGAACGTCCTGGCGGTTGCTGATTTCTACGCGGATGACACGCGCGTGAAGTGGGAAGGACGCTATGAGGACAAGCAGTGAGGTCAGTCGAAGCAGGCGTCGCATGCGCGGAAGGATAGCATGGAGGCGCGATCGTGCAGACTTAACACAACTTGCTTCCGTCAAGAAATCACATCACGACAGTTGCTGGTTCGCGGACGACTTGGGAGGGCACGAAGTCTCCGACTCGTTTCGATTTCAGCTTGCTGAGAACATAGCTGAGCAGTGGGCGGTCACCGCGGCGAATCTGCTGGAACTCGACACCCATGCCAAGGTTGTCGACCAGATACCGCACTTGCGCTTTGAGCGCGAGGCTGACATCGAAGACGCTGAGCATGAGTCGGAAATCGGTGCCGGGGCGAAGCGGTTCCATGGCAGCGAGGCGCGCGCCGTACTCAGAGATCTGTTGCACTTCACCCTCAACGCGCTGCACGCCGTCGATCACCTCCGCCTGACCCTCCACATAGAAGCGAGGGCGCCGGCGCCGGTTAGCATCCGGCCGGCTGAAACCGCTCGACGACGTGCGGCGCGAGAGTCCATCAAGAATGATGGGCTGGTACTGCTCTTCCAGTTGACGCAACTCCTCATCCCAGGGCGTGCGCCCTTCGACGCACTGTACAGAGAATTGTCCGCGCAAAGGAGACGCAGGATCGGCCGACCACACGACTTGGCAGATCGCCTTATTGCGTCCGCGTTCCACAAGCACCAGGTCACCAATATTGAGGTTGCCCGAGCTAAGCAGGCGTGCCCCGTGCCGATGGATATCGTAAGTACAGGCCATTCCCGAGCCGCGGCCCTCCTGGCCAACCAAGGTCCAACGGACCGGCAGCGCCAGATGAACCAGTTTGCCCGTCAGCAGGCCGTTTTCAGGCGTCGGGTTGAGATTGATTTCCACTGCGCGAACCCTGTGAGAACGTTAGCAGTACATGTACGACCGGGCAATGTACCCCGGTACTCAAAAAGGGTGGTTACCACTCGTTCGGCTTCGGGTGGAATACGACGTAAGCGCCCGCTTCCATAATCTTCGCTTGCAGGATTTGGCGGGCTCGGTGAAGATGAGAGCAACTTCCCAGGAAGTGTGATGAAGTCTCGCGTTCAATCTGCGTCTGGACGTCTGCTTTCGCCATCGGCCGCGAAGCTGCGCCTGTTGAAG
>Ga0335085_10018459_pt1 | contig 10023 bp, 9 predicted proteins | sample Lox_Sample_45_FD_206712 | JGI IMG/M metagenome (GOLD analysis project Ga0335085, IMG submission 206712) | Soil microbial communities from Loxahatchee National Wildlife Refuge, Florida, United States - Lox_Sample_4.5 | ecosystem: Environmental > Terrestrial > Soil > Wetlands | place: USA: Florida... | reverse complement strand
CCAGTTTCTGGACCGTCGATACGTGAATTCGCTCGCCATTCAGAAATGCTCCGCTTCCCTTCTCGGCCGCGAATAGTTCGTCTCGTGTCGGATCGTAAACAACACCGGCGATGCGCTCTCCCCGAAGCTCAATCCCCAACGAAACGGCGAAAACGGGAAAACCGTGCGCGAAATTAGTCGTCCCGTCCAGCGGATCGATATACCACCGGTACTCGCTGCCCTTGTTCGTCCGCGTGCCCTCTTCGCCAAAGAGGTCGTGGCTCGGAAACTGCTGGGAAATCCGTTCGGTGATCAGTTTCTCGGAAGCCTTATCGGCAGCAGTGACCAGATCGGCGTCGCCCTTGTAGGTGAAGCCTATGCGCTGCCGGAACTTCTCCATCAGCAGCGCGCCCGCCTCGCGGGCAATGAACTCCATGCTCGAAACGAACTTTGTATTTCCCGTCATTCTCTTGGAACGCAATTGCCTCGAGGGCAAAAAGAAAATTGGATATTGTTGATTGGCTATTGTTTATTGAGACCCGATCGGCAGCCCCAATAATCAATAAACAATATTCAATATCCAATCGCTCTCTATCTTTTTCTCGAGGAGCCTTCTTCCGCGATGTACTGGATCTCATGCTTGAAGATGAACAGGTTGGGCTCGCCCTCACGGGTCAGCCGGATCATGTTCTTATCGTAGTATTCGATCCAGCCCCGCACGGTTTCGCCGTCCATCAACTTCACCGTGACGGTCTTTTGTTTTTCCCCAAGCATCTTGAGGTACAGCGCCTCTTCGAAAGTGTCCTCCGGAGGCGGTGCCTTGGGCTTCTTATGATTGCTGGTGTCAGGTCGCAACGACATATCGTCATTCTACCCGAACTGTCGCGGAATCCCACCATTGTCTATTGTCGATTGATTATTGTTTATTGAGAGTTCTTCGAGAATTTCTTCCAATAGTCAATAAGCAATAATCAATAAACAATTCCTCAGAAGCTGTCCTTCACCGTGTAGTACCCGGTCCGATGCCGTGCAATCGGCGGACCGTTGGGCACGTCCGCATTCACTTCCACATCGATGCGGCGGAAGTCACTGTCACTTAGGTGTTTCGTCGGATAGTAGGCCAGCAGATATTGCGTCCGCAGTTCTTCCGAAATTTGCTGGAACGCATGATCGAGTTGTGCGATGCCGCTCGCGTAGTAGTGTTTGCCGCCCGTGTCGTTCGACATCTGGATGAGCGCATGTTCACCGCCCAGATCGCGCCCGGCATCAGCTTCCACCGGAACCACTATCAGGCTGTACACCAGCGCCTCTGACTCCTGAGCCGCGCGCAAAGCCTCCTGGTATCCCACCGAGCTCATCGTATCGCCGCCATCGGTAATCACTACCAGCACCTTGCGGCCTTGCCGCTTCGCCAGCGCATGGGAGGCCAGGTACACCGCGTCGTACAGAGCCGTCGCGGCTCCGCCCTGTACACGGTTGATCCCGTTATCGATCTTCTGCAGGCTAGACGTAAAGGGCGTCAGTTGGTCAACGTGTTCGCTGAACTCGAACAGCGCCAGCGCGTCCTGCGGACGAACGATGTCGTGGGCAAATGTGCGTGCCGACTCCAACTCCAGTTTCAGGTCTCGTTTCGTGCTCAAGCTCACGTCCACAGCCAGCACAATCGACAGGGGCAGCTCCGACTCGCGGCTGAACACAGCGATCGTCTGCGGCTTTCCATCCTCTAGCACCTTGAAGTTGTCCTTCTGCAGCCCGCCCACAGGAGCACCTTGCCGGTCGAGAACCGTAACGAACACGTTAACCAGGTTGACGTTGGCCTTGTAGGTCGGCAGGTCACTCGGTGCGTTCTGGCTGGGCTTCTGTCCCCAGGCGCACGAACAAGAAAGTCCGAGAACCAGAAGGATCCGCATCGCTATGTCTAGGAAGAGTCTGCTGCTCACTTCGTCGTGGCCTGTGTCGGATTGGTCAAAGCGGTATTGCGCACCTCGGACGGAAACGGCTCGCCATCAGCCCAGACGGCTCCGTCGGCGAAATACTCTTTCTTCCAGATAGGAACCGTTTTCTTCAGCGTATCGATCAGGAAGCGGCTTGCATCGAAAGCCGGGGCCCGGTGCGCGGCGCTGACCACGATCAGCACGCTGGTCTCGCCGATTTCCATACGTCCCAGTCGATGCACGATCCGTGCCTGGTCGATTGCAAACTTCTCTCTCGCGGTGGCGACCAACTCATCCATCTGCTTCACCGCCATACCTTCGTAAGCCTCGTAATCGAGATAGAGCGTGCGCCGTCCGCGCGTGTGATTACGGACCGTTCCTTCAAATGCAACAACCGCACCGTCCTCCGGCCGCTTTACCGAGTGAACAAACCCCGCAACATCTATCTTGTTGCGCACAATCGTGCTGTACTGCCCGGAAATCGTGGGATCAGCCCCTCCGCTCACCGGAGGCAAGAGTGCCACCTCGTCGCGATCATGCAGGCTGACATCGTGAGTCGCGTACTCCTGGTTCACGGACAGTGCGAGGGAAGGCAGCAGCTTATGGAGATCCGGCCTCTCCTGCGTGAACCGGTCGAGCAATTGGCTCAGGGGCGCGCCATCGGGCAAACTGACCGTTTCGCTCGACCGCCCCAGCATGTCGCGGAGCATCCCGAAAAACAGCACCCTCACCTGCATGGACTAAGGATAGCAGCAGCCCGTACCTGCGTCAGTTCGACAACTCGGGTGTGAAAATTCGTGCATAGTGCCGCGTCCGTTACTGTCCGGAAGTTCGCTTGACAGGTTTTGTCAGCGAAATGAAAATCCGTTCACACAAGATACCTAAGATCCATCCACCGAGTTGGGCCATCAAGCGAGCCTGGATTTCTTTATGAAGAAGTCAGGGCTGCTTCCAAATTACAAATTACGAGTGAGGCGCAAATGACTGTGTCTAGCAAGAAGTTCTTCAGCTGGGCCCTAGGTTGCTTTCTGGTATTCTCACTGCCGCTGTTGGCACACGACCGTGACAATCACGACGGCGGACCCGCCGGCGCCGTTTACAGCATGACCAATGCCGCCACCGGCAACGCCGTTGTCGTGTTCGAACGCAAGTCCGACGGAACTCTCGTATATAAAACAACTGTCGCGACCGGCGGCCTCGGCAGTGGAGCTCCACTGGCCAGCCAGAGCTCTCTGGCAATGACGGATGACGGCCATTTCCTGTTAGCATCTAACGCAGGCGATAACACCGTCTCCGTGCTCCGCGTAGATGATCAAAAGCTCACCCTCGCCAGTAGAGTCGCTTCTGGAGGAACATTTCCTTATAGCATCGCCGTCCACGATGATCTCGTTTACGTGCTGAACGCCGGTAATTCCAGCGGAGCCAACAGCAACGTCAGCGGTTTCCGCCTCGATCGCCATGGCAATCTCACGGCGATTCCGCATTCCATCACCGGTCTCAGTACTGCGTTCGTCGATCCAGCTCAGGTAGGGTTTGATCACGACGGCGATGTCCTGGTCGTCACCGAACGAGGCACCAACACGATCGATGTGTTTCCCGTCCGCAACACAGGGAAGCTGGATACTATCGTGACCAACGCCTCCGCAGGCTCGTGGCCCTACGGCTTTGCCTTCGGACACCGCAACCAGCTCATCGTCGCCGAAGCCGCGGCTATGGCTCCGAACGCCAGCACCGTGTCCTCGTATATCGTCCACGAAGACGGAAACCTGACCACACTCTCCGGCGCGGTGCCCACGCATCAGACCGCTGCCTGCTGGACCGTCGTCACGGAAAACGGGAGGTACACCTACATCACCGATGCCCTCAGCAAGAGCATCAGCGGCTTCTGGATCGCTCCGAGCGGTGGGATCCAGCTGCTGGACGCCAGCGGAGTTACGGCGGTTGACACGATTGGCTTCACGGTCGACGCCGCTCTCAGCAGCGACAGTCGCTACCTCTACGTTTTCTCGATTCTCGGCTCTGGTGTGACGGCCTACAAGGTGAACTGGGACGGCTCTCTGACCACGATTCAAAGCCTGCCAAACTCCAGCCTTGGTGCCGGACTGGTTGCGCGATAGCCCTTAAATAACAGTGCCCCACTTTGCACAAAACAAAGTGGGGCATCTCTATCCCGCGCGAGAAAAGGACGGTGCATGCAGCTGGTGCCAACATCACCTCGCGTCCGCTCCCGGCACCGTGATCGTCGAGCTCACCCGGAACTTCCGGTAGTTGCTGAACTTGTCGATTACCCGTTCGTGGAGCGACGCGAACAGCAACACGCGTGCGCCGAAGTTGAAGTCGGCATATGACGGTAGCCAGACCTCTCCATTCACCCGCTGTTGCTCAAAAACGGCCGCCGAGCCCGGTTTTAAGCTCCCTACCAACCCACCGGCAATTTTGAACGCGTCCGTAACCTTTGCCTCCAGGCGCACAATCTGCAACGCCTCCTGATCGATCCACACGGTCCCGTCCAGCTTGTTCGCCAGGCTTTCAGCACGCGTGTGCGGCTTGAAGTCAGGATTCGGGCGGAAATCGTACGCGATCACCCGCTGCCCCTTGAGCGTCTCGTATCGCCCATTGCTGAACAGCGACGCCTCCAAGAACTGCTTCACCCCCAACACATTCGGATCGTCCTCATTCCGATCGCGCTTCTCCTGCCGTTCCTTCGCCTTCTTGATCTCCTTGTCGACCCGCTCCTGCTCCTTATGCTGCTCTTTGTCGTCGAGCGGCTTGCCCTCGTTGCTGACCTGGCGCACGATGCCCTCACCGTTGGCAAAAAACATCTCGTATCCCTTGACTTCGACCTTCTTCACCGACCCGTCCGAATTCAGCTTGTCGGTTTCTTCCTGCAGGTCGCAGATGTAGTCCTTCCGGCGCTCCTCCAGCTGCTTCTGGTTGTCGCGTACCTTTGCGATGATCACGTCCGCCGCAGGAGCCTCCTCCTGGGCCAATAAGACTGTATGAATGAGAAAGCAAGAGATAACTATGGCAACGAACCGGCGCATACACAAACTATACGGTGGCTGTCGAGATATGTTGTGGTGACTATCCTTGACTGAGAGACTGACCGACTTCTAAATCAACTTCATCGGGCCAATTCCTTTGCCCAGCGGCACCGCATTCTGAATCGCCTGCCGGACGAATCTCTTCGCCCCAAGCACCGACTCCCGCAGCGGCTCGCCCCTCGCCAATCCGCACGCGATCGCCGTTGAAAACGCGCAGCCTGTGCCATGCGTGGAGCGCGACTCGATTTTCTCCCCCCAAAACTCCTCTATTCGACCCTGCACGCTGAGTACGTCCACCGCCTCCTCCCGATGTCCGCCCGTGATCACCACTCCCCGCGCCCCCATCGCCTGCAGCTTCCGGGCAGCTCCGAGGATTTCCTTCGATACACTCAATGTCATCCCTGTGAGTACCGACGCCTCGTCCAGGTTCGGCGTGACCACCTCGGCTATCCCCAACAGCCTCTCCCGTATCACCTTCAGCCCCGCCTCATCGATCAGCTCCGCTCCCGAACTTGACCGGATAATTGGGTCCAAGACCACGTGCTCCTGACCAGACTCGGCCAGGAACTCCGCGACCGCCTCGGCCACCTCGCCCGACCCGAGCATCCCGACCTTGACCGCCGCTATCTCGAAATCCCGCGCCAACTCTTTCAGGGTTCCTCGGACCACCTCTGCCCGGACCGCCTCCACACCCTTGACACCTTGCGTCGACTGGATTGTTAAAGCCGTAATGCAGGTCACTGGGAAGCACCCATGCGCCAGAATGGTTTGGACGTCCGCCGTCACCCCCGCTCCGGATGACGGATCGAACCCCGCGATCGACAACACGACCGGAAGCGCCCGACTCATGCCCGCATTGTAAGCCCCACGCCTGCTGGTACATGGACCTTAGTTCCGGGTTAAGAAAAACCGGCTCTCCCCTGCCAACCCGCCGGGAAACCGCCTCCATCCAACTTTTTGCGCGCCAGAAGGGACGCAGTTGGGCCCTCCCCCTTACCCTTCCGGCGCGATTCTTGTTTTATGGCGAGCCACTTTGGTCAGCCATAAACCGGGCAGCAAGTCAAGCGGTAACTTGGACCTATTACGGTCGTGGATTGACATCAAGTTCCGCCAATCCATAGACTTACATGATCGGTGCAACAGGGAGGGTCTACTTTGATGACGCGAGGTGTTTGATGCGACAAGTACTAGCCAACATCCTGGTTGTGCTACTTGGGACAACCGGCCTGCTGGCGGCACAGCCGCCAAATACCCCCGGCACAGCGATCGCGAAACATGAGATCGCTCGACCCGAGAAAGGAAACGGTACCAAAAATTCGGTTAAGGTGAGGGCGGCTAAGACGAAGGCTGTACGCCATCACCACACGCGAGCTGCCAATGTCTACCAAGTCGGGACAGCGTCCTGGTACGGCAAGCAGTTCAATGGAAAGACAACCGCCAGCGGTGAGCCGTACGACATGTTTCAGTTTACGGCTGCCCATAGGCATCTACCGCTGGGCACTCTGGTAAAGGTGACGAACCTAGATAATGGTCGGTCCGTCGTAGTCAGAGTGAATGACCGGGGTCCGGTCCCGCGCACCAGGATTATCGACTTGTCCTACGGCGCGGCCCGGATGATAGGCATGCCCGGCCACGGGATTGAACCCGTGAGCTTGGAAATTGTCCAACCGGCCACTGTGGCTGCGGTTACCCAGAGTAATCTCGCCGGCATGCCCTAATAAGGACACGCGGGCTGGATGATCCGATCCGGATTACGAATTTCGACACTCCCGCACCGAAGGGACGTGAGCTATCCTGTAAGTTGTGGACGCTCTCAAGGATCGGTTAATCATCGCGCTGGATGTTTCCCGCGCCTCCGAAGCACAGAAGATCGTCTCGGAGATCGGTGACGCAGCCAGTACTTATAAAGTCGGAAAACAACTCTTTACGGCCGAGGGGCCCCAAGTCGTCCGCGATTTGGTCGCCTCCGGCCGCAAAGTTTTTCTGGACCTCAAATTCCACGACATCCCCAACACCGTCGCCGGAGCCGTCCGCTCCGCCGCCGACCTCCGCATCTCCTTCCTGACCGTCCACGCCTCCGGAGGGTCGAAGATGCTCCGCGCCGCCGCCGAAGCCGCCGCCCAGAGTTCAAGTAAGCCTTTAATTTTGGCGGTTACCGTCCTGACTTCGTTGTCGGACGCCGATCTTCAGGAATTAGGTCTCCCCGTCGGCGTCGCCGATCAGGTTCTTCGGCTCGCAGGAATGTCGCGTAACGCCGGAATTGGGGGGATTGTAGCCTCGCCACACGAGGCTCGATCGCTCCGGCAGAACCTTGGCGAGGGCTTCGCCATCGTGACTCCCGGCGTTCGACCGACCGGTTCCCAAAGTGGAGACCAAGCCCGCGTCTCCACTCCCGCCGACGCGCTCCGCTCAGGTGCGACTCATATTGTCGTCGGTCGCCCGATCACGGGAGACCCGAAGCCGGCAGCGGCGGCGAGACGCATCCTCGAAGAGATGGCAGAAGTGTCGCTAACGTCGCGGTGACGGCCGAAATATACCCACCCCCGGGGGTGTACTTTTGAAATCAACAATTTACAGAGCTGTCCTTTGAAAACAAAGGACTTAGACCCAAAGCTGATCTAAGATCGGTAAAACAAAGAGGTTAGAGGCTATTGCCGGTTCGCATTTGAAAGAAGTCAAATCGCTCCTTCTGGTGGGGACCGGATTCAAACACTTGTTCCAGGGCGGAAGGAATACGAGGCGGGATTCCTGCACCGTTAACGTAAGCGGTAGCTATGTTGAGGTTCACGAAAAAGCGGGCCGGATGGGGGATTTCGGAGAGAAGCAATTCCCGAAACAGAACCGGATTTGTTGAGTGCCAAACGTGAAGTTGGTCATCGATCGTTCGGCGCAGCGGTATGGACATTTCCGGGCCGTTCGACTGCGTTCCGGGTAGGCCGTGGGTATTTCGCAGTGACGAGCGGGTCATCGTAGACCAACCTGTTCCCATCGGCACCTTCATGATTTTTCGAGTGCGAAGCAATTGTTGACAATCCTGTGACAATCCAGTGATTCACGCCGTTATAAGATCACCCACCACTGTAGTCCCCTCGGCCCTTCCAATCACTCCGAACCAGTTATCCGCCGGCCCTTTCGACTGTCGATGAGGAGATTTTCAATGCCCGAAAACCGCGCTAACCGTCTGTTATTTCTTGCGATCGTATTGCTGGTCGCAATCACTACCACTTCCAGTCTTCTGTATGCCGGCTCAATTCCGGGAAACGACTTCACCCAGACGAACCTCGTATCGGACATCCCGGGTCTAGCCGAGTTCACGGATCCCACTCTCGTGAATCCTTGGGGAATGTCGTCGTCGGGTAGTTCGCCGATATGGGTGTCGGACAACGGCACCGGAAAATCCACGCTCTACAATGGTGCGGGCGTTAAGCAGGCAACGGTTGTCACCGTCCCACCGCCCTCTGGTGGAACGCCACCGTCTTCTCCAACCGGCCAGGTATTCAACGGAACCTCGACCAATTTTGGCGGGAGCCACTTCATCTTTGCAACGGAAGATGGAACGATATCGGCGTGGACGAGCGGTGGCACCGCCGCACTCAAAGTGGACAACTCCGCTTCCGGCGCGGTCTACAAAGGCTTGGCGCTGGCAAACAACGGGTCGAATGCGTTCTTGTATGCTGCGAACTTCAACTCCGGCAACATTGACGTGTTCAACTCCAGCTTCGGCCAAGTAAGCGTTCCTGGCGCCTTCACCGATCCCAACCTTCCTGCAGGCTACGCTCCGTTCAATATCCAGAACATTGGCGGCAAACTTTATGTCACCTACGCGCTGCAGGACGGCTCGAAGCACGACGACGTCTCTGGTGCTGGACATGGATTTGTGGATGTCTTTGACACGAATGGAAACTTGCTGCAGCGGCTGGTTTCGCAGGGCGACTTAAACTCACCCTGGGGTCTCGCCGTCGCTCCAACCGGTTTTGGCGACTTCGGCGGTGATCTGCTCGTCGGTAATTTTGGCGACGGCACGATCAACGTCTATAACGACTCTACCGGAGCGTTCGTAGCAACACTTTCCGATTCCAACGGCGATCCGATCGTGGACCTGGGACTGTGGGGATTGACGTTTGGCAACGGAGGCAGTGGCGGAAGCAAAGCGAACCTCTACTTCACCGCCGGCATTCCCGGACCGGACAGCGTGGAGGATCACGGGCTGTTCGGAATGATCAGCAACACTCCGGAGCCGAGTTCGTTGGTATTGCTGGCTGTGGGAATGATCGGCGTGCTGCGGTTGCGGCGACGCTCGTAACAGGACTGTCAGCATAAAAATGGAGACACAAACGGCGTGGCACTGGGCACGCCGTTTTTCTTTGCTTTCTCGGTAGTCAAACGCTCTATCAAACACCCCTTCACCTCAGTTATCTGTCATACGATGAACTGACAACTGAATGAAAGACTGAGAGACTAAGACTGACCGACTAAAGAGCTGCGCGACTGAGAGACTGCGCCTGAAAGACTTTTATTCCAACCCGCCGTTGCCGTCGGGCGACAAGAAGCTCGTCCAGATCGTCGACGCGGCGCTCGCCGACGCCGTCAAACGATCCGGGAGCTGGCTCGTCTGCCGGCCTGGCTGCACGCAGTGCTGCATCGGTCCGTTTCCGATCAGCCAACTCGATGCGGCGCGGTTGCAGGCTGGACTAAGGGAACTGGATCGGAGCGATCCGGAAAAAGCCATGCGAGTCCGGCAACGAGCCCGCAGGGCGATCGGGCGAATGAAGAATGACTTTCCCGGCGATCCAGGGACTGGCATCCTTGCCAACGACGAGACAGCGCAGGCGGCGTTCGACGAGTTCGCGAACGATGAGCCTTGTCCCGCGCTCGATCCAGCAACCGGAACCTGCGACCTCTACGCCTATCGCCCCATGACCTGCCGTGAGTTCGGCCCGCCGGTCCGTGTGGAAGAAGAAGGTGCAAACGGGCTGAGCGTCTGCGAATTGTGCTTTCAGGGCGCGACGCCGGAGGAGATTGCCTCCTGCGAGATGGTGCCCGATCCAGGGGCGCTCGAATCCCGG
>Ga0335085_10018458_pt1 | contig 10024 bp, 7 predicted proteins | sample Lox_Sample_45_FD_206712 | JGI IMG/M metagenome (GOLD analysis project Ga0335085, IMG submission 206712) | Soil microbial communities from Loxahatchee National Wildlife Refuge, Florida, United States - Lox_Sample_4.5 | ecosystem: Environmental > Terrestrial > Soil > Wetlands | place: USA: Florida... | reverse complement strand
ACCTTCATATGCAGAACCTCCTGTCTCAAGGACAGGGGCATTTTGTCCCTTGTTTAGACTCCTGTCATTAACGTTCGATTAAGGTTTTCGGACATCTGTGTTACGCAGTCACACCCACACCCAATGCCATGCTCATCGCAAATATTTTGCGTGGGATGTAGGGCCGAACGGCGTTCGGCCCAGGGCCAGTGCCGCTGGCCCCTACATGCCTGGTTGCGGCTCCGCCGCATTGCGCTCGCCTCGCGACTACTCGCCAAAATCGAGCATTACCGGTCGCCTGCGGAAGCCGCCCGTATTGATCGCGATATAGGCAATCCCGATGAGGAACCAGACACCGCCGACTACTTTGGCAACGATGTTCAGATTCCACCAGATCAGTCCGCAGAAGGCACAGCCGAACAAGGGCAATAGCGTGTCGGCGAAGATGCGCGGCTTGCGCCGGCGGGCTTGCACGATGGTAAATTGCCAGCAGGCGGCAAGATTCACATTCATAAAGGCGAAGAAGGCGCCGAAATTAAGGAGTTCGCCGGCATGTTCGTAGGCATTGCCGATACGTTCGAGGCCCATGGACGCGCCAAAGGCAATGGCCCCGATGATCAGAATATTGTAAGTCGGAGTGTTGGTCCCCGGACTCAGATGGCCGAAAATCTTGCGTGGCAGCACGTTGTCACGCCCCATACCAAAAAGCAGCCGCGCCGCGCCCACCACCCCTGCCAGACCGCCTCCGAGTTGTGCCAGCAAGATGGTGAAGCCCATGGCATGAAACAGGGAGTGCCCGCCCACGCGCCGGCAAACGTCCATGAAGGCGGTTTCAAGATTCGGCAACGTTTGCCAATCAGGCCAAACACGCTGCCCGAGGTAAACCAGGAATCCGCCGAATACGCCCGTAAACAAGCAAACCAGCACGGTGGCCAGCAAGACGTTACGCTTCGGATTCTTGACGTCTTCAGAAAGCGTCGTCACGCCGTCAAAGCCGATGTAAGTGAGCGCGGCATAGGAGGTTGCCATCCAGACGGTATGTGTATTGAAAGTCTTGGGATTATAGAACGGCTCAGTCGATAGCAAGCCGCCCCAGCCTTGGCCCTGAAACAAGTATCGGATCGCCAGCAGAATGAACACCACCGTCACTGAGCACATGGCCGCCAGGAGAATTTTGTCCGCGCGCGCTGAGGTCCGAATGCCTCGTAGATTCGGACCCACCATGAAGGCGACAACCAGGAACATCGCTACGACGTAGGGGATCCGCGGCAAATAGCGCGAATGAATTGCCACCGCAACCCATATGCCGTTGACGATGGGGACCAGGAGATAGTCGAGGGTCATCGCCCAGCCCACCAGGAATCCAAGATAAGCATTCATTCCCTTGCCGACATAGGTGTAGGCCGAACCCGCCGAAGGATACAGCGAGGCCATTCGGCCGTAACTGAAGGCGGTAATCATCATGGCGAACATGGCGATCAGGATGGTGGTGACGAAGTGGCCGTCGGAGAGTTTCTGGGCGACTCCGAAAAGGGGGATGGGCGCGATGGGCTGAATCAGGACAATGCCGTAGAAGACCAAGTCCCACAGCGTCAGGACCCGCCGCAAATGGGGGGTCGCCGTCACTTGCGGGTCCATGCGGGCGGAGGATGGGTCCATAGTTGACGGGATCCCTTAGTCTCAAAATTGACGGGGTGTTTCAGCTAACTTTCCCTTGCCTGACGAACCGTCAGCACCGAGCGCAAGCCAGAATGGCACGGAAGGCGGCGTCCGTCGAGAACCAATTTTGTCATTGAGCCCCTCATGAAGTGTGAGGGTTATAGACGCGCTACCGCTACCTCCGGGCTACCCGCGTGTGGATTCCGTTTTATGTGCCGCGCTCAAAAAATTGGCGATGGATCCGCTTGAGCCCCGTTTCGAGATGAATCTCATCAAAAACCATCATCAAGCTATTCGGCGAAGAGCCCTGGGAAATGAGATCCAGCCGCAAATCGGAAATCACTCCCAAGGCCAAAGCCGCAATGCCCGGCTGCTGGATCAGTCCCTGCCCCACCAGGCAGATGGATGCTTTCCCCCGCTCAATTTCCACCGCACCCCAACGATGTAATTCCGGAAGAAACCGTTCAAACGGAAGGTTGGCGTCCAGCGCCAGTCTGCAGTGCATCGATGAGATGGCGGTTAAGTCGGGCGTAACGCGGTGCCGGTCTAAAACATTCAGCACTCCTTTCATGAATTCTGAAATCGGCTGCTGCCGGTTCGAGACGACGTGAAGCAATGCCAAACCTCGCTTGAAGGCAATGGAGCGCACACCGTGCGGAGCTGTCACCGCGCTTTCTTGAATGATAGTCCCTGCGTCTTGCGGGTGCCAGGAATTGACGATTTGGACAGGGATGCGCTTCTGAGCCGCCGGCCAAACCGCTCGCGGATGCAGTAATTTGGCGCCAAAGTAGGTCAACTCGGCCATTTCATCGCAGGTGGCCGCGGGAATCGTCTGCGCATCGGGAATAACGGCGGGATCGGCGCTCATCAAGCCAGGCACATCCTTCCAAATCTGGATGGCCTTCACATCCAAAGCTGCTCCCACAAAGGAGGCTGTGAAATCAGACCCTTCAAAACCCAGGGTAGTCGTCGCCCCCGCCAGGGTCGCCCCGATATACCCTTGCATCACCGGTGTGCGGCCCCCCTCCAGCTCGGGGAGCAAAGCGGCACACATTCGCGCTTGAGCGGTTTCCTCGATCGGCTCCGCGGCGGTGAAGTGATCATCGGTAATCATGAGCGTGCGGGAATCGAGCAGCTGCACCTTCACCCCGCGGGACTCGAGGCCCGCGGCAAGTATGGCTGATGAAAGCAGCTCGCCGTAGGCAGCCATGGCATCCTGGCTGCGCGGCGAAAATTCCTTCAAAATGGAAAGACCTTTTACCAGGTCATGCATTTCGCCGAAATATCCCGCCATGAGGGAAAACACCGGGGAGTTTCTGTGATCTTCCACCAACTGCGAGAGTTCGGCATGATGATACGCTTCCATGGCCGCCAGCCGGCCAAGAGCCTCGCCGGTTTTCCCTTCCGAGGCCAATGCCCCCGCGCCGAGCAGGTTCCGCGTGGTCTTGCCCATGGCGGAAACTACGATGACCGGATTGAGTGGCAAGTGCCCCTGGATGATTTTGATCACCCGGTCGATGGAGACTGCATCCTTGACGGAACTGCCTCCAAATTTCATGACAATCATCGGTTCACCGGAAAGAAAGAATTTCAAGAATCCAAATCTGGACAACTATACCTTTAAATCCCTGGAGCATCTTGAAAAAGCCGTCGAAGTTAAGACGTTCAAGCCGACGAACCAGCCATATGGATCGGGAATCGCAATTTTGGTGGAGTTTCGAAGTGGGTAGCGCACAGGTGCGCGTGTTTTGCGTTCCTGTGCGGAAAGGCTCCGTCCACGGTGGATAGAGTGAAGCGCTCTGCCCGGGTCGGTCTTTTACGTTGTTTCAACCCCAGGGACTGCCTGTGCTCTCATTCAAATCCCGCGAAGGGAAGGATCTAAAATTTCTTCTTAAGCAGCCCTCCCAGCCCTTTGGTTGAGCTCTGACCCTGAGGGTTAATCTTGCCGCTGATCGCCTGCTGCGCGGCGGCGCCGGCGAGGCCTTTCACATCAGGAACGAATTTCGGGTTCGCCGTCGTGCCCTCGATTGAAAAGGGGATGCCACCGCCGCTCCTTCCTTCACCTCGGCCCGCCATTTGCGTCAATCCTCCCCCCCCACCGCCGCTCAGTTCTGCCACCATTTTGAAGTTGAGGGCCCCCTCAGAACTCACGGTTCCCGCTCCCGTCAGCACTCCCAGCGCCGGCACCGTCACGTTGATGGAATTGAGCTGGGTACCCTCGGGCGCGACGCGCGCGTTGGTGCTGGCGTTCTGTATCGTGGTGTCCCGGCTCGAAGCCGCCTTTCCGCTGATGGCGGACAGCGCGGAAAGCTTGGAGCCCAAGTCAAAGCCTTCGAGTTTGCTGTTTTCGAGCTTCACCGGACCGTCAATTACCAGCTTGTCCGTAGGTCCTGCAATCCCGAGCGCGGCTGAAAGCGTTCCTCCCTTGAGTCCGGAGCCGGCAGGGAGCGTCACTCCCAGGGCGGGCAGCAGTGCTTCCACCTCATCCACCGGCATCCCCGGGGCGTTGAGTTTCATGTTCACCACCGTAGCTTCGCCCGCCGTCTGATAACTACCAGTCAGACGCGCCACGGCCTTTCCCACCGCAACATCTCCCTGCGAGATCGTCCCGGCCTGTCTATTCAGGTCGTAGTTGGTGGCAAATTTCACCTGGATGGGGCGGCCGGCGGGAGAGCCCTTGGGGGAAAGCTTGATTTTCTCCAGCTCCAAGGTGCCGCTGACCTTCGCAGCCTTTCCGTCGGAATCCAGCGTTCCGTCCAGATTCCCCATGCCGCCAAGGCCCGTACTGGGATCCAGACCGAGCGATGCCAGGTCCAACTTCTTGATTTTTAGACCGGCCTGGAGAGGCGTTCCAGTGGGGGCGATCGGACCGGCCTTGCCCTCGAGTTTCAGGCTTCCACTTCCGGGCAGATCGGCCGACAGCGAGAATGGGAATTGCGTGGTGGACGAGAAGTTCTTCACCTCGATGTTTACATTTTCGATGGCTAGCGGCTTGGCTGGCGAGTTCGCTTTGCCGACCAGGAGCTTGCCGTCTGTCACCTTCAGTTCCGCGATCGAGAGGCTGCCTGACGGCGCCTCGCCGGATGCCGGCGCGGGCTCGGGACTGGCCGCCGCCAGGCTGGAGAAGTTCCACTTTCCATTCGGCGCGCTGAGCAGCGAAATCGACGGCTCATCCAACGTAATCCCTGTAATGTTCAGTTTCTTCGAGAATATAAGCGGCATCAGTTCGACGCCGATCTTCAGGCTCTTCGCCGTGAGGAAGGGCGCCTTGCCGAACGCCGGGTCGTCCGCGATGCTAATGTTTGCCGCTGAAACCCTGCCTCTCAGGATGGATAGACTTAAATCACCCACCTCCGCCTTTCGGCCCAATGCATTGCTCAACTCCGACTCTATTTTCGGCCGAAAACTGTTCACGTTGATAAAGAGGGGGAGTACGAGCAGGATGACAATAAACACCCCTACTCCTATTCCGATATTCCTGTAAATCTTCTTCATGACATTCCTTCCTCCCTCTAAGGACTCACCTCTGATTCACAAGCATGCGGTCGTAAACACACATCAGCTTCCACGTTCCGTTACCCTAGTCCTTCGGACGAGCTCACCGCCGCTTTATCAGCCCTCTGGGGGCGGTCTGCCTCCGCTCCGTCATCCGCGACTACGTTTTATTGAGGTCGTCGTCCTTGTAGTACTTCGTACCCTGCAGGGTCAACTGGAGGGCGAGGCCATTCTTGGTAATCTGGTACACCCACACTCCCGGGGCAACCTCGGTCGCTCCCGAGTATGCTCCGCCCGATGTACCTGCCTTCGCCGCAGCGTCCGCTTGCCCTGAACCCGACCAACCGGAGTCGAGGAACTGGCTAAGTGCCTTTTCGTTCTCAAAGACAAAGATCACTCGATAGTCCTTTACACCTACACCAAGACCGGCGCCGGCCGAAATCATCTTCATAAAGGTTTCCTGCTTGGTCTTGGAGTTGACGGCGATGCCGGCGCCGCGTGCCGTGCTCAACAACAACAGGTTAGTGCCCATGTTGTTGAACACGGCGTATCCGGCCGACTTGTCGACGGCCGCCTTAGCCGTGGGTTGGAGTTTATACAATTCCCCTAGAGTCTGGGTTGCCATCTTGCGGGTCTTTTCCTTTTTCTTGTCGGGTGAATCCTTGGCGCTTAAGGCCACTGCCGCCAGCAAGACTGCCGCGAGAAGCGGAACGATCGTCCTGAGCCTCATGATTGCACTCTCTTTCATCGTGTAGATTCGCACTTGGACTGCCCATTTAGAAAGGTGCTTCTAAACTTTTTGCACGCCTATGCGCAAGGATAGACCCGGGCGACGGGGCCATCGCAACTGTCAAATTTGACAGTGGCTCTTATCATGGCAATAATGGCTATCATAGCTAGAAATCTTGAAGTCGAAAATCTGGTGTAAATGAGTCAAGTTTTTGCATCGTGAAAACGCTCTTGAACATGTTTTCGGGCTGGGGCGAAGCCCCGCTAGTGTTCTAAGTCAGAAGTTCGTTAATGAAATCAGCCCGCAAAGCGGGCGACATATTGTCCCACTGCGCAAGCCGTGGGTCACATCGCCCACCCTTAGCCCCTCCCCCGGGGAGGAAGGGGGAGGGCCCGATCCCCATGGCTTACGCCATGGGCTACATTACATCGCCCCTGACAGGGCTTCGGAAATTCCGCTTCCACCATAGCGATTCTTGCAAGGGACTTTTGACTCAGGGCACTCGACGCGCCGGCGCTGCGATAATTCCACGGTCGTTCAAGATAGGAGGAAGGCCCCACGGTCACAGCGGCGGTGACCGTGGCTGCCTCCCGCCGGCTGGTCTGGGGCATGGACTTGAGGTGAAAGATCTTGTAGGATTGCTCCGATGAAAAAAGTGAAATCTGGCAATCGCAATTCAGCGGTGAAAGACAACGGCATTCCGAAAACTATTGATCAATACCTTGTGGGTGTCCCGGAGCCCGCCCGCAGCACCTTGAACAATATTCGCGCGGCGATTCGCTCCGCCGTGCCACCGGAGGCTACCGAGACCATCAGTTATCGGATTCCTGCGTTCGAGTACAATGGAGTGCTGGTATGGTTCGCCGCGTTTTCCAACCACTGCAGTTTTTTCCCCACTGCCTCGGTTATTGCAGCGTTTAAGAACGAACTTAAGGGCTTCTCCGTATCCAAAGGGACGATTCACTTCCCCACGGACAAGCCACTGCCGGCTGCACTTGTCAAGAAAATGGTGAAAGCGCGGGTCGCGCAGAACGAAAGCAAGAAACGGCGCTGACTGGGTCGCCCTCGAGACCTGATTTATTACTTCGATGGTGGGTGACTGCCCCCGTCACCATCTAAACGGACTCAACGCCCACCTAACGGCCTACCCGCAGAAGCAGCGCGTTATCCGCCCGCTGGCGGGTTACTCCGCGGCTTTTCGCCCCGCATGTTGATTAACTTCTGGCGCTTGCGATGTTTGGGTGGCTTTTCGCCCGGCATCTTGATCAATTTGCGGACGTTTGTCAGTCTGATGCCTGGCCTTTTCCAGCTTCCCGTCAAATTAATTGGATAATATTGACGTACGTCACATTTTAACTAAAAAGGAAAAACATATTGACAAACATACTGGCTGCAGGGAAAATAGTTTCTCTCTGGCTAACCTTTCATAATTGCAAGTGATCGCAGTCATAACTTTTTGGGATGCCCGTACCTCTTCTTTACCAGCGAGGCTTAGAGCCGCCGTGGTTTGGCGAGGTTTCTGGTGCCCTTCCCCGTCGACATAAGGGTTTCCGGCCGTATTGGCGCTTTCTCCCGGTCCTCTGCAATAGAAACCCACTCGAGGTAGCTCTGTGAAACGCAACTCCGGTCTAATCGCAGGACTAGTGGTGGTCCTGACGGCCTTCGGAGTCTCGAATCTACAGAAAAATGGTTCCGAAAGCCCGAGTGCAACGGAGTCAAAGGAATCCACTCTCCCATCTGCCAAACCAGTACCGGGCTCCAACAACCAAGCGTATTCCCCTTGTACAGAGATCGCGCAGCGACTGCGGCGCTTTGTAAGAAACAATCCCGTGGCGCCTAACGGAAAAAGGAACACGGATCCGGCGGCTATCGAAGAATGGGATCTCCCTGATTCCTGCTACGAACATAAGCCTTCTTCCGTACTTACGCCTGTGCAGACCTTGCATGATGTGCGCTTTGCCATTGCCATCGTGCCCAATCCCGTCTCGACGCATCTGCCGCTTTTGTTTGATCGGATTGTCGAGACTATTCAGCAGGCTGCGCAGGATGACAACTACTCCTATGATGCCTCATGGTTTCCCTGGGACGCGACCAACAAGGATTACACTTTCCTCGCCGATCAACTAAAAGCGGAAGACCTGCGGGGCATTCGCCAAGCCCAACCTGGCGTGATGGTATTCCGGCGGGCGCTGGCCTAATTCTAACAAAACTCCCTCTCCTCTGCGGGTAAAGCGAGAGAAACACCCTCTTCTATTGAAGCCAGCGAGCGAGCTGATAGCGCAGCGAACTCGCAGCGGATGTGCAAGCTCAGAAAAAGGATTACTCGAGTCGGGTGCGCAGCATCCTATTCGCCGGACCAAGGGAAGGGGCAACGCACCGGATCGCTGGTTTTCTGTTAGTATGAGAGAATTCCTGACGATAAATTCGCCATGCCCCAATGATTAGCAGGCGATTGACGGCAGTGCGAATGTGATTCGGTCTGAAAGGGGCGTTCATTCCCAATCCGGCGAGTTACCACTCAGCATAGTTTCCGAGAGGGTAAAATCCAGGTATAGCCGTCGGTTTGACGCCTCGAATCACATCACCGGTTGTCCAAACCCCTTCGAGTTTAGGCGACTTCAAGGTTAACGCTCATAGACATTCAGGAGTTGCATGCTCGTTGCCCGAACCCGGTCCTCAATTACATGAACAAACCGCTTCAGGAGTTCGTAACCCAAGTCATGGTCGCGTTCGGCTTTCTCACGTAAGCATTTCCCATCCATGGAGATCGCACGTGTGATCTCGAGCGCGCACGCCGTAAACTTCCAATGGTAGGGGGAAGAGAGCCATGACCAACCCAGAACGTCACCTTCCTCGAGGGTCATAATGGTAAGGGGACCACGGCGGTCAGCAAATAGCTGCAAGGCCACCTTTCCGGTACGAAGAAGATAAAACTCGTTGGCTTTTTCGCCCTCACGGAATATCACGTCCGTGCTTTCGAAGCGCACGTTGCGGGCACACCCGGTGAGTATTTGGAGATGGCGCTCCTCCATACCACTAAAAAGGGGATGCTCAGCGAGAAGGGATTCCAGTGTTTCCATGGTGATCCTCCCTGCCCAGTGTGGAAATATTGTAACGCATTTCTCCCCCACTCCAAATTTGCAGGGGGGACATAATATCCCTCATGTAATTTTGGATGCACAAGCAGCTGTCTGCATAAACAGCTTGACGACGCCGTTTTCAAGAGGTACATTCTGCTCGTCGGACGCCTTCAGGGTGAGGCGTCCCAGGGCCCTGGAACGGGGAGAACGAAAATGGCTCCCCATAATCTTATTGCGCCCGAGGCTTGTTTCAGCGGCATCCGAGCCGAGCTGAACGCCGGCAAAGCCAACACAGATCACGCCAGCAGAGTTCCTAAACATTGCCTTGAGCAGAACAACGAACTCCTTACTAAAGATAAATTACGGCAAGATTGCATCCTCAAGGAAGTGTACAGGAAGCACTTTCCTAATGTTCCGCTAGCTCTCCCTTCTTGTCGGCTCCCTAATGAAATCCGGTGCAATGCACATCCTAAGCGAGCCCTCGTTAATATAGTTGTCACTCGGCCATCTAAGGCGCGTGATTTCGAGAGGCACGCCACTCACAGAGGATGCAGTTTTCATTCTCCAGAATTGATTGCGTGGAGCGAACTGTGCCACGTCCCGACCGCGGAACAAGCGGTGCTACCGTGGGCAAATATCCTTTTCTAACGAACGCCGCTCACTTGGGCCAAGCTCGCATGCGGGGTGGGCGGCAGATAACCGGTCTCACAAGGGAGGAAAACTTATGGAAAATGAAGTCTTAAGTATCGTAGACAAACGCACCGAGAAGACCTATGAAATCCCGATCAACAATGGAACTATTCGAGCGATGGACTTGCGGAAGATCAAAACCGGTCCCGACGATTTTGGACTGATGACTTATGATCCGGCTTTCATGAATACCGCATCGTGCCAGAGCTCCATCACCTTCATCGATGGCGATAAGGGAATCCTGCGGTATCGGGGGTATCCCATCGACCAATTGGCGGAGAAGTGCAGCTTTCTTGAAGTTGCCTATCTGGTGTTGAACGGCGAGCTGCCCACCGCTGCGGAATTGAAAGATTTCGTCACCAACGTCACTCACCATACCATGCTGCATGAG
>Ga0335085_10018457_pt1 | contig 10024 bp, 6 predicted proteins | sample Lox_Sample_45_FD_206712 | JGI IMG/M metagenome (GOLD analysis project Ga0335085, IMG submission 206712) | Soil microbial communities from Loxahatchee National Wildlife Refuge, Florida, United States - Lox_Sample_4.5 | ecosystem: Environmental > Terrestrial > Soil > Wetlands | place: USA: Florida... | reverse complement strand
TTCACGGTGGTCGGCGACCAGTCGCTCAAGCTGCTCACGGTGCACGTCGTGGACAAGGGCAAGCCGCTGTACGAGTGGGTGCACTGAAGCTCGGCGCACCGCGAGCCCTTGCCTAGGCTGCCGGCCTGCGGCGGCCCGCCCGCGGCGCATTGACGATGAGCGCCGTATCCACCAGCTGGCCTTCCTTGCTGAACCAGCGGACCTGGTCGCCGTCGACGACCGTCACGAAGCCGGCCGCTTCCGCGTAGGCCCAGCTGCGCCACTGGCGGAACCAGCGATCGCCCTCGACCCACCAGCTCCCGGTGTCCCGGTCCTCGTCGGCATAGCCGGCCCGTCCCTCGAGGGTGCCGTCCGCCCGGACACTGATGGTGCAGGGGTCGCCGTAGACCGTGTTGTACAGCAGGGTGACGCCCGCCATCGCCCGCTCCAGGGCGCGGCCCTGGAGTCGCGGCGCCGTCTCGGCCCGCAGGTCGCGCAGCCCGAGGGTCTGGTCCCGGCGCATGACGCGTGCCAGGCGTTCCACGCCGTCGCGGATGCGCGCGAGCGGCAGGCTCGAGACGCCCATCGAGAACACGTTGGGGCGCTGCGGGTCGTCGCCAGGCTCGATGAGCACGCCCGACTCAGCCGCCGCCCGCGCCAGGACCTCGGCGCTCGTGCCCGAGCCACCGACGACCGAGTAGCCGCTCGCGCCGGGGGCGGTGTCGATGGTGACCAGCTTGTGCAGGTAGTGGTTCAGGGCATCGCGCAGCGCGGTGCTGCGCTTCTGCAGCTGCGTGGCGTTGCGGGCGAGCGCCGCGGCGTAGTGGCCGAGGCCGATGAAGTGCGCCCACGCGCGCTGCAGGCCGGGGGCGAGCTCCGCACCGCTCGCATGGCGCACCTGGCGCAGCCGCTCGATGAGGGAGAAGTCGGCGTTGATGAGCCCGGGCGGCGTGCCGAGCGACACCGAGCCTGCGAGCGAGCCCACCAGGATCACGCAGCCGCGGCCGTCAAGCGCACGCAGCGAGGGCGGGTTGCGGCGCGCACCCGGGATGTCCGGCGTCGCCACGCATTCGATGACCTGCACGTCACCGGCCGCAGCGTGCTCGAGCAGGCGCCTCGCCTGCTCGCGGCCCGGCACGGCGCTGCCCGGCCGGCCACTGAGGAGCAGCACGGAGCCCGGAGGCAGGCGCGCCGCGGGATTCGAGAAGGCCGACGCATCCCAGGGAAGCAGCTGCGCCTGGAGGTTCTGCAGCCGCAGGCGCGTGTCGCCGGCGACGCCCGGATCCACCGCGACCGTGCGGTGGCGCAGGTCGAGGGTGTCGAGCACCACGTTCAGCGCCTGGCGCTGCGAGGCGGTGCAGATCAGCTCGCCGGCACTGGCCTCCACCCCCCACACCGGCAGCACGCCTGAGCGCAGCTCCTGCGACAGCAGCGCATCGTCGAACTCCGGCCCCGCGCCGCCCCACTCGAGCACCCCGCGCCGCCCGAAGGCGAGCCGCAGCGCCTCGCGCCACTCGTCCGCGGGCACGAGGGATGGATCGCTGCAGCCCTCGAGGAACGGGTAGGGATGCTGCGACCAGTTGGGCGGCCGGCGGAACCTCCCGGCCGCGGCGTGGCCGCTCCCGCGTCCCTCCGGGTCGGGCGCGGCCGGGCGCAGGCCGCGGCGCCCGGTGGTCACGCGCTCGCGCTGCAGGCTCGGCGCCACGAAGATGCCGCTGCGCGGCCGGCTCACGAGGTGACCGGCGGCCAGGAGTGCCTCGTAGGCCAGCGCCACGGTGTTGCGCGAGACGCCGAGCTGGCGCGACAGGCGGCGCGAGGACGGCAGCCGGCGCCCGGGCCGCAGCACGCCGCGGCTCATGGCATCGATGAGCTTGTGGCGGATCTGGTGCTGGAGGCTCAGGCCGCTGTCCGGATCCACGACCAGCCCCAGTTCCTGCCGCAGGCTCGCGGGGCTGCGCGCCCGAGTGCCCATCGCTGCTCCTGGAGGTGCCGTGGCCCTGAAGGGTGTGGATTCTAACTGGCCCTATCGATCATGAAAATCTGGCCCTATTGGCGGCCGGCAGCGCCTGTCATTGTCGCTGCCGGGGATTTTGGCAACGACCGGGGGGTCCTTGGCGACGATCGGCATCGCTGCGCTCCAACTCGACCTGGAGAAAAGCGGCAACCTCACGCGCCTGGGCGAGGAGATCGCGGCGGCCAAGAAGCGCCTGCCGTGGGTGGAACTCATCGTCCTGCCCGAGCTCGCCGCCCACGGCGCCGACCTGCGCCACGCGGAACCCGCCGACGGGCCGACCGAACGCGAACTGTGCCGGATGGCACGCGCGGCCGGGGTGTGGCTGGTCGGCGGCTCGCTCTACCAGAACGAGGGCGGCCGCACCTACAACGTGGCGCCGGTGATCGACCCTGCCGGCAAGGTCCTGCGCCGCTACCGCAAGATGTTTCCCTTCTGCCCCTACGAGCAGGGCATCGCCCCGGGCGAGGGCTTCTGTACCTTCGACCTCCCGGGGGTCGCGCGCTTCGGGGTCATCATCTGCTACGACCTGTGGTTTCCCGAGACGCTGCGCTCGCTCGCGTGGCTCGGGGCCCAGGCGATCCTGTGCCCCACCCTCACCAACACCATCGACCGCGAGGTCGAGCTGGCACTGGCGCGCGCCGGGGCGGCGAGCAACCAGTGCTACCTGGTCAACGTCAACGGTGCGGGCCGGCTCGCCTACGGCCGCTCGATCGTGTGCGGCCCGGGCGGCGAGGTCATCCACCAGGCAGGCGTCGGGCGCGAAATCATCGCGGTCGAGCTCGACCTGGACTACCTCGCGCGCGTGCGCGAACGCGGCTGGCAGGGACTCGCCCAGCCGCTGAAGAGCTTCCGCGACCATCGCCTCAGCTATCCGCCCTACGAGCCCCAGGCCCGCTCGGCGACGCTCGATGCCCTGGGTCCGCTCACCAAACCACAACCGACCCGCTAGAGCGCGGGCATTCCCAGGGGAGACGTCCATGAGTCGAGGCAAGCAGTTGCGCAAGCGCGGGCTCCCGCCCGGCGTGCGCCTGGCCGGGTCCGGCGCGCTGATCGCCAAGGCGGTCTCCCTGGCACTGGCCCAATCCGCCACGGGGGGTGCCGCCGACCAGAGCGTCCACGGCGAGGCGCTGCAGGAGGTCGTGGTCACCGCGCAGCGCCGCAGCCAGGACATCCTCGACGTCCCCTACAACATCAGCGCCATCTCGGGGCAGACCATCGAGGATGACCACATCCTGGATGCCGCCGAGCTCATGCGCTCGATCCCCGGCGTCTCCATGATCGACCGCGGCGACCGCAGCGCGAGCGTGGTCAGCGGCATCCGCATCCGGGGGCTGAACGTCGACAGCTCCGCCCTCGGCGACTACGCGGTCTCGGCGGCCGCCACCGTCTCGACCTACGTCAACGACACCCCGATCCTCGCCAATTTCCTGCTCACCGACATCGACCGGGTCGAGGTGCTCAAGGGACCGCAGGGCACCCTCTACGGCTCCGGCTCCCTCGGCGGCACGGTGCGCTACATCCTCAACGCACCGAAGCTCGGCGATTTCGACGGCCGCACCAGCCTGTCGCTGTCGCAGGTGCATGGCTCGGACAGCTTGGGCTACTCCGGCACGCTGACGATGAACTTCCCCTTCGGGGACACCGTGGCGCTCAGGGTAACCGCCTCCGGCAACGACTTCCCGGGGGTCACCGACTACGTCAACCTCTACAAGCTCGACGCTACCGGCACGCCGGTGGCACCGAACGGCGTGCTCTCGCCGGGCGCCGAGTACACTTCCCGGCAGGACGCCGACTTCGCGCACCAGTACTACGGCCGCGCGGCGCTGCTGTGGAAGCCGTCCGACACCTTCGACGTCACCTTCAGCTTCACCGGCCAGAAGGACGAGTTCGGGGGGCGGCGCGCCACCACGCTCGGCACCAACGGCGACGGCGTCCCCTACCAGCCGCTGCAGGTCGGCTCGGTGCAGCTGGAGCCGGCCTCGCGCAACGTCTGGCTCGGCGCGATCGAGGCCAACCTCGACCTCGGCTTCGCGACCCTGACCTCGAGCACCTCCTACTACGACAACCACGGCGACATCACCAGCGAGAACACCGGCTTCTACGCGCAGAACAACTGGCTGGGCGCCTTCTACTACAACTACCCGCGCCCGATGGCCTCGGCGCTGCGCCAGTTCGGCGACAAGGCCTTCATCGAGGAGGTGCGCCTGGTCTCCAAGACCCAGGGCCGCTTCGACTACGTCGTCGGCGCCTACTACCAGGACCAGCGCCTGCAGAGCAGCCAGGACAGCTTCCTGCGCGGCTTCAAGGAGTGGTGGGACGCGGCCTACCCGGCGTTCGCCTCCGCGGTCCTGGATGACCAGGACTACCTGTACCGGCAGCACGAGCACTACCGCGACGCCGCGCTCTACGGCGAACTCACCTATCACCTCACCGACACGGTGGACCTGACCGGCGGGGCGCGGCTCTTCAACGACCACTCCGACGTGGACGTCTACCAGGTGACCGGCCTGTACGCCGCCATCCGCGACAGCTCCGACTCCGGCGGCGACGACTCCCTCACCCGCGCGGTGTTCAAGGGCAACGCCTCGTGGCGTTTCGCGCCGCACCAGCTGCTGTACGCGACCATCGCGGAGGGCTACCGGCGCGGCGGCGCCAACGGCACGCCGACCACGGGCAACTTCGCCGAGAGCCCGGCGTGGCTCACCTACAGCCCGGACACCGACGTCGACTACGAGCTCGGCGTCAAGGGCGCCGCGGGCCCCTTCACCTACAACGCCGACATCTTCTACGTCGACTGGCGCAACCCCCAGATCAACACCGCCACCACCAACTGGGGGTTCTTCGCGGTGCAGAACGCCAAGAGCGCCGCGACCAAGGGCGTGGAGCTGCAGTTGAACGGCGCGCTCGGCCCGCACCTGCACTACGTGCTCGGCTACACCTATACGGATGCCTACCTGACCGCCGATGCGGTCTCGGCCGACGGCGTGTACACGATCAACACCTCCGGGGCACGCCTGCCGGGCGCGCCGCTCAACCAGTTCAACGTGGGGGTCGACTACACCATCCCCTTCACCGCCGCCCGGCTCACGCTGCATACTGACGCGTACTACCAGTCGAGCACCCAGGACTCGCTGTTCGCGTCCAACGTGTCGCTCAACACCGTACCGCCGCCGAATCCCTACTACGGCCAGCCGAAGTTCTACTACACCATGCCCGGGTTCACGATCCTGAACTTCGCGGCGAGCCTCGCGCACGGTCGCTGGGAGGCGACCGCCTGGGTCAAGAACCTGACCGACCAGGCCGGGGTGACGGGGGTCTACACGCCGGCCTACATGGGCACCTCGCCCCAGCAGAACTACTTCGGCAACGGCTCCAAGGCGCTGGTGACCCTGCCGCGCACGGTCGGCCTGACGGTGAGCTACGGGTTCTGAAGTGCCGCTGGCGCCGGTGGCGGCACTGCTCGAGCAGGGACGGCACGCCGAGGCCGAGCGCGCGCTGGCCACGCTGTGCGGCCGGGCCGACCTCGGCTTCGCGGACCTGTCGCAGGCCGGGCAACTGTACACGCACCTGCACCGCCACCCGGAGGCCGAGCGCTGCTTCGCGCGCGCCGCGGCGCTTCAGCCCGCGAGCGCCCCGGCCCTCTACAACTGGGCCACCGCACTCATCGCCCTCGGCCGCCTGGACCAGGCCGAAGCCACGCTCGACCGCGTCATCGCCCTCGACCCCGGCGACGGCGATGCCTACTACAACCGCGCGACGCTGCGCCGCCAGAGCGCGGTGAGCAACCACGTCCCCGAGCTGCGCGCCGCGCTGGCGCGTCCGCAGCGCCCGGCGGCGACCGTCGCCCTGTGCTACGCACTCGCCAAGGAGCTGGAGGACCTGGAGGACCACGGCGCGGCATTCGCGACGCTCAGCCGCGGCGCCGCCGCCCGGCGGCGGCTCCTCAGCTACCGGGTCGAGGAGGACGAGCGCACCATGGCGCACATCGCCGGCGCCTTCGGCGCGCGGTTCTTCGGGGCAACGCCTGCCGGGCACCCCGACCCGCGCCCGATCTTCATCCTCGGGCTGCCGCGCAGCGGCACGACCCTGATCGACCGCATCCTCGACTCGCACCCGCAGGTGGAGAGCCGCGGCGAGAGCAACGACTTCGCCCGGGCACTGGTGACGGAGGCCGGCCCGGCCCCGGGCAAGGCGGCCCTGATCGAGCGCTGCACCGGCGTGGACCTGCGCGCGGTGGGCGAGCGCTACTGTCGCCGGCTCGGGTGCGGCCCCGCTGAGCGCTCGATCGACAAGAACCCGGTCAACTTCCTCTACCTCGGCCTGATCGCGCGGGCGCTGCCCGCGGCGCGCATCATCCACGTGCGCCGCGACCCGATGGACGTCTGCTACGCCATGTACAAGACGCTGTTCCGCATGGCGTATCCCTTCTCCTACGACCTGGGCGACCTCGCGCGCTACCACCGGGCCTACGAGGCGCTGATGGCGCACTGGCGCGCCGTGCTGCCCGGCGCCTTCCTCGAGGTGCGCTACGAGGACCTCATCGCGAACCAGCAGCGGGTGACGCGCGGGCTCCTGGCGTTCTGCAACCTGCCCTGGGACGAGGCCTGCCTGCGCTTCCAGGACAACCCCGCGCCCTGCCTCACCGCCAGCGCCGCCCAGGTGCGCGTGCCGCTGTACTCGAGTTCGGTCGGCCAGTGGCGCCGCTACGCGCGCGAGCTCGAGCCGCTGCGCCTGGCGCTCGGGGTGGCCGCGTGAGCGCCCCCGCAACCGCCGCGCCGGCCGCCCCGCGGCGGCGCCTGGTGGCCGCGCCCGACGGCCTGCCGGCGGCCTTCTTCCTGGCCTTCCTGGGCACGGCCGGCATCTTCTACGTCAACATCATGCCGGCGATCGTCTCCGGTCTCATCGACGGGCTGCACTTCGGCGCCCGTGAGGCGGGATGGGCGGGGGCGGCCAACGTCTACGGCGCGGCCTGCGGGGCGCTGCTGGCGGTGTGGATCGCCCCGCGCCTGAACTGGCGGCGGCTGGCCGCCGCCCTGCTGTGCCTGCTGATCCTCATCGACCTGCTGTCGACCGGGCTGCGCACGCCTGTGCCCCTCATCGCCATGCGTGCCCTGCACGGGCTGGTCGGCGGGACGCTGGTCGGCACGAGCTTCATGGTGATCTCGCGCACCCGCATCCCGGAGCGCACCTTCGGGGTGCTGATCTTCGTGCAGTACGGGCTCGGGGGCCTGGGGCTTGCACTGCTGCCGCACCTGGTGATCCGGGTCGGCCCACAGGTGCTGTTCCTGGTGATCGGCGGCTTCAGCGCGATCACGCTCCTGATGCTGCCGTTCCTGTCCTGCTACCCGCCCCGCCCGCGCACAGCGCAAGCGCCGTCCGCAGGCGGCGCCCGCGCGCCGCGCCTGCTGGCGCTGGCACTCGTGGCGGTGTTCCTGTTCCAGGCCGGCAACATGGCGCTGCTGGCCTACATCATCGAGCTCGGCCGCGCCTACGGGCTCGCCACCGACCGCATCAGCCTGATCGTCGGCAGCGCCAACTGCTTCGGCATGCTGGGGACGCTGCTGGTGGTCTGGCTCGGCGTGCGCCACGGCCGGCTGCTGCCCCTGGGCATCGTGCTCGCCAGCGCCATCGGCGGCGTCGCGCTCCTGCACCTGAGCGGCGACACCGGCTGGTTCATCGTCGCCAACATCGTGACCACCATCGCCTGGGCGACCTGCATCCCGTACCTGTTCGGCATGTGCGCGACCTTCGACAGCACCGGCCGCAGCGCGACCCTGAGCAGCTTCGCCTCCAAGGTGGGACTGGCGAGCGGGCCGTTCGCAGCCAGCCTCATCGTCGGGGACGGCCAATGGGGACTGCTCATCAACCTCGCGGTGGCGACCCTCGCGGCGAGCGCCGTTACGGCACTCGTGCCTGCAGCCGCGCTCGACCGGCGCGCGCGCACCTGATGGGCTGCCTGGGCGCGATCCTGGGCGGGGCGCTCCTGGTCCTGGCCACGCTGGTGCCCGGCGCCGCCGCCGCCCGCTCCCTGCTCACGCGTGCCGACCTGGTGCACGGCCACGACCCGGCGCCCGTGCCACTGGTGGCATTCGTGCCGGACACGACCGCGGCCCCGCCCGGCCACAGGTTCGAGGGCTCGCTGCGCCTGCGCGGCGGCGTGCACAGCCGCGTGGTGAGCCGCGACCCGGCGTTCATGACCGCCGCGGACGTCGCGCTCGCCCGCACCTTCCCGCAGGACTTCGACTACGAGTTCGTGCAGGACGGCGCTGCGCTGATCCCCGTGCGCCGCGGCGCGCTGCCCGGCTCGCACCCCTGGTGGGAATTCATCCTCGAGCCCGGCCGGGTATGGGACGAGCCCGGCGACGGGGGCTATACGCGCGCCGTCGTGCCGCTGTCGCTCGAGGAGAAGAACGCCAACTGCACGCACCATGGCCTCCTCACCTTCCTGTTCCGCGACGGCGAGGTCACGCAGGCGGTGTTCCAGGTCTCCGGCGAGACCTGCCGCTACCTGCACCTGGACCTGTGGGGCGCACTCGAGGCTCACTACGATGCGCACCCCGTGGCGTCCCGCGAGGCACTGGTCGCGGCCTACCGCGCGGAGGTGGCTGCGCGGCTGCCCACCGCCCCGGAGGCGCAGCTCGCGCACGACTACCCGGCGCTCGACATCGCGCACCTCAGCCTCGGCGCGGCCGCGGGCCGTACGCTGCACGGGATCGTGGTCGACGGGAAGCACTACGTGTCGGACTGCCCGACCCGGGCAGGCGACTACCCGTACTGCGAGGTCCTCGACCTGCCCTCCTACTCCACCGCCAAGTCGGTGGTGGGCGCACTGGCGCTCATGCGGCTCCAGGCCCTGACGCAGGCCGCCAAGGACCAGCCGGTGCGCGACTGGGTGAAGGCTGCCGCCTGCCAGGGTCCCGCCTGGCACGGGGTGAGCTTCGCGGACCTGCTCGACATGGCGACCGGCAACTATGCCTCCGCGCTGTTCGAGGCCGACGAGGACGCGCCCTCGACCGAGGGCCTGTTCCTGCCGCTCGACCACGCCCACAAGCTCGCCTTCGCCTGCGGGTTCTATCCGCACCGCGTCGCACCCGGCGCGCTGTGGGTCTACCACACTTCCGACACCTACCTGCTCGGCAGCGCGCTGCAGGCCTACTTCAGGAGCCTGCCGGGGCGCTCGGGGCAGGACTTCTACCGCGACCTCCTGGTCGCGGAGATCTTCCGGCCCCTGAGGCTGAGTCCGGTGCTGGCGGTGACCCGACGCACCTACGACGCCGCGGCGCAGCCCTTCACCGGCTGGGGCCTCGTCTATCACCGCGACGACGTCGCGCGGCTGGCGCGCTTCGTGCTGCTGGAACACGGGCGGCTGCGCGGCGCGGCCGTGCTCGATCCGGCGATGCTGCGGCGCGCGTTGCAGCAGGATCCGGGAGCCCGCGGGCTCCCGGTCGAGGGACTGGCGGGGTTCCGCTACCAGTACGGCTTCTGGGCGCGCAACGTCCAGAACCTGCTGGGCTGCGGGCACGAGGTGTGGGTGCCGTTCATGTCCGGCTTCGGGGGCATCTCGGTGGTGCTGTTCCCCAACGGCGTCATCTACTACAACTTCGCCGACGACGGGCAGGTGTCGAGCTTCGACTGGGGCCCGGTAGCCGGCGAGGCGCAGAAGCTGAAGAATATGTGCGGCGGCTCCTGATGCGGACCGCGCTGCGGCGGGACGATCATGAGCACATACACAGTCGAGCCGGTGGGATTCGTGCGCGGCGGCCGCACCCGCCCCGAGGATGACTACTGGGGCGAGGCCTGCGCGCGCATCGAGCTGGTGCCCGGGCTCACCGCGGACGCGCTGCGCGGGCTTGCGGACTTCTCGCACTGCGAGCTCATCTTCCTCTTCGACCAGGTGCCCCCGCAGCGCATCGAGACCGGCGCCCGCCACCCGCGCAACAATCCCGACTGGCCGCGCGTCGGCATCTTCGCGCAGCGCGGCAAGAACCGGCCGAACCGGCTGGGGATCACGGTGTGCCGGATCCTCGCCCT
>Ga0335085_10018456_pt1 | contig 10024 bp, 4 predicted proteins | sample Lox_Sample_45_FD_206712 | JGI IMG/M metagenome (GOLD analysis project Ga0335085, IMG submission 206712) | Soil microbial communities from Loxahatchee National Wildlife Refuge, Florida, United States - Lox_Sample_4.5 | ecosystem: Environmental > Terrestrial > Soil > Wetlands | place: USA: Florida... | reverse complement strand
GGTCGTCATCCCGAGTATGAACTCTCGGTCGATCACGGCGTGGTCGATATCGCGCCTCGCGCCCTCGCGCACGATCCGTCGCACTTTCTCGACGTGCCCGTCGATCGGTTCGAGGTAAAGGACGTGCGCCTTCGCGACGCGATCAGAGCGCTGCGACACGCGATCAACCCGGACTATCCGGGCGGTCCGGCGGGCGGTTCCCTGAGCAACATCCTCGGCTCCTCGGCGCAGGACATCGAGCGTCGCCAGGCCGCGGCGAACGCCGTCCTCAATCATCCCGTGACACTGTCGGTCGAACACGCGACGCCGCGGGAGATCCTGAACCGGCTCGTCGCGGAAACCGGCCAGGCCTACTGGTGGATCGAATACCAAGCGCTCCCGGGCGCCACGGCGCCGGCGGCGCCAATCGAGAGCAACTGCACGATCTTCCTCGGCACCTTCGCCGACATCGGCATCCGCATGCAGTTCGATCCCATACGCCCGGCGGCGCCTCGCACGCCGCCCGCGCCGCGGCCCGCCGCCGATGCGCGCACGATGGTGCCGGCAGCCCGGAGGGGCACGCCCGTCCCTCTCCCGTCAGACTCGAGCGACATCATCGGCGCCGTCGTCGGTCTCGCCCGTGCAACGCGCGCGATGATCGGCCTCGAGGCTATCGTGGCGCCGCGCCCCCCGGGCATGCCGCCTCCGGCACGCCTGGGCACGTACGACATCAGCGGGCTGTCCGTGCCCGATGCACTCGACAAGATCCTCGCGGGAGTGCCGGACTACGGCTGGCGCAAGGACGGCGAGATCTACCACATCCAGCCGAAGCGCTTCGCGACGACGCCGGGCGCGCTCGATCGTCGTGTCGAACACTTCGACGACGCGCTCGCGTCGCCGTTCGAGGCGCTGACGGCGGTCCGCTCGCTGCTGGGCTTCCGTCCGCCGGTGCGTCCTACCGGCGCGCCGCATCTCGATCCGCCGACGTTCGCGCCGTTCACCGACAAGCCCGTCGCCGTATCCATCGACAACGGCACGGTCCGCGATGTGCTCGATGCGGTGCTGCGAGCGGGCCAGGGCGCGGTGTTCTGGGCGGCCCAGTACGAGGACCCCGACGCGGGCACGAAGGGCCTGCGGCTCACCATCGAGAACAACGCCGGACCCGGCAGCGTCAACATCTCCGGCGGGGGGTAGTCGCCGGTCCGCGAGGGCGGGATCGCCGCGCCGGCGGCATCAGCCCGCGCGCCCGCCCGAGCAGTACATGTCGTTCGGCTCGCAGCCCTCGACTTCCACCTGCACGGTCGTGTGCGTGATCTGGAACCGGTGCTCCACTTCGTGGACGACGGCGCGCAGGACCTGCTGGCCCTCGCGCACGCTCTGCTCGGCCACGAGGATGTGACAACTGCACGCCACGACGCCGGGGCCGACCATCCAGACGTGCAGGTCGTGCACGTCGAGCACGCCGGCGACACTCTTGATCGTCGCGATCACGTCCGGCATGTGCAGGCCCGCCGGCGTGCCCTCGAGCAGCACCGTCGCGCTCTCGCGCAGCACGCCGTAGCTGGACGCGAGAATCAGCGCCGCGATCAACATCGACACGATCGGATCCGCCCACGGCGTGCCAGTCCAGACGACGAGGATGCCGGCGAAAACGACGCCGGCGGCCGACATCGCATCGCCGATCATGTGCAGGTAGGCGCTGCGCACGTTCAGGTCGCGCTCGGCGCCGCGATGCAGCCACAGACCGATCGCGACGTTGACGACGATCGCCGTCGCGGCGACGCCGATCATGAGCGGGCCGCTCGACGGTTCCGGCTGCCGCAGCCGTGACACGGCTTCCCAGCCGATGACGACGGCGATCGCCATGAGCGAGACGGCGTTGACGAGCGCGGCGAACACGCCGACGCGGTGATACCCGAACGTCATGCCGTGATGCGACTTGCGACGCGCGACGACGATCGCGTACCAACTGAAGCCGAGCGCCGCCGCGTCCGCGAGGTTGTGCCCGGCGTCCGACATCAGCGCGAGGCTGTGCGCGAGGGCGCCCGCCGTGGCCTCGGCGACGACGAACGCCAGCGTCACCGCGACGGCGGCGGCCATGGCGCGGCTCGAGGTCGCCGGCCCGTGGCCGTGATGGTGGTGCGCGTGGCCGTGCGTGTGAACGTGCGCGTGCGCCATGTCGGACGCGGACCGCGTCCGATCCGCGCCCTCAGCATTCCACGAATGCCTCCCATGCGCCACCGCCGGCGCGACTATGATGGATGGCGCCACCGCCAGCCCACCAGGGAGTACCTCAGATGCGGCGATCCCTCGTCATCGTCCTCTGCGTCGTCGGCGTCTCGGTTGTCCTCGTGGCGAGACGGCGCGCCGACCTCGTGCCCGCGCCGGCGCAGACCACCGCGCAGACGCCGCCCGCCCGCCCGCAGCAGGCGCCGCCCGTGTTTCGCGGCGCCACGGATCTCGTCGAGCTGGACGTCTCGGTGATCGATGCGAAGCGCCACCCCGTGCACGGGCTCGCCGCCGCGGACTTCACCGTGGAGGAGGACGGCCAGCCGCAGCGCATCGACGCGGTGTCGGAGGTCACGGCGCCGGCCGGCGACGTCCACCCGCCGGTCTGGACGCGGACGGCCACGCCCGACGTGGTGACGAACGAGGTCGGCGACAAGCGGCTGTTCGCCGTCATCGTGAGTGCGCCCGTGAAGCAACCGGTCGTCAGCGCACCGCTTCCCCAGGGGATTCTCGCCATGCGGCCGGACTCCGATCTGGTAGGCATGGTCCGCTCGATGCTGTACGGGATCCTCGATCGGATGGGTCCGGGCGACGAGCTCGCGCTGTTCGGTCCGTGCTGGATTCCGTTCACGGACAATCGGGACACACTCACCGCGGCCTTCGATTCGTTCATGCCCGGCGGGCCGCCGTGCCCGGCGCCCGAGGGCTCGGATGCCCACTTCGCGCACGACCCGGACGCGCCGCGCCAGCAGCACCTGCTCATCCGCGACCTCGCCGAGTACCTCGGCGCGGTGCCGCAGCGCCGGAAGGCGATCGTCTACATCGGACCGGGCGGTCCGTTTCGCGGCGATCGGAGCAATCCCGCGGACGCGGACCTGCTCGACGCGTTCTGGTTCGCGCAGCAGGCGAACGTGAACATCTACACGTTCGATCCCTACGAGCTCGGCGTGCACTCGGCGGCCGAGGCCCGGTACGACTCCCTCTTCGCGATGGCCGAGAACACCGGCGGGTTCCCCATCGTCGATCCGACACGAGCCGACGAGGGACTGACGCAACTGTTCACCGAGAACGGCTCGTACTACATGGTGGGCTATCACACGACGCATCCGGCCATGGACGGCAAGTTCCGGCGGCTCACGATCAAGGTGGCGGGCCGCGGCGACGTCCAGGTGCGGACGCGGGCCATGCTGTACCGGCCGAAGGTCACGTCGGCCACCGCGACCGCGCTCGCGCCGTCGAGAGATCTGCCGGCGAAGCTCGCCGGCGTGCTGCCCAGCCTCGACATCACGTTCGCGGCCCAGGCGCTGCCCTTCGCCGCGGGCCCGCCCGACGGATCGGGCCTGGCGGTCGTCACCGAGATCACCGAGCCCGTGGCGCGCGGCGTGACGCACGTGGTCGAGGGCGTCGATCTGCGGGTGCTCGCGTATGACGACCGCGGCGAGGTGCGCGCGGACGTGACGGGCCATGCGGCCGTCGATCGCGCCCCGACGAGCGAGGACGCGATTCGCTACGCGGTCCTGTCACGCCTCGACGTGCCGCCCGGACGGTACGATTTGCGCCTCGTCGTCCACAACCCGGGCACGGACAAGGAAGGCAGCCTGCAGTTCGATGCCGTCGTGCCGGACTTCGCGCGCGAGGCCGTGACGCTCTCCGGCCTCGCGCTGTCCTCGCCGGACGATCCGCCGGGCGGGATCTTCGGCACGGTGGCGCCGCTCCCGGCCGGGACGCCGACCGCCCGCCGCACGTTCTCGACGAGCGAGCACGCGTCGGTCTTCGCGCGGGTGTACGAGGGCGGCGCCACGCCGCCCGCGGCCGTTGCGGTGACCGCGCACCTCGTGGACGCCGGCGGCACGGCCGTGCTCGACGCGACCGAGGCGATCGCGCCGGCGCGGTTCGACGCCGGGCGCGGCGCCGACTACCACCTCGATCTGCCGCTCGCGCGGCTCAGGGCCGGCGAGTACCTGCTCACGATCGAGGCCGCCATGGGCGCGCACCGTACGCCGCGCCACGACGTGCGGTTCGTCGTGCGGTGACGGGAGCCCGAGACGACGACGGTGAGGGTCGATTGCGCCAGCGCCCCGGCTGACCCGGTTGGGTGGAGCGCGCGCCCAACGCCGGCGCCTCTCCTGCCGTCCAATGCTCATGCGCCGGACCATCGAGGCGATCCGCTACGCCGTCCGCCAGCTCCGCGGGGCCCCCGTCTTCGCCGCGGCCGTCGTCCTGACGCTCTCGCTCGGCATCGGCGGCACCACGGCGATCTTCACCCTCATCCACGCGGTGATGCTGAAGTCGCTCCCCGTCGCGGACCCGGACCGGCTGTTCCGCATCGGTGACGGGTCGGACTGCTGCGTCGAGGGCAGCCCGCAGGACCAGTGGGGGCTGTTTTCGTACCCGCTCTTCAAGAAGCTGCGGGACCAGGCGCCGGAATTCGAGCAGGTCACCGCGTTTCAGGCCGGCCTGAGCCGCCTGGCCGTGCGCCGTACCGGCATCGACGCCGCCAGCCGCCCGCTCGTCGTCGAGTACGTGAGCGGCGAGTACTTCCAGGTCTTCGGCATCGGCGCGTTCGGCGGTCGTCTGTTGACGCCGGCCGACGACGGCGCGGACGCGCCGCCCGTCGCGGTGCTGAGCTACCACGCGTGGCAGACCGCGTATGGCGGCGACCGGACGATTGTCGGCGGCGTCGTGGACATCGAGAGGCATCCGTTCACGATTGCCGGCGTCGCGCCGCCCGGGTTCTTCGGCGAGACGCTCCGCGGGAATCCTGCGGATCTCTGGCTGCCGCTCTCCAGCGTGCGCGTGATCGACGGCGACGACGGCCGCCTCAGCTCCGAGACGTCCGCGTGGCTGCGGGCCATCGGGCGCCTCAAGCCGGGCGCGACGACGGCGGGCCTGTCGGCGCGGCTGACGGGGTATCTGCGCAACTGGATCCTGCACGACGCGGGCTATCCCGCGAACTGGATGCCGGACATCGTCCGCCAACTACCGGCGCAGCACATCGACATCGTCCCGGCGGGCGGCGGCGTCGGCGTGATGAGGGACCAGTACCAGACGAGCCTGCGGATCCTGCTGGCGGTCTGCGGGGTCGTCCTGCTCATCGCGTGCGCGAACGTCGCGAATCTTCTGCTCGCGCGCGCGGTCACGCGACGGACGCAGACGGCGGTGCGGATCGCCATGGGCGCCTCGCGCGCGACGCTGGTCTTCCAGGCGCTCGTCGAAGCGACGGTCCTCGCGCTGGTCGGCGGCGCCGCGGGCCTGATCGTCGCGGTCGGCGCCTCGCGGCTCGTGCTGGCGCTGGCGTTCGCGAGCGTGCAGTTCCTGCCAATCAGCACGCTGCCGTCGGCCGGCGTCCTCGGCTTCGCCGCGGCGCTGGCCCTCGTCACCGGCCTCGTGTTCGGCGCGGCGCCCGCCTGGCTGGCGACGCGCACCGATCCGATCGAAGCCCTCCGCGGCGCCGGGCGGGTGAAGGACGGGTCGTCGATCGCGCGGAAGGCGCTGCTGGTCGTTCAGGCGACCCTGTCGGTCGTGCTCGTCACGGGCGCGACGCTGCTCGTGCGCACGCTGGGCCACCTCGAGCACCAGGATTTCGGATTCGACGTGGACGGCCGCGTCGTCGTGGCCCTGGCGCACCCGCCGTCGGAGTACGACTGGCCGCGACTTGCCGAACTGTACCGGCGCCTCGAGGATCGCCTGACGCGGATCCCCGGCGTCACCGGCGCCGGCCTCGCGCTCTACAATCCGCTGACCAACAACTGGGGCGAGGGCATCCTCGTGCAGGGCCATCCCCCGCCGGCGCCCGGCACGCCGAGCGGCGCGTCCTGGGATCGGGTGAGCACGAACTACCTGCAGAACTTCGGCATGCGGATGGTTCGCGGGCGGGCGTTCTCGGCGAAGGATGACGGCATGGCGGCGCCGGTAGCGGTCGTCAACGAGGCCTTCGTCACGCGCTTCTTCTCGAGCGACGAGAACCCGATCGGCATGCACTTCGGCCTCGACCTGCCGGAGAATGCCGGCACGTTCGAGATCGTGGGCATCGTGCGGGACGCCAAGTTCGCCGGCTTCGACCTGGACCAGCCGGCGCGGCCGATGTTCTTCGTGCCGCTCGCGCAATATGTGACGTATGCGAACGAGGCCATGCAGCGCCTGGAGTCGACGTCGCACTTCATCGGCGGCATGACGCTCGTCACGCGCCTGCCCGCGGGCGTGATCGAGCCCGCCGTTCGCCAGGCCGTGGCCGAGGTCGATTCGCGGCTGACGATCCTCACGGTGAGAACCATGGAGGAGCAGGTGGCGCTGACGTTCAACCAGCAGCGCGCCGTGGCGGGCCTCGCGACGCTCTTCGGCGCGGTCGCCCTGACGCTGGCCGCGATCGGCCTGTACAGCGTCACGACGTATTCGGTCGCGCAGCAGACGAACGAAATCGGCGTCCGCATGGCGCTCGGGGCGGGCCGGCGCGCCGTGGTCGCGCACGTGCTGCGCGGCGCGTTCACGTGGGTGCTCGCGGGCCTGCTCCTCGGGGCGCCGCTGGCCGTCGCGGCGGGCCGGGCGATTGCGGGTCAGTTGTATCAGGTCCCGTTCTGGGACCCGCGGGCGCTCGGCCTCGCCGGCGCGGTGCTGATGCTGGCCGCGTTCGTCGCGGCCATCATTCCGGCCATCACGGCCACGAAGATCTCGCCGATGACGGCGCTGCGCGCGAACTAGTCGCGCGGCGCGCCGCACGCTACGTGCAGGGATGCGGCGGCAGCGGCGACGCCGGCGCCCAGACCGTGACGCGCGCGATCGTCGCGAGCGCGCGCCTCATCGCGCGGCGTCGGCGGGCGCGCCAATGCCCGCGTACTCGAGCATCTGTCGCTCCAGATCGCAGGGATACGAGATCTTCACGTCGGTGATCCGTCCGGCCGCGTCGCGCACGGCGTCGAGCTTCGGCTGGACGAACCCGGTGTAGGACGGCAGGTTGAGCCGATCGACGCGGGCGACGATCTCGTCACGCAGGGCCGGGTCGAAGTGGATGCCGTGCGCCTCGAACAGCGCGCGCGCGGCCGCATGATCGCCCTCCGACTTGATGCGCTGGACCTCCCTGAGCAGCCCGCCGCAGCCCTCGCGGAAGGCATCGACGTCCACGACGACGTAGTAGGTCTTTCCGTCGCGGCGGCGGACTTCGATCGCGGACGTCTCGGCGATGAGCCAGTGGACGATCATCTGCCGGTTGCGCATGTGGTCTTCCTCGATCGTCGTGCCGACGCGCACGCGCCGGAGCTGGACGAGCGCGTTGCGCGCGTAGGCTTCGTACTCGGCCCGCGCGATCTCGGCCTGATGGGCGGCGGGCAGCATGCCGACCTCGGCGACCTTCGGCTCTGGAATGAAGTAGAGCGCCACGAGATCGGCGCGGGCTTCCTCGAGCGCGGAGTACTGCTCCCTGAGCGCGAGCTGCGGCTGGCCCGCGAGCGCCTCCGAGACGCGGCCGGATCCGTGCCCGAGCACCTCGTGAATGCCCGTCGTCACCTCGCTCGCGAGCGCGCCCCAGCGCTCGGCGCGCGCGACCTCTTCCTCCGACCAGCAGAACTCGCGCCGGAACGACGGCGGCTGCGACTTGTCGTAGGCCTCGTTGATGTTGGCGAGCGACACCGACTTGCTGCCGTAGCGCTCGCGGATGCGCTGGTCGTTCGGCAGGTTGATGCCGATGGGCGTCACCGGGCCGCAGTCGCCGGTCTCGATCACGACGTCGATGGCGCGCGCCGTGACGCCGACGACGTCCTTACGGCGCCAGGCGGGGTCCCAGGGCATGCGCGCCTCGAACCACGCCGCCGCCTCGGCGAGGCGGTGCAGGCCCTCGGTCTTGGCCGGGTTCACGTAGCAGACGAGCGCCTCCCAGGCGCCTTTCACGCTGCGCGCGTCGAGGTAGTTCTCGATGAAGCCGTTGAGCGTGTCCACCGGCGAGTCGCGGTCCGCGACCCACGCGATGTCGTACGCGGCGCGATCGGCGTCCTCGCCCGTCTCGTAGAAGCGCATCAGCAGCTCGAGTGCGCGGCGCATGGCCGGCGTCGCGAACGGCAGCGCATCGCGCAGGTGGCCGACGATCCGGTGAATGCGATGGCCGTGGCGGCCGCCGAGGCGATACACGTCTTCGACGAGCTGCCCGTCGCGCTTGACGAGCCGCGAGTTCAGGCCGTAGCGCTCGACGAATCCCGCCGTCTCGAGGTCGGCCATCGTCACGCCCTCGTACAGGTTGTTGGCGCTCTCGGCGAGGATGTCGCGCCCGTCGCCCGGGGCCTTGTTGGTGACGAGCGCGTCCACGGCCGGATCGAAGAAGGCGCCGTCGAGCCTGGCGAGCAACGCGTCGAGCGACTCGCCGGGCGCCGTCGGAAACGCCGCGCCCGACCGGGCGGCCGTCTGCGCCGCGGTGCGGAAGGCCTCGCGCGTGCAGCCGAGCACGAACTTGCGCGCCGTCAGGTTGTTGTGCGGCCCGGAGTTGATCCAGAAGAGCTTCGTGTAGCGGCGGATCTCGTCGCGCACGGCCGCGGGGATGTCGCGGTCGTGCGTGAGGATCTGCTCGAGGATCGCGCGCATCTCGAGTGCATGCCGGTAGCGCTGGTCGTAGTAGATGTCGCGGCCGGCGAGCGCGGCCTGCGTGAGGTGCCAGATGAGCGTCTTCTGATCGAGCGGCAGGGCGTCGAAGCCGTCGGCGTAATACTGCACCACGGCCGCGTCGGCGACCTGTTCGAGAAGATACGGACGGTCCACGGCGTTCACCACCTGTTCGCGTTCACCCGAGGTCGATCGTTTCCATGTGGGCCGGGGTGCGGACGGTCCAGCCGAGCTCCGACGCGACGCGCGCTTTCAGGGCGTCCATCGGCCCGGGCTCGCCGTGCACGAGGCACGTCAGTGCCGGCGGACGGGCGAAGCCCTTCAGCCAGCGCAGGATCTCGCCGGCGTCGGCGTGCGCGGACATCGAGTCGAGCGCGGCGATCTCGGCCCGGACCGGCACGTCCTGCCCGTGAATGCGCGTGAACGTCGCGCCCGCGCGCAGCGCCTGACCGCGCGTGCCCGCCGCCTGGTACCCGACGAAGAGCACCGTGTGCCGGGCGTCCGGCAGGACCCGCTCCAGATGGTGCAGCACGCGGCCGCCGGTCGCCATGCCGCTCGACGAGATCACGATCGCCGGGTCGGCGGACTCCTGCACGGCCCGCGACTCCTGAATCGAGGCGACGACCTTCAGCCGCGCGGTGTTGAAGGCGCACAGGCGGCGCTCGGCGTGCGTCCGTGCGGTGTCCGCGCCGGCACAGACGGCGGGATCGAGCTCGTCGAGACGCCGGCGGTACGCGTCGAGCACGGCCGCGGCCATCGGACTGTCCACGTAGACCGGCACCGTGGGGATCCGGTGCTGCTCCTCGAGCAGCCGGATCCAGTAGAGCAGCTCTTCCACGCGCCCGAGCGCGAACGCCGGCACCACGAGCTTGCCGCCTCGCGTGACCGTCCGCGTGACGATCTCCGCCAGCCGCTGGCCGCCGTCGTCGGGGTCGTGCAGGCGGTCGCCGTAGGTGGACTCGACGAGCAGCACGTCGGCGGCCTCCACGCGGGTCGGATCGGGCAGCACGGGCCGCGCGTAGCGGCCCAGATCGCCGCCGAAGAGCAGCGTCCGCGATCCGACCACGACGCGTGCGAAGGCGGATCCGAGCAGGTGGCCCGCGTTGATGAACTCGGCGGTCGCGCCCGGCACGACGGGCATCGGTCGATCGTAGCCGACCGGCTGCAGGAGCGTCATCGCGCGCTCGGCGTCGCCTTCCGTGAAGAGCGGCAGCGCGGGCGAGTGCTTCGTGTA
>Ga0335085_10018455_pt1 | contig 10024 bp, 11 predicted proteins | sample Lox_Sample_45_FD_206712 | JGI IMG/M metagenome (GOLD analysis project Ga0335085, IMG submission 206712) | Soil microbial communities from Loxahatchee National Wildlife Refuge, Florida, United States - Lox_Sample_4.5 | ecosystem: Environmental > Terrestrial > Soil > Wetlands | place: USA... | reverse complement strand
GATCGCATAGACCGCGCGTTCGAGCCCCTGCGGCGACCGAGGCGGATCCGTGGCCAAAACGAAGCCGTGGGTCATTTCAAGCCGCCGCTGAGGACGCCCAACCCCAAGCCCCCGCGACACAAGTCATTCTGTTGCATGCCTCGACTTCGGCGTCGGAGGCACGCTGAGGACGCCCTCGCCTTCCAGGACCATTTGATCACCGACGCGGCATTCGCAGCGTAGCCGAACCCGGCGACCCTTTTCTGTCAGGTCGACGACTTCAACCGCCACGTCCACGACATCGCCGATCTTGACCGGCCCGAGAAAGTTGAGGGTCTGCGAGATATAGACCGCGCCCGGCCCAGGCAGCCTCATGCCGATGACCCCGGAGATGAGGCTGGCGGTGTAAAGACCGTGAACGATACGACCGCCAAAGCGGGTCTTGCGGGCGAAATGCTCCGAGAGATGGATGGGATTATGGTCGCCCGAGAGTTCGGCGAATCCAATCACATCCTCGTTCTGGACTATCTTGCGGATCGTCTCGCGCATTCCGATCTTGAGATCCTCAAAATAGAGGGTGCGGAACATCGAGTCCTGCGTCACGGGGCGGTCTCTTTCAGTCCTGAAGCGCGCCGATCGCCGCGATCGGCCACAGGCGCCACGCCTCGCACAAACGATGAAGTTTGTCAGGATCGGCAAAGGCGCCCGAAGACTCGCCGTGCAGCGCGTCGCGATGGATCCCGTGCGTGACGAAGAGCGCGTCGACCCCCGCACCCACCGCGCCTGCGATATCGGTATTCATGCCGTCGCCGATCGCGAGAATGCGTTCTCGTCGGACAGGCGCGCCTCTGGTCTTTTCGGCAAGGGCGGTTGCACGCCTGTAGATCGGCGCGTGCGGCTTCCCGGCGTAGACGACGAGCCCGCCCGTCTCCTCGTATTTTCGCGCCACTGCGCCGGCGCAATAGATGAGCTGCTCGCCACGATGGATAACGATGTCCGGATTGGCGCAAATCATGGTCAGCCCGCGCCCGGCCATATCCCGAAGCTCGACCTCGTAATCGGCGACGGTTTCGTTCACGTCGTCTCTGAGTCCCGTGCAAACCGCATACCGGGCCTCGTCGAGAGCGACGCGGCGAGGCGGGCGTCCGGCCGCCTCGGCGGCGGCTTCGAACAGGCTGAGATCGCGCGAAGGTCCGATGTGGAGGAGCGGCTCGTCAATGTGTTCCTTGATCCGCTCAACAGTGACGTCGCCCGAGGTCGCGATGGCGTCAAAGGCTTCCGCCGAGACTCCGAGCCTCAGCAGCTGCCGCTGCACCGGCGCCGATGGACGGGGCGCGTTGGTGATGAGCACGACCGTCCCACCGCTCCTGCGAAAGGCGGAAAGAGCGGCGGAAGCGGTCGGGAAGGCGGCCACGCCGTTGTGCACGACGCCCCAGATATCGCAAAAAATGACGTCGTATCGAGACGAGATTTCGTGAAGGCCGCGGATCTGCGGGATCAGGCGGGTTTCTTGCTGCAGGTCCATGCCGGGCGGCTAAAGCGGCAGCGTATGCGTGTCAATCCCCGCGATCAGCCTTGACGCAGGGCCTGGAGACGCGCCAATCCCGATGCGTTTTGAGGCAAGGAGTCATGAGCGCGCAAGAAGCGGACGGGTCGGCGACTGTCACATTCGAGGATTTTCTCAAAGTGGACATCCGGGTTGGGACCATCGTCTCCGCCGAGGCGTTTCCGCAAGCGCGGAAGCCCGCGTACCGGCTGGTGATCGACTTCGGTCCCGTGATTGGACGGAAAAAATCTTCCGCCCAAATCACCCGTCACTACCGCCCGGAGGACCTCCTCGGCCATCAGGTCGCGGCGGTGGTCAATTTCCCGCCCCGGCAGATCGGGCCCTTTCTGTCGCAGGTCCTGACGCTCGGGTTTCCCGACGAGAAGGGAGAAGTTGTCCTGATCGAGCCGTCGCGCCCAGTCCCGAACGGCGGGCGGCTGTTTTGACCGCCGCTTGACGCGACTCAGGGCCGTTCCTAACTATCCATGGCTGCGGCGCTTGATCGCCGCGCCAATGTCGAGGCCGCCATGTCCGTTACCGCGAAAGTCACTGACGCCACCTTCGAGGCCGACGTCATCAAGTCGAACGAGCCCGTCGTCGTGGATTTCTGGGCGGAGTGGTGCGGGCCTTGCCGTATGATTGCGCCGGCGCTGGAGGAAATTGCCAACGAGCTTCAGGGCAAGGTCAAGATCGCCAAGTTGAATGTGGATGAAAATCCGGGCGTCGCGGGCAAGTATGGCATTCGATCGATCCCGACTCTGATGGTCTTCAAGGACGGCAAGCAGGTCGCCACCAAGACGGGGGCCGGCCCGAAGAGTGAATTGTCCCGTTGGATCAACGCAGCGGTCTGAAGCTTACACCCAAGAGACCTGAAGCTTACACCCAAGAGACCTTTAGACAGGGATACGAATCGCGGCTCGCAAGCCCCCCATGGGGCTGTCCGAGAGCGTGATGTCGCCGCCGTGCGACCGTGCAATGTCTCTGGCGATGGCGAGGCCCAGTCCGGCCCCGCCTTCGTCCTGGTTGCGCGCTTCGTCCAGCCGGTAGAATGGCCGGAAGACGTCCTCCCTTGATTCCGGCGGAATTCCCGCTCCATCGTCATCGACGATGACGGAAACGAATTTGGACTCACGGATCGCCATGATTCGGACATTGTCCGCGTGACGCTGGGCGTTGGCGACGAGATTGCCGATGCATCGCTTGAGCGCCATGGGCCGCACGCGAATCTCGAGATTGCCATTCCTCTCAAGGCTGATAACGCCGCCGTGACGCTCGGCGTCCGCCTGAACATCTTCCAGCAACTCGCCGATGTCGGTCGGAGTGGTGACCTCAGCCGGGTCGCCGCGCGCGAAGGCGAGGTAACCCTCTAAAATGCGGCCCATTTCATCGACGTCTTTCTGCAGCAGTTCGCTGTCGGCGGAATTGTCGAGCAGCGCCAGCGACAGCTTGAAGCGTGTGAGGATGGTTCGGAGATCGTGGCTCACGCCGTTGAGCATGGCGGTGCGCTGTTCCGTCGCCCGCTCAATACGGCGCTTCATCTCGATAAACGCGTAGCCGGCCTGGCGCACTTCTCGCGCGCCATGCGGACTGAAATCGAGATCGCGACCCTTGCCGAAATCTTCGGCGGCGCGCGCAAGCCTGAGAATGGGGCGGATCTGATTGCGCAGGAAAATGATCGCCACGCTTAAAAGGACGATCATGGCGGCGAGCATCCAGAGCACAAAGATATGGGCGTTGGCCTCGTAGGCCAGCGCCCTTCGCGTCACCAGCCGCAACACGCGGTCGCCGAGATCGACGCGGATCTCCATAAGCCCGGAGCGGCCCACGGTATCGATCCAGAACGGCTCCTGCACCTGATACTTAATCTGGCTTGGCAGGGTTCGGGTGAGGGGATCAAGCGCGTCGAAGAAAGACTTCGGCATGGGGGGCGGCAGGGGACCTGCCGGCAGCAGGGTCGCGTCCATCCGGAACCGTTCCGAGGCGAGGTTGGCGAGAAAGAGGTCGTTCTCAGCGCCAGGCGGAAGCTTTCGGTAAAGGTCGGTGAGGGCGCCGACGTCCCGCGCGACGGCTTCCGACAGCCTTCGCGTGACGAGGTCCCAATGGTGCTGCATGAAGACGAAGGTGACCGCTGTCTGGAGCAACACCATCGGCAGAATGACGATCAGGAGCGATCGTCTATAGAGGCCCTTGGGAAGGAACTCGGCGAGGGCGCGCGCAGCGCGGCGCCAGATTTCCCGCGCCCGGACCAGAACGCGCATCACTTGAAGAGACGGCCGCGCGATCATCCGTCCGCGACAAGTCGGTAGCCGGCGCCTCTCGCCGTCTGAAGGTAAACAGGATTGGCCGGGTCCTGTTCGATCTTCCGCCGCAGCCGGTTGATGAGGACATCGACAGTACGTTCTTGAGCCGAGCCGCCCGGACCGGACAAAGCTTCACGGGAGACGCTCGCGCCGGCGTTTGCGCAAAGAAGACGCAGCATCTCCCGCTCGCGTTCGGTGATCCGCACGACCTGATCGCCGGAGCGCAGTTCGCCGCGCTCAAGCGAGAAGGAGAACGGACCGAAACGCACGACCGATGGCTCGAGCATGTCGAGCGGCGCCGCGCGCGTCCGTCTCAGCACCGAGCCAATCCGCAGCAGGAGTTCGCGCGGATCGAACGGCTTCGCGAGGTAATCGTCCACCCCGATTTCCAGTCCGCGCACCCGATCTTCAGGCTCCCCGCGGGCGGTCAGCATCAGGATCGGGACGTTCGAGCGCTGGCGCAAATCGGCGGCGAAATCGAATCCGCTTTCGCCGGGCATCATCACGTCGAGGACGATGATGTCGAATGCGAGCCCATCCATAAACGCCCGCGCTTCCGCGGCGGTCGCCGCGACAGTCACGCGATGCCCATGCTTGGCAAGATAGGTCGACAGCAGCGCACGCAGCCGCTTGTCGTCATCGACCACAAGCACGTGCGCGGCGTCGTCCTCCGGCGCAATCTCCGTCACGATCGGACTGTCTCCCTAAGGCGGGAAACTCCGGGGCTGGCTGAAGAGACAATCGCCTTTCCGTCTTGGTCAATCATCGCGTAGAGAAAGTCCATCGCAAGCTGCGGACCGGTCACGCCCAGAACCTTCAAGGCCGAGGCGAACCGCTTTGTTTGCACTTGCGCCAACCGCAGCGCGAGCCGCTCCCCTTCGGGAGTCGCGTAAAGCTGGCGGCGCCGGCGGTCGAGCGCGCCTGCGCGCGTCTCAATGAAGTTCTTGTCCACAAGCTCCCGCAAGACGCGGTTTAGGCTTTGCTTCGTGATCCGCAGAATCTCCAACAGTTCCGCGATCGTAAGCCCGGGGCGGCGGTAGACGAAATAGAGAACACGATGATGCGCGCGGCCGAAACCATATGCCTCCAGAAGACGGTCGGCGTCGCCCACGAAATCGCGATAAGCGAAAAAAAAGAGCTCGATGAACTCGTACATCGGCTCGTCGTCGGCGCTGAGGCGAGCGGGCAGATCGGCTTTCAAGGCGGGGGACGACATCGTCATGCTCATTAGGTCAGCAATATTGACATATTTTGACGACTTTGTTAAGAGACATTGCTAGTCGGCGCCCGATGTACCCTCAAACGGGCCAAAACCAAACACACCATCAGCTCGGAGAGGATAGCCATGGCCGCTCAGACCTTTGACGATCGCGACGGATGGATCTGGCTGGACGGCCAAATGGCCCCGTGGCGCGATGCAAAGGTCCATATCCTGACCCACGCGCTGCATTACGCAAGCGCCGTGTTCGAAGGCGAGCGCGCCTATGGCGGCGCGATCTTCAAATCGACCGACCATTCGCGTCGCTTACGGGATTCGGCCCGCATCCTCGACTTCGAGATCCCGTGGTCGGCCGGCCAGATCGACGCCGCCAAGGCGGAAGTGCTGAAGCGCAACAATTTCACGGACGCCTACGTGCGGGCGATCTCCTGGCGCGGCTCCGAGATGATGGGCGTCTCGGCGCAGCACAACAAGATCCACCTCGGCATCGCCGCTTGGGAGTGGCCGAGCTATTTCGACCCGGCGCAGCGGATGAAAGGCATCCGGCTCGATATGGCCGAGTATCGCCGGCCTGATCCCGCGACCGCGCCCGCTCTCGCCAAGGCTTCCGGCCTCTACATGATTTGCACGATCTCGAAGCACCGGGCCGAGCGGAGAGGGTATGCCGACGCCCTGATGCTCGACTGGCTCGGGCGCGTGGCCGAGTGCACCGGTGCGAATGTCTTTTTCGTCAAGGATGCGGTCATCCACACGCCGATCGCAGACTGCTTCCTCGCGGGCATCACGCGTGCGACCGTCATCGATCTCGCGCGTCGCCGCGGCATACAAGTTGTCGAGCGGCGCATCATGCCCGACGAACTCGGTGACTTCAGCGAATGCTTTATCACGGGAACGGCGGCGGAAGTGACGCCGGTCGGCGAGATCAGCCAGCACCGCTACACGCCCGGCGCGGTCACGGCGGCCTTGATCGACGCCTATGGCGAGGAAGTGAAGCCGAAGACAAAGGCGGCGTGACAAACCGCGAAGGCCCGTCAGCTCGACGGTTTCGCTAAAGGCGCGCCTCCCAACGGTCCCGGTATTCCAGCAGCCTCGGAATTCTCCACGGCGTCACCGGCGAGAGGGCTGGCGGCTCATGCGGTTCGCCCCAATGGGCGAGAATGGCGGCGCCGGCGGCCGCGCCCGAGGTCGGAGCGGTGACAATGTTGCGTCCTGGCATAAGCGCGGTCAGAAGTCCCGCGAAGGCAGGCGAGCGATTGAAGCCGCCTTCGATAATGATGTCCCCTGGGGCTTCCAGCCGCCCCAGCATATGTGCGGTCATCAGTGCCGAATAGGCCGTGGCCAGCGCCGTGCGCCCGGCCGGCGTTGTCGGCTTGTCGCCGACAATCCACCCCTTGCGCCCGGCGAACGGCCCCCCCTGGTCTGAGAAGGCCGGCATCGCCATGATGTCCGCGTCAACGATCGCCGCCACGTCGACCTCGCTGATTTGAGTCGGCGCATCACCCGCAAGCGCGGCGAACTCGCGGCCGCCCATGAGGCGCGCCGTTGGAACGGGGTCGCCACGCACGTCGACGTTGGCGAGCATGTCGGCCTCCGGGTCGAGCCTCCCCTTGCCGCCGACCGCCATCATGATGACCCAGGTGCCGGTGGAGACGACGGTGAACGGTTCGGCGCGGGCGGCGAGATGCGGCACGAGCGAGGCGTTGGAATCGTGCGCACCGCAGATGATCCGCGCCTGCGGCGAAAGCCCCGTCTTAGCGGCAAGCTCCGGCTTCAAGGTCCCGAGCGTTTCCCAGGCGTGGGCAAGCGGCGGAAAGAGCGGCGTCCAGCCGAGCTTCTCCACCATGCTCGACAGACGGCCCTCTCTTGGCCGCCAGAGGTCGGTGTGCGCACCGAGGGACGTGACTTCCGAGGCCACAGCGCCGCCGAGCCGCCAAGCCCAGTACTGAGGATAGCAGAGGAAAGCGCGGGCGCGAGCGAAGTCCGTTGGGAAGGCGCGTTCGAGGTAAAATATCTGTCGCGCCAGATTGAGGCCGCGCGCCACTCTCGGCGAAAGCGATTCCTCAAACGGCGGCCGAACCGCGTCGTACTCCGCATCCACGGCGGCGAAGCCGTCGAACTCGTAGTCCATGGGCGGCAGCACGACATCGTCGTCGCCGACGAGGACGCCCGCCGCGCCATGCGTTGAAATCGAAATCGCCTCGATGGGAAACCGCGCGCCGACGTCCTTGAGCGAGCCCACGAGAAACCGCCACGCCAGCTCCGTGTCGAGCCTCAGATAGGGCCACCGCGCGTCGGACGGAAGCGGCACATTGGGCTTCGATCGCTCCGCCAGAACTTTGCCCGAGCGGTCGAAGACGACGAGCTTGATGTTGGTCTTGCCGAGATCGAAAACCGCGATGCAGCCGTCCACGTCAGCCCCAGCGGTTTGCGATGGCTTAGGACCTGCGATTACGTCATCAACTGGCCGCCGTTCGCCGACAGCGTCGATCCGGTAATGAAACCCGCATCGTCCGACGCCAGGAACACCACGCAGCGCGCGACCTCTTCCGGTTCGCCAAGTCTTCTCAAGGGGATTTGAGGCAGGATCGCCTTCTCCAGCACATCCTTCGGGACCGCCTTCACCATTTCGGTTGCGATGTAGCCCGGGCAGATTGCATTGACTGTAACCCCCTTGCTGGCGTTTTCTTGGGCCAAAGCTTTGGTGAAGCCCAAGTCGCCGGCTTTTGACGCCGAGTAGTTGGTCTGCCCCATCTGACCCTTCTGGCCATTGACGGACGAAATATTGATGATGCGTCCGAAGCCTCGCTCCCGCATCCCCTCGATCACCGGGCGGCACATATTGAAGAGGGAATTTAGATTTGTGTTGATGACCGCGTACCATTGGTCAGGCGTCATCTTGTGAAACATCCCATCTTTCGTGATGCCGGCGTTGTTCACAAGAACATCGACCGGACCGATGTCCTTCTCGACGCGGGCGAGACCGGCGACGCATTCGTCGTAGTCGGCGACGTTCCACTTGAAGACATGGACGCCCGTGTCCCGCTTGAACTCGGCGGCGGCGTCGTCATTCGAATGATAAGTCGCGGCGACCTCGTAGCCTGCGGCTTTGAGCGCCTTTGAAATGGCGGCGCCGATTCCTCGCGTTCCGCCCGTCACCACTGCGACTCTGGCCATGGTTTCCTCCGCAAGACTTATGAAGGGCGCGGGCCTTAAGTCCGCGCTTCCAGGTTTGATCGACGGAAGCGGAAAGGCGGCCTACCGCTCCACCGCCATTGCGATTCCCATGCCCCCGCCGATGCAAAGCGTGGCGAGGCCTTTATGGACGCCGCGCCGCTGCATCTCGTGGAGCAGGGTTGTCAGCACGCGCGCGCCCGAAGCGCCGATCGGGTGTCCGATGGCGATCGCGCCGCCATTGACGTTAACGATCGCCGGGTCCCAGCCGAGATCTTTGTTCACGGCAAGCGCCTGGGCCGCGAAGGCCTCGTTCGCCTCGACGAGCTCAAGGTCTTTGACCGTCCATCCCGCCTTCTGCAGCGCCTTCCTTGTCGCCGGAATGGGGCCGGTCCCCATGATGGCCGGGTCGACGCCGGCGGTCCCCCACGCGACGATTCGGGCCATAGGGGTCAACCCGCGCCTCGACGCCTCGGCGGCGGTCATGACGACCACCGCCGCCGCCCCGTCGTTGATCCCCGAGGCGTTGCCGGCGGTCACCGTCCCGTCTTTCGAGAACGCGGGTTTCAGCTTTGCTACGGAGTCGTAAGTCGTGCCCGGGCGGATGAATTCGTCCGCAGTCACAACAATATCCCCCTTTCGGCTGGGGACGGTCACGGGGACGATCTCGTCCTTGAACCTGCCGGCTTTCTGCGCGGCCTCCGCTTTGTTCTGCGAGCTGACCGCGAACCTGTCCTGCTCCTCACGGCTAATCTGCCACTTGGTGGCGATGTTCTCCGCCGTGACCCCCATGTGATATCCATGGAACGCGTCCATGAGACCGTCGCGAAGCATCGTGTCCAGGAACTTGACCTCTCCCATCTTGACGCCATTTCTGAGATGGGCGGCGTGCGGGGCTTGCGACATCGATTCCTGGCCGCCCGCCACGACAATTTTTGCGTCGCCGTTGAGAATTTGCTGCATCCCAAGCGCTACGCTGCGAAGGCCGCTTCCGCAAAGCTGGTTGACGCCGAACGCGGTCTTTTCCTGAGGAATGCCCGCCTTCATCTGCGCTTGGCGAGCTGGATTCTGGCCTTCAGCGGCGGCCAAAATCTGACCCATGATGAGCTCGTCGACTTCAGCCGGCTCGACTTTCGCGGCCTTGAGCGCGCCGGTGATCGCGGCTACTCCCAGTTCGTGCGCTGGCAAGGATGCAAGAGCGCCATTGAACGAGCCGACGGCGGTTCTCTTGGCGCTGGCGATAACAATGTCCGAGGCAGCCATTCCCATCTCCCTATTAGATTCAAACAGACGCTCTTTACCAACCGGTTTTAGCGTCCCTGACAGGCTCGCGCCACCCCCAATGGCATCCGAAGCGGAACGGCGCGCCAAAAAGACGCAGCGCAACATTTTCGGCCGGCACGCGTTGCATTGCAAAAAGTTGTTTCGGCAGAGCAAGAAAGCGCCTATCGTGGCGCATCCCTCTCCGAGGCCGCCTGGACCCATGTTCCAATGAGCAGTTCCGAACCGACCATTATCAAGAAGTACGCCAATCGTAGACTATATAATACAGCTTCCAGCGCCTACGTCACATTGGCGGACCTCGCGAAAATGGTGAAAGGCGGTGAAGACTTTATCGTCTACGACGCCAAGACGAACGAAGACATCACGCGGTCTGTATTGACTCAAATCATTTTTGAGCAGGAGGGCATCGAAGGCCAATCCCTTCTACCGACGACGTTCTTACGCCAGCTTATCCGTTTTTACGGCGACAGCATGCAAGCTTTATTGCCGAGCTACTTGGAGTTCTCGATCGACAGGTTCAGCGGG
>Ga0335085_10018454_pt1 | contig 10024 bp, 7 predicted proteins | sample Lox_Sample_45_FD_206712 | JGI IMG/M metagenome (GOLD analysis project Ga0335085, IMG submission 206712) | Soil microbial communities from Loxahatchee National Wildlife Refuge, Florida, United States - Lox_Sample_4.5 | ecosystem: Environmental > Terrestrial > Soil > Wetlands | place: USA: Florida... | reverse complement strand
CGCGTGGCCCAGGTCCCGGACGGCCAGCGTCGTATCGGCCTGCGAATCGCGCACATCGCCGGCTCGCGGCGGCCCGAACTTCGCCGGTATCCTCACGCCCTCGATCTCCTGTAGCAGAGCCCAGGCCTGATTGAGTGTGATCCGCCCGCCATTGCCGCCGTTGTACACCTTGCCCGCCACATTCGGCGCGCGCGCGGCTTTCAGGTTCAACTCCGCGACATCTTCCACGTAAGTGAAATCGCGCGACTGTTCGCCGTCGCCGAAAATCGTCGGCGAGTGGCGTTCCAGAATCGCTCTCATAAATAGCGACAGGACGCCGGAATAAGGACTCGAAGGATCCTGCCGCGGCCCGTACACATTGAAGTAGCGCAGCGACACGGTTTCTAATCCGTAGACCGAAGCGAACACCTGGCAGTAATACTCTCCGGACAGTTTCTGCAACGCATAGGGCGACTTCGGCTGCGGCGCCATCGTCTCCACTTTCGGCAGCACCAGCGTGTCGCCGTAAACCGAAGACGAAGCCGCATACACCACACGCCCGGCACCGCCCTCCTGCGCCGCACGCAGCACGTTGAAGGTGCCGTTGATATTCACTTCGTGCGAGGGGATGGGCTCTTCGATCGAGCGCGGCACAGAGGGAATGGCCGCCTCGTGGAACACCACTCTCGCCCCGCGGATCAGCGGCGCAATCTCCTCGTAGTTGCGGATGTCGACGCGGTGAAAGTCGATCGACCGGCACACCTCCTCCAGGTTCGCTTCCGACCCCGTGAGCAGATTGTCGATCACTACCACGCGTCCTGCGTTTTCGCGCAGCAGAGCGCGCACAATGGCGGAGCCGATGAAGCCCGCGCCGCCTGTCACAACATAGTGGCTCATGACGGTTGCAGTTCGGCGGTAGCCGCCTCCAGGCAGCGGAGGGATTCCTCCGCGAGGCGCTCGGGACCTGGCGAAAAATCGAATGCCTCCAGGGAAACCCATCCGCGGTAGCCGCGACGGCCGAGAATCTCCAGCACCGGACGGAAGTTGTACGATCCCGTACCGCAGTGACGCCCGTCGATTTCATTCACGTGGACGTGGCGGATCAGGTCGAAGTAGCGGTCGATCAACGCGGCATGCGGCTCGGTTTCGTCCACCGCGTTGTGCACGTCGAACATCGTCTGGATGGCCGGGCTGCCAATCTCGCGCACGATGGCAACGGCCTCGGCGAGCGTCTGCACAACATCGGATTGATTGGCCGGCAGCGCCTCCACCAGCACGGTCACGCCACGCGACTGAGCCTGCGGAGCCACACCGGCGAGGCCCTCGACGAAGTGGCGCGTCGCCTCGACGCGGCTCAGCCCGCCGGTGGTCGAGCGCTGCTGCGGCGAGCCGAACACCATCACACCGCCGGGTCCCAGATCGCTGCACAGGTCGATCAGCGCGCGGATATGCTCCCAGCTCCGCCGGCGCAACGCGGCATCGGGCGTCGTCACGTGCAGGCCCTTGGGACTCACCATCAGCCAGTGCAGGCCCACGAACGCCAACCCTTCCGCCTGCATCGTCGAGCGATACTCCGCGCGCCGCGCCGCGCTGATCTGCGTGGGACTTTCGGCCAGCGTGAACGGCGCGATCTCGATGCCGGTGTAGCCCGCCCGGCGCATGGACTGGCAGGTTTCGGCGAAGGGCCGCGCGCCGAAGGCCTCGTTGCACATCGCGTGTCGGAACGAAAAAGGCATGAAGATTTAGTGTACTGCGGCGGGCCGGGTTTGGCAGAGTAGACTGGAATCTGCCGATGAGACGCTTCCTGTGGGTGGCCGCGCTGGCATTATTCGCGACTTACGGCTTCTTCTGCGAATACCTCCCGCCCCTCACCAGGGTACATGTCTATTCGGATATCGAAGGCTACCACTTTCCGTTGCAACGCTACGCCTTCGATTCGCTCAAGGCCGGCCGCTTCCCGCAGTGGGACCCATCCATCTACTGCGGCGTGTCGTTCGTGGGTAACGTGCAGGCGGCCGTGCTGTATCCGCCGTCGTGGCTGATGTACGCGGCCAGTTGGAAGCGCCAGCACCTCAAGTTCAAGATGCTCGAGTACTTCGTATTCGCGCACTTCTGGCTGGCATTCCTGCTGTGTTACGCGTGGCTGCGCGGACGCGTCTCGCCAATCGCCGCGGCGTTGGGTGCGGGTGTATTTGCCTTCGGCGGGTACATGGCCTCGCAGTGCGTCCACGTCGGGGTCGCCACCGGACTGGCCTGGGCGCCTTTGGGCCTCTGGGGCATCGATCAGGCCACCGAGCGCGGCGATTGGCGCCCGCTGTGGAAGACCGCGGTGGCCTCGGCGCTGTGCTTCCTGGCGGGCTATCCGCCGACGTGGATCGTCCTCGCAGTCACGTGTGTAGTCTACGCGCTGACGGGCCCGGCGAAGTGGCGCGCGGCAGTGGGCGTCCTGGGGGCGCTCGCGGCATCGATGCTGCTGGCGCTCGACCAATGGTGGCCCATGCTGCAGGCCAGCGCCGGTGCGGCGCTCTCTCCGAAGTATGGAGCGGGAGTGAATAGCTGGCGCGCGCTGATCCCCTACTTCATCCCCAACTGGTATGACGCCAACCGCGGCACCACCGCTCACTATCCCATCGACACCCTGTACCTGTACATCGGGCTGCCGGCACTCTTCGCGATTGCCTGGGCGGTCCGTACGCGCACCTGGCGGCCATACGTGCAGCCGATCGCCGTCATCGCGGTCTGCCTCACGATGGCCACGAACCCGGCGTGGATCGTCTACAATATCGTCTCCCGCATACCGCTGCTCGAACGGACTCTGCAGAGCTATAACTTCTATGAAGGCGTGGCGGTGATGGCGGCGCTGGTTGCGGCTTTGGGCATCGAACAGTTTCTGCAGATACCAGCGACGGACGGCGCCAAGACCCTGCTCCGCGGTCTGGTACCGATTGCGACTGCCGCTACGGTTGTCTGGGCCGCGCGCCTGCTGTGGCTCGGAGTGCATGGCGGGCGCTTGGCGACGGGCACAGCGGCGCTGGCGGAAACGGTAGTCGCGCTGGCACTCTTCGTGATGGGCCTGTGGGTGGTACGCGCGCAAACCGGAGCGCGCCGGGCGTGGCTGGCCGCCGCGCTGATCGTGATGGTCTGGGCCGATTTCAAGGTCTATGGCGCCAACCGCCAGTTCAACACGGTGGATGGCGACTACGACATCTTCCAGGACCCCGTGGGCATTCACGGCATGAGCTTGAACGCATACGGAATGCTGTGGAATAACCGCCAGTACCGCATCGCTTCGGACGAGCGCGGCGGCCCGTTCTCGACGGACTATCGTATCTGGGGCCTCGCCACGCCGCAGGGCTTCGACCCGTTTTTGCCGCAGGCGTATCGCGATTTCATCCAGCAGTGGGTGGCTTTCGATACCAACCGCGAATTCCGCATGGACGTGCGCAATCCGCAAATGCTGCGCGCACTTGGCGTTCGCTATGTGATCACGCATACGGGCGCGGCGAATGCCGATTGGCTCGCGGCCAGTCCGGATTTCCGTCCGGTAGCGCCAGACCGTTCGTTCTATAGCGTCTACGAGTTTCTGCACGCTGAGGCGCCCTATGGTTGGTCCGATGGCGATGGAACCGCGCGTCCCACGGCTTGGCTGCCGGAGCGCCGCACCTTCCTGGTGAACTCCGCGAACGGCGGCCGTTTCTTCCTGGCGGAGCAATTGCTGCCGGGCTGGAGTGCCTCAATCGACGGGAGAGCCGCCGCTCTCGAACACTGGAACCATGTATTTCAGGCGGTCGCGGTAGCTCCTGGAACCCACATCGTCACCTTCCAATTCCACGTGCCCGGCCTCTTGCCCGGGGCGGCCATCGGCTTGGCCTCAACGGCGCTGCTGATTTTGGCAGTCCGGCGCAAACCTACCTAATTACCCATTGCAAACCACGATAAAGTGGTGCTAAATTCCGGAATAGGGTGGGACAAGCTCGGGTGAACCTGCCCGCACCCTTAGATTTGGACCTTACCGGTCCTAGGAGGACATTGATATGTTACGGAATTTCGTATTTGTATTCGCTCTGATCGCGATCGCCGCGGCATTCGCAGGAACCGTTCCGGGGCATGTGCCAGGCTGCTCCATTACTCTCTTGGAGCCTTCCGTCGTGCAAGGCCTTCCCTTGGCCAAGGGCGACTACCGGGTAACCGTCAACATCGCTGGTGACAAAGCGACTTTCGTCGCTGGTAAGACCACGGTGACCGTGGACGTAAAGGTCGACAACGTCCCGGCCAAATATGACAGCACCGCCGTCCGCTTTGTTAGCCAGGCGGGTAACCAGGTGATTAGTGAAATTCGCATCGGCGGAAGCAAAGTCAGACTACTGTTCGATTGAAGCAGGTGGCAGACGCGTCTAAGCGTGGCTGGTCAAAACGTCGAGTAAGTCTTGGATCGATTCGCGCAGCTCGCTGACGTCCATGGGGCGGGCGCGCAGGGCGGTTTCCAAACCGCGGGCCTTCTCGCTGATCTCGGGATAGCCGAGCAGGCCCGCGGTCCCGATCCACTGGTGAGCTATCTCGGCCGCCGCATCGGGGTCGAACGTACCGTCCAGATCGGCGCCCCATCGGCGCACGTCGTTCGCGGCTTCTTCGAAAAAGACCGCGCGCAGCGGCCCGAGTGTCGTGCCATCCAGTGGAGCCGCCGGACCGTCGCCGGGGAGGGCATCTTCGCCGGATTTCAAGAACCGGCGCACCAGCGCTCCCAAACGATGATCCACCGGTTTGGAAATGCACCCCTCGCAGCCGGCGCGAATGGCTGCCTCCTCCTCACCCTGACTGGCGAACGCAGCCAAGGCCACGACCTGTATGTCACGCATGGCCTCATCGGACTTGATGCGCTGCGCCAGTTGCAGTCCATTCATGCCGGGCAGCCGGATGTCGGTAAGTACCAAACGAGGGCGATTCGTACTAAGTAATTTCAGCGCTTCTTCGGCGCTGGTCGCGGTTAATACCTCGTAGCCCTGATCGGCGAGCAGAAGGCGCGTCAGCTTCAGATTCACCAAAGTGTCGTCTACAACCAGTATCGGCTCGCCCGCCATACGTTAGTTATTGTAGACCGGCGCTCGGCAACGTCATCTTCGTAATAAGTACCGGGTGAGGCCCACCAGATATAGACCTGTGTTCTCCCTACTCCGGCTCTTACCCGACTCGTCCACAGTACCTTCTCAGGTTATCTAAGTTCCAGGATATACAAAGTAGCTTTTCAGTAAGAAATCGCTTTTACAACTGCAAGAAGTTAACCGATTACCCGAAGGCTGGCGTCGTGCCATCCCTGCCGCTGAGCGCGGCGGAAGGAAGGCACAGGCGCTGCGCGTCGCCACTGGTGCAGAACAGCGGCCAGATCCGCCAGCGGCCAGCCCCGCCCACGTCAGCCGCTTCAAGAGCACTTCGGGCAGCTCCGCTCGAAAAGTTGGCTCGGGATGCCCGGAGCGCGGCGCGGTCCGAAAACCGCCTTCGCGCGGCGCATCCCTCCGGCGTGCTATCACTAAACTGAATGGACCGCATCGGGCGCTACAAAATCGTCAGGGAGTTGGGACGCGGCGCAATGGGTGTGGTCTATCACGCAATCGATCCCAATATTGGCCGCCCGGTGGCCATTAAAACCATCCAACTCGGCGCCGTGCGGCAGCCCGAAGAGCAGGATCGCCTGCGCGAGCGCCTGTTCCGGGAGGCGCGCTCGGCCGGCATCCTGTCGCACCCCGGGATCGTTACTATATACGATGTCGAGCAGCAGGGCGATCTCGCTTACATCGCTATGGAGTACGTCGATGGCCCCACCCTCGACCAGATGCTCTCGCGTTCCGAGCCGATTTCCGGCACCCAAATGTTCAGCATCCTCGGCCAGACCGCCGTGGCCCTGGACTTCGCCCATCAGAAGGGCATCGTCCACCGCGACATCAAGCCGGCCAACATCATGTTGACCGGTGACGGCACGGCCAAGATCACTGACTTCGGCATCGCCAAGATCAACACGTCCGAGCAGTTGACGATGACCGGCTCGATCGTGGGGACGCCGCATTATATGTCGCCCGAGCAGGTGCAGGGCCTTGCCGTGGATGGCCGCTCGGACCAGTTTTCGCTCGCCGTGATCGCTTATGAGATGCTCACCGGCGAAAAGCCGTACACGGGCGAGCATCTGACCACCGTGGTGTACAAGATTGTGGCCGAAGAGCCGGTCGGGCCGCAGCGACTGAATCCGACGCTGGGCGGCTCCATGGACGCGGCCCTGCGCAAGGCTCTGTCGAAAAAGCCCGACCAGCGCTACCGCACCTGCGTCGAGTTTCTGGATGCCCTCGAACACGCGGCCACCGAATCGCGCGGATGGAAGACCATGGCCCGCGGCGGCAGCCTGAACGAACCGACGGTGGCCGATGCGGCCCCGGCCGTCAAATTGCCTCCCGCCCGTCCGGCACGACGCTCCTCGGACGAAACCACTACCGCCGAACGCTCCGGACGGCGGAAAGCGAGCTTCCTTACCTTTTTGTTGGCCATGCTGGTTGTGGTGGGCCTGCTGGTGCTCATCGGGATGCAGGCGATGCCGTGGCTTTCGCCGCGCCAGTATCCGAAGACCGACACCGCGGCTCCACCGGTGGCCGAGGCGCCCAAACCCCCGCCTTCGGCTGCAAATCCGGCGACTCAGTCCCCCGCCACATCGCCGGACCAGACGGCTGCACCATCCACTACGCCGCCCGCGACTGCGCCTCAGACCGCCCCGCCCGTCGAGGCGAAGCCCAGTCCGCTGTCGCCGCCCGAATCGGCAGCCAAGACTACGCCGAAGTCGGCAGAGCCCACCAAAGAGGCCGCCGTGCGACGTGCGAATCGCCCCGCGCCGGCCGAGCCTCAGCCGGTCACCGTCATCAGCAGCCCCGGCGGCGCTTCCGCCGTCCTCGACGGCCGCAGCGAAACGGGCTGCACCACGCCCTGCGATCTGGACGCCACACCGGGCCGCCACACCGTCACCGTCAGTCTGCAGGGCTACGGCACCGAGCGCCGCGAAGTCGATGTCGGCCCCGGTCCGATGGAGATGCCCGCCATCGTCTTGCACGCGCAGGATGGAACTCTCATGCTCACCTCGACGCCGCTGGGCGCCGCCATTTCGGTGAATGGCAAGCGCCTCTCGCAAAGCACGCCCGCGCAATTGCACCTTGCGGCCGGAACCTACAACATCGAGGTCGAAAAAGACGGTAAACAAATGACGCGCTCGGTCGAAATCCGCAACGGCGTAATCACCACCCTGAAGATCACCTTCTGAACTAAGATCGAAGCATGCGTCGGCCTCTGCCGGTCCCGATTCCAGCGAATGCCGCGCTCGTGCTGATCGATCTGCAGAAGGCCATCGACCACCCAAGCTGGGGCGATCGCAACAATCCGCGGGCCGAAGCCAAAGTGGCCGCCATGCTCCAAGCCTGGCGCGCTACCGCCCGGCCGGTGATCCATATTCGCCACGATTCCACCGAACCCGCCTCACACTACCGTCCGGGCCAGCCCGGCAACAACTTCAAACCCGAGGCGCAGCCGCTTCCCGGCGAAGCCGTGATTGCCAAGTCCACAAACAGCGCCTTCGTTGGCACGTGCCTCGAAACCAAGTTGCGCGCGCTGGATGGACCCGTGATCTTTGCCGGCGTCATCACCAACAACTCGGTCGAGGCCACCCTGCGGATGGCGGGCAATCTCGGGTTCGATTCTTTCCTCGTCGAGGACGCCTGCTTCACCTTCGGGCGCCAGGACTGGAGCGGACGGATGCGGACGGCCGATGAAGTTCACGCCATGAGCCTGGCCAATCTGGACGGCGAATACTGCACGGTCGTGCGAACCGCCGACGTTCTGTCGGCGCTCACGCCTGTGTAGCGGGCCAATTCCAGTTACGCCGCTCGATGATGGTGGGCGGTTCGTAGGTCATGCCGCGGGCCAGTCGCTGCGCCTCTCGACGCACCGACCACAGCACCGCCGGTCCGGCCACGCGGCTCATGATCCGGCTCATCACGCCGAACTCGCGGCCGATTTCCCGCCGCAACGCGCGGATCTTCTGCGCCATCGCCGAATTGGCATCGCGCAAGTAGCGCTCCATGGCCCACAGCGCCGCGGCATAGCCATCGCGCAACGCGCGAGCCTCCCACGCAAAGCGGGCCCGGACGCGCGGATCGGGATCGTTGCGGTAGCGCCGCCAGCCTTCCAGCGTCGTGCGGCAGATCCGGTAGAGGCTCGGTCCGTTGCGTTCGAAATCGCGGCGGAAGGCCCAATCGAGCAGCGTTTTGGACTCTTCACGCGAGATGGAGGCATGACGGAAGTTGAAGCGGTCCTGTCCGTGAATGTCGGCCAGGTCGACATCATCCAGCATGCGCTTCGCCGCGGACATCTCGGCGTACAACGCTGTGCCGGGAACCGGCGTGTACAGCATGAACTGGTGGAAATCGGTATCGTGCGAGACGGCATGCTCGATCTCGCCGCGGATGTTCTCCGGCGTATGGTGCTCCAGGCCGACAATCGTCGAGCCGAGCAACTTGATGCCGTTGTGCCGCAGTTCGCTCGCAAGCTGCACGGTGTCGGCGCCCGCCAGCTTAGTGTATCCCGAGCGAGGCGATTCCAGGCCCATCCAGATCCACGAAACCCCCAGCTCCACGAGTTGGCGCATGGAGTATTGGCGGATGGCGTTGGCCGATGAAAAGACATACAGCGACCACGGCTTTCCGTGTTCGCGCATGTGGTCGAGCAACTCCAGGGCGCGGCGTTTGTGCAGCAAGAAGTTCTCGTCCATCATGAAGAACGACCGCACTTCGAGCTTCGCTTCCATCTCCGCCATTACGCGGTAAACCTCCGCGCCGGTCTGGTAGAAGTTCAGGTAGCGGCCCTTTCCGCCGAAAAACGCCGAGGTAGTGCAGAAGTTGCAGCCCATCGGACAGCCCACCGACGGAATGATGGTGGCAGCGGTGCTGCCCTTCTTCTGCGGCAGGTTCAGCCCCAGCGCGCGTCCCCCGAACCCGGAGACGATTTCAGGGTGCTCGATGGGCGCCTCGGGGTCTTCGCCCAGGAAGCGCCGCATCCACGAGATGCCGTCGCCGCGCACCACGTGGTCGGCGTCGATCGTGCCTTCGATCCCTTCGATCGCCGCAACGTGGCCGCCTACCACGATGGTCGCCTGTGGCGCCAGGCGCCGCACGGTGCGGCACATCTCCCGCACCTTGCCCACATTCACGATGATCGACGAGATGCCGACGATGTCATAGCGGTGCTCCCGTAATTCCTGCTCGAAGGCTTCGCGAGTCGGGAAATCGAGAACCGTGGTCGGCGCGGTGATATTCCGCTGGATCATCAGGATCCCCCACGAGCGGTGAAACATGCGCAGGGAAAACGGACCCTGCTCGCGGGTCACCTGGTTGTGGTACAGCTCCATTGGATTGATCCGGCGGCTGCCGAATTGGTCGTCTTGGGCGTACGGGCCGAAGACGCTGGAGAGCAGGATGCGAGCTTGCGAACCTTTGGGATGGACCGGCATTTCAGGAATCAGGACCTTTTATACCGAATCCTAACTCCTTACACGCCGGGCGACGAAGGGCAATTGTAATATCTCTGTAAGGATTGCAAGGGGCGCTAGGTGCGCCCCCCGGATTACTTCTTTCGGTTTTCCTGCGCCAGCTTCACTCGCGCGTCGTCGAGCTTTTTGGTCACCTTGGCCTGTTCCTCGGGATCGGACTCCGACGGCGACGCGCCCTGGAAGCCTTTCAGCGAAGCCTGCCACTGCGCAACCGCTTCTTTGGTCTTGCCTTCTTTGAAGTAAACATCGCCCAGGTGCTCGTGGATGGTGGGGTCCTGGCCCTTGTCTAGCGCCTGCTGCAGCAGACCTTCAGCCTCGCTCAGCTTGCCCTGGCGGTAGTAAACCCATCCCAGGCTGTCGAGGAACGCGCCGCTGCTCGGCAGGATGGTGAGCGCTTTCTTGATCATCTCGCCGGCTTCTTCCAGCTTCATGTTTCGGTCCGCCAGCATGTAGCCCAGGTAATTCAGCGACTCG
>Ga0335085_10018453_pt1 | contig 10024 bp, 6 predicted proteins | sample Lox_Sample_45_FD_206712 | JGI IMG/M metagenome (GOLD analysis project Ga0335085, IMG submission 206712) | Soil microbial communities from Loxahatchee National Wildlife Refuge, Florida, United States - Lox_Sample_4.5 | ecosystem: Environmental > Terrestrial > Soil > Wetlands | place: USA: Florida... | reverse complement strand
CGATGAATAGAGGCGAAAAACCCATGGATAGTGCTGCCTAGTGATTAACGAGGCAATCAATATCACAGTAAGGAGGTAGTCACCATGTATTACATGAAAAATATTACTTGAAACACGAAGTGTCAGCTTCTTCCTGCAGCTATTATAGTTACCATTCTTTGCAGCACATAAATTATCAATCTGCATTCTTCAGTGTATATTGACAATATATATCCTACGCACACACCTTCTTCGCAACATTATGTGATCGATAAACAATAGCCCATCTGTAACACAATCTTAACTTGACCTATTCATAGATATACTATAATAATTATCCACCTTTTAAAAAACTAGTGGTAACCTTTGACATGAGACATTTTATGGAGGAATGGACATGAAAATTCAGGACATTAAGGTCATTGCAAAGAAAAAAGGTGTTAATCCTGGGAAAATGAATAAAACAGATCTTATTAGGGCTGTTCAAGTAGCAGAAGGGAGCAACGATTGTTTTGCTACCTTGTCTGTTCAAACATGCGGTCAGATGAATTGCCTATGGCGTTCAGACTGCAAATGATAGTCTAAATTCGCCATTTATTCATGTGCGATATCAAGCAAAAAAGAATGCTAAAATGAAAGTATTCCTTTCTATGTGGTGAGCCAGGGAGTACAAGAGCATTTGCATTGTAGGCAAATTCTTGACTGCGATACACTATTGCGCAATTTCAGTAGGAGTGCCTGCCAGACATATCTTGAGCGATGTCTAAAGATACGATTAAAAATGTACGGTGCCCTGCGTGTGAATCGGTTGCCGTCTATCGTGACGGCTTTGCATGGACAGGCAAACAGCGCTATCTCTGCTTGATGTGTGGGATGCAGTTTACCGATTGTTATCGTACCAGAGTCCAGAAGAGGCCGTTATGCGTTGCCTGCGGTAGCATCATGTATCTATACAGTTATGACGATACGACTATACGTTTTAGGTGCTCGAGATATCCTGATTGTAAAAATTACACGAAAGTTCCAAAGGTCTGAGGTTTTGAGCCCGTGTATGAATTGGAAATTATAAGGAATCCCGGAAATCAGCGAGTTTATCTATATCGGTCAGTCAAAGCTGACATAATGACCTTAAAAAAAGTCATTATCATACGTGAGATGTACTATGAGTTGAAGAAAGCTACTGATGAGCGCTTCGTGGTTGATGAAAAAAAACGATGCCAGCCTAGCGGTTTAACAATGCGAGCATAGATGGAACACCAAGAATTGAGTAGAATGATGAATTCTAATAGGTGTAACGGGAATTCAATACAATCTTTATTTTTTGCCCTATTCACAATTTTGACATTGCAAAAAGTCTGTCTTTTCAAGATAGACACTTCCTGAAGTTATGTTTATTCTTAAAGAATGACATGAAAAGAAGAAATAACTGCACAGCAACAACTCTGCCAAACTCTCAAAAAAACACTTAATTGTGAATGATGAGATTAATATTTTTCAGTCTAAAAGCGTAATCATCCTGCCCCGGGTTATAATCAAGAGTTGTCTTTGCTTATTAGTGCACTTATGAGAAAAACGAACAGTCGAGAAACTCGAGGCGCTGTTCTCGCACTCTCTAGCGCGGCGCTGTGGGGCGTATTCCCGGTGATGGTGAATCGGGGTTCACATAATATCCCGCCCCTGTTCTTTGCTGCTATCTCCACCTTGCTTGCCGCCGCCTGCTCACTCGGCTATACAGCGTTTAAGGGGAAGCTCTATGAGCTTAGGAACCGGGAATCATATGCATCCCTGTTCATGATCACCCTGTGCATCGTGATTATACCTTACACACTCTTCTTTATCGGTGCTGGGAAAACATCCGGCATCAATACCTCACTGCTCCTACTGTCAGAAATAATTTTTACGCTTCTGTTCACTCCGTTCATTGGTGAGAAAACCACAATCGAAAAACTGATTGGTTCTTTCGGCGTCTTTTGCGGAGCAGCATTGATTTTATTCCATGGATCATTTCAGCTGAATACCGGGGACGTCCTAGTCATCCTGAGTACCGCCACGTATCCGATTGGAAATTTTTACGCGAAAAAAGCCCTGGCCTTAGTATCTCCTTCGGTTATTTTGCTGGTGCGTTTCTTTCTTGGCGGCTTATTCTTACTTCTGTTGTCAATGTTCGTGGAGACGCCTTCGACCATGAATGCCATCATCGCAACAAATTGGCCCCTACTGTTGCTTACCGGTTCTGTTCTCCTCGGTGCGGGGAAAATTGTGTGGTATGAAGCGCTAGACCGTTTGGATATATCCAAGGCCATATCCCTCAGCATGACCTTCCCGCTCTTCAGCCTAATCATCTTGACGGCTTTCTATGAAGAAACAATTTCGCATCAACAATCAATCGGAATCGCCGTCATGATGATCGGCGTGTTTTTTTCTGTAAGAAGGTCTTCCGTCGATCCGGCAACGACAAAATACGTATAATGGTGATGTTTGACTCCGTACGAAATCTCTCCATCTATGCTGATATGACAGCTGAATAATTCCTGTTGAGGATGGTCCAGTGGTTGGTCTTTATCAACCGATTGAGATGATTAACGAATCGCATAGAGGTTGTTGAATGACATGACCCTCAAGCGGATCAATATGTCGGGTGAAAATAGTACGGTCAATGAAAGCGGATCAAGACGGATGCGCCAGCGGGAGAAGCCCCTCATCTGCCGTCTTTACGTTTAAGTTTCAACTGGCATTATGCATCTCCTATTTACAGGTAGCCATTCCGAGCTTGTTAGTGAAGCTCTCAACTTTCAGGTTATTTCGGGATGCTCTGTTCAATATGTAGTTCTCGTTAATACTGGAGGAGTTAATTATCAGAATGTGTTACCAACGGGTTCACCACCCAAGACCATTGAACAATGGTTTATATGACCCGAAGGGCAGAGCTTCAAATCCTGTCCAAGTGCTATGACATTTTCTCTAGAAGATAAGACGGCCGTATCGCCCGCTCGGACTCACTCGGGAATTCATATCCCCCGAATAATGAGAATGATGAACAGAATGACGATGAGCAGACCCGCTGTGTTCAGGAAGTATTCAATTAGTTTCAGGACTGTTCTATTCACGTACGGTAACCTCCGTTCAGTTTTGATAACGATTTAGTGAGATGTGCCATGTCGATCACGCCAGGTATCGATCGGTGATCGCTGATGTGTCCTCATCCAATCCCGCTGCTTCGAATCCTTCGACCCCTGCTAGGGGAGGAAAGCGTTGTAATGTGCTTCCTTCACTCGCTTGTGGCCACGATATGGATACAGCAGGCTGTGCCATCGATCACCCTTCACTCGCTGCTAGCGCACATGGCCGATGGGGCAGTGGTGACGCAGGCGGGACTTCGCGTAATTAAAGGAACCCCGGTATCTGCCGGATAAGTTGCACTGCGTGGTACCCTGCTAGGAGAGCCTCTCTAGTGCCTCGCCGCAGATACAACTCTCAACGCTATCGGGGCAGGTAATTTGAAACTCTTTCCCACAGTTCGGGCAAATGAACTCAACTCTATACCGCGGATCCATTTCCACTCGTATCACTTCTCCTTCAAAGATAGGATGGCGGCGAGGCGCTCGGTCTTTCAACTTGAGGGACTGGTCTTCTACTGGGACAGCCGGTCAGGATTCTGCTGGAAAGCCTCGTTCAAAATCGCTCCAATTGCTTCATGTCTGGCGGGACACGCCCGTTAAAGAAATCGCAGGCCCGGTAATATCGCAGATCCTCGTACCATAATCGAAGCCATTCCTGGTCCTTCACGATTTTTGAGAAAAGCCCGACAGGTCTTGTTATAAGATCACGGAGGGGGCCCATCAGTTCCGAGGGATCACGGAAGCACTCCCAGTCGCATTTCGTGCAGGGCTCCATGCCGCTCCTTCTTGGAAAAGCAGGATCCCAGAGCTTTCCCAAGTTCTCCGCGCCACGGTATCCACAGGGGAATGTGTCGCCAGTCCTTGCATCAACGAAAAAGAATTCACGTCCTCCCCGGCATGCGTAAGGGCTCGATACATCGCCGTTATGTTGCCTGATTAATGATAGAAGAGAGCTTCTGGGCGTGAAAATCCTGATGCGGGAACGAAACTCGGGAATCACGTCAAAGAGCGCTTTGAAAACGATATGCTTCTCATCGGATGAGAAGTTTACGGCGTCGTTCGCAGATGTGGCTTTGTATACCGCGCTGGTCGGTGCCGCATCTATCTCTACACTCATGGGGTAGCAGGCGTTCACGATCGTGAAACCCATGTTGTCGACAATTCGGTAGAAATCACGGAATGCTTTCCAGAAGTGTGCGTAGAGAATTTGGTGGTCGCTGATCGCTGTGTCCTGAAGGCCGCCGATATTTCTATTGATACCGAGATTTGCCGAGGGATAGATGCCGTGTTCATGGAAGATGGGCAGGGCCTTTTCGATTCCCTTGATCACACCGTTCAGTCCCCGCATCATCTCATGCACACCGGGAACAGCGGAATCGACACTGATCCAGAAAGTGTAGAGCTTCGTGCGCGCCAACCGCTCTATCAGGGACGAGATTCGACATTCGAAGTCAGGATGCTCGCTGTTCATGAACAGGAAGCCATTCGTTCCGGTCCGCACATAGGGTATGCCCGCTCCGGTCGCATGGTCGATCAATCCAATGATCTCATCGAAGAACAGGAGAGGCTCGCCTCCCGTTAAGGACAAGGCCTGAACGCCCCGTTCCGCCGCAGCATCAATGATGCGCTTCGCATCGTCCATAATGAGTTTCGAGCGGGAGAACGGCTCGGTCCTACGCATGCCGCATTGGGGACACAGCGCGTTGCAACGGTCCGTGTACTGGATCACCAGTTGGCCAGGGATTGTGTGGGAAACGAGGTGGCGAATCATATATGGGGGAAAAAGTACCAATACCAAATCTAAGATCTCAAATTTTATTCATATGCAAACATTCACATCATTTAAAAAGTATTATAGGCATATGTGCGGGCAAAGCGAAGCAATCTCGGTTTAAATAAACATAAAAAGAATTTCGAAATTGTAGCCCTGCTTTAGTCATGCTGGGGTAGGCTCGCAAGATACTCTTTTAATGACGACATTTCTTGATATTTTCGGCAGTCTCCTCATATACAAAACGATTTGAATTTCATGAATTGGTATGGAGACTTATTTTCTAGATTTGGTGCCTGTCATTTAGTGCTTCGATTATTTTAGTATCGTGCTGTATATATTGCTCGGGTTGGGGGTCTTGGAATCGATGAAGCGACGAGCATGCTCACCCATATTCTTCGAGAGTTCCGGATTGTACAGGAAGTATGCCATGGTCCGGGACAGCTCAGCCCGGTCGTTTGCCTTGACGACGAAGCCCGTTTCACCAGGAACAATCAGCTCTTTCGGACCGCCCTCGTCCGAAACAATCACCGGGATACCGGAAGCCTGGGCTTCGAGAACCACATTCCCGAAAGTATCGGTCGTGCTAGGAAAGACGAATACATCGGACGATGCATAGATCGTCGCTAGTTCTTCGCCGTGGCGGAAACCGGTAAACAGCACGGGATATCCACGCAGCTTCTCCCTCAGCGCCTGACGGTACGGCCCGTCTCCAACGATCACGAGCTGACTCGAGAAACCAGCTTGTATGACCTCGATGAAGGCATCGGCCAGGAGGCTGAGGTTCTTCTCCTTTGATAAGCGTCCCACGTACAGGAACTTCATATCGCCATTCATGCCGTAAGAACGCCAGAGTCCGGAATCGCGCCTTGCGGGCGTGAACGCGTCAGTGTCCACCCATCTTGGCAGCGGCCTGATCTTCTCGGGAGCGAGACCGCGTTCCACAAGCTGGTCACGAGTGCTCTTCGACGGCACGAGAACCTCGTCCATTTGATTGTAGAACCAGATGATGAAGTTCCATGCCGTACTCTCGAGAAAGTGATCGTTCGTGAGGCGTCCAACATATTGCGGGATGTCCGTATGATACGTTGCCGCGATAGGAACATCCATGAGCTTTGCGATGGCCAGGCCCAGCAGGCCCATGGTCCCGGGCGTGCTGACGTGGACTTTCGTGAAGCCACCCCGCTCGAAGGCGTCGATCACGTCCAGGATTGGTGGAAAATGGAGTCTGAACTCGGGATATTCCGGCAGTGCGAAATCCCCGATCGAGGGGAAGGTTCTGACACCGTCGATCGCCTGGCGGTTTGTATCTCCGGTCAGGAAGACGGTCAATTCTACGCCCCGGGCTTTCGCGGTCTTGGCGACCCGCTTGATGGTCATCGCCACGCCGTTGATCTCGTGGAGCGTGTCCGTGAAGAGTGCCGTCTTTTCCGGAATATCGTCCCCCGGAATGCCGAATCCTTCTTGCAATTCTCTAAATAACTGCTTGCTCCGGTGCTGATGGTAATAGGCTACATAATAGGGCGAAGCGAGTGCATGGATCACGCCAAGCATACCGAGGGACTGAATGAAGGGTATGATTCCGTCGGAGAGCGGCGTCTGGACCAGCTTGTTCGTGTACTGATATATCATACGATTGGCCAGATAGCTCGTTATGGAGAATATCTTGCTGTTCCGGTCCTCTGCAATCGTTGCCGAGAGCATGTTCTTATCGGTCAGTAGCCTCCTGGCCTCGCGGTCAAGGAGTTGCTCGAAAGAACTTCCATCATCGTTCCAGTACAGATCGGGCATGTTTTTGCGTACGAAAAACTCGACCTTTTGAGCGAGGGTCATCTTCTCGTCCGCCTGGAAACATCGGTTTAGCAGGAGATTCACGAAGGGCATAGAATGATTCATGCGGTTATTCATTTTTTGCGTGTAGAACCGGTAGGCAATTCCGTAGATCGTATGCGCAAGAGTCAGCGCATCGCCATCCTTGCCGTCGACCCAACTATTCCCGTTTGCCACTGCGGTCAGGAATTCGTCTATGGTGGCCGCGTAGGGAACGCTTGTAAAAGCCCGTGCTACAAAAAAGCCGCTGTGGTCATCGGAACCGCCTACCACGGACTTGTACCATCGTGTAGAGAACTCCGGCCGGTCACCATGTTTTTCGTTTAGTTCTTCGTAATGTATCGGCCCGAGCGACGCCACGATGTCACGGGTAAGATTGTTGAAGCGGGTCGCCCGGGCTCCGTTCCTAACCTCGATGACATCGAACAGCAGGAGCATTTTAACCACAGTGTCGACGTCTAATCGGTCGTCCATTTCATAAAGCGGATGGGCGGCAAAGTGCACGATTTTGTGGGAGTGGAGATAGCTGACAAGCTCATAAATGTTCTTGCGCAGGTCCATCAGCTCGCGATAGATGCTCTCGGTAATATTCAGCGCCACAACATGCATCTTGCAGCTGTTTTCCGGGAAATAGGAAGTGAGTTCCACGCTAATAAAGGCTCCGGGCAGGTGGGCGATTTCGAGCGCGCCCTGGATCGTATTATGGTCCGTGATCGTTACGAAGTCCATACCTTTCCCCTTTGCAGCGCGGTAGATATGTTCCGGTTCGGTATAGCTTTCGGGACAATTGATCTTACGCATGGCCCAGATCGACGGTTTGTTCGAGAACCGTGAGTGCACATGTAAATCAGCTCGGGACTGTTTTATCATGATTACATCTAAACACAGAATTATTACAAGACGGTGACAGGAGCATGAATTTTTTGCTACAAAAAGAAGCACAAAATTAGAAAAAGGAGCGGGGAAAGGGTTGGGTGGGGATTATTAAGAAACAGTTTGTGAAGGTAAATGTAACAGAAACTTAACTTGACCGGAAAGGAGCCAATCAGTATAGTTCATCCCATATTTTTAATTATCACTTGCTGAGTGAGTGTTGATAAAATAATTATTTCCTGTCCGGAGGATGACATGGTGAACATACGTAATATTACCATGACTTTTATCACGTTTTTATCCCTTTTGTTAATACCTGTCGATCACGTTCTTGCTGGCAGTCAGCTGTCGGACGGGGAGAAACAGCAGATCAATCATATTATCGTGATCTATCAAGAAAACTGGAGTTTTGATGGATTGTATGGACTATTTCCCGGCGTAAACGGCCTTGCCAACGCCGGTTCTGCTGCGCGCCAGGTCGGCAAGGACGGGAATCCGTTGGACAATCTCCCGAGACCCCTGGATACGAGCAAGAAACCGCCCGTACCGGACGATCGGCATCCATTTCCCGATCAAATGCCGGCTGCCCCGTACGATTTATCAAAATATGTAACAGTCGATGAGAAAACCGGAGATATTGTGCACCGCTATTACCAAAATCAGCTTCAAATCAACGGCGGCAAGATGGACAAGTTTGCCGCATGGAGCGACAATCCTGGTCTGGTCATGAGCTATTATGATGCCAGCAACCTGCCAGAAGGGAAACTGGCCAAGCAGTTTACTATTGCAGACAACTTTTTCCAGGCAGCATTCGGAGGCTCGTTCTTGAATCATTTTTGGCTCATATGCGCATGCACGCCGATTTGGCCTGATGCACCTCTTTCCATGGTTATCAAACTCGACTCCAACGGGATCCTTGATCAGGATAATGCAGTCACTCCTGATGGGTATGCAGTCAACACGGTTTACTCAGTAAATCAGCCACATCCGGAATCGGCGAAGAACAAGTGCAAGCTGCTTCCATCGCAGACCATGCCGACTATCGGTGACCGGCTTTCGGAAAAGAACATATCTTGGGCGTGGTATTCCGGCGGTTGGAACAAGGCGCTCGCTGGCGATCCCGATGAAACGTTTCAGTTTCACCACCAACCATTCGCATATTTTGACAATTATGCAGATGGGAAACCAGCTAAAACCGAGCACCTCAAGGATGAGGAAAATTTTTTTGCCGACTTAAAAAAAGGCAGGTTGCCGTCCGTGTCATTCATAAAACCGCTGGGGAAGTACAACGAGCATCCGGGATACGCATCGCTTCTTGCCGGCCAACAGCATGTAAGCGAGATTGTGAAGGCAGTGCAGGAGAGCACCTATTGGAACGACACAGCAATCATTATTACGTATGATGAGAACGGGGGCAGATGGGACCATGTGGCGCCACCTCATGCAGACCGATGGGGGCCGGGCACGCGGATACCGACTATTATCGTGTCACCATTTGCAAAAAAGGGTTTTGTTGACCATACTCAATACGACACGACATCCATATTAAAGTTTATTGAAAACCGATGGGATCTTGCACCGCTCGGGTCACGGGATGCCGCAGCGAACGATCTGCAAAATGCGTTCGATTTTACACAGACCGCGCAGCATTAACATTCTACGCTCGAGCCATGAAATGCGAAAGGGTGTTTGTGGAAATGAAATATCAAGCGTCGATTGTTACCTGCATTTATGAGAAATTACGACCTTTGGAATTACTTGTAATTTATCGGTAATCAAATTCTAAAATGTTTGTAAGGCTATTGAGGATTCTTATGAATTACTTAAAATGGAGCGATAAGTATTCAGTAAATGTGACAGAAATAGATGAACAACACAAAAAGCTTATCAGTCTTGTTAACGAAATGTACGATGCCATGCTTGTCGGAAAAGGCAAAGACATTTTGGGAGCTGTCATAGCGGAGCTTGTGAATTACACAGTCTATCATTTCCATACCGAGGAGCTTTTGCTTCAACAATATAACTATTCAAAATATAATGAGCACAAGGAGATGCATGATAGTTTGTCTAAGAAGGCACGGGACCTCAAGGAAGAATTCGAGAAAGGAAACAAGCCAACAACCATCGACGTAATGCTTCTACTTACGAACTGGCTAAATGCCCACATCCTTGTGGAAGACAAGAAATACGAGCCTTGCCTTTATTATAACAAGGTAAATGGGTAATTCATTTAAATTAATTAACTTGATTCATTCCTTAACTATATAAAGGAGACCGGTCCGCGAACTGCAATTGATTTTGTGGTATGACGGGGGCGGCTTTTATCAACCGTGATTCACGTTACTACCAGTATCCCATAACATTTTCATGAAGCACCGCTGCATGATTGCAGGTGCAGCTCGGAGGGTTAGAAATGACACGAAAGTGAATAAGTTCGCTTGAAGGCTTTGGT
>Ga0335085_10018452_pt1 | contig 10024 bp, 9 predicted proteins | sample Lox_Sample_45_FD_206712 | JGI IMG/M metagenome (GOLD analysis project Ga0335085, IMG submission 206712) | Soil microbial communities from Loxahatchee National Wildlife Refuge, Florida, United States - Lox_Sample_4.5 | ecosystem: Environmental > Terrestrial > Soil > Wetlands | place: USA: Florida... | reverse complement strand
CACCGCTGCACTTCCTTGAGCGTCTCCTGCAGCGTCCGCCGCGTCGGGGGGTAGGCGAACTCGGGTTCGCTGCCCTCCATGTGGGCGGTGGGCTCGCCGTCGGTGATCATGATGACCTGCTTGTTGCCGCCCTTGTGCCGGGCCAGGAGCTGTCGCGCGAGCAGGAAGCCGGCGTGCATGTTGGTGCCCACGCTCCACTCGCCGGGGGCCAGGTGCGGGAGCTGGGCCGCGGTGAACTCGCGCGCGTAGAGCGAGAAGCCCACGATGTACAGGCTGTCGCGCGGGAACTGGCCGCGAATGAGGGCGTTGAGCGCGAGCGCGACCTTCTTGGCGGGCAGGAAGCAGCCGTTGAAGATCATCGAGCGGCTCATGTCCAGCATGAGCACGGTGGCGGCCTGGGTCTGGGTCTCGGTGCGCGCGACCTCGAAGTCTTCGGGAACGAGGCGCACCGGGACGCCGGCGCCGTTGCGCTCGACCGCGTTCATCAGGGTCTCGCGCAGCTCGAGCAGGAACGGATCGCCGAACTCGTAGGGCTTGGACTGGTCGGTGCGGTCGCCGCCCGCCCCCCGCCGCTCGAGCGCGTGGCCCCCGAAGCGGTCGCGCTTGAGGTGGCCGAAGATGTCGCGCAGGGCCTTGTCGCCGATCTTGCGGATGGCCCGCGCGGTCAGCTCGAGCCGGTCGCCTTTTCTCTCCAGGTACCCGGCTTCTTCCAGCTTCTTGGTCATCTCCCGCAGGCGCTCGAGGTCCCGGGCCGCCTCCTCGCCGAGGAGCTGCTCGACCTGCTGCGGGTCGATCTTCTCGAGATCGTTGGGGTCGCGCACCTTCTGGATCTGCCGCTCGAGCTCGTCGAGCTGGCGGAGCTCATCCATCAGCTCCATGGCCTGCTTCATGGTGAGGTCGTCGTCGCCGCGGAAGTTGTAGCGCCGCCCGTCGGGGGGCGGCATGAGCTGGCTCAGGTTCATGCCGAGCTGGCGCAGCTCCGCCTCCAGCCGCTCGTCCTGCATGAACAGCGACTGCATCATGTCCTGGAGCTGGCGGCGCTGGCCGGGCGACATGCTCGAGAGCAGCGACTGCATCTGGCCGGCCTGCTGGGCGAGCTGCTCCAGGAGCTGGTCGAGGTTCTGGGCGCCCGGGAAGTGATCGCCCCACTTCTGCTTGAAGGCCTCGAAGTCCGGCTCGCGCCCCTCCGCCCGGTCCTGGAGCATGCGGTTGAGGTCGCGCATCATCTCCCGAATCCGCTCGAGATCCTGGGGGCTCATGTTGCCGAGCGCCTTCTGCATGTTCGACAGGAACGGCTGCAGCATCTGCTGCTGGAGGCCCTTCATCAGCTCCCAGAACAGGCGATGCGCGTCGGGGTCCATGAACTCGTAGTTCTGCAAGTTCTGGATGCGCCCGGCCGGGGTCTCCGGCATCTCGTCGAGAGTCTTCCGGTGCTCGGCGGCCGCCTGCTCCATCGCCTGGCGGAACGACTCGGGCGCCTCGCCGCGCGCGGCCCGCTCCTTCGCGTCGGCTACCCGCCGCTCGATGCCCTCGCGCTCCGTCTTCAGGATGTTGTCGAGCTTCTGCTTGATGTCGTCCAGCACCGAGGAGAGATCGTACCGGTCGAGCTGTTGCTGGCGCTGTCGGCGCAGGCGGTTGAGCAGGTCCTGGAGCCCCGGGAGATTGGCCCCGTCCGGATTCTTGGTGCCGCGCTGGAAGAGCCGCCGCAGTGCGCTCCAGGGATCGCCGTCCGACAGCAGATCGTCGGACATGGCGTCGAGCAGCTGATCGGCGTCGAGGTCGTCGAGGCGCTGGGAGCCGTCCCAGCGCGAGTACCAGATCGGCGGCACTAGCGCCTCACGCCACCCGGTAGCGCGCCTGCCCGGCCTGCACGTCCTTGTTCAGCTTCTTGCTGAGATGCAGGCCCTCCAGCACGAACTCGACGGCGGCGGCCACGCTGGCCGGATCCTGCGCGCCGAGCTTGCGCACCGCGGCCTGCAGCGGGCGGACCTGGCCGAGGTGCCGGAGGTAGGCGTCGGAGGGCATGGAGTCCGAGACCTCGATCTTGAGCCCGTCCTGGAAGGCGCCCACCACCTCGTCGAGCTCCCCGGAGGAGAAGCTGCGGTTGAAGACGTTCAGCAGCGCGCGCTGCATGATCTTGCCGAGAACCTTGTCCTCGCTCGCGTCGCCCATGCTCTCCAGCTCGATCTTGCCGCCGGTGGAGGCGGCGATGGCGCCCAGGTCGCTGACCCGCGGCGCGGCCACCGGCTCCCCGAGCCGCAGCGCGCGCTTGAGCGCGCTCGACAGGAGATTCTCGTAGTTGCAGATGGTCACGCGCACCGACACTCCCGAGCGCTGGCTGATCTCGGGCGAGCGGCGGGCCAGGTGGGTGACCTCGGCCACGAGCTGCTTCATGAAGTCCGGGCTCCGGGTCTCGGGTCCTGCGTCGGGGTAGGCGGTGCGCTCGGCCTCCATGATCGTGATCTCGTCCTCCACCCGTCTCGGATAGTGGGTGCGGATCTGGGAGCCGAAGCGGTCCTTGAGCGGGGTGATGATGCGCCCGCGGTTGGTGTAGTCCTCTGGGTTCGCACTCGCCACCACGTAGAGATCGATGGGCAGCCGCACCTTGTAGCCGCGGATCTGCACGTCGCGCTCCTCCATGATGTTGAGCAGCCCCACCTGGATCCGCTCGGCCAGGTCGGGCAGCTCGTTGAGGGCGAAGATGCCGCGGTTGGTGCGGGGCAGCAGACCGTAGTGGATGGTCAGCTCGTCGGAGAGGTAGCGCCCCTCCGCGACCTTGATCGGATCCACCTCGCCGATCAGGTCGGCGATCGTGATGTCGGGGGTGGCGAGCTTCTCGCCGTATCGCCGGTCACGCGGGATCCACGCGATCGTGGCGCGGTCGCCCTGCTCGCCGACGCGCTGGCGGCACGCCGTGCAGATCGGCGCGAACGGCTCGTCGCTGATCTCGCAGCCGGCCAGCGCGGGCATCTCGTCATCCAGAAGGCCGATCAACAGTCGCGCCATGCGAGTCTTGGCCTGGCCGCGCTCGCCCAGGAAGACGATGTCCTGCCCGCTCAGCACCGCGTTCTCGATCTGGGGCACGACGGTCTGCTCGTAGCCCACGATGCCCGAGAAGAGGCCCTCGCCGCGGCGGATCCGGGCGATCAGGTTCTCGCGCAGCTCCTGCTTGACGGTCTTGGGGGTGTATCCGCTGTCGCGCAGCTCCCGAATCGTGCTCGGCTTCGCCATGAGGGCTCCCTTCGATGTCGTGCGCTCACTATGCGGCGGCTCCCGCCCGCTGTCAATCTGACGCCGGGCGGACGGGCGGCTCGGGACGCCTTGACATGGGCCGGCCCTGCGCCCAGGGTGCGCCCATACGTGTTCGTCGGCCTGCTCCTGATCCTCGTGCCGCTGGCCGCCGGTCTCGTGCCCGCCGACGGCTGGCTCATCAGTCCCTCCGAGCCGATCGGCGACGATGAACAGGGGGGCCACCCCACCTGGAGCGGGGCGGTGGGCTCCTTCGCCGACGTCGCGGCCGTCGCGTCCCCCGAGCTCCGGCTCGCGCGCCTGTCGCTCGGCGACGATCCCGTCGCGTCTGGCTGGATCGCGCTCACTCAGACCGATCGGGCTCCTCCTCGCGCCTGACCGTCTCGTGCTGCGATCCGGTCATTCGGTGCACACCATTTCATCGCGAGGAGAATCCGACACATGAAGACCGTGCTGATGACGATCGCCGTCCTCGGAGTTGCAGTCAGCCCCGCGCTCGCCAACGAGTGCCCGACCCTGCACAAGCAGGTGATGGCCGCCGCCGACTACCGTCTGGACGACGCGGCCTACAGGGCCCGGCAGATGGCCGCCGAGGGCGAGGCGCTGCACAAGGCGGGCAAGCACAACGAGTCCGTCGCCAAGTACGACGAGGCGGCCAAGGCCCTGGGGATCACGCTGACCCACAAGCACTAGACCCCACCGATCAGGACGCGCTCCGGGGGCCGGCCGGCTCCCGGGGCGCCGGCCGCGGCGGGAGCAGGTAGCCGATCAGCAGCACGTTCAGGTTGAGCAGGAGCAGCTTGTTCCACGCCACGGACGCGGCGAGCGCCCGCGCCGGATCGCCCAGCTCGTCGCGGAAGATGGCGGCGAGCGCGGTCTGGGTGAGGCTCATCGCGGCCACCATGAACTGCGGCGGGATCTTGCCCCCTGGTCCGTGGTCCCGGTGGCTGTGGGCGATGCCGATCGAGAGCAAGTAGTAGGCGTAGTCGTGGGTGAGCGCGGCCTCGGCGGTCTCCTTCAGCCAGCGCGCGAGGCTGTGCTTGCGCCGCTCGATGCGCGTACGGTCGGGGGCGCCGTCGGCCCCCAGGAAGAAGCGCTCGGTGGCCGGGAAGCGGAGGAAGTGCTCGTAGAGCGCGCCGGTGAGCGCCTCCTCGTGCTTGAGAATCGCGGGCGCGCTGGAACGAATCGCCGCCGCGTCCGCCTCGTCGAGGCCGACGAACTCGGCCAGCTCCCGTACGTACCGCTCCAGATCCGCACCCGGGGGAACGCGCTCCTCGTCGTCTGCGCTCATGGTCACTCTCCTGTCCGCGTGCGATAATACCGCCCATGCGTGCCCCCATGCGTTCAACCGTTGCGGGCCTGATGCTGGCGGGGGTGCTCGGATTCGCCCTCGGCGCCTGCTCCTCGACCTCGTCGAGCTTTCCGTACAGACCCGAGGTGCAGCCGCCCGGCGCGACGATCGCGGCGGCCTACACGATCGTGGCCGACCGCCTGCGCGTGGAGATCGAGGGGGGCGGGCGCCGGCTCGAGCGGGCCCAGGTCATCAAGGCGGACGGGGCCATCCTGGAGGCGCAGACCATCGAGTACATCCCGGCCCCCGGCGGCGGCGGGACCCCCGTCGGGCTCAACTTCGGTATCGGCGGCTTCAGCAGCACCGGTGGCGGCAGCGGCGTCGGCAGCGGCGTCGGTGTCTCCACCGGGGGCCTCGTGGGCGGCGGCTCCGGCGCGATCGCGTCGAGCATCGCGTCGTTCCCGCTCGCGCAGGTGGGGCCGAGCCCCTGGCGCGTTCGGGTCAAGCTTCAGGGAACGGACGCGGCCGACGTCCTGGTGGGCGAGCGGTCCGGCCCTCCCGTGCCGCCGCCTCCCCCCGGCACTCCCCCATCCCCGCCTCCGGCTTCTCGCTAGCGCCGACGCCGCGACGGCGGGGACGGGCGCGCATCTGCCGCCGGCCCGGTAGTCGGTCGCCGCTCCTCCATCTCCTCGAGCGTGCGCGGCCAGTCCTGCCGCAGCAGGCGCGAGAGCGCCCGATCGGCGAGGAGCCGGCCTCCGGTCTGACAGCGCGCGCAGTAGTTGGTCTCGTTGTCCGCGTGCACGATGCGCTGCACCGGCGCCCCGCAGTCAGGGCACGGCTTGCCGTAGCGGCCGTGCACCGCCATGTCCGGTCGGAAAGCGGTCACGCCCTCCGGGAAGCCGCCGCCCGCGTCGCGCCGAAGCCGCTCCACCCAGTCGGCGAGCGTCCCCCGCGCTGCCTCGAAGAGCCGCGCGTACTCCGCCTCCGAGAGCGCGCGCGTCATCCGCACCGGCGAGAGGCGCGCGCGGTGGAGGATCTCGTCGGAGTACGCGTTGCCCACGCCGCTCAGGATGCGCGGGTCGGTGAGCGCCCGCTTGAGCGTGTGGGACTCGCGGCTGAGCGCGGCGCGGAAGGCGGCGAGGTCGGCGTCGAAGAGCTCGAGGCCGCCCGGGTCGTGCGTGGCCAGGGCGGCCTCGCCCCGCACCAGGTGGATGGCGGCGCGTCGCTTGGAGCCCGCCTCGGTGAGGGTGAGCGTCCCGGTCGAGAAGTCGATCGCGGCGAGCCCGATCTTTCCGGGCAGCCTGGCTCCGGCTTCTTTCCAGTGCAGACGGCCTGCGATCATCAGGTGGACCACCACGAAACACTCCCTCTCGAGGACGATCACGATTCGCTTGCCGACACGGCGTAGCCGGGTCACGGTCTGACCGACCAGGTCCGCGGGGGACGGGTCCACCGAGCGCAGCACGAAGGGATTGGCCAGGCGCAGACCCTCGAGTCGCGCGCCGCGGATGCGCGCGTCGAGGGCCTCGAGGTAGACGGTAACGTCGGGGAGCTCGGGCATGACCGGTGACGCGCCAGTGTAGGGACCGGCGCGCGACCGCGCAAGCCGGGCCCTGTGATACGGTGCGGAGCATGCGGCTCACCCCTCCCGCCGCCAAGCGGGTGCCCAGGACCGACGTCGTCCACGGTGACGTCCGCCACGACGACTACCACTGGATGCGGCAGAAGGACGACCCCGAGGTCACCGCCTACCTGACCGCGGAAAACGCCTACACCGACGCCGTGATGAAGCCCACCCTGGCCTTCCAGGAAGGCCTCTACGCCGAGATGCTGGCGCGCATCAAGGAAGACGACCAGACCGTGCCCTACCGGCGGGGCGGCTTCTTCTACTATTCGCGAACCGAGAAGGGCAAGCAGTACCCGATCCTGTGCCGGAAGGCGGGTAGCCTGGCGGCGCCGGAGCAGGTGATGCTCGACCTGAACCGGCTCGCGGAGGGCCACCCGTTCCTGGCCCTGGGCGCGGCCAGCGTGAGCGACGACGGTCGCCGGCTCGCCTACACGACGGACCTGACCGGGTTCCGCGAGTACACCCTGCACGTGAAGGACCTCGAGACCGGCGCGCTGCTGCCCGATCAGGTCGAGAAGGTGGGTGCGGTGGCGTGGGCCGCGGACAACGAGACCCTGTTCTACGTCACCGAGGACGAGGCCAAGCGGCCCTACCGGCTCCATCGCCATCGTCTGGGCGCGGCGGGGGCCGATCTTCTCCTCGAGGAGCCCGACGCGCTCTTTCGCCTGCACGTCGGCCGCTCGCGCAGCCTGGCCTACCTGTTCCTGATCGCGGGCAGCTTCACCACCACCGAGGTGCGCTACTGCCCGGCGACCGATCCGGAGGCCGCGTGGCGCACCATCCTGGCGCGCGAGAAGGACCACGAGTACCAGGTGGACCACGGCCGCGGGCCCGAGGGCGACGTCTTCTACATCCGCACCAACGGCGGCAAGCGTCGGAATTTCCGCCTGGTCGTCGCCCCCGTCGACGATCCGCGTCCCGATCGCTGGCGCGAGCTGATTCCCCACCGCGACGACGTGATGCTCGAGGACGTGGAGGTCTTCGCGCAGCACTACGTCGTCCAGGAGCGGGAGGACGGGCTCATCCGCCTGCGCATCACCGATGCGCGGGCGGGCACGCACCACCACGTGCAGTTCCCCGAGCCCACGTACGATCTGGACTCGGACGCCAACGCGGAGTTCGAGACGGGCGCCTATCGTCTCCGGTACCAGTCGCTGATCACGCCGGCCTCGGTGTTCGACTACGAGATCGCGGGGCGGCGCCTGCTGCTCCTGAAGCAGGCGCCGGTCCTGGGCGGCTACGATCCCGCGCAGTACCGATCCGAGCGCATCCACGCGACCGCCTCCGACGGCACGCGAATCCCGATCTCGCTGGTGCGGCGCGCGGAGACCCGGACGGACGGCTCGAGCCCGATGCTGCTGGCCGGCTACGGAGCCTACGGCTTCCCGTACCCGGCCGGCTTCTCCTCGAACCGCCTCAGCCTGCTCGACCGCGGCCTGACCGTGGCCATCGCGCACATCCGGGGCGGGGGCGAGATGGGCAAGCGGTGGCACGACGAAGGCCGCATGATGAACAAGCGCAACACCTTCACCGACTTCATCGCGGCGGCCGACTTCCTGGCCAAGAGCGGGTACACCGCGCCCGACCGCCTGATCATCGAGGGCGGCAGCGCGGGCGGCCTCCTGATGGGCGCGGTGCTCAACCTGCGCCCCGATTGCGCGAGCGCGGCCATCCTGCGGGTGCCGTTCGTGGACGTGATCAACACGATGCTGGACGAGTCGCTGCCGCTGACGGTGGGCGAGTTCGAGGAGTGGGGCAACCCCAAGGTGCGCGAGCAGTACGACTACATGAAGGCGTATTGCCCGTACACGAATCTCGACGCGCGACCCTATCCGGCGCTGCTCGTGAAGACATCGCTGAACGACAGCCAGGTGATGTACTGGGAGCCGGCCAAGTACGTGGCCCGGATGCGCGCGATCGGCCGCGCGGTCGTGCCCCCGCTCTTCAAGGTCAACATGGCGGCCGGGCACGGCGGCGCCTCCGGCCGCTACGACTATCTCCGGGAGATCGCCTTCGACTACGCTTTCATCCTGACGCACCTCGCCCGGTTCCTTTCGAAGGGCCCGCTCCCGCCTCCCCCCGACCTCTCCGCCGGGAGTGCCTGAGGACGACGTCCACGGCGGCACTCGCCCCCGCCCTTCTCGGCTATCTCCGCTCGATCCTGCCCGCGGCGGCCGTTGCCTACGCCGACCCGCCGACCGCGCTCAGCGGCGGCTACGACACTCGCATTTTCGCGTTCCGCCTGGGAGGCGCGCCCGCGGCCTGGTCCGGGCCGCTCATCCTGCGTCTGATGAGTCCGACCCAGGATCCGGTCCGCGCGCTGAAGGAGCGCGCCACCCAGAACGCGCTGGCCGCGCTCGGGTATCCCGTCCCGCGCGTGCTCGCCGCCTGCGCCGACCCGGGCCCCCTCGGCGCCGGGTTCCTCGTGATGGAGCGCGCGGCTGGACGTCCTCTGCTCGAGGCCCGGCCCTGGGCGGTGAGCCGCACGCTCGCCGACGCGCACGGCCGTCTGCACGCCCTGGATGCCGAGCCGCTGCTGCGTGCGCTCGACGACGACGCTCGCGCGGCGGGCGGCGGCCTGGATCGGCACGCGGTCGCGTTCGAGAGCCACCTGGCCAGGCTCGGCGAGCGCATCTGAACCTGCTCGTCGCGAGCGGCGGGGTCACCGCGGTGCTGGACTGGCCCAACGTGCTGGTCGCCGAGCCCGAGTGCGATGTGGCGGCCACGCTCGTCATCCTCCGGCTCACGCCGATCGGGCTGTTCCCGGTGCCGGCCCTGACGCGTCCGCTCCTCGCCGGGCTGCGATCGGTCATGACCGCGCGCTACCTCTCGCGCTACCGTCGCGCGCGCCCGCTCGACGCGCCGCGCCTGCCCTACCACGAGGCGGCTGGCTGCATGCGCGGTCTGCTGCGAACGGCGGAAGCCCGGCTGGGCGGCGCCCGCAATCCCCTCGACGCCTCGTCGTTCGGCGAGTGCCTCGCGGCCCGCTTCACGCGGATCACCGGCGTGCCGGTGACGCTGCCGCCGCGGCCCCGATGACCGTGCTACCATTTCCCGCGGTGGCCGACCCCCTCGCTCCGGAGGCCTCATGAACGCGACCGATCTCGCCTACACGCCCGCGACCGAGCTGATTCCGCGCATCCGCTCCAAGGCCCTGTCGCCGGTGGAGCTGACGCGCGCGGTATTGGAGCGCATCGAGCAGGTGAACGCGAAGATCAACGCGTTCTGCACCGTGACCGCGGAGGCGGCGCTGGCCGCCGCGAGCTCCGCCGAGGACGCGGTGATGAAGGGCGGGCGGCTCGGACCACTCCACGGGGTGCCGGTCTCGATCAAGGACCTGGCGCTGGTGCAGGGCGTCCCCGCGAAGTTCGGGTCCTACGTGTTCGAGAAGCGAGTCGGGGAAGTCGACGCCCCCTTCGTGCGCCGCCTGAAGGAAGCGGGCGCCATCATCGTGGGCAAGACCACCACGCCCGAGTTCGGCTGGAAGGCCCTCGGGGACAGCCCGCTCACCGGCATCACCCGCAATCCGTGGAACCTCGGCATGACGTCGGGCGGGTCGAGCGCGGGCGCGGGCGCCGCGGCGGCCGCCGGGCTGGGCCCGCTCCATCAGGGCTCGGACGGCGCCGGCTCCATCCGCGTGCCGTCGGCCTTCTGCGGCATCTACGGGCTCAAGCCCACCTTCGGGCGCGTGCCGATGTGGCCGATCTCCAACACGGACTCCGTCTCCCATACCGGGCCGATGACCCGCACGGTCGCCGACGCTGCCCTCATGCTCGGGGTGATGGCGGGTCCCGACGACTGGGACCGCCAGTCGCTCGACGCGCCGCCCGCCGACTACGTGGGCCGACTCCGCGATG
>Ga0335085_10018451_pt1 | contig 10026 bp, 10 predicted proteins | sample Lox_Sample_45_FD_206712 | JGI IMG/M metagenome (GOLD analysis project Ga0335085, IMG submission 206712) | Soil microbial communities from Loxahatchee National Wildlife Refuge, Florida, United States - Lox_Sample_4.5 | ecosystem: Environmental > Terrestrial > Soil > Wetlands | place: USA... | reverse complement strand
AAGGAAGAGGTGGCAGCGCACATCGCTATGCTCGGGCATCACGTCGAGGCCGCACGGCCGCAGGCGCGCTTCGACTTTCTCATCGACAACCGCTATCGCCTGGCGCTCCGGGTGGCGTATCCGAGCTCGTCTCGCCGTCGCGTGCACGTCGGCGGCCGGCGGTACGATTACGTCTACCGCGCGTGGAACTTCAACTTCCACCATCGCGGCAAAGTTGACGAACGCTACAGCGATTTCTTTGCGTGCATTCCCCTCGTTCCGGGGCAGCGCCTCGATTTGACTCAGGTGTTCGTGATCCCATGGGAGGCGATCAGCGGTAAGACTTTCTATCTGCCCGACTCGCGCCGCGCGTACGGCGGCAAGTTCGCCATATATCGCAACGCCTGGGATCGCCTGCGCGGCAACGGCGCGGCGCATCCGAGCGAGAGCCGAGGTCGTGGCCAGATAGAGTCGTGAGCCATCCGCACCGCAAGCAGGACGTGGCGCGCGTGTCCTGCGCCGTCATCACGGTCAGCGACACGCGCTCCGAGGCCGACGACACCAGCGGGCGCCGCATACGTGAGTTGCTGAAGAAGGACGGGCATGACGTGCGTCTCTATCGCATCGTCAAGGACGACCCCGGTCTGATCGGAGAGTTGCTGCGCTCGTTGCCGGAGGGAATCGAGGCGGTGATCTGCAACGGTGGGACGGGGCTGGCGCGGCGTGACAGCACGTTCGAGGCCATCACCGCGCTACTCGACAAGGAGATCCCCGGTTTCGGCGAGCTGTTCCGCAGCCTCAGCTATGAGCAGATCGGAGCTGCCGCGATGCTGAGCCGGGCGACTGCGGGCGTCATGCAAAATCGGGTGGTGTTTTCCCTTCCCGGATCGACCGCGGCGGTCGAGCTGGCCATGACCAAGCTCATACTCCCCGAGATCGGGCACATGGCCGGCCTCGTCCGTGAGTAGGAGGGCGAGGACCGCGTGCTCATCCGGCTGCGGTTCTTTGCTTCCCTGCGCGAACGCCTGCACCGCAGCGAAGCGATGTGGAGCGTGCAAGCCGGTGCGACGGTCGGCGACCTCTGGGCCTCGCTGTGCACCGTGCATCCCGATCTCGAGGCACTGACCGGGTCGATCTCCTTCGCCGTCGACCGCGAGTACGTCGACCGCGACCATCGGCTCGCCCCTGATTGCGAGGTCGCCCTGATCCCGCCGGTGAGCGGCGGGTAGAGCCCATGAAGAGGCGGGAGACGGAAGGCGGGAGGCGGGAGGGGAAAGCTATTGCTCGCCTTCCGCCTGCCGCCTTCCGCCTCCCGGCGTTTTCAGCTGTGCTGTTTCATCTTGAACCGCCTGCCAAGTGCAGCATTTCACAAGTTCGATGACGTATTCCTGTGCCTCGCCTATGCCTCGCCTGTGCCTCCGGAACTCTATCAAGGCACAGGCAAAGGCGAGGCGCGGCACAGAAGAAATACGTCACCGTAATTCTGAACTACGGTACTAAGGAGCCGCGTCATGTTCGAGATCGTTGCCCATCCCATCGACGTTGCCGGTGTCACGGCCGCCGTTGCTGATGCCACCACCGGTGCTACGGTCACTTTCGTGGGCAGCACCCGCGATCACAACGAAGGCCGACGGGTTCTCAAGCTCGAGTACGAGGCCTATCCGGAGATGGCCCTGGCGGAGATGCGCAAGATCGGCGACGCCGCGCAGCAGAGGTGGCCGATCGCCCATGTGGCCATCGTGCACCGCGTGGGCGTCGTACCGATCGGGGATGCCAGCGTCGTCATCGCCGTCTCTGCGGGTCATCGACGGCCCGCGTTCGAGGCGTGTCACTTTGCCATCGATCGCTTGAAGGAGCTGGTGCCGATCTGGAAGAAGGAGCATTTCGAGGGGGGAGAAATCTGGATTGGTTCACAACAGGGTACGCCGTTCCCGGCGGGCAGCCGGCAACCGTGAGGGAGCGGTTCGCGCCCAACGCATCCGGGAGGGTCGACAGATGAGAGACATCCGTGGCGAGCGGCGCGACATCGACACACGCGTCAGCGGCCAGACGGTGTGTTCGCTGTTCCAGCAGACGGTCGCCGAGTCGGGCGACGTCGACGCCCTCAAATGGAAGGAGGGTGGCGACTGGAAGGGGGTGAGCTGGAAGAGGTACGCCGAGAACGTCCGTGATCTCGCCAACGGCCTGATCGCCCTCGGCCTCCGGCCGGGGGAGTTCGTGAACATTTTGGCGGCGAATCGTCCCGAGTACTACGTGGCCGACCTCGCCGTGCTGCACGCCGGCGGAGTGCCCGTGTCGCTGTACAATACGCTCGCCCCCGACCAGCTGGCCTACATCATCACCCACTGCGAAGCCGCCTACATCATCGTCGAGGACCGGGCGTGCTTCGATCGGATCGCCGCTATCCGCAGCCGGATTCCGAGGGTGCGAACGGTCGTCATGATCGAGGGCACGGCGGCGGGCGGGGGCGACAGCTCGGTCACGTCCTACGCGGCCGTCCTGGAGGCGGGGCGCGCGTTCCGCCGCACTCGACCGGACGAGTTCGATCGTCGCTGGCGCGCGGTGGGCCCGGATGGGCTGGCGACCTTGATCTACACGTCGGGCACGACCGGACCGCCCAAGGGCGTGATGGTGACGCACTACAACGTGACCTGGACGGCTGAATCCCTGAGTCGCGTCCTGCCCCGCCCCCCCGGCACGCGCCACGTCTCGTATCTGCCGCTGGCCCACATCGCCGAGCGCATGGCGGGCCACTACCTCCAGATCAAGGGCGCGTCGACCTGCTACTTCTGCCCGCGTCCACAGGAGATCGGGCAGTATCTTCCCGATGTCCGGCCACAGTTCTTCTTCGCCGTGCCGCGGATCTGGGAGAAGCTGTACGCCGGGCTGACGAACGCGATCGCCAGCGCGCCCGACGAGGGGCAGCGGGCGATGGCACAGGCGGCGATCGCTGCCTGCCTCGAGAAGGTACGCCTCGAGCAGGCGGGCCAGCCGGTTCCCGCCGAGCTCGAACAACGAGTGCGGAACGCCCAGATGGTCACCGCTTTCATCCGTCAGCGCGCCGGGCTGGACGCGGTCGAGATCGCCGCCAGCGGCGCGGCGCCGATCGCCCCCGAGCTGCTCGAGTGGTTCTACGCCATCGGCGTGCCCATCTGCGAAGTGTACGGCCAGTCGGAAGACACGGGCCCAACGTCATGGAACCGCCCGGGGGCGGCCCGGATCGGTACCGTCGGGCCGACGGTGCCCGGCGTCGAGGTGCGTCTCGGCGAGGACGGCGAGCTTCTCGTGCGCGGCGGCAACGTGACCGCAGGCTACTACAAGGAGCCCGAGCTCACCGCCGAAACCTTCGATGCGGATGGTTGGCTGCATTCGGGAGACGTCGCCGAGATCGACGCCGACGGCTTCATTCGTATCGTCGATCGTAAGAAGGAGATCATCATCACCGCCGGCGGGAAGAACATCGCCCCGTCGAACCTGGAGAACGCATTGAAGCAGAAGCCGCTCGTCGGTCAGGCGTGCGTCATCGGCGACCGCCGCCCGTTCGTCTCGGCGCTCCTCGTGCTCGATCCGGAGAGCGCGCTGCCGTGGGCCCGCGCGCAGGGGTTGCCGGCGGACATGATGGCGCTGGCCTCCCATCCCGCCGTGCTCGGCGAGGTGCAGGCCTATCTCGACGAGATCAACCAGCGCCTGTCGAACGTCGAGCGAATCAAGAAGTTCGTCATCGTCCCGCACGAATGGACGGTCGAATCCGGCGAGCTCACGCCGACGCTCAAGATGAAGCGCAAAATCGTGAACGAGCGCTACCTCGATTTCATCGAGCGCATGTATCAGTGACCAACCGCCGATGTAGCGGCGACCTTTAGGTCGCGATGGCGCGCGGCGCGCGCCGAATCGCGGTGCCTCCGGCATCGCATGGTGGGCTGAAGCCCGCCGCTACCTGGCTTCGGAGGAGGGCCCATGCCGCGCATCCGCTTCAGCATCCAAACCCCGACCGAGGGGGCGACCTTCGCGGACCTCGCCCGCCACTGGCAGGCGGCGGAACGCCTCGGATACGATTCGGTCTGGCTCGACGACCATTTCTACGGCGTCGTGCAACCGCCGTGGGCCGATTCGCTCGAGTGCTGGACGCTCATGGCGGCACTGGCGCGCGAGACGTCCAGCATTCGCTTCGGCACGCTGGTCTCGTGCGTCAACTACCGCCATCCGCCGTTGCTGGCCAAGGTGGCGAGCAGCATCGATCACCTCAGTAACGGGCGGCTCGAGTTCGGCATTGGCGCGGGTTGGTACGAGCAGGAGTACACCGCCTACGGCTATGCCTTTCCACCCATCGGCACGCGTCTGCAGCAACTCGAGGAGGCGCTGGAGATCTGCCGCCTCCTCTGGACCGAGGAGCGCGCCACCTTCGCGGGACGCCACTTCGAGGTGCGCGCCGCCTGGTGCAATCCGAAGCCTCTGCAGCGGCCCTATCCGCCCATCATGATCGGCGGTGGTGGCGAGAAGACGCTGCTGCGCCTGGTGGCCCGCTACGCCGATCGCTGGAACTTCGGCGGCTCGGTCGCCGACTTCCGCGGAAAGCTGGCCGTGCTCGACGGGCATTGCCGGGCCGTCGGGCGCGATCCGGCCGCGATCGAGAAGAGCTGGTTCGGCACCGTGATCATCGAGCCGACCGAGGAGCGCCTCCAGGCGCGTCTCGCCAAGCGGGCGACGCGCGCCAGCACGGCGGACGTGCCGGGCCTCGCCGGCACGCCGGCGCAGATCATCGAGCGCCTGCGCCGCTTCGTCGACATCGGCGTCACCCACTTCATCGCCATGTTCGGCCGCGTCGATCGGCTCGATGCCACCGAGCTCTTCGCGCGCGAAGTCATCCCCGCGCTCCGCCGAGAGTGACGCAGAAGCAATGATCGGTTCGCGGCGAGCTGGAGGGTCCTCGATGGCAGAGCGCGGCACGCTGATCATCCTCAACGGCGGATCGAGCGCCGGCAAGACCAGCCTCGCGCGGGCGCTGCAGGACGCGCTGCTCCCCGAGACCTGGCTCCTGCTCGGCATCGACGCGTTCTGGCTCTCCCTGCCGCCCAAGCAGCTCGACCTCGAGCGCGTCGAGCCCGAATACTATTCCTGGGAATCGCACGTCGAAGGCGGCCGCGAATACCTCCGGATTTTCCCGGGCCCGATTCTCGACCGCCTGATGAGCGGCCGCACCCAGGCAATCGCGCGGTTCCTGGATCTCGGCTTCAATGTCGTGGCCGACGACGTCATCTGGAAACGCGAATGGCTGCTCGACGCGCTGCGCATCTTCGCGCCCTTCCGGGTGGTCTTCGTTGGCGTCTTCGTCTCCGACGAGGAGGGGGCGCGGCGCGAGGTCCAGCGCGGAGACCGGCATCCGGGATGGGACCGCGGCTCAGCGCGGTTCGCCCATCACGACGCCATCTACGATCTCAGGATCGACACCACTCATCAGTCGCCGTGGGGATGTGCCGCCGAGATCAAGCAGGCGCTCGCCGGAGGCCTTCGTCCGTCCGCGTTCGATCAAATGCGCCGGCAGTTCTCGATCGGCGCGCCGTGACCGCTCGGTTCCGTTGCTTGTGTGTGCGGCATCCATTCGCGGTCAACCAAAGTGGCTCCGATCAGTCCTGATTCAAGCTGAGACGCGACCCGATCTCCGGTCGCCTTGACCGGGTCGGAGCGGTAGCGCTAAGCGTGGCGGTCATCGCCGAGCGGAGGATGTGAACATGGGCAAACTCGATGGAAAGGTCGCGGTCATCACCGGTGGAGCGAGCGGAATGGGTGCCGGAACGGTGCGCCGTTTCGTCGACGAGGGGGCGCGCGTGGTGATCGCCGACATCACCGACGAGCGGGGCCGGGCGCTGGCCAAGGAGATGGGCGCGGCCGCCGCGTACGCACGCGCGGACGTGTCGCGCGAGGATGAAGTGGCCGCCGCCATTGCTCTGGCCGTCGACCGTTGGGGTCGGCTCGACTGCGTGTTCAACAATGCGGGCTTCGGCGGTGTTGATGAGATCCTCGAGGAGATCCCCGTCGAGGGCTACCAGCAGACGATGGACGTCCTCGTCAAAGGGGTGCTGCTCGGCATCAAGCACGCCGCGCCGATCATGAAGAAGCAGCGCTCGGGAAGCATCATCAACACCGGCAGCGTGGCGGGCATACAGGCGGGCTACGGGCCGCACGTCTACAGCGTCGCCAAGGCGGCGGTCATCCACCTGTCGCGGTGCGCCGCGATGGAGCTCGGCGAGTGGGGCGTGCGCGTCAACTGCATCTGCCCGGGAGGAATCGTGACGCCGATCTTCGGCAAGCACCTCGGCCTGCCGCCGGAGAAGGCCGATGAAACGCTCGGCGCGGTGAGCGAGGGCCTGCGGCTGTTCCAGGCGATCCCACGGCCCGGCCATCCGGCCGACATAGCGGGAGCGGCGCTCTTTCTTGCCAGCGACGACTCGGCCTTCGTCAACGGTCACGCGCTCGTAGTCGATGGCGGTCTCACCGGCGGTCGTCGCTTCAGTGACGCGCAGGAGTCCTGGAACGCGTTCCGTGAGCTGATGGGGATTCCGCGGAGGGACTTTCCGCGGCCGGCCTGACGAAACCGTTACCGCGGACGGCGCGGAGGGATCCGTGCAATCCGTGGTAGGAACTTGCTCCGGCGCACCGATGGCCGGAAGATCGCGTGGACGGAGGCGCACCATGGCACGGTTGCCGGAATTCGACACCTTGGCGGTTCATGCGGGGCAGGAGCCCGATCCGGGAAGCGGCGCGGTGATGGAGCCGATCGTGCTCGCGACGACCTTCGCGCAGCCCGAGCCGGGCAAGCCGATGCGATTCGACTACTCGCGCAGCGGCAATCCCACCCGCGCGGCCTTGGAGGCGTGCCTGGCGGCACTCGAAGGCGGGTCGGCCGCCTTTGCCTTCAGTAGCGGTTGCGCTGCCGCCACCACGCTGCTGCACACCCTGCGGCCCGGCGATCACGTGGTCTGCGGCGACGACGTGTACGGCGGCACGTACCGCATCTTCACCCGCGTGATGCGCCCGCTGGGCATCGACGTGAGCTTCGTGGATCTGCGCACCGTGGCCGACCTCGACGCGGCGCTGACCGCGAGCACGCGCATGGTGTGGTTGGAAACGCCGACGAATCCCATGCTCCGGCTGGTCGACATCCACGCCATCGCGGCGCGGCTCCGCTCACACCGTGTCGCCGTCGTCGTCGACAACACGTTCGCGTCGCCTGCCCTGCAGCGCCCGCTCGATCTCGGCGCAACGGTGGTGCTGCATTCGACGACCAAGTACATCAACGGCCACTCCGACGTGGTCGGCGGCGCCCTGATCACCAGCGATGCCGAGCTCGCCAAACAGATCGGCTTCCTCCAGAACGCCATCGGCGCGGTGCCGAGCCCAATGGACTGCTACTTGGTCCTGCGCGGCATCAAGACGCTTCCCATCCGCATGCGGCGGCACGCGGAAGCGGCGGCCGAGCTGGCGCGCCGCCTCGAGCACGCCTCTGGGGTGCGGCGCGTGCACTACCCCGGCTTGCAAAGTCACCCGCAGCATGCGCTCGGTCGGCGGCAGATGAAGAGCGGCGGCGGCATCATCAGTGTCGAGCTCGCGGGCGGGCTCGACAGCGCCCGCCGCTTTCTGAGTGCTCTGCGGCTGTTCACGCTGGCCGAGAGCCTGGGTGGAGTCGAGTCGCTGGCCGAACACCCGGCGCTGATGACCCATGCGTCGATCCCGGCGGAGGTGCGCGAGCCGCTCGGTATAACCGATTCCCTCGTCCGCCTCTCGGTGGGCTTGGAGGGCGTGGAGGATCTGTGGGCGGATCTCGAAAACGGGCTGCGCGCGGCGACGGCGTGAAGGCCGGCACGGCGCCGCCCGCGCGCGGCGGCGTGCTCGCCCTCATCGGCAACACGCCGCTCGTGCGCGTCGAATCCATCGACACCGGGCGTTGCGAGCTCTTCCTCAAGCTCGAGAGTCAGAATCCGGGCGGATCGATCAAGGACCGCATCGGGCTCGCCATGATCGAGGCCGCGGAGGAGAGCGGCGCCATCGGTCCGGGCTCGACGCTGGTCGAGGCGACGGCCGGCAACACTGGCCTCGGCCTGGCGCTGGTGGCGGGGCGCAAGGGGTATCGTTTGATCCTGGTCATTCCGGACAAGATGAGCCAGGAGAAGATCTTCCACCTGCGCGCGATGGGAGCCGAGGTGCGCCTCACGCGCTCCGACGTCGCCAAGGGCCACCCCGCGTACTACCAGGACATGGCCACCAACATCGCGGCCGAAACCGGCGGCTACTACGTGAACCAGTTCGCCAATCCGGCCAATCCCCGGGCGCACGAGACCACGACCGGGCCGGAGATCTGGGAGCAGACCGGCGGACGCCTCGATGCGGTCGTGTGCGCGGTCGGCTCCGGCGGTACCATAACCGGGCTCAGCCGCTACTTCGCGCGCGTCGCCCCGCACGTCGAGATCGTCCTTGCCGACCCCGCCGGTTCGGTGCTGGCCGGGTACGTGCAGACCGGCACGGTCGGCGAAGCCGGATCGTGGCTGGTCGAGGGAATCGGTGAAGACTTCGTCCCGCCGATCTGCGATCTCTCCCGCGTCGGTCAGACGTATACCATCAGCGACGAGGAGAGCTTCCTGACGGCGCGGGCGTTGTTGCGCCAGGAGGGCATCCTGGCGGGGTCGTCCTCCGGGACCCTCGCGGCGGCGGCGCTGCGGTACTGTCGCAGCCAGGCCACGCCGAAGCGGGTGGTGACCTTCGTCTGCGACACCGGCAGCAAGTATCTCTCGAAGATGTTCAACGATTTCTGGATGCGCGACCAGGGCTTTCTGCGCGGCGAGAGCCGCGGCGACCTGCGCGACCTCATCTCGCGCAGCCACGAGACGGGCGCGGTGGTCAGCGTCACGCCGGATGACTCGCTTCTCACCGCGCATGCGCGCATGAAGCTCTACGACATCGCACAGTTGCCGGTCCTGGATGGCGGCCGCATCATCGGCATCCTCGACGAGTCCGATCTGCTCTTGGCGGTCGGCAACGATGAGGAGACGTTCGTGCGGCCGGTGCGCGAGTTCATGACCAGCCGCTTGCACACCGTTTCCCCGGACGCGCCGCTCGCCTCGCTGTTCCCGTTCTTCGACCGCGGCCTGGTCGCCATCGTCTGCGAAGGCGACCGCTTCCTCGGCCTGATCACCCGCTACGACGTCCTGAACTTCTTGCGGCAGAAGCTGCGATAGCGCCGCGCGCCGCCCGGGGCGTGGACGGTGGGACGGCGGTGCGAAAGTGCTCAGCGGAGATCGCCTGGCCCTGGGTGAACGCCGCGATGCCGGCGTCCAGGAGGGTGAAGAACGCCCGCAGGGCGTCCAGACGCGCGTGTACGAACGCCGCGTGCTCCTTTCCGGCCTTGGTTGTCGGGGCGGTAGCGCGCATGCTCTCCTCGACCGCCGCCAGTACCTGGCGGACGTTCAGTCGATAGCGGGTCTCGAGGATCTCCCGCATCAGCCGCCAGAAGTCGGTGGCGGCTTCATAGTGATCCTTGCGCGATCCCGCTACCGGAACGCGGCGCACGAGATGCCAGTCCACCAGCCCGCGGATGTTCACCGAGATGTTGCTCTTGCTCTGCTGGAGTTGGCCGGCGATCTCGTCGAGCGACAACGGCTCGGAGTGCAGGTAGAGCAGGGCGAAGATCCGCCCCTGGAGGTGGTTCAGCACCCCGGAGGTTGCTGCCGCGGCGCCAATGCCATCGACAAAGGCGGCGAGCGCTTTATCCATTGCGTCCGTTTAGGGGGTTCAGAACGTCCAGTCAACGCGCGCGCCCGGCAACGACGCGCTCAAGACTGGCCGGCGACGATGACGCGATACCGTGCACGCAAGGCCGCGAGGCGCTCGTGCAACCGCTGCGCACCTTGCTCGCGCAGCATGGCGTGCAACACCTGGCCGCGGACCGCATCGAGGGCGGGGACCTGCGTGGCGACGATCTGGTGCACCCAGACCAGATGGAGACCGTAGCTCGAGCGGATCGGTCCCACCCATCTTCCCGTCGGCGCTCGTTCG
>Ga0335085_10018450_pt1 | contig 10026 bp, 8 predicted proteins | sample Lox_Sample_45_FD_206712 | JGI IMG/M metagenome (GOLD analysis project Ga0335085, IMG submission 206712) | Soil microbial communities from Loxahatchee National Wildlife Refuge, Florida, United States - Lox_Sample_4.5 | ecosystem: Environmental > Terrestrial > Soil > Wetlands | place: USA: Florida... | reverse complement strand
CGGGTTCGAGCCCGGCTCGATCCAGGGATGGATCGTCCCGGCGACTGCGATGAGCACCGCGACCACCAGCGCGTGCGTGAGGGGCCTCCGAGGGGCGAGGCTCGCCGCGGTCAGCCCTCCCAGCGCGGCGAACACCGCCCCGTAGGCGATCGAGCCAGCGACGAGGCCGACCGTGGGCGGAGCTCCCGGATGCTGGGCCGCAGCGCCCCGCGGCACGTAGGAGCCGATCACGAAGATTCCGAACCCCAGGGCCACTCCCAGGATGCTGCGGATCCAGTCCATGTGCTGCCGTTCTAGCGCGACGGGACCCCGGGACCGAGCCGGACTAGAGTCCCTGGCGGAAGGGGGGCATCGATGCACCGACCAGTCGCGAGGGCCGTCGTCGTCGGGTTGCTGCTCGGCAGCGTGGCGCGGGCCGACTCGGGGTGGAGGGAGATCCGCGGCCCGCACGTGATGCTCCGGACCGACCTCGGCTCGGCGGCTGCGAAGGAGGCGGCGCAAGCCGTCGAGCGCTTCCGGGCGCAGATCATCGCCGCCGCCTGGCCGCGCGCCGCGCTCCCGGCCGCGGACCGGGTCGAGGTCACGGTCTTCGGCAACGGGCTCGACTTCGAGCATCACTTCGGCCGGAACGTCGCAGGGGTCTTCTTTCACGACGTGCCGCCCTTTGCCGTCATGTACGGCCATCCGGAAAAGTGGGAGCACAGGGGAAGCCTGGCCACGCCGGAGACCACCTCCATCCTTCGACACGAGCTGGTTCACCATCTCGCGGCGAGCATCTACCGGCGGCAGCCGCGCTGGTTCTCCGAGGGGCTGGCCCAGTTCCTCGAGACGGTCCGCACCGGAGAGGACGGGAAGACCGTCGTGATCGGGGCGGCCAACCTCGATGCAATGCAGAAGTACCGCTCGTTCCGCAGCCTGCGGGTGGCGGATGCGCTCGCCTGGTCGGGTCAGCTGGACGCCATGCCCGAGGCGACCGTGCACGGTCTCTACGGCCTGAGCTGGGTCATGGTGCACTGGCTCTTCAACGAGCACCCCGAGCAGTTCGAGCAGCTCCAGGGGTTGCTGGCCAGGGGCATCGATCCGGACAAGGCCTGGAAGGTGGTTCTCCCAGGACTGAAGACCTCGGACGTCGACACCGCCATCAACCAGTACGTGGCCCACGGGAACTACAAGGAGTACCTGGCTCCCTTCACCGAGCCGCGACCTTCGTTCGAGGAGTTTCCGCTGACCGAGGCGGACGTGCACGCGGAGCGGGCGAGGGTTGCGTTGGCGGCGGCCCGATCGACGACGGATCGCGCTGGTCACCAGCGGGAGGCGCAGGAGGAGCTGGGGACCGCCCTCAAGATGGATCCCGCGGACGCGAACGCGCTGGTGCTCCGCTTCCAGCTCGCGTCGGCCAAGGACCGCCTCGCCGTTGCGCGGCAGCTCACCGAGGCGCATCCCGAGGACGGACGGGGCTGGATGCTTCTCGGAGACGCGCTCCGGGAGGGTGGAGCGACTCCGGACCGGGAGACCGCGCTCCGGAAAGCGGTGGCGCTTCGCCCCGAGGACTCGAACGTGCTGAACGACCTCGCCTGGTACTACGTGCAGCAGGGAAAGGCGGCCGAGGCGGGTCCGCTGATCACCAAGGCCATCCAGATTGCCCCCTACGACCCGTTCCTGCTCGACACGCTCGCCGCGGTCCAGGCGATGGTCGGACGCTGCTCGGAGGCCGCGGCCACCCAGGCACGCGCCCTCGACGCGCTCCCCGAGGGGACCCCGGCCTCGCGGCGGCGGGACTTCGCCGAGCGACTCGAGCGTTACCGGACCCGCTGCACCTCGGGTGCGGCAGCGACCACGGGCGGGGGCTGAGGGCTGGCGACGAGCGTCCGGGCGATGGGCGGCCCGAGGGAAGAAACCGACCGCCCGCTACGGTCCGGGCCCCGGCTGCGGTATGAGTTCCCCGGATGGCGGGAACGCAGATCTTCGTCCGGAACCGGGAAGGGAAGGTGTTCGGGCCGATCGAGCCGTCCACGGTCGAGCTCCTGATCGAGAGCGGTGTGCTCCAGGGGCTGCTCCAGGTCTCGACCGACGGCGAGCGGTACGCCCTGCCCTTCCGGTTCCCGGAGCTGCGCGACTTCTTCCCCCGCCACCTGTGGGGCGACGAGGGGCGCAAGGAGGTGCAGCTCGACGCCGAGGGCCCGCAGGCGACGGCCCCCCAGCCGGGTCGTCCGGCCGCCGCGCTGTTCGGAGCGCCCGCGCAGGAGCCTCCCTCCGAACAGGGCCACCCGGACGCGCCCTCCGGGGCGGACGGTTCGGCGGCCGACCAGCTTCCCGTCTTCGGGGCCGAGGCGTTCTCATCCGAGGAGGTCGAGCCGCCCGTCCAGGTCTCGCCCACGCGGCCTCCGGCTCCCGCGCCGCCGCTGCTCACCACCGACCCCGGTGAGCCGCCCGCTCCGGTCTCGCCCGCGCGGCCTCCGGCTCCCGCGCATCCGGTCCTCACCATCGACCCGGGTGAGCCACGCACCCAGGCCTCGCCCACGCGGCCTCCGGCTCCGGCGCCGGTCCTGACGACGGCCCAGGCCGAGGCACCGGCCGCGTCTTCGCCTCGCGCGCCCGCCGCGCCGGCCCGGCCACCTTCACCGCCCGCGGCAGCCCGGCCGCCCGCCAGCAGTCCCTCGCCGCCCGTCCTGACGACCGCGCCACCGCAGCCAGCGGGGGGCTCGCCGCTGCGCCCCGAGGACGCCTGGGCCGAGGCGGTTCCCTTCGAGCTCGCCCCGCCGGGCACGTCGAAGCCCCCGGCGCGTGCACCCGCCCCGGTCACCTCCACCTTCTCCCTGGTTCGCGCCGACCTCGCGGAGACCAACGCGCTCCGGGTTTACGTCCAGGCCGCGCGGGCCGGAGCGACGGGGCTGTTCTTCTTCGATCTCGAGGACCGCACGGCGACGCTCTACATGCGGCGGGGGAACCCCGAGTCCGCGGAGTCCACGCACGCGTCCGACGCCATTGGCCCGTTCCTGCTCGCGCAGCGGCTGGCCACCCAGGAGCAGGTCAGCCGCGCCGAGAAGGAGGCCGTGAAGTACGGCAACGACGTGCTCGCCGCGCTGTTCACGCTCGGGGCGGTCAACCCCGGGCTGGTCTTCCCTGCGCTCGCGCAGCGCGCCGCCGACATCCTCCTCCGCGCATATCTCTCGCCCCGGGGGAGCTTCCGCTTCGAGGCGCTCGAGCTGCCGCCGAGCAAGGTGGTCCCGCTGGGAAATCGCTGGGGGCTGCTCGCCGAGGTCATCCGGCGCGTGCCGCTCCCCGAGCTGAAGTCGCGGCTCATGGACGTCCGGGAGCGACCGGTCGTCCGCCGCGGCGCCGGAGACGCGCTGCCCGACCTCCGCCTCACCGCCCAGGAGACGCGCGCGGCGGGGTACTTCGACGGAACACGGTCGCTGGCCCACCTCGCCCAGAGCAACGCCGGGGAGATGGACACCATCCTGCGGGTGGCGCTGCTCCTCCGCGAGCTGGACGCGGTCTCGTTCCCGGAGGTCAGCCTGCGCGCGCAGCCTCCCTCGCCGGTGCCGGGACCCGAGGCGGCTGCCCCTCCGCCTCCCCGCTCGCCCACGCCACCTCCCGCTCCGGCTCCAGCTGCCGCGCCCAGACCGGCCCCGGCCGCGGCGGCACCGCAGAAGCCCGCGACCGCGCCGGCGACCTCTGCTCCTCGCCAGCCGGGCCCCGCGCCGACGCTGACCCCGGGCAGCCTCGCCTCCATGCCCCAGGCCGATCCGCCCCGGATCGCGCCGCTCACACCCGTCGCCCGCCCACCTTCGCCCGGATTCGCCGTCGAGCTCCGCGAGCTGCAGGCGCGGCTGGAGCGCATTCGCAAGGAGAACCACTTCCAGGTCCTCGGGCTGCCCGACACCGCGGATGCGAGCACGGTGAAGGCGGCGTACTTCAAGCTCGCCAAGCAGTTCCATCCCGACACCGTGCCGCCCGAGGCGCCACCGGAGCTGGGAAAGGCGAAGGCGGAGATCTTCGCCGCCGTCGGCGAGGCGAACCGGATTCTCTCCGACGACGCCTCACGTGCGCGCTACAAGGAGGCGCTCGCCGAGGGTGGACCGGCCGAGGTCGACGTGCAGGCGGTGCTCCAGGCCGAGGAGACCTTCAACAAGGGGACGGCGCTGGTGCGAGCCCGCCGCTTCCCCGACGCGGTCAAGACGTTCGACGACGCCATCGCGGCCAACCCGCGGGAGGGCGAGTTCTACGCCTGGCGCGGCTATGCGCGGTTCTTCACCTTGCCGGACAAGAAGGTCGCGATGGTCGAGGCCATGCGCGACCTGAACCAGTCGCTGAAGCTCAACGAGCGGTGCGCCCCGGCGCACTACTTCATCGGCCAGCTCCACAAGCTCACCGGAGACGCGGCCGGAGCGCTGAAGCACTTCAAGCGCTGCGTGAGCCTCGATCCGCAGCACGTGGACGCGCAGCGGGAGATCCGCATCGCCACGGGACAGAAGTGAGATGAGCCTCGACGGAAAGCAGCGGCGGAAGCTTCGCGCTCTCGGTCACCACCTGTCGGTCGTGGTCCAGGTGGGGCACGACGGGGTGACCGCCGGGGTCCTCGCCGCGCTCGAGCAGGCGCTCTGGGACCACGAGCTGGTCAAGGTCAAGCTGTCCCCGGAGGACCGCGACACGCGGAAGGAGCAGGCCGAGGCGCTCGCGGCCGGCACCGGCGCCGAGCTGGCCCAGGTCCTCGGACGCACGGTCCTGCTCTACAAGCCGAACCCGGACGAGCCCCGCATCGAGCTCTGACCGGCCGGGCACCGCGGGAGCGCTGCGTCACGGCGCCCGATGAGCAGGATCGCGACCCGCCGGCGTCTCTGACGCGGTACCGTCCTCCACGGGAGGCCCCATGAGAACGCCCCTCGTCGTCGTCGTCCTCCTCCTCGTCTCTGCTCCTCTCCTGGCGGAGGAAGCCGCACCGAAGAAGCAGGCCGCGGTCGGGCGGAAGGTCCGCTTCAACGGTCGATTGCTGGCCGGCGCCGAGCTCGCCACGCTTCAGCAGCTCGAGCGAGGCGGGCCCCGGGTCCAGGACGGCGAGTACTGGTACGACGCGCGCACCGGCGCCGCGGGGAAGTGGGGCGGGCCGGCGCTGACCTTCCTCCCTCCGGGTCTCGTCCTCGGGGGACCGCTCCCGGCCGACGCCTCCGGCGGTGGACGCGGCACGCTCACCGGCGTCTTCGTCAACGGGCGCGAGCTGCACCCCGTCGACGTGATGGGACTCCAGCAGCTCATCGGTCAGGTGCTCCCGGGCCGGTGGTGGGTCGATGCACAGGGAAACTACGGGCTCGAGGGAGGTCCGCCCCTCGGGAACCTCATGGTGCTGGCGCGCGCTCGCCAGGGAAGGGGTGGCAGCGGAGGACCCCAGGCCTGGAGCAAGCATTACGAGGGGATCACCCCGGGTCAGAACATGAACCTCGCCAGTGACGGGACCACCACCTGCTTCAGCGTCGGCGGCGACACGCGGTGCACGGGGATGTGAGGCGGTCGCGGCCCTAGACCGGCCGCCCCAGCTCGCGCGCAAACTGCTCGCGCATCGTCGTGGCGACGCGAACGGCATCGGCCCCTGGAGGGAAGTGCACCGGGTCGAGCACCCGGATCCGGATGTCCACCCGCGGCGCCATCCATGGTCCGTCACCCACCACCAGCGCGCGCGTTCCGGTCAGGAGCACCGGGACGAGGGGCACGTGCTCGTCGCGGGCGAGGACGAATGCTCCCGGCTTGAAGTGGAGCAGCGCCTCGCCCGGCGCGTAGGTCCCCTCGGGGAACATCAGCACCGCCATCCCCCGGCGCAGCCAGCGGCGGCAGTCGTCGAGCATCGCGCGCGTCGAATGAGGCCGCCCGCGCTCGAGCCGGACGTAGCGCAGCATCCACATGGCCCAGCCCACCAGCGGAAGCGAGAACAGCGAGGCCTTGGACACGAACTTGAACGGCCGGTGGAGTCCCATGCAGGCCGCGACGTCGGCCAGCGACTGGTGGTTCACGACGAGCACCGACGGTCCCCGCGGGATGCGTTCTCGACCCTCGACCCTCACCCGCCAGAGCGGGTTCACGTGCAGGTATGCATGACAGCTCCGGCAGACGAAGGCGTGGAGCACACGCCTGTCCGGATCGAACGGCGCCGTCAGCGCGAAGAGCAGGAGCGCGAGGGCGAAGAGGAGGGGCAAGGTGACCAGCACCACTCCCCAGAACGCGATGGTGACCGCAGCGCTGGCCGGGGAGGGGCGGCCTATCACGTCTTCGCCGCGATGCGCGCGCCCAGAGCCATGCCGTAGGCGACCTCGAGGCCCCCGTCGACGACGAGGGTGGTTCCGTTGACGTACGCGGCCGCGTCGGAGAGGAGCCAGGCGATGGGCCGGGCGATCTCCTCCGGACTTGCGACGCGCCCGGAGGGCACCTGCGTCTCCACGGTCTGGGTCATCGCCTCCCAGGCCTGGCCCATGTAGAAGCGCGAGCTGTCGGTGTCGACGTACCCGGGGTTCACCGCGTTGACCCGGATGCGGTCCCCGGCGAGCTCGGCCGCCAGGTACTTCACCAGGATCTCCATCGCGCCCTTCATCGCGCCGAGGAACCCGTGAAAGGGCAGCGGCATCCGGCTGTCCATCCCCGAGATGGCGACGATGCTCGCCCCGGCACGCCCTCGCATCATCGGCACCGCGAGCTGGGCGAGGAGCACGAAGCTCTTCACCGTGACGGAAAAGGTCTTGTCCATCTGGTGCGGCTTCATCGTCATCAGGGGCAGGAACGCGGTGCTGGCCGCGTTCGCGACGACCGCATCCAGGCCTCCGAACGTCTCTCGCGCGCGCACGAGCACCGGCTCCAGGGTCTCCGGCTCGAGCTGGTCCGCCCGCAGGACGAGCGCCCGGCGACTGAGCGCGGTCACCTCGGCCTCGAGCGAGCGAGCCGCCTCCGCGTCCCGCCGGTACGTCGCCACCACGTCCCAGCCCTCGCGGGCCAGCAGCAGGCACACCGCGCGGCCGACGCCGCGGGAGCCTCCGGTCACCAGCGCCACCCGGTTCGCCATGGGGCCTTCGTAGCAGACCGGCGCAATCCCGGGTGCCTCCGTGCGTCTGCTGATCGCGATGGGACTGCTGCATGGACTCTGGCTGCTGGTGGTGGGCGCGCTCGGCGCGGCGACGATCGTCGCTCGCGACCGGCGGGGCGCCCGTGTGCTGACCGAGCTGGAGCCCTACCGCGGATGGATCGGCGTTGGCAGCGCCGTCGTCGGGGCGTGGCGGCTGTTCTGGGTCCTGCTGGAGCTGCCGGCGGTCCGGTGGTTCAACCACTGGCTTCTCCGCGCCGTGGACGGGGCGCTGCTGCTCTCGCTGGGGCTCGTGCTCGGGGTGGGCATCTTCCGGGGCTGGCTGAAGTCGCCGGGGGCGCAGGGAACCCTCGACGCCTGGACGCGAAAGCTCCAGCCGTACCGCGAGAAGCTGGGAGTCACCGCGATGGTGCTCGGCGCCTACCTGGTTCTTCGCGCGCTGTTCTGAGCGGGGATGAAGACGGCCCGGGGGCTGTTAACCTGAGGGCCGCTCCATGTACGTGCTCCGAATCGCCCTGTTCCTGGCCATCGTCCTGGTGGTGGTGGTCGGCGGGCACCTCTACCTGTACCGGCGGATGTTCCGCGACACGACCGAGGATCGGCGCATCCGGCGCGCCGGGGCGATGGCGCTGGGCGTGGCGGCAGCCTCGCTGTTCCTGGCCCGGTCGGTGTTCGCGCGGGTCCACACCGGCTGGGGCGATGCGCTGGCCTTCGTCGCGTGGTGCTGGATGGGCGTGGGTCTCTACCTCGGGATGTCGCTCGCGATCTTCCACCTGTGGAGGCGGCTGTCCGCCTGGCGGGGCGCCCGCGCGGGAGCGGAGCCGATCTCGCCCGAGCGGCGCCGCTTCCTGGCAAGGGCGGCGGTGGGCGGAGCCGGGGTGGTCGCCGCCGGGTTCAGCGCCTACGGCGTGCGCCGGGCGTTCGCGCCGCCGGTGATCGACGAGCTGGCGGTCCGCGTCCCCCGGCTGCCACGTGCATTCGATGGCCTGCGCATCGTCCAGGTGAGCGACGTCCACATCGGCGACGTGCTGGGCCGGCCTTTCCTGGAGGACATGGTCCGGCGCTGCAATGCGCTCAGGCCCGACCTGGTCGCGGTCACGGGGGACCTGGTGGACGGGCGGGTGAGCGTGCTCGCACCGACGGTGTCCGCGCTGCAGGGCCTGCGCTCCCGATGGGGGACGTACTTCATCACCGGCAACCACGAGTTCTACTCGGGCGACGTCGAGTGGTGCGCGGCGCTCGACCGCATGGGGTTGACGGTGCTCCGCAACCGGACCGTCACGCTGCGCGATGGCGATGCCCGGCTGGACCTGGTGGGGGTGGACGACTACGGGCAGAAGGAACGTCTGCGTGGCTGGGACCTCGAGGCGGCGGTGGCCGGGCGAGATCCTGAGCAGGCGGCGGTGCTGCTGGCGCACCAGCCTCGGGCGGTCGATGAGGCCATCGAGAAGGGCATCGGGCTGCAGCTCTCGGGGCACACCCACGGCGGGCAGCTGTTCCCGATGACCGCGCTGGTGGGGGCGCTCTGGCAGTACTCCGCGGGCCTCTACTCCGTCGGAAGCGGGCACGTGTACGTGCACCGCGGCACCGGCTTCTGGGGACCACCGATGCGCATCGGCAGCCCGCCGGAGATCGCGGCAATCACGCTGACCGTCTGACGAACGTCACCGACTCGGCGCCGCGGCCGTCCTCGGTGCGATCACCTTCACCACCGCCGTCGAGCCCGGGACGCGTTCGCCCTGGAGCGGCTCGACCCGGCCGCCGAGGGACTGGCCGAGGAAGGCTTCGGCGCGTGCGTTGAAGTCCATGGCGTTCTCGGGCCGGGCGAAGCCGTGGCCCTCGTCCGGGTAGACCACGTAGGTGACGCCGAGGCCGTGTTTCTCGAGCGCGGCGACGATCTGCTCGGACTCGGCCTGCTTCACCCGCGGGTCGTTCGCCCCCTGCCCGATGAGCAGCGGCATCTTGATCCTGTCCGCGGAGAAGAGCGGGGATGCGGATTCCAAGATCTGCTTGTCCGCCGGGTCGTCGATGTTCCCGATGCGCCGGCTGAAGATCGATTTGAGCGGCTTCCAGTAGGGAGGGACGGATTTCAACAAGGTGAAGAGGTTCGATGGGCCGACGATGTCCACGCCGCAGCGGAACACGTCCGGGCTGAACGCCGCGGCCGCGAGGGTCGCGTACCCGCCGTAGCTCCCGCCCATGATCGCCACCCGCTCCTTCTGCGCCACGCCCTCCTTGACCGCCCAGTCCACCGCGTCGAGCAGGTCCGTCTGCATCGCCTTGCCCCACTGCCGGTTGCCGGCGCTCATGAACTTGCGCCCGTAACCGGCGCTGCCGCGGAAGTTGATCTGGAGCACCGCGTACCCGCGATTCGCGAGCCACTGCGCGTAGGGATCGAACCTCCAGTGGTCACGCCCCCAGGGACCACCGTGGACGAACAGGACCATCGGACCGGCAGCGGCGGCTCCCACGGGCCGGGTCAGGTACCCGTGCAGGGCGAGGCCGTCGCGCGCCGTGAGCTGCACCGGCCTCCGCTCCGCCAGCGGGGCCGACTCGAGCTTCGGCCGGTCGACGAAGAGGAGCTTGCCCTGCAGCGAGGTCCGGTCGAAGGAGAAGTACCGGGTGGGCCCCCGGGCGTCCTTGAACTCCACCACCCACGTCCGGTCGGCTCGGTCCCGTGAGACGACCGTCGGAAAACCACGGGCGAGGTGCGGGAAGACGTCGAAGTCCTTCTTCACCGTCGGCTCGAGCAGGGTCCAGGCGGGAAGCCCCGGCTCGAACACCACCCCTTCCACGATGTGGCGCGTCGGATGGACCGACACGTCGGTCGGGTCCACCTCCGGGTTCGAGGCCAGGACCCTCTCCGGTCCGCCGGAGAGCGCGCGCTGGACCACTCGGGCGGTGGGCGCACCGGCGCTGCTGACGTAGAGGACGCTCTTGCCGTCGGCGGTGAGGTCGAGGAG
>Ga0335085_10018449_pt1 | contig 10026 bp, 9 predicted proteins | sample Lox_Sample_45_FD_206712 | JGI IMG/M metagenome (GOLD analysis project Ga0335085, IMG submission 206712) | Soil microbial communities from Loxahatchee National Wildlife Refuge, Florida, United States - Lox_Sample_4.5 | ecosystem: Environmental > Terrestrial > Soil > Wetlands | place: USA: Florida... | reverse complement strand
CGCGGACGGCCGTCTCACCGCCGAACGTTCACGCACCTGGGGGCAGCCGGCGCTCCATGATGATCGCGTCTTCGCCCTGCCCGTAGTAGTTGCTGCGCACGCCCACCTCCGCGAAACCCATCGAGCGGTACAGTGCGGCGGCCGGCGCATTGTCACGCCGCACCTCGAGGCTGACGCTCACGGCACGATGCACCGCGGCGTCATCGAGGACGCGCTGGACGAGGGTACGGCCAGTCCCCCGTTGGCGGACATCGGGATGGACCGCCAGGTTGAGGATGTGCACCTCGTCGCCGACCACCCACCAGCACACGTAGCCGAGCAGACGCCGCGCACCGTTGGCGCTGCGCGCCAGATGCAGGCGCGAGAACGACAGCTTGAGCTCGTGGAGAAAGAGGCCGCGCGACCACGGATTGGGGAACGCCAGGCGCTCGATCTCCATCACCTCCGGCAGATCGGCCGCGACCATCTGCTCGAAGACGAGCGGAGACGTCACGGAACACTCACCAGCGGACCAGCGCCGATGCCCACGTGAAGCCCGCCCCGAAGGCGGCCAGGCACAGCAGGCTGCCGTCGTGCACGCGCCCCTGCTCGATCGCCTCGTAGAGCGCCAGGCCGATCGACGCCGCGGTGGTGTTGCCGTAGCGCTGGATGTTGTTGACGACCTTCTCCTCCGGCAGCTCGAAGCCGAGCGCGACCATCTGGCTGATTCGCAGGTTGGCCTGATGCGGGATCAGCAGGTCGAGGTCGTTGGCGGTGTATCCACAGGCGGCCAGCGCCTCGTTGATCACCTCGGTGAAGCGTTGCACGGCGTGCTTGAAGACGTAGCGGCCCTCCATGCGCGGGAACACGCGCGGCGGCTCGCCCGCCACCATCTCCTCGGTGAGCCGCGGCCGGGCGCGCGACGCGGGGCACTCGAGCCAGAGCTTCTCGGCGTACTTGCCTTCGGCGTGCAGGTGCGTGGTGAGGATCCCGCGCTGCGGGTCGTCGGTGGGCTCGAGAACCACCGCCGCCGCGCCATCGCCGAAGATCACCGCGACGTCCCGACCCCGCGTCGTGATGTCGATCCCGGTGGAGTGCATCTCGCCGCCGACGACCAGCACGCGCGCGAAACGGCCGGACTTGATGAACGCGTTGGCCGTCGCGAGCGAATAAATGAAGCCCGAGCACTGGTTGCGCACGTCGAAGGCCGGGACACCGCCAATGTCGAGGCGCTTCTGCAGGACGCAGGCGCTCGACGGCATATCGAAATCCGGGCTCAGGGTCGCGAAGATCACGCAGTCGACGTCCGACGTCCGCAACCCCGCGCGCTCGAGGGCTTCGCGGGCCGCGAGCGCGCCCATATCGGCCGCGCCGACCCCGTCAGCAGCGAAGCGCCGTTCCTGAATGCCGGTGCGCTGCTCGATCCAGTCGCTGCTGGTGTCCATGAAGGCGGTCAGGTCTTGGTTGGTGACCACCTTCGGCGGGACGTAGCGGCCGATGCCGGTGATGCGGGCGTTGCGCATGGGCTCCTCCCTCACACCGTCAACACCGCCGCGCCCCACGTGTAGCCGGCCCCGCTGGTCGCCAGGCAGACCCGGGCACCGGGTCCGATGCGGCCGGCCGCTTTCGCCTCGCTCAACGCCACGGGCAGCGCGGCCGCCGTGAGGTGACCGTGCTCGGCGCCGGCGCTGACCAGCTTCGCCGCCGGGATGCCGATCGCCGCAGCGCTGCGCTCGACGACCGCGGGCAGGACGTGCGCGATGATGAAGCAGTCGATGCGATCGGCGACCGTATCGGCAGCCGCCAACGCCTCGCGCACCACGGCGGGCAGGTGTTCCGCGCCGAAGCGCTCGAGATGGTCGACGTCGAGGCGCGGGAAGTGTTTGCCGGCGCGCAGGTCGTCGACGGTGAGACGCGGATGCATTCGGCTACACGGGTACTCGACCCAGAAGCGCTCGTAGTGGCGGCCGTCCGCGTGGCAGATCACCGACTGGACGCCGCCGTCCTGGCGCGTGCCCAGCACGGCGACTGCGGCACCGTCACCGAACAACCGCGCCACCGCTTGGCCGCCTTCGGAGTAGTCGAGACCGGCCGAGTGCACCTCGCCTGCCGCGAGCAGGACGTTGCGGTACACACCGGCGCGCAGGTACCCGTCGGCGATCATCAGACCCATCAGAAACCCGGTGCACTGGCCCCGCACATCGAGCGCCCCGACGGTGCCGAGGCCGAACTTGTCCTGGAAGTAGCAGGCCGAGCCCGGAAAGGTGACATCGGGGGTCATGGTGGCAAAGATGATCAGCTCGACCTCCTCGGGCGTCAGACCCGCCTGGGCCAGCGCCTGCCGGGCAGGCGCGAGCGCCAGATCGGACGGACCGACCGGGTCGGTCGCGATCGGGCGGCGCACCGACCCCACCGGCTGCGCGGGCGGCAGGTCGTGGGCGAGGCCGAGAAACGCGGTGGGCATGTTGCTCCTGGCTTATGGCGTATCGCCTCGCGCAAGTCGACTCGGGCGGCCGCCGGCACGGTCAGCCCGCCGCGCTCACTCTGCCCTCGTGCGAGCAGACGCCCGCGGCCCGGCCGGGCAGGACCGATCCTAGACGCGTTTCGGCAACGCTACTTCGAGCGTCTTGTCGACAAATCGATGACGAAAACCGGCGACGCGTCCCGGCAGCTTGATGTTCTGTGTGAAGTCGGGCGGGAACGCCGACGACACCGCAGCGACCTTGCGCACGGTCGGATCGGTGACCTTGCCCTTCAGGACGAGGAACCCGTTTTGCAGCGCGATGTCATAATCGTAGTCGGGCATCTCGTCCGATACCCCGAGCTCCTCTTTGACCCCGGACGGCGGCACTTTGCGCGGGAACTCGAGCTGCAGGAGATAGCCGTTGCTCTCCTCGATCAGCCGGTAGACCTCGCCGTATCGCCGCCCCCGCTCGAGCTTCTCATCGAAGCGGGCATCCGTGAATCCGTCCTGACCGACGCTGCCCTGCTGCCGGCGGGTCTCGACCAAACGGACCACCGGCGACGCCAGCGGCCCCATCGGCACCCCATACACCGCGGCGCGATAGACGATCTGCTCCGCCGGGCGGCCCCGGAATCCCTCGCGCATGCGCCAGATGGCTTCGACGGAAGCGAGCACGATGCCGAGGAAGATGAGGTAGTTCAAATGATTGCTGAATACGGAGCGGTTGAGCCCCACGGCGCCGATCAGGACGAACACGATGGGATAGATGATGAAGTTGTGCAGCGCGTTGAGGCCGGTGGCGCCCGACGCGGTGAAGAAGCGCCGGTCCGCGACCGCCTCCTCGATGGCCTGCTTCTGCTTGTCGGGCAGGGCGCCGAGCAGCGGCTGCGCGAAAGCGACCAAGAACTTGACCGCCGTGGCCTTGCCGGGACGGCCGGTCTTCAGCAGCGCCACGGCGTGCTCGAACGGCATCGACAGCTCGCCGGGGAAGCTCTTCTCCACCCGCGGCGGTCGAGGCGCCGGTGGCTGGGGCGCGGCCAGCGGCCGCTCGACGCGGCCACCCGGCGCGGCTGGCTTTGCGGCCGGTGCGGCGGGCGCCGCGGCGGCCGCGGCAGCGGCCGGTGCAGCGCCGCCGGCGGGGGCCGCCGCCGGCGCCGGAGCGCCCTCGCCGCGACCCGGATTGAAGCGCGACGGAAAGTCGGTCGGGAACTGCACCTCAGGATGCAGCTCCTTGGCGCGTGCGATCAGCACTTCTTCCGTTTCGGGGATGTCGGGATTGGGGATGCAGACGTCGACCGGACAGACGGCCGCACAGGCCTCCTGGTCGTGGAAGCCGACGCACTCCGTGCACTTCTCCGGCACGATGTAGAACACATCCTGCACCAGGGGGGCGTGCTTCACGCCGTTGTGCTCCCACTCGACACCGCCTTGGTAAATGGCCGTGTTCGGGCACTCCGGCTCGCACGCGCCACAATTGATGCATTCGGCTGTGATCATCGTCGCCATCGATCACGGTCTCCTCTTCCAACCGGGCTCAAACGAACGTTTCGTACCGCGTTCGGGTGAGTGTTTCAAATCCCCCCGCGCGGGTGGCGCACAACCGAGGCCAACCGCATCGCGGGCGGCGGAACGGCCTCTACTCGATCTCGCCCTCGAGCGCGCGGGCTTCGTCCACCAGGCGCCGCAGCACGCCGAGGCCGCGCTGCCAGAAGGCCGGCTGCTGGATGTCGACGCCGAGCCGCGCCAGCAGCACTCCCGGCGACGCGGTGCCGCCGGCCGCGAGCAGGTCGAGGTACTCAGGCACGAACGCCGGTCCGCGCTCGCGATAGAGCTCGTAGAGCGCCAGCACGAGCAGCTCGCCGAAGCCGTACGCGTAGCAGTAGAAAGGCGAGTGGATGAAGTGCGGGATGTACGCCCACCACCAGCGGTAGTCGTCGGTGAGGCGCACCGAGTCGCCGTACAGCGCGGCGTTGACCTCCTGCCAGATCGTCCCGATGCGCTCGCTCGACAGCTCCCCCTCGCGCCGCCGGGCGGCGTGCAGGCCCTGCTCGAAGCGGGTCAGCGCGATCTGGCGGAACACGGTCCCGAACGCCTCCTCAATGAAAGCGCAGAGCAGCGCCAGGCGGGCGCGCGGCGGATGCTCCTGGCGACGCAGGCGCTCAAAGACCAGCATCTCGCCGAACACGCTCGCCGTCTCCGCCATGGTGAGCGCCGTGTCGGCCTGCAGATAACCGCGGTCGCGCGCCAGGAACTGGTGGACGCCGTGCCCAAGCTCGTGCGCGAGCGTCTGCACGTCGCGCGGCTGGCCGAGATAGTTGAGCAGCACGTACGGATGCACGCTCGGCACCGTGCTGGCGCTGAAGGCCCCCCCGCGCTTGCCGTCGCGCGGCTCGGCGTCGATCCAGCGGCCGGCGAAGAACTGCGCGGCCACCTCGCGCAGGCGCGGCGAGAAGTCGCCATAGGCGTCCAGCACCAGCGTGCGCGCGGCCGGCCAGGCGATGTGCTCCGTGTCGGCGGTGATCGGGGCGTAACGGTCGTAGTCGTACAGGACCTCGAGGCCGAGCAGCCGGCGTTTCAGGTCATAGTAGGTCGCGACGATGTCGGCGTTCTCCTCGCAGGCGGTCATCAGCGCCTGCACCGTCGCGGCGTCGATCTCGTTCGCCAGATGACGCGACGCCATCGGATCGGGGTAGCTGCGCAAGCGGTCGACCTGCGCGTGCTCCTGAGCGATCACGTTGAAGACGAAGGTGAGCAGCAGCGACTGCCCCCGCAAGCCGTCGGTCAAGGCCCGCGCCGCGCGCTGGCGCACGTCGCGCCGGGGGTCGTGCAGGAGAGCGAGCACGCCGCTCTGGTTGAGGGTCTGGCGCGCGTCGTCGACCTCGACGGGAAACGTCATCCCCGAGAGCACCTCGTCGAACAGCCGATGGAACGCGCGGCGGCCGGTGTTGGCCGTATCCTCGAGCAGCTTCTCCTCCGGCTCGCTGAGCGTGTGCGGACGATAGCGGCGCAGGCTCGCCAGGTAGTGGCGGTACGGTGCGCAGATCGCCGCATCGATCGCCGGTTGGGCGTCAGTCGCGTCCACCGCCAGCCACTCGAGGTCGAAGAACAGGAGCTGGTTGCGGATCTCGCTGCCGCGCTCCTGGGTCAGCGCCACCAGTGCGCCGTGCGCCGGCGGGCGCATGTCGGCGGCGTGCAGCAGGCCGGCGTACACCGCCGGCTTGTCCGCCTGTTCGACGATCGACTCGAGCTCGGCAAGCGCGCCGGCAAGCCACTCGGGCGCCGGGCCACCGGCCACGTTGATGGTGCCGCGGTAACGCTGCGCGAACGCCTGGGCGCGCGCCAGCGCGCCGGCCAGATCGCGCTCGATGGCCGGATCGTCCGGGCCGGCATACAGGTCGGCCAGGTTCCAGGTCACGCCGTCGGCGCCGAGCTCCGAGGTGGTCATGTCCGCACGCCTCTCAGCCGAGCTTGAAGCCCAGCGCGAAGCCCGCCGCGAACCCGCCGCCGAACGGCAAGTTCGCGCTCAGAATCTCCCACCCGCGATCGGCGAGCGTCACCCCCTGGGCGTCCTTCCACACCGTCTCGGCGGAGTGTTGGACCGCGTTCCAGTCGACCGAGACGTACTTCAGATAGACCAGCGTCTGGATGGTGATGAAGATCAGCCCGAGCACCAGCGCCGCCAGTTTGGTGAGCTTCTTCGCCGTGTAACCGACGACCGCGCCGGCCACGCCGCCGAACCCGAGCGCGCCGATCGGTCCGCTCGCGAGTGCGCCGAGGTCCATCGGTGGCGGTCACGCGCCGAGGAAGTCGAGGACGGCGCGGTTGAACTCTTGCGGCCGTTCCATGTTGGAGATGTGGCCGGCGCCAGGGATCCGGACCAGGTGCGCGCCGCGGATGCGCGTGGCGAGATCCTCCATCGCCGCGAGCGGAAGGGTGCGATCGGCCTCGCCGACGATCACCAGCGTCGGGGCGACGATCTCGTCCAGGCGCGGCGTGGCCGCGAAGCTGAACACGGCGCGGGCGGCGCGCTCGTAGGCTTCCTTGTCGTTCAGCGCCACTGCCTCGATCAAGTGGAGGCGCATGACCGGATCGACGGCGTCGGTGAACGCCGTCGTGATGCGCGTGCGCGCCACCTCCGCCATGCTGTGCGACTCGATGAAGTGCAGCGCCTCCTTGGCCTGCGCCTCGCCGCCGGCTGGAATGCCGCTCACCGTGTCGGCGAGCACCAGCGATGCGGCCGTGTACGGGGAGTCGAGCGCGATCTGCTGGGCCACCATCCCGCCCATCGAGAGGCCGACGAGATGGGCACGCTCGGCTCCCAGGTGGCGCAGCAGACGGACGACGTCGAGCGCCATGTCGGCCACCGTCCAATCCCCGGCCGGGGCGCTGGACCGGCCGTGGCCGCGCAGGTCGACCAGCAGGGTCGGGAAGCGCGAGCACAACACCGGTACCTGATAGAGCCAGACACGCCGGTCGGCCCCCAGCCCGTGCAGCAGGACCACTGGCGGCGGCCCGGAGTGCCACGGCTCAGTGCAGTCGATGAGCTCGTAGTAGAGCTCCACATCCCCGACCCGTACATGCGGCATGCGCGATCCCTTCCGCTCCAGCGCCGGATGAGACCATACCGGCGGGGCGGGAACAAGGAAGGCGACGGGCGCCGCATGCGGCGCCCATCGCCGTTCGGCGTTTTGCGTTCGGCATTCGCGGTACTCGCGGCAACCATTCGCGTAGGATCGAGGTTGCCGCCTGGTCAAACGAATCTACGGAGGCAGGCGTGGACGTCCGCGCGGCACACGCCCACCAGCCGAACGCCGAACGCTGAACGCCGAACGCCCGGCGCAGCCGGGCCTCACCGCGGTTGCCAGGCCGACCAAAGGAGCCTACGGAGACAGGCATGACGTCCGCGCGGGCCACGCCGGCCGACCGAACGCCGAACGCTGAACGCCGAACGCCCGGCGCAGCCGGGCCTCCCGGCACCAGCCGGGCCTCCGCGGTGAAGCGCGCCGCGGCGCAGCTCGGCTTCGACGCGGCGGGTATCTGCGACCTGCGCCCGATCGAGCGTACCGCGCTGCTCGACTGGCTGGACCGCGGCTACGCGGGGACGATGCGCTACATGCACCGGCAGGTCGCCAAACGGCAGGAGCCGGCCCGCATCGCGTTGGGCAGCACGCACGCCGTCGTGGTGCTGAAGAGCTACTACACGGGCGACTCGCCGCCCGCTGGCGGCGGTGGCCGCGTGGCGCGTTATGCCTGGGGCGAGGACTACCATGCCGTGCTCGGCGAGCGGCTCGCCGCATTGGCGGAGACACTGGTCGAGCTGGGCGCCAGCGCCGCGGCGACGCGCTGGTACGTCGATGCAGGACCGGTGCCCGAGCGCGAGCTCGCCCAGCGCGCCGGCCTCGGGTGGATGGCCAAGAACACCATGTTGATCCATCCGCGCCTCGGGTCGTTCACCTTCATCGGCAGCATCCTCACCGACCTGGAGCTGGCGGTGGACGCCCCCTTCTCCGCCGACCACTGCGGCACCTGCCAAGCCTGCCTCGAGGTCTGCCCAACCGAGGCCTTCCCGGCGCCGCGGACGCTCGATGCCTCGCGCTGCATCTCGTATCTCACCATCGAGCATCGCGTGCCGTTCACTCCCGAACAGGGACGGATGATCGGCGACTGGCTGTTCGGCTGCGACCTCTGCCAGGACGTCTGTCCGTGGAACGGCAAGCTCGCGCTGCCGACCGACGAGCCGTGTTTCTCCCCCCAACCGCACACGGCGACGCCGAGTCTAGCGGACCTCACCGCACTCGACGCCGAGGAGTTCGACCGGCGCTATCGCCACACCGCCTTCGCACGCGCCGGGGTCGCAGGGATGGCACGAAACGCCGCCCAGGTGCGCGCCAATCGATCGGATCGCCGCGAGGTGCCGAGGAGCGGGCCGGAGAAGAGCGAATGAGCGACGCTCATTCGTCTGCGGCCGGCGACGCGTGGATCGTCCGGTAGCGCGCCAGCTGCACCTTGCCCGGTGGGAGCCCGCGCGGCTTGCTGACGTCGGCAACCTGCGCCAGGTGGACGGCCACGCGGCCGCCGCGCCGGGCCTTCGAGTAGCGAGCGGCCAGCGCGGCCGCATACTGCGCGGTGGCCCGTGGCAGGGTGGAGAGGCCGTCGGGGTTGCGGATGACGACGTGCGACCCCGACTCGGCCGCAATATGCATCCAGAAATCGCGCGGCGCACCCAGCTTCAGGCTGAGTGTGTCGTTGTCCTCCGCCGTCTTGCCGACCAATACGATCATGCCGTCTGGGGAGACGAAGCGGCGCGCCACGCGGCGGCCCCTCCACACCCCGTTGTCGGGATCGGAGAGATCGGGCTGCCCGCGTTGCCGATCGCGCTCCATGTCGGCCCTCACTCCGGCGCGTCGAACAGCGCCACCAGCTCCGCCTCGGCCCGCTGGGCGTCCTTGCGCCCCAGCGCGATCAAGCGCTCGGTGTAGGCGCGATCGAAGAACAGGTAGGAGAGCAGATCGGCCTCACCGAGCGCGCCACGGGCGGCGTAGCGGGCGATGTTCTGACTCAGCCAGCTCCGCAGCCCGCGGCTGCGCACCGCCGTGCGCATGGCCTCGCCGGCGAGCATGCCGAGGTCCTCCGACGGGCGCAGGAACACATCGCGCACGAGCCGGTAGGGCCGATGCCGCATCCGGGCGATGGGCCGGTTGATGCGCTCGAGAAAGTCGTCGCCGTAGGCCGCCACCCCGGTCTCCAGCACCGCGTTGAAGAGGCGCATGCGGTCGACGTCGGTCTCGATGCGGTCGAGGAGCAAGGCGTTGAGGGCCTTGCCGGCCAGGAAGGTCGGGCTGAGGAAGCTCGCCTCGCGCCGTCTGGCGATGCGATCCTCTTCCTCCGCGGTGGCTGGATGGCGCAGGCCGATGACCACGACGCGGTCCGCACCGAGCCGTAGCGCCGGCGCCAGCGGGGTGTTCAGGCGCAGGCCGCCGTCGCAGTAGTACGTGCGGCCGATGCGGATCGCGGCGAACAGCATCGGGATGGCGGCCGACGCCAGCGCGTGCTGCGGGCCGATGTGCGCCGGGCGGGCAATGACGAACGGATCGCGCCACTCGATCGGCGTGTCACCGTCGCCGTTCTCCACGAACACCACCGACCGCCCGGTGGCGATCTCCGTCGCGGCGATCGCCAGGGCGCGCAGATTCCCGGCGTCGATGTTGCGCCGGATCTGGGCCCATGGCACGCGCTCGAGGACCAGCGCGTCCAGCCAGCGCGTGTCGAACAACCCCGGCAGGCGCTCGGGAGCGCCGTCGTCTCCCGGCAACAGATTTCGGACCCCGCCCAGACCGGACAAGCGCCATGGCACGCGCACCAGGTCGGCCGCCCGCACGGGGAACACCGTGTCGAGGGTGAACGAGCGCCAGATGTCGGCGAGGCGCCGCCCGGCGCTAGGATCGCTCTGCGTCGCAGCGACGTAGCAGGCGTGAATCGCGCCGACGCTGGTGCCGGTGACGATGTCGAATCGGACCGGACGCCCGAGCCGCGTCGGCAGATCGTCGAGGAGGTACTCGAGAACGCCGGCCTCGTACGCACCG
>Ga0335085_10018446_pt1 | contig 10027 bp, 8 predicted proteins | sample Lox_Sample_45_FD_206712 | JGI IMG/M metagenome (GOLD analysis project Ga0335085, IMG submission 206712) | Soil microbial communities from Loxahatchee National Wildlife Refuge, Florida, United States - Lox_Sample_4.5 | ecosystem: Environmental > Terrestrial > Soil > Wetlands | place: USA: Florida... | reverse complement strand
AACAGATTGAGAAGGGGCGCCAAGAAGGACAGGCCATCATCGCCCAGGCCCTTCAAACTGGGGAAAGGCTGAGGGAAGAATCTCGAGCGGAGGCGACGAAGCAGGCGCAGGTGCTCATTGACCGAACGCGATCTGAATTAGAAGCAGAGCGCGACAAAATCGTTGGGGATTTGCGCCGGGAGTTTGTAGATATTTCCATCGCAGCTGCTGAAAAAGTGATCAAAGAGACCCTGGATAAGGAAAGACATCGTAAACTGATTGAGGAGACGCTTCAGGAGAGTGTCACGCTCAAGAAAAATTAACGGAAGAGATGCCTAGAATCAGTTCCGGAAAACGCTATGCCCAAGCCGCTTTCGAGCTCGCCCTAGAGAAAAACGAATTAGAGAGCTGGCGAGCGGGCTTAAAGAAAATGGCCGAGTTGAGTGGGAATGAAGAACTCATGGCTTTGTTGCAGAACCCTCGGCTTCCCTTCGCTGCGAAGAGAAGTCTTCTGCAAAAGGGATTAGGCGAGATAAACCCGCCGGCTTTTAACCTGGCTCTTCTTCTAGAGAGTAAAGGTAGATTAAAGCTCGCCAACGATATATCACAGCAGTATAACGAGTTGCTGGATTTTCATCGCGGTATTGAACATGCCGAAGTAATCGCAGCAATGCCTCTAATTGACGAAGATCGGGAGGCAATTTCCCGCAGATTGGGAGAAATCGTCGAGCATAAAGTAGTCATTGATGCTCAAGTCGATCCTTCCATCATCGGGGGATTTATAGCGCGAATCGGTGATATGCTCATTGATGGAAGCATACGCCAGAGATTAGAAAGCTTGAAAAAGAGCCTGATCGAAGTGCAAGGGTAATAAAGAAGGGGTTACAGCGCGGCTCAGTATCGTCTGATTTGAGGCGATTGGCCAATATGTTTTTTAGCTTAGTCTTAAAGCATAGCGCTCTTTAGATAACAAAGAAAAGAGAGAGGTTAAGATGGCAACCCGGGAACAAGATATTGTTGCGGTAATTAAGGAACAGATTGAGCATTTTGGTGCTGCTGTGACGGTAACCAATGTGGGTACGGTCATCGAAGTGGGAGATGGGATCGCCCGTATCCACGGACTGGGACAGGTGGCCTACAATGAATTGATCCAGTTTCCACATGATATCACGGGGCTCGCTCTTAATTTGGAGGAGGATAATGTCGGAGCCGTAATCCTCGGCGAATGCAGTACAATTAAAGAGGGAGACGAGGTAAAGGCGACAGGAAGAGTGATCGAGGTTCCCGTTGGAGACGCCCTCATTGGAAGAGTGGTTGACCCCCTGGGACGTCCCCTGGATGGTAAGGGACCCATTAAGACCGCGAAGACGAGGCCCATCGAAAGGGTAGCGCCAGACGTAACAAAGAGAGCACCGGTCAATACACCCGTCATGACGGGCATTAAGGCAATCGATAGTATGATCCCTATCGGCCGGGGCCAGCGTGAGCTGATTATCGGTGACCGTTTTACCGGCAAGTCGGCCATTGTCCTTGATAGTATCATCGCTCAGAAGGGTCAAAATCTGATTTGCATCTATGTCGCCATAGGCCAGAAAACATCCAAAGTGGCTCAGGCGATCGCCGCGCTGGAAAAGTTCGGAGCGATGGAATATACGATTGTGGTTGCAGCAGATTCCTCTGACCCCGCCCCTCTCCAGTATATCGCCCCCTATGCAGGCTGTGCGATGGGTGAAGAGTTCATGGAGCAAGGGAAAGATGCTTTAATCCTCTATGACGACCTCTATAAACATGCCTGGGCCTATCGTCAATTATCGCTTTTGTTGCGTCGCCCGCCAGGCCGGGAGGCTTATCCTGGAGATATTTTTTATATCCATAGCCGGCTTCTGGAAAGGGCTGCTAAATTAGGTCCGGAATTCGGAGGGGGCTCGCTGACCGCTCTGCCGATCATTGAGACTCAGCTTGGAGACATGTCTGCCTATATTCCAACCAATGTCATTTCCATCACCGATGGGCAGATTTATCTCGAACCCGATCTGTTCAATGCAGGGGTTCGTCCCGCGATCAATGTGGGATTGTCCGTCTCCCGAGTAGGGGGTTCTGCTCAAAGGAAAGCGATGAGACAGGTCGCTGGAAAGCTGAGGTTGGAGCTCGCCCAATTTCGCGAATTAGAGGCCTTTGCAAAGTTTGGAAGCGAGGAATTGGATAAGGCCACCCGGGACCAGCTGGAGCGTGGCCGCCGCATCACCGAAATATTGAAGCAACCTGTCAACACCCCCATGTCCCTCGGAAAGCAGTCGAGCATTCTTTATGCCGTGACCAATGGTTATGTCGATGATGTTCCGGTGGAGAAGGTAATTCCTTGGGAAGCAAACTTCCACCGTTTTATGGAGACCAATCACCCGGATGTCGAAAAACAGATCCTGACCGATAACGAAATAAAACCGGAGACAGAAAACCGTTTGAAAGCAGCGATCACAGAATACAAGAAGCAAGCTGTCTGAGAGCTCGATCATGGCAAGCATTCAAATCCTACGCCGCCGCATCCGCAGTATCCAGGGGACCACAAAGATCGTCCGCGCCATGGAGATGGTGGCAACCGCTAAAATGCGAAGAACGCAGCAACGGGCACTGGCAGGGCGGCCTTATACGGAAAAAATACGCCAGGTGATCGCGGACCTCGCGATCGAACCCCGCATCCGGGGGAAAATCCTTCCGCTCCTGCAGAAACGAGAAGTAAAACAAATTGCCCTCGTCCACATCGGCACCGACCGAGGATTATGTGGGGGATTAAATACGAACCTGAATCGGGCTGTCGCCGAGTTTATCCTCCAGCAAAAGGTCCCTGCGACAGTGATCACGGTGGGCCGCAAGGCAAGGGCCTTTGCGCGTATTGCCAAACTGCATGTACGGGCCGAATTCTCCGGGATCGGCGACCGGCCGACCATGCAGGATACCATGCCCATTTCACGACTCGTGATTGAGGACTATAGCAAGGGGGAGGTTGATTTAGTCTACCTTGCCTATCCCGATTTTATCAGCACCATGGTCCAGAAACCGACGATACAAACCCTGCTTCCGATTGAACCAGCCAAGCTTCCTCCTGGACAGGTGGCGGAATATATTTATGAACCTGGTCCTTTTTCGGTTTTGAACGAATTGTTACCCCGCTTCGTAGAGATGGAGATCTATCACGCGATTCTTGAGCTGATTGCCAGTGAACAATCCGCCCGGATGGTAGCGATGAGAAACGCGGGCGACAATGCGGAGGATCTCATCAAAGATCTAAAATTATCATTGAACAAAGTAAGACAGGAGATGATCACCAAAGAGATCTGTGATATCAGCGGTGGGGCTGAAGCCTTAACCACATAAACAGAGCGCAAGGAGCAAGGGAGATGGCAAAAGGGAAAGTCGTGCAAGTGATAGGAACCGTAGTGGACATGGAATTTCCTCAGAATGAGTTGCCGGCCATCTATAACGGCATCGTCATTCCCCTGAAGGAGTCGAAAATCATTGTGGAGGTACAGGCTCATGTCGGCAACAATTGGGTGCGCGGTGTTGCTTTGACCCCTACCGATGGGTTGGCGAGGGGAGTTGAAGCCATTGATATGGGGACGCCTATCTCGGTGCCTGTCGGACGAGCAACCTTGGGGAGGTTGTTTAACGTCTTTGGCGAAGCAATCGATGGACTGGGTGAGGTGAAAACTGATCAGCGATGGCCGATTCATCGCTCACCCCCACCTCTTACAGAGCAAGAGACGGTTCCTCAAATGCTCGAAACTGGACTGAAGGTGATGGATCTCATCACGCCTTTTACAAGGGGTGGCAAGATCGGTGCCTATGGGGGTGCCGGAGTCGGTAAGACCGTCATTATCATGGAACTCATTCGAAATATTGCTGCCGAGCATGGAGGGTTTTCTGTCTTTGCGGGGGTGGGGGAAAGATCCCGTGAGGGCAATGACCTCTGGCTGGAGATGAAAAGATCCGGCGTCATGGATAAGACTGTGATGGTCTTCGGTCAGATGAACGAAAGTCCAGGCGTTCGATCCCGTGTCGCCCTTACCGGAGTGACGGTTGCAGAATATTTTCGGGATATCGAAGGTCAGGATGTGCTCCTCTTCGTCGATAACATCTATCGTTACGTTCTGGCGAATATGGAGCTGTCTGCCCTTCTGGGGCGCATGCCATCCGCCGTCGGTTATCAGCCTACTCTGGGAACGGATGTTGGTGAATTGGAGGAAAGGATTACCACGACGAAAAAAGGGTCCATCACTTCTTTCCAGGCTATCTATGTTCCAGCAGATGATTACAGTGATCCGGGTATTGTAGCGACTTACGGTCATCTTGATGCCGTGGTGGCTTTGGAGCGATCGATTGCTGAGTTGGGGATTTACCCGGCTGTCGATCCCCTGGCTTCCACTTCTCGAATCCTCGACCCTCTCATTGTCGGTGAGGAACATTACCGGGTGGCCCGCGGAGTCCAAGCAACCTTGCAGAGATATAAGGAGTTGCAGGATATCATCGCTATTTTGGGGATAGAAGAATTGAGTCAAGAAGATAAACTCACCGTGGCGAGGGCAAGAAAGATTCAGAGATTCTGCTCCCAGCCTTTCCACGTGGCTGAACAATTTACCGGGACCCCGGGCAGGTACGTCCCCATCAAAGAAACGGTGAGGGGCTTTAAGGAAATCTTAGAAGGGAAATACGACGACCTTCCTGAGGGCGCTTTTTATCTTGTCGGTACCATCGATGAGGCCGTAGAGAAAGCCAAAAAAATGAAAGGGTAATCCAAAAGAAAAGGAATTGAAAGTATGGCAACTTTCAAATTAGAAATTGTGACTGCCGAGAAAATGATCTTCTCTGATGAGGTGAGTGCGGTCCTCGCCTGGGGAGTACAGGGGCAACTGGCCATTCTTCCTCATCATGCGCCTCTGATGACCATGCTGCAGCCAGGCGATTTAATGATCCGAAAGGATAAGGAAGAAGAATATGTTGTTATCAGCGGCGGTTTTCTCGAAGTGCGCCCTGATAAAGTCATTATCCTAGCTGATGCCTGCGAACGAGTGGATGAAATTGATATTGCCCGTGCTGAGGAAGCAAAGAAGCGTGCTGAGGAAACGATGAAGGCTGCGCCTTTGACCGCTGAGGCTGCATCTGCTGAAGCTTCCTTGCGCCGCTCTTTAGCCAGACTGAAGGTAGCGGAAAAGAGACGGCGCAAGCCACCGGGAATCGCCTAACTGCAATTTTTCTCACCTGCCCTCAACCTCCCCAAAGTCGCCGAATTTGCCAACGTGAAGTGAGGACTATCTACGACAGGTGGATCTCTGACATTTAATTTCGCTTTTATTACCGAATAACTTCCAAGAGTTCTCCCACCAGCGAGCGAGCCTCAGCCGCGGGCAAACAATATTTCATCTCCGTAAATTTTTTTCTGAATTGAGACACCTCTTTGGCCACAGGGCGGCCTTTCAGAATGACCTGGCCCAGATATTCTGCTAATTGAGCAAAATCATCCTCTTTCATCCCAAATCGGGTCATCTCCTGGACGCCCATCCTCAGGCAACTTGCCGTCGTAAAGGCTTCATCGTCGGGGGCACTCTGATAATTAACGATGATATTATTTTCTTCCAACTCTTCGGCGACCCACGGACCCTTTCCATAGCCCACCCTGACGATCACCTGATGGGTCTCCGTATAACCCACCCTCGGATCCCCCTCCACCATCATTCCCTGATCCTTGAGGGCACGGGCAAAGGCTTTGGCGTTGGAGATCACCGCCTTTTGATAATCCGATTTGAAGGCATTCATTTCATAAGCAGCCAGTAAGAGGCCGACCAATGTCCCCAGATGATGGTTGCTCACGCTCCCGGGAAAGACCCGACGGACAATCGCCTCCCAGAGCTCTTCAAATTCCGTTCCCTCCGACATGTTGCTGGCAATCAATCCTCGCTGAGGTCCAAAAAGAGTCTTATGAGTGGAACCCGTGACGAGGTCGGCTCCTTCCTTGAAGGGTTCTTGAAAGTGAGGCCCGATGAGTCCCAACACATGGGCCATATCGTAAAGGACAATCGGTCTGGGATTCAAAGAGGCGATCATTTCAGCGATTTCCCTCAACGGCTCTTTATAAATGACCATGCTCTTCCCGAGGACGATCAATTCGGGTTTATGCTCTCCGATCAGTTCTTTCGCTTTTGGAAGATCGATCCGATACAAATCTTCTTTCAACACCGGGAAGGGAATGGTGGCTGGCCTCTCCGTGGTGGGATCATGGGCGATGAAGTCTTTCAACGCACCCATGGGTTGGGCGCTGAGATGACCTCCCCTTCCGAGATGATGGTTCATCACCTTTTTGATCCGGCGAGGTTCGCTTCTCCGGTCCAGGCGATTGAGATAATCTACGATCCCGCTGAAGACGGCCGTATTGGCCATCTGACCACTAATCACCCTCGCTTCCACTTCTGAACATCCGATGAAACGTCGAAGCTCATCCGTGGCAAGGATCTCAATCTCTCCAATAAGCTTCGTCCCCTGATAGTAGAAGACATCGCTTTCTTTGAAGGCTTTCATCAGCCGGTGTTCAGCATATCTGCCCGACGGATCGGAAATCGTAAGAAGTCTCACGAGGAGAGAAGGGGTCGATTCCGAAGGGATGAGGTTGATGGTCTCTTGCTGTCTCCACCGGGTATTTTCGGCCACACGGCGGACCAACTTCGCCGCCGAATCCCTCAAGCTCTCTGTCGGAACCTCTCTCTTCCTTGGCTCCTGGATCAGAATGGGATGGGAGTACGGCGGAGCCTCGCCAGAGAGATGCCTTTCCACGATCACCCCTTCGAACTTCTTCCCCCGGTGTGAAATCTCGACCTTCTGCCCCTGCTTTAAATCTGAGTCGATATAAGCGAGGGCAATCGATCTCATTCTTTTTTCGTCGGTAGGTTCCGAAAGGATTCCCCGATCAGAGAAGACCCAATAGGGAACCATCGTTCCGCTCGTCACATGTCCAACCGGTTTCCCCTTGACAGAAACCTCATCCCCCTGCCTGGCAATCCCCCGACCGCTGACGGTGATCGGGAATATTCTTTTGGGAACCAACTGCCTCTCCTTCGGGGGTAAAGCCTTTCCGCTCTCCCTCGCCGTCATCTCTTCAAATTGCCTTTTCAGGATTTCCCTTCCGATGAATTCTCCTTTTGAGGGAGAGAAACTCATGGCCAGTCTTGCTGCGGACGGTACGGCATAAATCGGAATATCTATTCCCTGTGCATCTCGCCCCAGCTCATGACCATAAAGGGGAAGACCTGCTTCCAACCTCAGGGTATCCCTCGCCCCTAAACCCACCGGAACAATCCCCTCTTCCTCTCCGGTGTTGAGGATCTTTTCCCAGATGAGCCTCAACTTCTCCGCCGGCAGAAATAATTCGAAACAGATCGGTTCCCCCGTATATCCTGTTCTTGAGATCGTGATAAGGACATGCTCTCCCTCTAACTCACACACCCTTAAGCGATTCCTCCAGGGGTCAGGAAGTTTTGCGTGATCTTCTAAAAGAATCTTTTCCAAAGCTCTCCGGGCATGAGGACCCTGGAGCGCAATCATTCCGATTTCGTCCGTTTTGTCGTCAATCAGTACATTCTTGTACCGTCCCTTGTGATGGAGAAACCAATCCCAATCTTTTTCCCTGTTTGCCGCATTCACAACGAGGAGATAATTTGTTTCCAGCGAAGGATACCCTTCCTCCAGGCGATAAACGTAAGCGTCGTCAATCAACCCTCCTTCTTCATTCTGAATCAACGTGTACTGGGCCACGCCGGGATCAAGGGCCGTCACATTGTTTGTCAGGACTTGCTGCATAAAAGGAACGGCGTCTATCCCGCGAACTAAAAAACGTCCCATGTGGGAGATATCGAACAGTCCGCCGAATTTCCTTGTTTTCAGATGCTCTTCAAGGATACCTTGTTGGTAGGCGACGGGCATTTCCCAGCCGGCAAACTCAACCATTTGCCCGCCGTGCTCTTTGTGCCATGCATTGAGCGGCGTCCCTTTGAGATCTTTTACCATAAATCGTCTCCTTCCGCCAAGACGGCAAATCTTGAACTCATTCCGTCGTGAGTCCATTCTAAACGACTCCAGTCAAGGAATCAACGCTCTGCAACCCAAATAAAAAAGCCCCGAAACGGGGCTTTCTTAAGGGGCGCTCTTTAAAGAAAATGCTGGGTAAACCCTTTTAGAGCGAGTTTACCCCCTTTCGTTGCTGATGATCCTCCATAGCATCATGGAGGCAAAGAAGGTTATGAAAGAAACCCGGAATAGAAATACGGACGATTATTTAACGACCGCGGGTTCTCCGACAAGAGGAACCTTTCTTGTTAAAGATTCATTGATGCGCGCTGCCTTGGGTTCTCCAATAGGAAGAACTATCCTTCCGAAAGATTCATTGATGACCTCTGCCATTGCGAGATAGATCGCAGAGGCGCCGCAGATGATTCCTTCGTACCCCGCAATGGTGCCGATGGCCGCACTCCCTGTCCAGTCGCGTATTGAGAGAAGCCAAAAGAGAATGAATAAGGAAAGAAAAATAAACTGTAGAACTCTGTTCTTTCCGAATGTACCTATCCACATGAAAAAGGTGAAGACTCCCCAAACAAAAAGATACCATCCCATGAAGGCCGGCGAATTCCCGGGGAGATCTTTGAACACAATAATGAAAACCAGGGTCAGCCAGAAAGAACCAAAAGAAACGAAAGCGGTAAGCCCAAACGTATTGCCTTTCTTAAATTCAAGAATCCCGGCAATGATCTGGGCGATCCCACCGTAGAATACTCCCATTGCCAGTATCAGCGATCCGATCGGGAAAAAGCCAGCATTGTGAATGTTGAGTAGTACGGTGGTAGTTCCAAACCCCATTAAACCTAGTGGTGCCGGGTTTGCAAGTTTTTCTCCTTCCATATTGATTGTCCTCCCTTCTGATTAATGAAGTTTTGGTAACGTTAAAATGTTATGGGTCTTTCGATTTATGTATTTTTATTTAATTCCCCGTTCCCAAAATTGAGCATAATTATAGATCAATGAAATTAAAATTTCAACAAAAAAGTGAATTTTTTAACAAAATGAATCATTTTTTTATTCATAAATGATTTCAGATAATTGAACAAAAAATGTCCTCCTAATTGACAAAATGCGTTATCGTTAACACGAGATTTTGTGTTAACGATAACACCCGAGACAGCAAACTCGTGAAAGATCGAGTTCTCCGGTGACTCCCGTCCTTTTCCCCTACCATTAGATAGAGTAAAGGAAAGGATGCAAAGGCCATGCCTGACTTCTAATTACATTTTTGTGAGATGGAACTATTACGGCACGAAGGTCTCATCTCCTATTTGCGGGTATAGAGGTTATAAACGCAGGATTGTTTTAACTGGCTACCTTTAGTCTCCGATGATCTTGACAAGAGCCCTCTTTCTTCGTCTGCCGTCAAATTCACCGTAAAAAATCTGCTCCCACGGGCCAAAATCGAGCTTCCCTTCCGTGACCGCCACGACCACTTCTCTCCCCATCACTTGCCGCTTCAAATGGGCGTCGGCATTATCCTCGCCAGCATTGTGGCGATACTGTTTAACAGGCTCATGGGGAGCAAGTTTCTCGAGCCAGACCTCGAAGTCGTGGTGAAGTCCGGATTCATCATCGTTGATGAAAACAGAAGCAGTAATATGCATGGCATTGACAAGAACGAGTCCTTCCCTAATGCCACTCTCTTTCAAACATTCTTCAACCTTCGGGGTGATGTTGACGAAGGCTCTCCGGGTCGGCACCTCAAACCACAACTCTTTCCGATAGCTTTTCATGAGTCCTCCCCTTCCTCGGATTACGCGCCTTGTAGTGCGTGATCTAAATTGTATATCAAACAGGAGGGAAAACCACAATCACATTTCAGAATTCAAAATTGGGGGAGATTGAATTTGAACTTCTTACGGAAAATTAAGGCTAATTTCGGGGTATAAGGGTCTGACCGCTGAAGGAATCGAAAATAGCACCTACAACTCCTCAAATATTCTAATAT
>Ga0335085_10018445_pt1 | contig 10027 bp, 8 predicted proteins | sample Lox_Sample_45_FD_206712 | JGI IMG/M metagenome (GOLD analysis project Ga0335085, IMG submission 206712) | Soil microbial communities from Loxahatchee National Wildlife Refuge, Florida, United States - Lox_Sample_4.5 | ecosystem: Environmental > Terrestrial > Soil > Wetlands | place: USA: Florida... | reverse complement strand
TGCCCGTACTGCGGCCGGGCCGAGCCCGCCGTCCGGGAGCTGCTGGCCGGCTTCGGCGACGTCCGCTACGTCTGGCGTCACCTCCCGCTCACCGACGTCCACTCGCACGCCCAGCTGGCCGCCGAGGCGGCCGAGGCCGCGGCCGCGCAGGACGCCTTCTGGGAGATGCATGACCTGCTCCTTGACCACCAGGACGCGCTGCGGCCGATGGACCTGGTGAGCTACGCCGAGCAGATCGGGCTGGACCGGGACCGGTTTGCCGCTGACCTGCGCAAGCACACCGGCCGCGGGCGGGTCGCCGAGGACGTGGATTCGGCCGACCTGTCCAGCGTGTCCGGCACGCCGACCTTCTTCATCAACGGCCAGCGCCACTACGGCGCCTACGACATCGCCACGCTCTCGGCCGCCGCCAAGGCCGCGCGGGTGCGGGCGGCGATCTCCGCGTAGCTTGCGCCTCGCCCGCGGCGGCCGGCCCGGGTACCGTTGGCGCACGGTTCCCGTGCGGGCGGGGATGGATGACCGCCATTCGCTGGTTACTACCACGTGAATGGCTGACGGCGTAGGAGGCTGTGATCATGGTGCGAGATGCGGGGGATCTCTACGAGGTGGGCCCCGGCGCGCCGGAACTGGACGGAGCGGTCCTGCTCCACTACCTGGACGGGTTCATCGACGCGGGTGCGGCCGGCCGGCTGTTTACCGCGCACCTGCTGGGCAGCCTGGAGCACAAGGCGGTGGTGACCTTCGACGCGGACCGCCTGATCGACTACCGGTCCCGCCGCCCGCCGATGACGTTCGACAAGGACCACTGGGAGGAGTACGAGGCACCGGAACTGGCCATCCACCTCGCGCACGACGCGGCGGGAACGCCGTTCCTGCTGCTGACCGGGCCCGAGCCCGATCATGAGTGGGAGCGCTTCACCGCCGCCGTGCGGTCGGTGACCACCCGGCTGGGCGCCGAGCTGACGGTGGGGTTCCACGGCATCCCCATGGGTGTCCCGCACACCCGCCCGCTCGGCCTGACCGCCCACGGGACCAGGCCCGAGCTGATCATCGGCTCCCGGCCGATCGTGGACCGGCTGCAGGTGCCGGGGAGCGTGGCCTCGCTGCTGGAGTTCCGCCTCGGCGAGCAGGACCGGGCCGCCGTCGGTTTCGCCGTCCACGTCCCGCATTACCTCGCGCAGGCCGCCTACCCGGCGGCCGCGGTGACCCTGCTGGAATCGGTGACCCGGGCGACCGGCCTGTCGCTGCCGGACGAGGCGCTGCGGGAAGCGGCGCGCCGGACCGACGAGGAGATCGGCCGTCAGGTAGAGGCCTCCGAGGAGATCGCGGAGCTGGTCCAGGCGCTGGAGCGGCAGTACGACGCCTTCATCGACGCCGCCGGCCGGGAGGGCCTGCTCGCCGACGAGGCGGGGAACATGCCGACCGCGGAGGAACTCGGGGCGCAGTTCGAGCGGTTTCTGGCCGAGCAGCAGGGCCGCACCGACTCGCCCGATGCATGACACCGGGCACCGCGCCCGTCCCGCCCGGGCATATCGTGGCCACATGCTCTTTCCCACCTCGCTCGTCGGCAGCTACCCGCAGCCCGACTGGCTGATCGACCGGGAACGCCTCCGGCACCGGTTCCCGCCCCGGGTCCGGGCCCGCGAGCTATGGCGGGTCGACCCCGCCTACCTGGCCGAGGCGCAGGACGACGCGACCCAGCTCGCCATCCGGGCGCAGGAGCGGGCGGGGCTCGACATCCTGACCGACGGGGAGATCCGCCGGGAGAGCTACTCCAACCGGTTCGCCACCGCGCTGGACGGGGTGGACATCGACAACCCCGGCACCGCCCTTGACCGCAGCGGGCACCCGAACCCGGTGCCGCGTGTCACCGGGCCGATCCGGCGGCGCCATCCGGTCGAGGTCGAAGACCTGGCGTTCCTGCGCGCGAACACCAGCCGCACGGTCAAAATCACGGTCCCCGGCCCGTTCACCATGGCCCAGCAGGCGCAGAACGATCACTACCCCAGCACCGAGGATCTCGCGTTCGCCTACGCCGAGGCGGTCAACGAGGAGGTGCGCGACCTGTTCGCCGCCGGAGCCGACATCGTCCAGCTCGACGAGCCCTACCTGCAGGCCCGCCCGGATGAGGCGCGCCGTTACGGGGTGAAGGTGCTCAACCGGGCGCTGGCGGGCGTGACCGGTACGACCGCCGTCCACCTGTGCTTCGGCTACGCGGCGATCATCCACGACCGCCCCTCGGGCTACTCGTTCCTGCCCGAGCTGGCCGGCGCGGACTGCGACCAGGTGTCGATCGAGACGGCCCAGTCCGGCCTGGACTGCTCGGTGCTCAGCGAGCTGGACGGAAAGACGATCATCCTGGGGGTGCTCAACCTCGGCGACGAAACGGTGGAGGACGCGGAACAGGTGGCCGCCCGGGTGCGCCGGGCGCTGCCGTACGTGCCCGCCGAGCGCGTCGTCCTCGCGCCGGACTGCGGGATGAAGTACCTCCCCCGCGGCTCAGCCCTCGGCAAGCTGGCCGCCATGACCGCGGCGGCGGCCCTGCTGCGCAGCGAGGCCGAGGCGTAAGCCGGGCGGGTCAGGGGGGTCGCCGCGCGGTCAGTGCGCGGCCGCGACCTCGGCCAGCGGCAGGCTCACCAGTGCCGCCGACGGGAGCAGGCTGGCCGGGCCGCTCGGCGAGGACGAATCCGACGGCGAGGACGAAACCGTGGGCGAGGACGAATCCGTGGGCGAGGACGAATCCGTGGGCGAGGACGAATCCGTGGGCGAGGACGAATCGGACGGCGACGGCGACGGCGAATCCGATGGTGAGGGCGTCGGCGAAGCCGACGGCGTCGGCGACGGGGACGGGGACGCCGGTGGCGACGATGGCGAACCGGAACCGGAGCCCGAGCTGGGACCGGGGCCGGAGCCGGAACCGGAGCCGGACGGCGGCTGGGAGCGGGCGACGAGGCCGGTCGGCGCGGTGGCCGAAATCCACGGAAGGTTGGGGGAGCCGAACACCGGGGGCGAGGTGCTGGCGGGGGACTTTGGCCTCACCGTGACCTCGGGCATGACCGACTGCGCCGGCGCCGCGCCGAACGGCGTCGCGCCGGCGGCCGTGGCCGGATGCCGCGCATGCGAATTGAGCACGCCGGCGCCGAATACGGCCCCCGCGGCGAACAAGGCCAGGGCCGCGACCCCAGCGGCCACGGCCTGGGCCTTCCGCCGGTGATCGGCATGCGGCGGGTCGAGTGGCTCGGGGAACCCCGACCAGCCGAAGGGCCCGGCCCGGTGGATCACCCCCGCCCGGTAGGCCGACGCGGCCGGTCCCATGTCGTCGATCAGGCGGAACAGCTGGTCGCGCAGTCCGGGCGGGGGCAGCGCCACGGGCAGCATGCTGAGCAGCATCGCCGGGTTCAGCTCGTGCCGCCTGCGGTCGTCGCAGTTGTCGCAGTGCTCGATGTGCCGGCTGACCCGCTTGCGCAGCAGCACGTTCAGCTGCCCGTCCCAGCGGGACAGCATGGCCGTCAGCTCGGGGCAGGACTCCTGCCCGGTGCGGGCGATCAGCAGCGTTCCCAGCGACGCCTCGAACCGCGCCCGGGCCCGCGACACCAGGGCCTCCGCCTGGCTCATGCTCACACCGAGGACGTCGGCGAGATCCTGCCCGTCGAGCTGGTGCCGCAGGTTCAGCTCGACGATCTCCCGGTCACCGGGGCCGAGCCCGGCCAGCGCCGCGGCCGTCGCGGCGCGCAGTTGCGCCCGCTCGGCGTCCGCAGCCAGGTCAACCGTCTCGTCGGTCAGCTCGCCCGCCGCGTCGGGCCGGGCGGCCAGGGCGCGGGAACGCAGCCGGTCACAGCATTCGTTGCGGGCGACGGCATAGAGCCAGGGCCGCAGCCGGCCGGGATCGCGGAGCCCGTCCAGCTCGGCGGCGGCAATGATGAACGTGTCCTGGACCGCGTCGTCGGCGTCGGCTGGCTCGCCGAGCAGGCTGCGGCAATAGGCATGCAGGGCGGGAGCGTACCGGTCATAGACGGGCGCCAGCCCGTCTGCCCGGCGCTCGGCGAGGGGCGCCTCTATCTCTGTGTCCCGCATGCGCCTACGTTAAGCCCCGGCACCACTTTACGGAAAGATTAATCGCACAAATTAGCCCCCGCGCCGGTCAGCGAGCCGGCGGGTGGTGACCGATGACGGCCGGAGAGCCCGGATTCAGGGCCAGGGGTGGCCCGGGACAGCGGGGCCAGGTGAACGGCCGGGGACAGGGGCCTATCGCCAGGGTGTCTTCCCGCCGGCCCCGTATCCCGGCATGCTGGGCTGGTGGCTTTCAGGGAGCGGGCTGCCGTCGGGACGCGTGGGCAGGGGGTCGTCGGCGAGGTCCTCGCCGCTCTCGCCACGCCCGCAGGCAGGGCCGACCCCTATCCCCTCTACCAGCGGCTAAGGGCAATCGGGCCGACCGCGACCGCGCCGGACGGGACGCTGGCCGTCACCGGCTACCGGGAATGCTCGATGCTGCTGCGCGACCACCGGCTGCACAAGACGCCGGAGCGGCGGCTGGCCGCCTCAGGCTATCCGCAATGGCAGGACCGGCCGGCCTTGCGGCTGATGTTCAGCAGCGTCATGATGCTCAACCCGCCGGCCCACACCCGGCTGCGCCGGCTGGTCGCCGTCTCCTTCACGGCGCGCCGGGTGGCCGGGCTCCGCCCGGCGGTGGAGCGGATCGTGGCCGACGCCTGTGAGCAGATCGCCGGGGACAGCGACTTCGTCACCGGGTTCGCGGCGCCGCTGCCGGTCACCGTCATCGGGGAACTCCTCGGCATCCCGGCCGCCGACCGGCCGATGTTCGCCGATCTGGCCCGGGACTGGAGCGCGGTGCTGGAGGTGCTCAGCCCGCCGGTCGTGGACCGGGCGGACGCCGCCGCCACCGTCATCGCCGATTACCTGTCCGACCTGACCGTGCAGCGGCGCGAGCATCCCGCCGACGACCTCATCTCGGCGATGGCGGCCGCGGGCGGCGGGGACAAGCTGACCGCCGAGGAGGTGGTGACGATGGCGGCGCTGCTGCTCAAGGCCGGTTCCGAGACCACCGCCGGGCTGCTGTCCAACGGCCTGGTCGCGCTGCTCGCCCACCCGGACCAGGCCGCCCGGCTGCGCGCCGAGCCGTTGCTGGCCATCCCGGCGGTCGAGGAGCTGCTGCGTTACGACTCGCCAGTGCAGGTGCTGTCCGGCCGCTGTGCGCCCGATGATCTCACCATCGCCGGGTTCGACCTTTCCGACGGCCAGCGGGTGCTGGCCATGCTCGGCGCGGCCAACCGGGACGCCGCGGTCTTCTCCGACCCGGACCGGCTCGTCCTGGACCGGGCGCAGCAGGCGCCGCTGTCATTCGGCGGCGGGATCCACTACTGCCTGGGCGCGCCGCTCGCCCGGCTGGAGGCGCAGGTCGCCTTCCCCGCGCTGCTGGCCCGGTTCCCGCGGCTGGCGCTGGCCGGCCAACCGGTCAGCCGCGAAGCGGCCGCGGTGCACGCCCATGCCAGCCTCCCCATCACCGCCCGCTGACCAGCCCGTTCCCGCCGCGGCGCGTACGCTGATGGCTCCGGGATCAGATGGCGTGGCCGCCTCACTGCCGCCACCGGACAGTGCGGGCGCCGCGGCGAAATGAAGGTGGCGATGCTCGCCGTCAGCTGGGACACGATCCGGCTGTTCCTGCACATCCTCGCCGCGACCGTATGGGTCGGCGGGCAGATCACCCTCGCGGCGCTTGTCCCGGCGCTGCGCCGCCTGGGCGCGGAGGTCCCGCGCGCCGCCGCGCAGCGGTTCAACCAGGTCGCCTGGCCCGCCTTCGCCGTGCTGATCCTCACCGGGATCTGGAACGTCGCCGCCGTGCGGTCGAAGGTCAGCGGGAGCTATGAGACCACCCTGATCATCAAGATCGTCGTGGTCGCCATCTCCGGCGCCGCGGCGGCGCTGCACGCGCGGGCACGCAGCCGGGCCGGCCTGGCGGTCTTTGGCGCGCTGACGGGCATCAGCGCGCTGGCGGCCGTGTTTCTCGGCGTCCTGCTGGCCGGCTGAGACACCCGCCGCGGAAGAGGGCCGCTGGGCCGTGATCAGCGGCCGACGGCGGCCGGCAGCCTGGTGGCCACCGCCGTCTGGCCGGCCAGCTCGGCCAGGCGGGTAAGGGCGGGCACGCCCGTCAGCGTCCCGTCCGGGAGGCTGAGCGCGGGCACCATGCCCTCCGCACCCGACCGCCACCGGTCCCGCCACCGCCGGATCCGCTCGTGCCCGGCGGCGGTCAGGGGCCCCCCATCCGGGCTGATCGTGCACCCGGACAGGCGCGGGAGCGTGCCGGTCGCAGCGCGGCCATGGATCCGGGCCGGCAGATCCGGGGCGGCCAGCCGACCGCCCGTCCCGGCCGGGTACATCAGCGCGCAGACCAGCTGCCGCACCCCGGCGGGGCTGCTGAGGTGCCGCCGGTTCACCCAGATCTCGGAGAACAGGCTGCGCCGCAGGTCATCCTGCACGCCGTCGGTGACCGCCTCGGCGTAGGCCGCGACCGCGGCGCCGGTGTTGCTGATCAGCGACGGGGCGGCGCCCGGCGCCTGCTCGCCCTCCTCGGCGAGCAGCGCGAGCTCGGTGAGCTCGCGCTGCCAGCGTTCCGGGTCGAGGCTGCTCGCGGTGCCGGTGAGCGCGAGGGCGGGATCATGCTCGACCGCGCGCCACTCCACGTCGGCCTCGCCTAAGCGGGCCAGCTCGTCCACCCGCTGGCTGGCCAGGTAGGAGTAGGGGCAGTTGAAGTCGCCGTAAACGATCAGGTGCATCCGGGCCTCCCGGAGGAGCGGGCAGCGGGAAACGTCCGTGCGGCAGAACTGTCGCGTGCGAGCGGGAGCCGGGTGGCCGGTGCTCCCCCGGCCTCGCCATGAGGCCGGCACGTGGCCCTCATCATAAATGGCCGGCGGTAAGCGGCCCGCGGAAAGGGCAAAGACGGTCCCTGACCACGGGTATCCGGGCCCCGGCCGCCCGGCCGGCCGGGGCGCGCAGGGCCGGCGCCCGGGCTACCGGGCGTGCACCACCGCCCCGTTCACGATCGTGAGGTCGACCTGCGCGAGCGCGATCTCCCCGGCGGGGTGAGCGAACAGGTCCCGGTCCAGCACGACCAGATCGGCCTGCTTGCCGACCTCGATCGAGCCGGTCTCGAGCTCGGCGTGGTTGACGTAGGCGGAGCCGATGGTGAAGGCCGCGAGCGCGGCCGCGAGGTCGATCCGCTCGGCGGGCAGGAACGGCTCCTCTTCCCCGGTGCCGCCGTAGGGGTAGCCGGGCGGGACCGTCCGGTTCACCGCGGTGTGCATCTCCCATAGCGGGTTCGCGCTCGACACCGGCCAGTCACTGCCGAAGCACAACTGGGCACCGGACCGCGACAGGCTGCCGAACGGGTACTGCCAGCCGGCCCGTTCCCGGCCGAGGAAGGGCAGCGTGAGCTCGGTCATCTGCGGCTCATGGCAGGCCCACAGCGGCTGGCAATTGGCGACCACCGACAGCGCCCGGAACCGCGGCAGGTCATCGGGGTGGACCACCTGCAGGTGGGAGATATGGTGCCGCCCGCGGCCGGGCCCGTTTGCGGCGCGGGCGGCCTCCACCGCGTCAAGCGTCTCCCGGACCGCGCGGTCCCCGATGGCGTGGAAGTGCACCTGGAACCCGCGGGCGTCGATGGCGGTGACCGCGGCCTTCAGCTCCTGCGGGTCGAAATAGCTGGCACCGGCGCCCGGTGTCTCACGGCCGTGGGCGTCGAGGTAGGGAGCCAGCATGGAGGCCGTGAAGTTCTCGCAGACCCCGTCCTGCATGATCTTCACGCTGGTCGCGCGGAAGCTGCCGGGGCCGGGCGGGCCGGCCCGGGCGGCCCGGTCCCGGCGGTCAGCGAGCCCGTCGAGCTGCCCGATCCCGGTCCCGCGCTGCCACCAGAGCGCCCCCACCACCCGGGCCGTGAGCAGCCCGCGCCGCTCGGCCTCCAGGTAGGCCTCGAAGCAGTCGGGGACCACGGCGTAGTCACCGACGATCGCCTCCTGCCAGCCCGTGATGCCCAGCGCATGCAGGTAGCGCTGGGCCTCGCCGATGCCGGCCACCTGCTCGTCCAGGCCGGGGCGGGGCACGACCCGCTGCACCAGGCCCATCGCGCCCTCTTGCAGGGTGCCCGACGGCTCGCCGCCGGCATCACGCTCGATCCGCCCGTCGGCCGGATCCGGGGTGCCCGCGCCGACCCCCGCCAGGGCGAGCGCGCGGGAGTTCACCCACGCCGCGTGGAGGTCACGGTTGGCCAGGAACACCGGGCGGTCGGGGACGGCCCGGTCGAGGTCCTCCCGGCTGGGCACCCCGCCGGGGAACACGTCCATCGACCAGCCGCCGCCGGTGATCCAGGTGGCGGCCGGGTTGCGATCCGCGTAACCGCGCACGGCGGCCAGGTAGTCGCCGAGGCTGTGCGCCTCGGACAGGTCGCACCGGATCCGCCCCAGCCCACCGGCGGAGGCGTGGATGTGGGAGTCGATGAACCCGGGCAGCAGCATCCGGCCGGCCAGGCCGATGACCTCGGTGTGCGGCCCGATGTGCGCGGACACCTCCGCGTCCGTGCCCACCGCCACGATCCGCCCGCCCGCCACGGCAACCGAGCTCGCCCAGGACCGTGCGGCGTCCACCCGGTAGACATGCCCTCCGGTGAGCACCAGATCCGCCGGGTTCCCGCCGCCCATCGCGCCCTCCAGCCTCGTGCCCCCCGGCGCCTACTGTGCCCCATCGGGCCCGGGCACAGCCAGGGAGCCGACCGGCAATGCCGGGCGCGCGGCAACCAGCGGGGCCGGTGAACGCGGGGGCCCACCCATCACGGATCTGCGCCGAACGCGCAGTTCGTCCCCGGTCCGGGTGACGAGACCCGTGATGGCCGCTAGCGGAGGGCCAGGACGATCGCGGTGGATACGAGGGCGACGCCGCCGACGGCGATGGCCCCGCCCACGACCTGGGCGGCGTGGAACAGCACGAACCCGTCCGAGCAGACCGCCAGGACCTGGTTCGAGCAGACCGTGACGCCCTTGCCCGCGCCGAAGAACATCCCGACACCGATCACCGCGAGGGCCAGGCCGGCGATGAGGAACAGGAGCGCGGACGCGGCTCCCCGCTGCGAGTCCCCGGTCGCCTGCGGCAGCGAGGTCACGGACCCGGCCGAGGTCACGGACGCGGCCGCAGCATGTGTGGCCGCATAGCCGGCGCCGCCTGGCCGGCCGGCGTCACCCGGGAACGCGTGGGGCGCGAGCGTCCGCGACCCCCTGACGGGCAGCGCGGGCGGTGCCAGCGCAGGCGATGGGATTAAGGGCGCTTCGGTGCGAGCGGCCTCCTGCGGATCTGCCGTGATCACTGCGTACAGGAACATCAGCAGCAGCAGCGTCAGGGCCGCTACCCCGAAGAAGACACCGCTCTCGGCAAGGTTGGCATGGATCATCGGCCGTCTCCCGCTCTTTCGACCGCCGCAGCGTAGCAGTTGGTAACGCTCCGCATACTGGCAATGGCTGAACGCCGGCCGGTTTGCGCCGTTACTGCCTAATCGCCCAGCTCCGTGCGGCGGCGGTCGACGTAATCCTGCAGCTCGGCGCGAACGGCGTCGTCCATGGGTGGCGGCTCGTACTCGGCCAGCGTCCGCTGGCAGATCTCCCCGGCCCGGGCGGCCGTGTCCTTGCCGCCCTGTTTCAGCCAGCGCTCGTAGTTGGCGGTCGAGGACAGCAGCGGCCGGTAGAAGCAGTCCCGGAACCGCTCCATCGTGTGCGCGGCACCCAGGAAGTGACCCCCATGGCCGACCTCCTCGTGCGCCCCGAACGCGAGCGAGGCCTCATCGATCTCCAGCGGCGTGAACTCGACCCGCAGCATCCGCAGCAGCTCCACGTCGATGATGAACTTCTCGTAGCAGCTGACCAGGCCGCCCTCCAGCCAGCCGGCCGCGTGCATGACGAAGTTGGTGCCCGCCAGGAACGTGGGCAGCAGCGTCATCAGCGCCTCGTACGCGCACTGTGCGTCCGCG
>Ga0335085_10018444_pt1 | contig 10027 bp, 5 predicted proteins | sample Lox_Sample_45_FD_206712 | JGI IMG/M metagenome (GOLD analysis project Ga0335085, IMG submission 206712) | Soil microbial communities from Loxahatchee National Wildlife Refuge, Florida, United States - Lox_Sample_4.5 | ecosystem: Environmental > Terrestrial > Soil > Wetlands | place: USA: Florida... | reverse complement strand
GGCCGAATGTTTCTCGTTCCTCGCGACGAGACGTCCGTATCGATACCACCTCCGCTGCCCACAACCTGCCCTGTGCGCGATGCAGTTCGACGATTGCAATGTCTGAAGAATGGCGGCGGGGATCTGATATCCGGAGGATGGCCTCCGCATCGGAGAGGAAGCCCAGCGGCCGGTAGATCTCCTCGCTGGTCTCCAGCTGGCGCCGGCGCGAAAGGCATACGCTGCGGTGCATCAGCAGCCGGCTCTCACACCAGTTGGCCTCAACCGTATGTCGCGGATCATGCGGATCATTACCGCCTCGAATATTCGAGGCCAAGTCGCGGCCACGAGCAATCTGCAGTTCGATTTCATTGAGCGTCCTTTCGCGCTCCTTTGAGTCTCCCCCTCCCTTGAAAACACCGAGGCGCTCGTCCAGGCCATACATGATGAGCTCCAGCTCGACGTACTGTTCCAACGTACGAAGGGCCTCGATTTTCAGTGCGGGTGACGAAGCCTCCACCTTCTTTTTCGTCTCCTTATCGTCCTCGAGCGGCCAGATGGCGATGTCTTGCGGTGACTCGTAAGACAGCGGAAAAGCTACGCAGTGCAGGGCCCTCCTGAATGCGGATAGAGCGGATCCGTAGGAGCGAGTTGAGGTGGCCAACATCCCGCTCCATCGCCACCAGCGAACCCATTCTGCGCTTCTCGCTCTCTCGTCGGCGGCGACGCTCCCCCGTAGTATGACGGGGAGCGTGGACGTTTCGTCACCGGTGCTCTGAAAGGCCGCAAGAAGGGCCCTCGAGATCTTTCCCTTGCCAGCAACATGCTTGCTTCCCTGCTGGAGCTTCGTCACAGTTGTCTGAGTATGCAGAATTCCAAACTGCTGATGTTGCGAGTAGGCTTGCTTGTCTTCTCCCACTTCTTGCGCAATCGCACGCATGACTTCGGTGCAAGTCACTCGCAGCCGCTGAGCCGCTGATGCCAGTTCGGCGTGATTCTGTCGGCCAGCTAAGGTGACGCAAAGGTCGTCGCGCGTGTAAGCAAGGCGGCGCCAGCTTCCTCTGGGGTAGCCTTGAGTCTGAAGAAGGAAGCTGTTGACCTTCAGAAGAGCGGTTGCGGCATCGAGACGCTGGCATGCCTTTTCGATCCCGTCCTCTGAATCCTTCGCCAGCTCCAAGTGTCCGTCTGCCGCCCGGCATTGGTGGTACACAGCTTCAAACACAGCGGCAGGCGAACCCGAAGCGTCCAGGACTTTCTCGTACCATCGGGCGAGACGGGTATGAATTTCCGGCTCGAACCTTCTCCTCTTCTTCCACCTCTTGAGGATCTTACGAGCATCCTCGTACTGCCGCCCCCGCAGTTCCCCCGGGTCTCGGAAGACCTGGCGGATAAGTTCGCGACAGCGCGAATGCAGCCAGATGAACCCTCCCGCCTTTCGGCGAACGAGGCCTGCTTTCTCAAGCTCCTCGAGCCACTCTTGCCGCTGGTTGCTTTTGGCTTTTAACCGCAGCCGGCTGTTCGCTCGTCCGTGCAGTACTGCGCCACTCCAGATCGTTGCCAGGAGTCGAGGTCGTTGCATTAAGACCAGAGCATAGAGAAACCTGAGCTTACGCGGATTACCCTTGGTCCATCTAATCGCCTCGGCGACGACGGTAGCCTCTGAAAAAGGGCGAATCTCGCGCATGCCCTTTCGCAAAGGCATGTGGTGGTGATGATCGAATAGTTCTCTGCGCGCCAGCTCAGCCATCAGCCCCGAACGAAGGCCCCTTTTCCGGTTCCGGCACATCAGCACCACAGAAACTGGGCCACTCTTGCACAAGCGGGTAATGAGTTCAACAAAAGCACGCGCGCAGCTCGAACGGTCGTCCTTGTCACTACCTTGGTCCAACCATCCGTGCGGCTGATCGAAAACGTTCGCCTTTGGCGTATTCGCTCCCGGAGTTTCCCGGGCATTCAGGAAAATGATCCACGGTTTGCCGGCGGAACTCATGACATGTGCGATTTCCTTGGTACGCTGGGGGATGTCGGTTTCACGATAGGTGGGAACCCAGTTCTCCTGTCCCAAACGGAAGTAGACTGCCTCCAGCAGCACCTCAAAGAGATTGTCGGCGCTGGAAATGTCGTTCATGTCCAGCCACAGGCAGACATGGCTGGCTTCCAGATGACAGAAGACCTCTATGCACGCTGACGTCATCCCTCGTAACGTTTTGTTCGCTGTAATAAAAAGCAATCTTGGCTTCCGCTTCAGCGTCCGCTCCATCTCTTGAAGGCGCTTATCTACTTCCTGGCAGAAGCTGCGGCCGGGAATTTCTTTCAATACCTGTCGTAACGGAGGAACGGTTACCCGTGACACCGACGGAAATAACCCTCCGAAGGGAGGCAGGCTTTGCCGGATGACCTGATAAAGCTGCAGGAGCAACAACCCCTGGTTAGTGTGCTTTAGGACAATGAACTGCGGGCATCCGCTGCTTCCGTATTCTTCAGAGCAGCTGTCGGCGAGCTTCCTGACACGGGCGATGTCATCATCGCTATAGCACAGCCAAAATACCTTGAAGCCTTTGCTTAGACGGCTTCCTGCATGTCGGATGAGCTCTAACGTCCGTTCATCACCTCCCACCCCGATCATGAGTACGTGATTTTGAAATGGCAGTTGCGCCCCGACCTTTGCATCGCCGGGGTTCCTCCCCGCCAACAGATATTCCAGGAACCTGGCCTTGTCGGTCCCGGAAGGCTCGGCATCCAGAGAGTAATCAGCCCGTAGGGAGTGACGATTTCCGTGAAACTTGACCAGGGAGCGAACGTCGGATACCGCGGACCAATGCGGAAGATGGTCGCCGAGGTGCACTTCAAAGACCTGAAGCGGATTTCTGGTTTCCGCAAAAGCCCTTTCCAGCAGATCGTCAAAGTTGGTGGTTAGGATCAGATTTAAGCGCAGTGCACCCGCCAGGACACCTAGCACCACGTGGTTCAAAGAGGGGTTCTTGCCCTTTAGAACATGCCGCAAACATGAGTCGATGATCTCTGGTCGAGACGCTCCCAACGAAGCCGCGCAGAATTTGTTGTTACGATTTCGCGGTTCATGCTTCAGTCTTGAAAGAAAAAGTAACGAAGTACGCCACTCGGCCGTGGCGCCAATTGCCTGGATCAAGACGGGAAGTTTGGGTTTCTCCTTCTTAGTTGATTTTTCCTCTTCCGCTAACAGGCGTTGGAGCTTCTGCCGATAATTTGACACTTGCACGGTTTGCCTACGGTCCAGAAAAGGAGGCCATTGATCGGTGCGCGGGTGCCAGCGATGTCCATCAGGCCCGTCGTTGCCGAGGGCAAGCCAAATGCATCGCTGAAGATAGGGTCCCAGGTCCCAAACCAGCGGCGCTCCTGACGGGACTGAAAACCCGGCTCCGATAATTGGAATAAAGCCGTATCCCGCCTTGCGCTCGTCCTGAATGCAATTGATGAACTTCTCACTGGCTTTGTGAGTTACAACAAACGATTCCACACGTTCCTTCAGCGGGCTGTGATCCCTGGGGTTAAGAACCCATAGCGCCTTGTTGCTGGGCCTCGTAGTAACCTGTGCGTCCATCGTCACCTGCTCTATGTGTCTTGGAAATCTCCACTCTCAGAAGCCCGTGTCATCTACCTGCGGCGTCCGGCGAATGCTAGCATGAAAATGTTGGTCGTGCGGGGAATGGGAATTTTCTACCGCCATCCACAGGTTACCCTTCTCCTAAATTGTTACGAAAGTACAGTTACCTACCCTGTACTTTCGTAATCTTGACACTTCCCGCTTTGGGCCTATGGTGGAGTAGGGCGTATTGTGCCCCGCACCCGCCGGACGGCGGGAACGTAGTTTGGAGGGTCCTCGACGAACCAGTAGCTGGCAACAAGTGGGCTATGCCCGGTCGGGTTCATGTTCGGGCGAGGCTTGCATTTCGGACCGGCACTCAAAATGGCAGAGATTTGCTATCGCTCCGCTAAGCCATTTAGAATCTTTTGGATATACTATGAACGCGTAAGTGTTTGCAGTTCTGTATCTTGCATATAATTTTTCCCTAAGTTATTGATTCTTAATGTGGCACAAACGGGGGAGGGTATGCGAGCCAGAGGGTTCTCGAAGCAAGCTGGCAGTGGACCAAGCCCTCATCTCGTATGTTCGCTATTTGTTCGCTTTTGTTGAGTGATTGGATGTATAATGCGATGTTCTCAAAACATGCGCCTCGCTTATAGCAGCGGTGGTCTGACCCAGCGCAATTCATATTTCAGCAGCCCGTCCGGAGAGTCATCGTTGCCGCGACGGAGCACGCAAGGAGCGGCACTTATGGCAGATGAGAGAACGGAAAAAGGACGGGCCATTGACCTGGCCATGACGCAAATCGAGAAGCAGTTCGGCAAAGGCTCCATCATGAAATTGGGGAGCAAAGGCGCGGTGGTTCCCATCTCCGTCATTTCCACCGGAGCCATCTCGTTCGATGCTGCCCTCGGCGTGGGCGGCTTCCCGCGCGGACGCGTGGTGGAGATCTTCGGCCCGGAGTCGTCCGGCAAAACAACGATTGCGCTGCAGGTGATTGCACAGGCGCAGCAAACAGGCGGCATGGCGGCCTTTGTGGACGCCGAGCACGCACTCGATCCCATCTACGCCTCCAAGCTCGGTGTGGATGTTGACAACCTGCTGGTCTCGCAGCCCGACTACGGCGAGCAGGCGCTGGAGATTGCCGAAGCCCTGGTGCGCTCGGGCGCGATTGATGTGCTGGTGGTGGACTCAGTGGCCGCGCTGGTTCCCAAGGCGGAACTTGACGGCGAGATGGGCGATAGCCATGTCGGCCTGCAGGCGCGCCTCATGTCGCAGGCGCTGCGCAAGCTCACCGGCATCGTGGCCAAGTCGAATACCTGCCTGGTGTTCATCAACCAGATCCGCGAGAAGATTGGCGTCATGTTCGGCAATCCTGAGACCACCACGGGCGGGCGCGCGCTGAAGTTCTATTCGTCGGTGCGCATTGACATTCGGCGTATCGGCGCCATCAAGGACGGCGATGCTGTGATTGGCTCGCGCACCCGCGTGAAAATCGTAAAGAACAAGACCGCTGCACCCTTCCGCGAGGCCGAGTTCGACATGATGTACGGCGAAGGCATCTCGAAGGAAGGCGACCTGCTCGACCTGGCCGCCAACATGAACTTGCTGGAGAAGTCGGGAGCGTGGTTCAGCTACAAGGGCGAGCGCATCGGCCAGGGCCGCGAGAACGCCAAGCAGTTCCTGAAGGACAACAAGGACATTGCGGCGAGGATCGAAGCCGAGGTGCGCAAGGCGATGGGCTTGATATCCGCCGCCGAGAAGGCACAGGCTGCCGCCGCCAACGCCGAGGCCCCGCCGCATCCGGCGCCCAAGCCGGCCGCGCGAAAATAGGAGTGGAATTTCCTGTGACGCGATGGGACCTCTCTTCTGCGGGGGGTCCCGTTGAGGTTCCCTAAGTGAGGTGATGTGCGGAGCCATGTAGCCTCGTTTTTCCGCGATTGCCTCCAGCCGCGAGCCAGAATAAAATCAACCGCGTAAATCCTCTCCTCCGAGGCCGCTTGAAGGACATCGTTGCCATCTATCCCGGTTCGTTCGATCCGGTCACGAACGGCCATATGGACCTGATTCATCGCGGCAGCAAGCTGTTTGATCGCCTCATCGTGGCGATTGCCAGCAACATGGACAAGGCCGAGCCGCTCTTCGACATGGACGAGCGTAAAGAGATGCTGGACGCGATGACCGCAGAGCTTGACAACGTGAGTGTTGATATATTCGATGGACTGCTGGTGCATTACTGCATCCGGAAGAACGCCAACGCGGTGCTGCGTGGGATTCGCGCCGTCAGCGACTACGAGTTCGAGTTGCAGATGGCGCTGATGAACCGCAAGATGGAGCCGCGGGTGGAAACCGTGTTCATGATGCCGGCCGAAAAGTACTCGTATCTGAGCTCGCGCATCGTGCGGGAGATCGCCAAGCTCGGCGGTCCGCTCACCGGGCTGGTGCCGGAGTTGGTGGAGGAACGGGTGCGCCGCAAGATCGCACAGAAACAGTCGAACGTTACAGCAATGCATCTCAAACGAAGGGCGAAATCATGACTGCTGCCGGAACCCAGCTCTCCTCGTTCCTGACCAATCGCATCCAGCGCATCGAAGTCTCAGCCACGATGGCGGTGGTGGCCGAGGCCGACAAGCTGCGCGCCAGCGGTGTTGATGTGGTGGATTTCGGCGCGGGCGAGCCGCACTTCGCCACACCGCAGCACATCAAAGAGGCCGCGATTGCGGCTATTAACAACAACTTCACCAAGTACACGGCGGTGGGCGGGACGGCGGAGCTGCGCGACGCCATCGTCAAGCGCCACGCTTCCGATTTCGGCTCCGACTACAAGCGCGAAGACTGCATTGCCTCAGTCGGGGGCAAGCACGCGCTATTCAATGCGATCCAGGTGCTGGTGGACCACGGCGACGAGGTCATCCTTCCCGTTCCGTACTGGGTTTCGTTCAAGGACATCGTCCGCTTTGCCGGAGGTGAGCCGGTTTACATCGCGACCGACGAGCGGCATGACTTTGATCTGACGGACGAAATGGTCGAGCGCGCGATCACACCGCGCACCAAGGTCATCGTGCTGAACTCGCCCAGCAATCCTTCGGGTGCCGTGATGAAGCCCGAGCATATGGCAGCGGTATTGAGATTGGCCCACGATCGCGGGATCTATGTCGTCTCCGACGAGTGCTATGTGTACCTCAACTTTACCGGACAGCTGTTTTCCGCCGGATGCGTGCACGAAGTGAAGGAGCGCCTCATCATCATCGGCTCGCTCTCGAAAACTTACGCCATGACTGGCTGGCGCCTGGGCTATGCGCTTGGGCCCGCGCCCATCATCAGCGCCATGCAGAAGTTGCAGAGCCAGAGCACCTCCAATCCAACTTCGATTGTGCAGAAGGCCGCGGTCACTGCGCTGACCGGCTCGCAGGAGTGCGTGCGCGAGATGCTCGCGGGGTACCTTGCTCTGCGCGACAAGGTGGTGGCGGGCTTGCGCACCATTCCCGGCCTGACGTGTGCCTCACCGAACGGCGCGTTCTACGCTTATCCCAACGTCAGCCACTATTTCGAACGCGGCGGACTGAACTCGGCGTCCGACGTCGCGCGCCGGCTGTTGCACGAGGCACACGTGGCGGTGGTCCCGGGCGAGGGCTTCGGCACGCAGGACCACATCCGCGTTTCGTATGCGGTTTCGGAGGAAAATCTGGAACGCGGATTGGAGCGCATGCGCAAGTTCTTCGCCAGCGTGTGATCGCCTCGACTCCATGTCCGAACTCTACCCATTCCTGGTGATTCCCATCTTTGACGAGCGGCCCTGGGGCGTGCGCGACCTGCGGCCCATCTACACGCAAGCCGTCAGAGAGCCCATCGGTGAAAGCTGGCTCACGTGGGAGGACAATCGCGTTGCCAACGGCCCGCTGACCGGCCGGACTCTGGGTGAGCTGTCGAGGCAGTACGGCCGCGATCTGGTAGGCACGGCCGCCTGGTACGAAAATCGTTTTCCGCTGCTGGTGAAATTCCTTTTCACCTCGGCGAAGTTGTCGGTGCAAGTGCATCCCGATGATGAGCAGGCGCGCAAGGCCGGTCAGCCCTGCGGCAAGACTGAATGCTGGTACGCGCTGGCCGCCGGACCTGGAGCGCAAGTTGCGCTCGGACTGAAGAATGGCACTACGCTGGAAGAATTCGAGCAGGCGATTCGCGACAAACGCGCGGAAGAATTGCTGAACTGGGTCGATGTTCACGGCGGGGACATGCTGTACGTTGCGGCTGGGACCATACACACGATTGGCGGTGGGTTGATCCTGGTAGAGACCCAGCAGACTTCCGACATCACGTACCGGCTCTACGACTACGGACGTCCGCGTGAGCTGCACATCGCCGAAGGGCTCGCTGCCACCAAGCTGCACACCAACGCGGGGAAAGTGGTGCGGCATGCGGGTGACCCGCCGGAGGTGCTTGTGCGCTCGCCATTCTTCCAGGTCGAGAAGATCCGGCTTCGCGAACCGCTGAATGCGGAAGTAAGTGCTGCAACACCGCAAATTGTGGTTGCGATTGATGGAGCAGGGATCGTGGAATCGCCCCGCATGGAGCCGATCAGCTTCGCGACTGGTGAAGCTGTCGTCATTCCGGCTGCGCTACAGGGCTACACGGTGCGTCCGCAGTGGGACCTGGAGATGATGCGCATGTCGCTGCCGACCGGAGGGGCGAAAGAACCGGAAACGTTGCTGGTATCACCGGCCCACGCGAGGTAGCTCATGAAGAGTATGTTTTCGCCACAGAGGCACGGGGCGCAGAGAGAAGAACGAAAGATTTTCAAGTCTTGAAGCCAACTTTCGTGAACATGATCACTTGTTCTCGAAAATTCTCAGTGTCCTCCGTGCCTCTGTGGTGAAAAAGATTGTGATGGCTTGGTGAAATTTGGAGACGGGCAGGTCGATGTCTAAGACAGGCAAATTTGCTTTCTATCCCGTGATTCTTGCCGGCGGGCGCGGCACGCGCTTCTGGCCGCTGAGCCGCAAGCGCATGGCCAAGCAGCTGCTGCCGCTTAACAGCGAGAAGAGCATGATCCAGGAAACGGTGGAGCGTCTTCTGCCGCTGGCCAATGCAAGGCAATTCTGGATCATCACCAACGGAGATCTTCGCGACGCGATTGTGCGCCAACTCAAGGGGCTTGAGAAGAAGCAAATTATCGCCGAACCGGTTGGGCGAAATACGGCGCCCGCCATCGGTCTGGCGGCATTTCTGCTCGCGCGCCGCGATCCATCAGCCGTCATTGGAATGTTCCCCTCCGACCACGTCATCGTGAACGAGAAACGTTTTCGTGCGGACATCAACCGGGCGACTGAAATTGCAGCGAGTGGCGCAAACATCGTGGTGATCGGGATTCCGCCTACGCGTGCAGAAACCGGGTATGGCTACATCGAAGCAGGCGGCGCGGCATCAAGAGGCGTGCTGCAGGTTTGCCGCTTCACGGAAAAGCCTACGGTTGACGTCGCAGAACAATTCGTCCGCGCGGGCAATTTCTTCTGGAATAGCGGGATGTTTGTGTGGGGTGCACGGACGTTGGCGAATGCGCTAAGTGAGCATCTGCCGAAGACAGCGCCGTTGCTGGAAGATATCGCGGCCAGTTATGGCACTCGCAGCTTCGAGAAAACGTTTGACCGGCTCTATCCCAAGTGCGAAAGCATCAGCATTGATTACGCGGTGCTGGAGCCACGCTCGGCCAAAGGCGAGGGCAAGTCGGGCATTTATTGCATTCCGGCGAGCTTCGGATGGAACGATCTCGGTTCCTGGGCGGCGCTATACGAGCATCATTGTTTGGGCCGGGACGGCGAGAACGTGATCCAGGCCCAGCAGAGTTTCACGCTCAACGCGGAGGGGAATTTCATCCACGCGAAGCAAAAATTCGTTGCAGCAGTTGGAGTCAAGAACCTGGTCGTGGTTGAGACCGACGATGCGCTGCTGATTACCACCCTGGAGAATGCCCAGGACGTTGGCAAGGTGGTGAAGTATCTGGATGAGACGAAGATGAAGCGACTGGTCTAGGAAGACCGAGAGCAATAATTGATGACCACACAGATCAAATTCGGCACCGACGGCTGGCGTGGCATCATCGCCGACGACTTCACCTTTGACAACGTGCGGCGCGTCGGCAACGCCGTGGCGACCTACGTCCACAAGAACGAGGACGCTGGTAAAGGTCTGGTAGTCGGCTACGACACCCGTTTTGCCTCACAGCGTGCGGCCGAAATCATCTCCGAGGTTTTGGCCGGTGCGGGAATCGCGGTGCGCCTCTCCAACGACTACACTCCGACTCCTGCGCTCTCCTTCGCAGTGAAGAACCTTGGGACCTCGGGCGGCGTGATGATTACCTCCAGCCACAATCCTTTCAACTGGAATGGCGTGAAGTACAAGGCCTGGTACGGCGGTTCGGGAACGCCCGCAATTATGAAAGCGATCGAGAGCGAATTGGATTCGCCGCGACTCAAACGTAAGGGCGGT
>Ga0335085_10018442_pt1 | contig 10028 bp, 8 predicted proteins | sample Lox_Sample_45_FD_206712 | JGI IMG/M metagenome (GOLD analysis project Ga0335085, IMG submission 206712) | Soil microbial communities from Loxahatchee National Wildlife Refuge, Florida, United States - Lox_Sample_4.5 | ecosystem: Environmental > Terrestrial > Soil > Wetlands | place: USA: Florida... | reverse complement strand
CGACCGGTGGGGTCGCGTGCTGATGGCCAGAAGGGAAGCTATACTCGCACGGAATTCAAAAAGAAAAGAAAGAACTTTATTTGAAGAAGATTATCTGCTCGGTGTTTTCGATGCTCACAGGATGGGGGCGCTTCGATTCAAATTAGACCAGGGGGGTGATTTTCTGGACAATAATGCTAGTATGGCTACTCCGGCCTGGACCTCCATACGCGAGCTAGAGTTTGCAAGTCTTCAATTGGAGAAAGAAGCTTTATCGGACAAAGAATCTCTAAAATGGCTGAATTTATTAATGGCTCCCGGTGCATCGCTCGGTGGTGCAAGGCCTAAGGCAAGTGTCACTGATTCACAAGACAATTTATGGATCGCTAAATTTCCAAGCAGCAATGATCAATATGATATAGGTGCATGGGAAATGGTGGTTAATGAGCTGGGGCAGAAAGCAGGTATTAATATTGCAGAAGGTCAGGCAAAAAGATTCAATAGCAGACATCATACTTTTCTGGCAAAAAGATTTGACCGGCAAACAACGAAGAAGAGGATTCATTTTGCTTCCGCCATGACAATGCTTGGCAAATCAGACGGAGCTGAAGGCGTTTCTTATCTCGATATAGCCGAATTTATCATGCGTCACGGTGCAGAGACAGAAAAGGATTTGGAAGAACTTTGGCGAAGAATAGTTTTCAATATTGCAGTGAAAAATACGGATGATCATTTGCGCAACCATGGATTTCTTTTAACAAGGCAAGGATGGATTCTTTCGCCAGCCTTCGATGTCAATCCTGTTTATTCTGGCAGAGGACTGACTCTGAATATTTCCGAGACAGACAACTCTTTGGATTATGATTTGGCTTTGTCTGTTGCAAAATATTTTCGGGTTGATCAAAAGAAAGCTGATTCAATTCTCAAAAAAGTAAAAACTGCGGTCAGTGATTGGAAAAAAATTGCAAAAAAAATTGGTGTCACAAATAGTGACATTGAATTAATGGCTGCAGCTTTTGAATATTCACATGGTTGACTCGCATCTGTTCCTGGCCTATTCTGTAATTAATTTTAGCTTTTATATTATGTAACAACGACAGAACTGCATCTTTTCAGAAAGACCAAATGAAATTATTGTATTTTATCCGCACTGTAAGGTTCCCCGTATTTCGATCACACAAGATTAGAGAAATTACTCTAACTGATGGCCTGATGTATCCCGTGCCAACATTTATCAGGACTACGTTATGCTGACTGCTAAGAACCCGAATAACTTTTTGTTTCCGAAGCAGGCGATGAAAGAAGATGAATTTGAAAGGCTTGGTTCTTTTATTAAGGAAGCCATCAATGACAAAGTTGCCTTGCCGAGCGAATGACTATTGCAGCGCTGATACCAATTGCTGAAAGGCCCCAATAAACATTTTGTATCTGTTATCAGTATGAGCAAGAGCAATATCATGTTTGGAAAGAATATCTTTCAGTATATCATATGCCTTCTGGCAATCATCATCATCAAAAAAATAAGATTTCCATCTGCCTGGTTGATCTGTTAATGGTTTTAGGGTAAATCCGTTGCCATATATTTTAATGATTGTAGGCGTACTTCGAACATCGACTGTCTGTTGTTTTGTATTGAGTGCCCAGGTAAAATAGGCTTCCCAAAATCGACAGTGATTGCTTAGTCTTTTGCGGAGCGCCTGGTCATCTTCTTTTTGACTGGCAGGAATCCTCCATTGGTTATTCTCAACAGAAAAAGGATCTTCTGAAGATTTTTCTGAGGGGAGAGTTTGCGCGTCGAGATTTATTTTTTTTCCATCCATATCCAGTGCCATATCATTCACCCCGAGCGAAATGATCTTCAGGTTTACATTTTGATTTCTTTGACTAATGAGATTTATTACCCCATCCTTTAAGGTCCAATGCCCGAAATCAAATGTTCCGAAATCCCTGGTATATGTTCCATCCTTTCTAATGCAAAGGAAACTCGCTGGCGTCAATCCGTTATCGTTCTTTGTATTGAAGTCTGTTTGATAAGTATAGAACCAGCATTTAGTGACTGTTGGATTTTGCTGGAGGCAACCAGTAAAAGACAGGTAAAGAAAAAGGAAAATATAATTGGAGAATTTTTTTTTATGTGGGATTAGAAAATGGTTCATAAAATTTTTTTTTTTAATCAGTCAGAAATTTTTCTATCTCCTTTAATCGACTAAAATCGATATAATATTCAAAGGATCGTTTATCAAAGTCAGAGCGTTTTTTGTCAATAATTGAAACTTTCGTATTAGCAGCAAAGGAATATTTATGATTAATAGAGAGGAGCAATTCGCTTCTTTGTTTTTTCTGAATTTCTGCATTTTTTTGACTAAGTCCGAGAATTTTATTTAGCTCTTCAATGCTTGTCAGCTTTCCTTTTGAAGAATATTCATACAATAATTTTAGCACCATCATTTCTTTTTCATCAAAAAGGTTATTCTTCGGTCCTTGCCGGGTCATTTCAAATCTGCGCTTCCAATTTCTTTTCTGTTTACCGACAAAAATTAGTCCTACTGTCAACAATAATACAAATCCAATAAGTAGATAATACGGCCAATACATTGTCCATTTTCTAGGATTGGAATTCTTATCATCAGGTCTATAAATAACTATATCAGACCTTGGAAAATCTTTTCCGCTCAATTGGAATGAATCCAGTACATTCAAAAAAGAACTTCCCCAATACAGAGTTGAATCCCTGAAAAAATAAGAGTATTGCGGAGGCTCCTGATTTTTGGAAAATTTATGTAATAACACATTTGATTTTTCCGAAGCAAGACTTCTTAACTCATTATTTGCATAGTCAATCAGAGTAACTTTATTTCCAAACTGCACAAGCTCGCCCCACGGAGCAGAAGCAAGGGATTTTATTTGCCTGACATTTTCAACCATATAATTTGTCAATCTCCCTTTATGTACCCACTCTTTTTTCACCAGGTCAAGTGTGGCAACTATATAATTATCCCTGGCTTCATTCACGCTGTCCGTTTTTAAAGCTTCATCACGCACAAAGCTGTCGCCTATGTAAATTTTCTTTCCCTTAAAGTCATACCAAATCAGATCCCTCCTTCCGTCATAAAGCATTGGAATCTCTTCATTCAATTTTACAATATCCCATTGTCTTGCCTGGTCAACGAATACCCGCAACTGACCATTTACTCTCCAAAAGCCGTACCCGCCAAGAGAATAAATCGAATCGTTATAGCTGAAAGGGAAGGATCCAACATTATAACCAAAGTAAATAGTAGAATCAAGTCTTGTAAATTCAGGCTTCCCGTTTTTTAATTCCGCCTTATATAACATGCCTGTCCCGTTTACAAAAACAAATAGCCCCTTGCTGTTCTTGACCAGTAATTGTTGGCTAGTATTTGGAGTTCGTGAAAGATCCACATATCGATAACCATTCTCCCATCCAATATAAGGTAGGGGTTCTTGCAATTGTAATATCATCTGAAACAGTGAAGCTGTTGGGTTATTTTGACCAGAGGCAAAAAAAAATCCCTGAAGGCAAAGCAATGATGCAATGAAATGGACAGATTTCACAAGTTCAGGGTTTATTGAGAATAAAAAATTGGTAATTCACTAAATATAAAAGTTACTGAAAATCCATTGGTTTGAAGGTATAAATTTTTGTTTCCATCTGTAACCTTTTTTTTCACCTGTTTCATGACCTAATCACCAAAAAAATAAGTTGGCCGCATTTAGATTTGGCTCAAATAAAACTTTAAGCCATGAACCGCATTTCCATCTTCAGCCCCCGAAATCTTTCAATATGTGTTTTTATGATCATCCTCTCAGGAAGCTCCTGCAGTAAACTAAACGATATCCAAAACAGTGTAAACGAGCTCAAGTTGCAAAACGATAGTCTACAGGCACAGCTAACTAGTATGAAAAATACCCTTGAGCTGATTGAAACGCTAAGCCAACAAAATGCAGACAGCCTGAACGATATTCATGTAAAAATAGATTCACTTCTTTCCATGATCGCACTTATCAATCAGCAGCTGGAAAGCAATACTACTGATATCAGTCAAATAGAACAGGAACTTCTTTTGCTTACCCAAGACTATCAATCTCTGCTGGCATTGATCAATCAAATGATGGCCTGCTGCCCACAGTGTAATATGAATCTGAACAATGGACTTGTAGCATATTATCCATTTACCGGAAATGCCGGGGACAGCAGTGGATACGGTAATGATGCTTTTGTTCACGGAGCCACACTGACTACAGACCGGTTCGGTAAGGCAAACAGCGCCTATAATTTCAGTGGGACCAGTGTTATAGAGGCAGTGAACCGGAACTGGATAAATTTCGACACTTCCTCTTTCTCTATCAGCGCCTGGGTCAATATGACCGTTCCTCAACCCAGCAGCTTCAATGGTATTCTCACAAAAGGAAATGCAAATGCTTTTATATATCAGTTGGGAATTGATTCAACAAATGCAGCCGGTGAATTTGGCAATCCTTTTTTGATGGATTTTACACATCTGAAATCAAGTCAATATATGACAGCCGGAAATTGGTATTCCCTCTCCATGATCATCAAGCGTGACAGCAACATGGTGCAGTTATATGTCAACGGAACACTGTCGGCTAGTTTTTCATCTGCTGCCATTTCCACGCAGAATATAACTTCAACAGATTCTCTGCGCATTGGTGTAGAACGGGATGGCTTATTTCATTTTAATGGAAAAATTGACGACATCAGAATTTATAATCGGGCTTTAAATAATGCTGAAATAACCTGGCTGGCTTCGCACTAAATTATTTTAGTTTTTAAGAATCTTGAAGAAGGTTTTGAGTGTTTTTGAAGGAAGCAAAATAGGTTCACTAATTAAAAAAATTGTAAGAAGCTGAACAGAAATAAAGCAGATTAATTTAAGGCGGGGGAGATGTTTATTTCCCCCTGGAAAGGCCCCGTAAAAACAAGTAGGGGTCTTTCCAGGGGAAAGTCTTTTTTTTGACTCGAAATTCTTAAACTTGTCAAGACATTCATTGCAAACTCCGCTGCCATGACTAAGCATTCGGTATCAGCGCTCGTTTACAAGTACAATCCAAATGCAATATTGATAATTGCTGTATATGCGATTTGTTTTTTTTGGTTTTTCATTTCGTTGCCTACCTTGGGAAGCGGCGAAATTTATGTATTTGGCGGAGTCCTGATAGCCGCTCCTTTGCTTGTAAAATATTCAAAGAAATCTCCGTTTAAACTCAGGACCTGGGATGAGAGAAAATTAATTTTCTCCAGCGATGGAATTGAATTTGGAAACGATTCTTATCCGGTCAGTGGACTGGAAACCGCTGCGTTTTATTTAGATACTTTCAATGGCTTTGAATATCGGGAACGTGGCCCGATCAATATGGCCACGCCTACAAGCCCCAGTCAGAATAATGATGTGTATGTAAGATCTGACGGCGACAAGAGTACTGTATCTTTCAGATACAAAGGAATGGTGACTGACTTTACCTTTTGCCTGGAAAATTATGCATCTTTTGCAGCGCTCAGATGGGTGATGACTGATTGGGGAGCTGCGGGCGTGAATGTTGTCTGGAAGCAGGCATTCGATGATGATTTTATTATTCAAGAAATGGAGTACTATAAAACGCCAAGCGGACTGACCCAATAAATTTCAAAATTCCCTAACTTTACTGAGACAGGCGAATGATCGCCGCTGATTGTGAAAAAGAAAAATGTGCTTGTATGAGATTCAGCAAATTCCTTTCCTTCCTGACCTTGTCAGGCATTACAGACATGGTTCATATTGAACAAAAGTTCAATAAAGTTCATGATAAATTCAAATCCCAATTTTTTTACTGGTCTATCGGAGCAACGCGGAAAAAACTCATAATCGGTTTCTGGTATTATGAAATTCCATGGCATTTGCTGACAATTTTTATGGTGGCCTGGCTGGCTACTTTTGCCTTGCACCCAAGTATGTTCAGTGCGGTTTCATTAATGGCAAGCGGATCGGTTTTTGCGTTAACTTTTTTAGTGATGATCATTGGAATTTATCTCCCGGTTTTTGGATCTGAATATTTTCCGAATCTGGAAAGTTGCAGCTCTCGATATTCAGGCGATCAGAATCTGAGTATTCAGAAATGCAAAAAGCAACAATTCACATTAAAGACTCTCGTACTTATTCAACATGTCTTGGAGCAAATGGCAGGTATACAGAATCAATTTTTGGATAGCAAGTACCTCCAGGTCTTAAGCAAACAATACGGCGTTTCAAAACAGGGCCTACAGGTCGCTGCCAGGGAAATTTTTCTGTCGAAATCGCACGCGGGACAGGGACGAATTTGTACAGAATTAGAGAACTCTTTCGAAGAGGCTTATACCTATTTTCAGTCTCTCAATTGCGACCGGGCAGAACAAATTTTAAAGAGCCTTGAATCAAGGATCATGATCAAAAAACTCAGGAAAACTGGGTAGATTTTATTGCCCTTTTTTTGGAACTTATCTATAGTTAAGTAGGATTCTGCTTTCAGGCCAAAGATATTTGGAATAAAAAAAGATGGCAGGACAAATTTTATTCCCGATGGACCCGGAAGAATTATTGAAGAAAATGAAGCAGATGTTAGAGGAAATCTTGAGCCAAAAAAATGACCAGAATGGATCTATAAACTCTAATAATTTTTTGCAAGGAAAGGACCTTTTAAAAGCTAAGCAGGTTTGCGATTTATTTCAGGTTTCCAAGCCCACTCTCTACCAATGGATGAAGGAAGGGAAGCTCAGATCAGTGAAGATCCAATCGCGGAGATTTTTTTTATGGAAAGATATCGACGAATTGATCCAGAAGAATAGGATAAATGGGCGATAGAATTTCTTTTGACAAATCCCCAAAGATGGATGCTTCAATCGTCCTTTGCACCTGCAGACATGTAGTACGATTTAATATCAAACCGGCATCTAAAAATTTTAAAAAAATGGGCTTGCAATTGTTCATTTTAGGGTACTGAATTATGACGCCCCCTGCATTATTTTTTTAGCAAAAAATCCAGAGTGATTTCAGGGTGCTTAAAGATCATGTTTTCCTGCTTGAATTTTTTAGATTATTATGGTCTCTGAGTGACGGTAATTTTGCTGAATAAATACGCAAAAATTCTTAGAGAATTTCGTCCAATTCTGCCAAAAAGAAAAGGCATTCACGACTCCGGAGGCAGAATATTTCCGATGTGGCGTGCCACATTGGGACAACTTGCTAACCGAAAACATTAGGCGGTTTTTTAAACCGATTTTTTTATCGTAGGTATTTCATAACTGATATCTTAAAGTTACCAGCTAAATAGAATAGGGTAGCAATTTGGTTCACATAATTCCGGAATAAAAGTTCAAAACAATATGATATTTATCAGGCCAATTTTTGGAAACAAAAACTGCTCAACTAACTTTGAAAACTGTCCAGTTTTATACAGGGCCGATACAATTAAATCCGCGAATTTAGCGAAGTTTTATCGACGTATGATTAAGGCGATAAAACGGAAAGCAACCCGAGCTGTGGCCATTGCAAAATCTAATTCGGATTTTAAACCGTTCATTTTTCGTCAACAATTGTTCCGAATGTATACGTTGCCTTCCCTAACATCGAACAATACAAGGTCTCGCACTAAATGGATTTCACCAAGTAAAAAGGAGGCTATATTTTAAAATCTATACTTACGTCTCAGCGGCATAAGGGTAATTATTTAAGTTATGTTTCAAGGGCAGCCAATATTATAAAAGAGCCACGTATTCAAAAACAAATATCCCGGCACAAGACTATATTGAATAATGCAATCAGGAAACATTTATCGAAAGAAATAGGTAGGAGATATAATAGCTAAATGAATACCACCAATTTTCTGTTATAAACATTTGAATTATCAAGAAAGAAAACGAAAACAGTTATGAGTCCTACGTGCGAATGTTTGATTAATTAAAGAGAAACCCTTATCTAATTTATAAATTCTCTTCAAATAGTTTTAATATATTTAATGGTTATATTTTGCTTATGGCACTGGCTGAAAATAACTTTGAAGAAATAAAGCGACGGGTATTCGATGCCTATAAGGTTGAAGATTCAATTTTGCAAAAGTTTAGAAAGTATGCTAAGCAAATTAAGAACGATGTAAAACCGATTAGGGCGTACTCTGTAAATGCTGTTTCATTCGTTTCATCAGATGGTGGTGATAATAGACTTTATTTTAATCCGGCAGTGATAGAGTTAGTACGTGTAGTAGATTCTTTGGGAAATCAATGTGCTTTAGATGCAATAGCTGGCAACTCAAAAGCCGAAGATTTGAATCAAAGAGCAATAGGAGAGAGCCCTTTGTTGGTAGAGCCATTGAAAAAGCTTTGTGAAGACTTAAAAATCGATGTGCTTGGTCTTTCATATTTACTTGGTGGACTAGGTAAACCAGGCAAAAGTACCGGAGCAGCGAGAGTTTATAGAGATATAGTAGAATGGTCGGTATTATATGATTTGATGAAATACAGAATGTGGGGATCAGACACTATTATTGTTAGAGAAGGGATGTTGCGGACTAAATCTTTCAAGAGAACGGTATTTCCGAAAATTGATCAACTAATTCGAGAAGCTCATCAAGCGCATAAGAAAAAGAATGTTTCCGTCTCAATGGTCGGAGTTGCTAAGCAAAGTGCAGTTTTAAGTCAGTTATCAATTGCATTGGAATTGGAGGAAACTTTTCATAAGACTTATCCATGTTATGTTCAGGTGCCAAAAGAAATAGAAGAGGATTGTTATAATTATGACAGGACGTGGCTTGATACTCTAGAGACAAGCGAACCTAACGAAGATGGTACATATTTATATCAGTCAATTGGTAGATTATTTCTTGTGAAATTTGGAGATAGGCCATTCGATCCTGTTTGGCCTGTGGATATAGCAGAATGGCAATTATCGGAGGCGGACAAAATAATTGGTCAGCTTACTAAAGATGCTCAACCTGGTTTCCCAATACCTGATTTTCCGATGTGTGTACAAAAAGCTCATGATTTTGCAAAAGTAAACGGTCTTGAGGTAGATATCTTGCAAGATATTTTGTTGGAAGGAATAACACAAAGATTAAATAAAGATGAATTTGAAAAGGTACTACGTATAAAATATTTGGGTCAAAACTTAACAAACATACGATATCGAAATGCCTGAACTTTTTTCAAAGTCGAAGTTAATGGGTACTTTCAAAGGTTTTAGCGAAAAGGGTTTTGAATTTGCAGCAGAAATAGTTACCCCTTATAACGCAGAGATGCAAGACAGACCTCAGCTAGGTCAATTCCTTCTAATTCAACTTGGAACACCTGATGAAGCTTCGTTAGGCAGGATTACAAAATTTGTTCCTACTGGTTTACTTGCTTCTTCAGAAGGTGAGGACTATATAAATACAATGCAAGAAAGAGAACAAGAAGTTCCCGAAGATCTAAAAAAATCTAAATTAAAATATCGAGTTCAAATAAAGCTTCTAGGAGCTGTAAAAAATGTTAAGATTTCTAGTCTTGAAAAGATCGTTTTTGTTCCTTCACAACGCAGGCTCCCTCATTTGGGCGCTAAGGTTGCATTGCCAAGTGATGAAGTATTGGAAGAGTTGTGTCAATTGAGTGAAGGAGAGACTGATTTAGGAGATTATGTTTTAGGTGAGTTTGTTTTTTCTGGGAAAGTATCCGAACCAGAATCATTTTTTAGGCACATTTCGCCTACTCTAAAAGTCACTTTTAATATAAACAGTCTTGTATCTAAACGTTCAGTTGTATTTGCAAGAGCTGGATACGGTAAATCGAATTTAATTAAGTTTTTGATTGGTGAACTATATCGAAAAGGAATTCCTAAAACTGACAGAAATAAGAATGTTGGTGTTTTGATTTTTGACGCTGATGGGGAATATTTTTGGCCTGATTTTAAAGGAAGACCGGGACTTTGTGACGTAGAACAACTAAAAAAGCATTTAGTAATTTTTACTTCTAGACCTGCTGCGAATAAATATTACGACAGTTGGAAGGCTGGGGATGTTAGAATTGA
>Ga0335085_10018441_pt1 | contig 10028 bp, 7 predicted proteins | sample Lox_Sample_45_FD_206712 | JGI IMG/M metagenome (GOLD analysis project Ga0335085, IMG submission 206712) | Soil microbial communities from Loxahatchee National Wildlife Refuge, Florida, United States - Lox_Sample_4.5 | ecosystem: Environmental > Terrestrial > Soil > Wetlands | place: USA: Florida... | reverse complement strand
GATGTACAGGCCGGACCGCATCGCGGCCCAGTACACCTCGAAGGCGCGCAGGTTGTTCTCGGTCAGCAGGGCCACCACGTCGCCGGGCCGCAGGCCCGCGTCGTGCAGCACGTGCGCCAGCTGGACCGAGCGCCGCTCGAGGTCCCCGTAGGTGAGTGTCTCGCCGGTGCCGGCCATGACCGCCGCGGCCCGGTCCGGCGCCTCGGCCGCGTACGTTCCTGGGTACATGGTCCTCCGCCGGGCCGCCGCTCAAGGTCTGACTGATTTAGCCTAAACGCAACCGGGGCTCAGCCGTCAATGGAGGCGCAGCGCATCGGGCGCCGACGTGGGTATCAGTGGCGCCCGAATGCTTTCTACTTCTGGGTAAAAGCTTCCTTCGCTAACGGCGTCACTAGGGTCGGTCAAGGTGCTCGCGACGGGTAGCCGGTACCGGGCCGGAGCATCGGGAGCGCGGGGCGGGCGCACAGCGGCGGACAGGATGTGCGGAAGGGCGGGAAAAGCCGGGCGCCTATAATTCGACTCGTGCCTAGAAAACCGGAGGTGGCGGCGCCGGAGGACACGGGTTCCAAGTCCGCGCGGACCAGGGAACGGATACTCGATGCCGCCGCGCACGTGCTCAGCCGGAAAGGGTACGCGGGCACCCGGCTGAGTGACGTGGCCGACCAGGCGGAAATCCAGGCGCCGGCCATCTACTACTACTTCCCGTCCCGCGAGGACCTTATCGAGGAGGTCATGTGGACGGGCATCGCGCGCATGCGCGAGCACATGACCCGGGTCCTGGCGGCTATGCCGTCGGGCGCCGACGCGCTAGACCGTATCGACGCGGCGGTCGAGGCGCACCTGCGGTACTGCCTGGAGATCTCGGACTACACCACCGCCTCGATCCGCAACGCGGGCCAGGTTCCCGAGAACATCGCTATCCGCTTCACGGCGGAGGCGTCCCAGTACGGCGACATGTGGCGCAAGCTGCTGCAGGACGCGGAGAACGCCGGGCTGCTGCGGCCCGCCCTGGACCCGGTGGCGGCCCGGATGATGGTGCTGGGCGCGCTCAACTGGGCCGCCGAATGGTGGAACCCGCGCCGTGGCTCACTCGACACCGTGGTGCGGACGGCGCAGTCGCTGGTCAGGCACGGTCTCGCGGATCAGCACGAGGGCGGTGTCATCGGAGCGGCGGCGCGCAAGCCCCGGCCACGCAAGCGACCCACGTCCAGCTGACGAGCCCGGCAGTGGCGACGGCTATCGGGCACATCCGCGTTGCAGCAGAATCAGCTGTCGAGCGTGGCCTGGTGGATCGCGGCGAAGCTGACGCGTTCTTGCTCCAGCCGCACCGAAGGTCCCAGCGCATCCGCCACCAGGTGATGGTAGAGCCGCGACTCCTCAGCGTCCAGGAGGTCCAGGCGGCCAGCCGAGGGATTCGGCTCGGTCACCCACTGGCTGCGGTGGGCTAGCAGCGTGCCGCGGTCCATAAGCATGGACCGCGCGTGCGGGAACCGCCGCCGCAGCCGGTCCAGGATCGCGAACCCGTGAGTGTCGATGTCGCCCCAGTAGACGAGGTCGACTCCGGCCAGCCAGCCGAGCGGCTCGAGTACGGACACCGCGTATCCCGCGCCGAAGATCACCATGGTGCCCTCGGTGAGCGGGAAAGCCAGGTAGGTGATCTCGTTCTCGACCACGTAGACCCGCGTGATCCCGGGCGGCGCCGCCGTGAGCTCGTCCACACGGACGGACATCTCGCTGAAGCCGCAGAGCCCGGCCGCGGCGAGGGCGGCACAGCGGAACCGAACGTAGCCGGGCTTGCGGCGGAATCCGTAACGGGCGGAGAAGTCGACGGCGGCCGCGTCGACGCGGTCCGGGTCAAGCTGGAGGTCGAGTAGCTGGGTGAGCACCCCGCGGTGGCCTTCGATGAATTTGCTGTCGACACCAGGCACGTCCACCTGCCGCAGGTACATCCCGGGCCGTTGCCGCTCGTCAATCCAGCGGACAGTGCCGAGCACCTGCTCCCACACCGCCGACAGCTGAAGCGCTTTCATGGGGTGGCGGCCCACCCAGGGAACCAGCCGGGGGCAGCTTTCCCTGGTCGCTTCGGCCAGCTCGGCGAACCGGCGCACCTCGGCCAGCACGCCGAGCAGCCGCCACGCCTGGTCGTAGCTGTCGATCCAGGCCCGGCGCGGGATGAGGTTGGATCCGACGTGCCGGCCGCCGACCTTGGAGTACTCGACCCGCAGTTCACGCAGCCTGGCCCGCTCCCACTCCCCCGCCCAGTCCTGGACTTCGCCGAGGCGGCCGCCGATCTCGCCCGGGCCCGGGCCGCGCAACGGGAAGCCCAGCGGCTCCCAGTCGGCACCGTCCGCGAACGCGGTCAGCAACGCTCCGGACTGCCATTTCCTGCGGAGCGCCGCGCGCACGTCGTCGGGCCGCGTCCAGGCCACGGGCGGCACTTCTAGCTCCCGGCCGCCGCGGGCACGGGCTCGCTGAAGACGATCACCTTCTCGTGCGCGGCCTTGGCGATCTGTCGCGCCCGGTATTCCTGGACGGTCAGCGTGTACAGGCGTGAATACCGTTCGTCCGGGTTGTCGACGAAACCCACTACCGATACGTACGGCTCGATGACGTGGATCTTCTGCAGCGGAGTCACCACCAGCAGTTGCAAGCCAAGCCGCCGGAACAGTTCGAGCCCGAACTGCGCGGACTTGTCAGGTCCCCGGCCGAACGCCTCGTCGATCACGGCCAGCCGGAACGTCTTGGAGCGTCCGGTCCCCCGCTCCAGCTTGAACTGGTAGGCCAGGGATGCGGCCAGGATGGTGTAGGCGAGCTTCTCTTTCTGGCCACCGGATTTGCCACCGGAATCGGCGTAATGCTCGTGCTCGGTATTGTCCTCACGCCAGCGCTCGGACGCGGAGAAGATGAACCAGTTCCGCACGTCGGTGACGCGCCGTGTCCACCCCCGGTCGGTTTCGGTCTGCCCTTCGCGGCCTCTGAAACGCTCGATAATCCGGCTGACCTGAAGGAATTTCTGCTCGGAGTACTGGTCGGAGACATCACCGGAAACCGCGTCATCGGTGCACGCGCGGAGGTCGGTTCGGAAATCACGGATATCTGTGTCCTGCGTCGGCTGAGCCTCTAGCCGGATAAACCGGCCCGGGTTGTACTCAACGTCGGCCAGTGACTCGTTGATGACGTTAACCCGGCCCCTGATCAGCTCCGCCTGCTTGTTGAGCTGGGACTGGAATCCGGCGATGTCACGGATCGTATTCTGGTTCAGGTACCGCTTGAATTGATCCTGGAACCTGGGCAGGTCGTCATCTACCAGGCGCGCGTAAAGCTCCCGGTAACCCGGGGCGGAGGCCAGTGAATCGTCAAGCTCGCTGGTTTCCACGTGGTACTGCCTGCGAAATTCGCCCATCCTGGCGACAATTCTGTTGCCGAGCGTGTTCTGTCTCTTGCGTGCGCCGTCGATCTTTGCCGTCAGCTCATCGCGCACCGCCACGGCCACCGTGTCACAGTCCGCGGGTTCATTTATTTTCAGCCTAACGAGCGGTGGTGCTTGCATCAGGTCAGCGATTCCCGCGAAGCAGGGGCGGGCCAATTCGCATTCCGGCTCGGCGAGCGCCCGCCGGGCCGTTTCCAGGGCCGAACGGGCCGAGGAGATCTTGCTGTCCATGCCGCCGATGCTCTCGGTGGCCGTTCTCTGCTCTGCCTCGGCCGAGCTGATCTGCCCCCTGACCTTGCTTAGTTCGCGGTCCAGGCGCTGAAGCTCGGCGGACGCCCCCTCCAGGTCGCGTTTCTCGGCCTTCAGCTCCGCGATCTGGTTGACCAGCGGCTGCCAGTCGATCTCGGTGAAATCGGCCGTCTGGCTGAGTGCTGCCAGGATCTGCGCGCGATCGTTCACCCGCGTCGCCTCGTCCTTGAGCGTCTTTTCCGTGGCAGCGAGCGTATTCAGCTGGTCCTGGATCGCGCTGGCCCGCCGGAGCAGCGCGCTGATCTTGCGTTCGTTGGCCCAGCCGAGCACGTAGCCGGACCGGTCATCGACACGGCGCCGGTCGTCCTTCTCGTGCCGGCCGCCGGTCCCCTTGATCTGGCCCGCCTTGGTGATCGCCCGCGGCAGGCGGCGGAAGTCAGCCATGGTCTCGACGCACTCATAGGCGGCGCGGCTGGCCAGTTCGCGCTCCAGCCACGGGGTGAACTCGGTGTCCTTGATGTCGAGCTTGGCGTAGAGCTGACCGTCGCCGCGCCGGGCATCTCCGGGCGCGGAGCCAGCCAGCACCCGGTAGTAGACGAGCCTGCCGTTCAGGTGGTGGGCGTTGACCCACTCCGACGCCGCGGCGTAGTGCTCGTCGGGGATCAGGACCGACAAGGCGAAACCGTGCAGCAGCCGCTCTGCCGCACCTTCCCAGTCGGACGCCTCGGCACGAACCGCGATCAGCTCGCCGGCGAAAGGCAGGGTGGACTCCGGCAGCCTCAATTCGGTGCACAATTGCTGGCGAATGCCCAGGTTGACCCGCGGGATGTTGCTCTTGCGCGACCGCAGGCTGCGGAGCTCGGCGTTGACATCGTCGGCCTGCTCGCCCAGGTGCTTCTTCTCACCGCCCAGCTCTATCAGGCGGTTCTGGACATCGACCTGCGCCTGCTGCACGCCAGAACGCGCATCGGCAACCTGCCGCCGGCACACGGCGAAATGCTCGGCGGTGTGCACGGGCTCCAGCTTGGCCTGGGCCAGCAGCCTGCCGAAACGCTCCGCACTCGCCTGCCGCTGCGCCGACGTCGCCTCGGTCGCGGTGATCATGCGCTCGAGCTCGGCGATCCGGTTCCCGCCGTGCCCGGCTCGCTGCAGGTTGAGGCTGGTTTCCTTGTCCCGCAGCTCGGTCAGCCGGGCGTCGTACTGGTTGCGGGTGGCAAGGAGCACGGCCCGTTCGGTATCGAGGTCTTGAATGTGCCCTTCCAGGAGGCCGGCCTTGGCCTCGGCGAAGAAGAACCTCGACGCCGACCGCTGTGCCGTCGCCGCCTCGATGCCGGCCGTGATCGTGTCGTGCGCGTCGCAATCAGCCAGCAGCGGCCCGAGCGCCAGGATCTGGGCCTGAGCGCGGCGAACGGCCTCGTGCGCGTTGGTCAGGTCCTCGAAATGCGCCATGATCTTCGCGGTCCAGGCGGCCGCGTCGAACGGTTCCAGCATGTGCTCGCGGACGAAGCCGGTGAGGTTACCGACGGACTTCATGGACACGGCCTGGTGGAACAACTCCAGGGCCTGCTCGGATTCGACGCCGAGCCGGCGCCGGAAATCCCGGCCGTACTCGGGGAAACTGTCGTGCACACGGGCACCGGCCGCGCGCAGCCGTTTCTTCAGCGGAGCGATCTCCGTGCCGAAGTCGGAGAAATCCGCCGCGACGGACAGGTCCCGCTCGGCGATGACGAAGAACCTCTCCGGCTGGCCCTGATGGCCGTCCTTCAGCCAGAACACCTGAGCCAGGGTCACCGCCGACTTGTAGCCCGCGTTGGTGAAAACGCCGAGGATGACCGAGAAGGCGGTCTCATCCCGCAGCGGCACCGGCCGCGAGGCGCCCGTGGTGTCGCTCCGCTCGCCCTTGTAGTAGCCGAGCACATAGGACCGCAGGCTGCGCTCCCTGGCTTCCGCGCCCGCGGCCTTGTTATAGGTAATGCGGTGTGCCGGCAGCAGGAGCGTGGTGATGGCGTCCACGATGGTGGACTTGCCTGACCCCGCGTCGCCTGTGAGCAGGCAATCGTGGCCACCGGGCTCGAAGCTCCACACCCGCTGGTCAAAGGTGCCCCAGTTGTAAAGCTCAAGCCGGGCCAGCCGGAACCCGCCGCCCGGATCTGAGTCCGTCTCGCGCGACTGAAGCGCGGTCGCCGGGACGCTGGTCACCCGGCCTCCTCCTCGCTGGCAGTTACCTGTCCTGACAGCAAGACGGCGTAGCCGGCGAGACGCCGCTCGAAGTCAGCGAGCCACTGGCCGTCCACGAACGCCTTCAGGATCCGCCGCACCTCATACACCTGCTCGGAACCCTTCACGTGACGCAAGAAGCCCAGCTCGGCAGCCTTATGAATATAGGTGTCGATCTGGTCGGACAGTCGCGCCTCGTTGCTGCTGGCCGGCAGGAACAGCCGGACCATCTCGGCGATCTGTTCCCTGGTCAGCATCAGCCGCGTCTCGCTGCCCTGCGCGTCGAACTCGGCCAGCTTCTTGCGGAGCAGCGCCAGCAGCAGGCTCAGGTGGAAGGACAGCGACCGGCGCGGGATCAGCCGCGGCAGCGGTGGGCGGCCGTCTGCTTCGTCATCGCCGGGGTGCTGACGCAGGAAGGCGTAGCCTTCGGCCTCGTCGATGACGACCTGCAGCCCGATCACCGCGACGTAGTCGCGTACCTGGGCCTGCAACTGCAAGAGGTTGCGCCAGGCCTTGTCGTGGTCGTCGCGGTAGACGACGCCCTTCATCAGCTGCGTGACAGCCACCGGCAGATCGGGCTCGGTCGCGGTCGCCGGGCTCATCGCCGCACCTCCGTCGTTGCCGCCGCGCGCGCGAAGGTAACCCGGGGAATAGACACGATCCGCTCCCGTCCGTCCGGGTCACGCCAGCTCATCTGCTCGGTGTGCAGTTCGTCGAAAACCACCCGGAAGGCCTCGTCGGTCAGCGAGAGGTAGGCCACCAGCTCGGCCAGTCCATGCTGCAGCGGATGCTCGCGTACCAGCTCGGCCAGCCCGATCTGGGAGCCGCGAAGCAGGGCCCGGAGCACGCCACGGCGCAGCGGAGCGGGATCCACGTAGACCTGGTCGAACAGCGCGGCCAGGTCGGCTTCCTCGTCGGCCGGCCGGATCGAGCTGCTGTCGATGGCCGCCTTGGCGGCCGGCGCGTACAGCGGGCGCTCCATCGGGAGCACGAGATCGGGTGACGCGGCATCCAGCTCGGTCGTGACCGGGATGCGTTCCTCGCGCAGGCGCAGCGCATGCGATTCGATCTCGTGCAAGATGTCCATCACCCGGCGGTTTTCCGACCACACCTGATCATCGAGAAAGCGGCGGAGCTGCTCGGACAGCTGGCGCACCGTGGCCTGGGTCCGCTCGGCGGCATCGAGCCAGTCGTAGTGGATGTGCCGCAGGCGCGGATCCGCCTCACTGATCTCGGTCAGCTGATGGACGCTTTCCAGCAGGCGGTTCAGCTCATCCTGCCGGGCCTGCGAGAGCAGGAAATCGTAGAACGCCTGGAAGCTCCGGCCCTGGTCGGAATCGGCGATGGTCTCCCGGCTGCCCAGCACGTCATCGAGTAGCTCGCCCTTGGCCCCGTGCCAGGTCGCGATCTTTTCCCGCAGGTTGCGGTCCAGCTTCCTGAAGTTCTCCTCCACCTCACGGAAATCGGCGAGCAGCTCGCGGGCCGTAGCGGAGAACTGCTGGTACCGGTCCCGCAAAGCCGAGGCTTCGAGCACGTCAAGCTGGCCGGCCTGGACCCGTGCGATCTCGTCGTCCAGCTCCTGCCTCCGGCGGCTGAGCTCGCTGAGGCGCTCGTCGGGATCGGTCTCGGCACCGAACGCCATCTGCCGTAGCAGGAGGAACACCGTGTTCAGTCGTGACTCGGTACCCACGAACGAGCGCGCCTGCAGCCCGCGGATCCAGGCCAGCGCCTTCTCCACGGCAGGTGTGACATCGAAGTGGGGCTCATCAGAGCCCTCGGGATAGTACTTGCGCAGCCAGCCGGCCTCGGGCGCCGCCCAGTCGTCCAGATACGCCTTGGCCGGCCTGGGAAACGCGCGCTCGCCGAGCCGCTCGTTGAGCGCGTAAAGCTCGTCGTCCAGCCGGTTCGCCAGCTCTGCGGCGGAGATGGACCGGATGTTCTCGGCGACGAACACCTGGTCAAGGAAGCTCAGCACCAGCGGTGCGTTCTCCGCGCGCAGCAGCCGCCATGCGGGGCTGTTCCCGCGCAGCCAGCTGATCTCGTCGAAGCCCACCACGGTCAGCCGGTCCCGATCCTGGTCATGGTGCCTCATCGTAGGGCCGGGGTCCGACATTACGTCACCGGGTTTCGGCGCGGATTTTCTCGGTACGCGGTTAGACAGTCGAGACCGGCCGGGGGACGGTCAGGAAGGAACCCCATGGTGCTTCAACCCGAAGAAGCCGGCCGCGCGACGTCGGTATCCGCCGACGAGGCCGGCCGCGGCAGGCAGATCCGCCTGGCCGCGGTGGCCAGCGTGATCGGGACCTCGATCGAGTGGTACGACTTCTTCCTCTACGGCACGGCCGCGGCCATCGTATTCCCCGCGGTCTTCTTCCCCTCGTCAAGCTCCTACGCGGGCACCCTGGAGTCGTTCGCCACCTACGCCGTCGGGTTCGCGGCCCGGCCGGTCGGGGCGGCGATCTTCGGCCACTGGGGAGACCGGATCGGCCGCAAGGCCACGCTGATCATCACGCTGCTGATGATGGGTATCGCCAGCGCGCTGGTCGGCGTCCTGCCGGGCACGAGCACCATCGGCGTCGCGGCGCCCATCCTGCTCGTGGTGCTGCGGGTGCTGCAGGGCGTCGCGGTGGGCGGCGAGTGGAGCGGCTCGGTGCTGCTGTCCATGGAGTGGGGCAAGCAGAACAAGCGCGGGCTGATGGCGAGCTGGCCGCAGATCGGCGTGCCGATCGGGCTGCTGCTCGGCACCGGGATGATGACGTTGATCGCGCTGGCCGCGCCGGACGCGTTCAAGGCGTGGGCCTGGCGGATCCCGTTCCTGGCCAGCCTGGTGCTGGTGGCCATCGGCCTGTGGGTACGGCTGAAGGTGCTGGAGACGCCGATGTTCGCCCAGCTGGTCAACAAGCGCATCGTGGCCAGGCTTCCGGTGCTCGACGTGATCCGCCGGTACCCCAAGGAGATCGTGCTCAGCGCGCTGCTGCGGATGTCGGAGCAGGCGCCGTTCTACCTCTACACCGCGTTCGCGCTGGCCTACATCAAGGACCACCTGCACAAGAGCACGTACGTGGGGCTGGCCGCGGTCACCGTCGGCGGCGCGCTCGAGCTGTTCCTGATCCCGACCTTCGGCCATCTCAGCGACCGGCTGGGCCGCAGGCGGGTCTACACCACCGGGGCGATCGTGATGGGCATCGTCGCGTTCCCCTTCTTCCTCCTGCTCAACACCGCAGCCCTGGGCTTCATCATCCTCGGCACGGCGCTGATCGCGATCGCGCACTCCATGCAGTACGGCCCGCAGTCCTCCTACATCGCGGAGAACTTCCCGACCGGGCTGGCCTACGCCGGCAGCGGGCTGGGCTACCAGGCCGCCTCGCTGATCGCCGGCGGCCCGGCGCCGCTGCTCGCCACCTGGATGCTGCCGACGTTCGGCTGGCAGGCGATCGCGGTCTACATCATCGCGTGCGTAGTGATCACCCTGGCCGCCGCCGCCCTGCTGCCAGACCGCAGTCAGGCCGGCGTCGCCGAGGCGCCGGTGCTCGAACCGGCCGGGCGGGCCGCCGGAGGCTGACCCGGGGCGCCGACAGCCGGACCCGTCATGCCGTCCGCGCCGTGTACGCGGGCAGGCGGGTCCGGCTCGCGGTCCTTCAGCAGTCCGTGATCAGCGCCGATTCAAGGCCGACCCGGAGCTTGGGCGGTACCGGCCGCTTGCCCGAGCCATCGGTGCCGACCACCACGTAGACGGTGCGGCCGGTCGAGCGCACCTGACCGCCGGCGCGCACGCTGAACGACAGGGTGAAGCTGGTCGAGCCGATGCATTCGGTGGCCACGTCGATTTCCACCTTCTCGCCGTAACGCACTGCGTCGCGCCAGTCCGCCTCGGTGTGCACCAGCTGCACGTCGAGGCCGTCGGCGTTCAGTGCCGTGTAGGAATAGCCAACCTCGCCGAGGAACTGCGTCATGGCGTCGTCGAACCAGCCGAAATACCACATGTTGAACACGACGCCCTGCTGGTCGTACTGGAAGTACGAGGTGGCGATAGGCACCGGTACCGTCACGGGAGGCACCTTTCCCTCCTCAGGTTTCTTAATAGGAGTTAGATTACCGGGAGGAGCACGTGTCCAGCCTGCCAGGAAAGATG
>Ga0335085_10018440_pt1 | contig 10028 bp, 7 predicted proteins | sample Lox_Sample_45_FD_206712 | JGI IMG/M metagenome (GOLD analysis project Ga0335085, IMG submission 206712) | Soil microbial communities from Loxahatchee National Wildlife Refuge, Florida, United States - Lox_Sample_4.5 | ecosystem: Environmental > Terrestrial > Soil > Wetlands | place: USA: Florida... | reverse complement strand
AAATGTGGAATCGCTTATTGTATTGCGTGGAAACCCAGGCAATTCTTTTTCCATCTGGCGACCACCGGGGTTCCAGGTTCACCGCGCCTTCGTGCGTCAGTTGCTTCGCCTCTCCTGTCGCCACTGTCAAGAGCCACAATTCCATCGCATCTTTTTGATAAGAAGCGTACACCACGCTCTTCCCATCCGGCGACCAGTCCGGCTGGTAGTCGTAGCCTCCGCCAGATGTGATTTGCATCGCTTGTTTCGAATCTACCTTCTGGCGCCACAGCGATCCCGCCATCGAATACACCAATTCCTTGGAATCGGGGGCCCAACTTAGGCTGCTGGGTCCGCTGGTCAACTGTGGCAAATAGAGTTCGCGGTAATAGTAAGAGTGCGGCTCATCGATCTGCGGCAATACTGGCCGGCGCTGTGCGGCAGTCGGAATAACCGTGCAAACTAGCGCGAAACCGAAAAATCCCCAGGCTGGTCTCAACGTTTCCTCCACACGTGGGCATCGTACGCCAAAACAGGAGACCGCGCAGCAGGAGGCTACGCGATGGGTTCATGAATTCACACCTCAAGCGTATGAAATATCTCCGGCGGTTGGAATGGTGGTGTGGCTTACGCTCTGATCGGAGAAGCGTTAGGCCAGCCCAACCTTGGTCAGCGGCATTTCGCGCACGCGCTTACCGGTTGCCGCAAAAATGGCGTTGTAGATCGCCGGTGCCATCGGAGGCAGTCCAGGCTCACCAATCCCGGCTGGAGGCGCGTCACTCTCCACAATGTAGACATTCGTCTCGCGAGGCGACGCGTTCATGCGTGCGACCTGGAACGTGTCGAAGTTCGACTGATCGATCACGCCATTGGTCGCGGAAATCTCTCCATAAAATGCGATGCTCGTTCCCATCACTGCCGCGCCTTCGAACTGTTGCTGGGCAATCAGCGGATTCACTACGGTACCGGCGTCCAGCGCCGTGTCCACCTTGTGAATGATTACGCGCCCGTCTTTCACTTCCACCTGAACTACGGTGGCCACATACGTCAAAAAGCTACGGTGCGCAGCGATACCCATTCCGAATCCCTTGCCCAGTTTTTGCGTGCCCCAGCCGGATTTTTCCGCGGCCATCTGAACCACTCGTCGGAAACGCGCGATGTCGATGGGATATTTCTCGTAGTCGCCGTCGTAGTTCGTGTAGTCCTTTGGCAGTTCTGTCTTCGGCATAATGCGATCCGGGCCGAGCAGCGCCAGCAGGTACTCGACTTGGTCTTTTCCGGCCGCGTGCGCCAATTCGCCGACGAACGAATGGACGCCATACGCGTGGTAGATATTTGCCACGGAACGCAGCCATCCGATCCGCGTGTGCGCCGGCGCCGGTCCATTTTCCGCGCGATGATTGGTCAGTGCGAACGGAATGTCGCTGAAGCCCAATCCGATTTCGCCTGCGTCCGCGTATTGCGCGGAAGCATCGAAGGTCGAAGCAATCGGCGGGAACGCGCTTCGCTGCAACCATCCGGTTGGCTTTCCATCCGCGCCCAAGGTCGCTTTGAAATACATAGCCGCCACCGAATGGAACGTGTCGAACTGGATGTCGTCTTCGCGGCTCCAGACCACCTTGACCGGCTTGCCCATTTTTTTCGAAAGCACCGCTGCTTCCACGGCAAAATCGGGAAATGACTTCCGGCCAAATGCTCCGCCCAGAAGTGTTACATGTACGGTCACATCCTCTTTCTTCGCACCGACCGCCGCCGCGATCGCGTCCTGCGCCCCCTGGGGATTCTGCGACGGAACCCACGCCTCCACTTTTCCGTCGCGATAAACCGCCAACGCCGCCGGCGGCTCCATAGCGGCATGCGCCAACATGGGCGCGTAGTATTCCGCCTCGACGACTTTTCCGCCTTTGGCAAAAGCCTCGTCTACGTTTCCGTTTTCCCGCACCACTTTGCATGGTTTGCGGACCGTCGCTTCCAGATCCTTGCGGAATGCGTCGGAGGTCCACACAGCGTGGTCGCTCTTGGTCCATTCCACTTTAAGTTTCTTCTTGCCCTGAAAAGCCGCGTAAGTGCTGTCCGCGATCACTGCCACCCCGCCGAGTGGTTGCATCATGACGGGCGGCTTGAAGGAATCGAGTGTCGCCGTTTGTTTCACTCCCGCCACTTTCAGCGCCGCGGAATCGTCCACGCTTTTAACCGCGCCTCCATAGACCGGAGAGTGCACCACCGAGGCGTAAAGCATTCCGTTGACATGGGCGTCCTGACCATAATTAGCTTTGCCACTGACCATGTCCTTCAAATCGTAGGTCGGCGATGGCTTGCCGATGTAGCGCCACTCGTTTCGTGATTTCAGTTGCAGTTCTTCTTTTTTGGGAACCGGTAATTTTGCCGCTGCAGCTGCCAGTTCGCCATAGCTAAGCTTTTTCGCGCTGGCTTTGTGCATCACAAAACTCGCGTCGGTGCTGCATTCTTTCTCTGGCACGCCCCAACTCTGCGCCGCCGCTCTCACCAGCATCAGCCGCGCACTTGCGCCGGCTTCGCGCAAGGGGTCGAAGAAGCTGGTCACCGAGTGCGAGCCATCTGTATCCTGGTCGCCGTATTTTGCGTCGCCGGTGGCCTGCACGACCTTTACGTGGTTCCAGTCCGCATCCAATTCATCGGCAACAATGCGCGGTAATCCGGAGCGATTCCCGCTCCCCATCTCCGAGCGATGGCAGACAATGTACACGGTTCCATCCGTATCAATCGCCAGATACACATTGGGTTGGAGCGCCGCGTTCGCGATAGGTCCATCGGCCGCGTGCCCCGCATTTCGCCGCAGCACTTTGGGGATCGCCACCGCGCCCAGCACCAGAGCGCCGGTGCCGACCACGCCTTTCAGGAATCCACGGCGGCTGACATTTTCAATTTGCATCATAAGTTCCACCTGTCCAGCAATGGACGGAAATCCACTAAAATCCGTCTAGGATGCCCTCTATCCTACCCACATTCTCGATGGTTGCAAATCTCTCGGGCGGCTCCCGCGTGTGCGGCACGCCCTTCGCTCACACTTTTTCGGTGAGCAATACTTCCTGCGGCATCCCCGGGATGCGATGAAGAGTTGTTTCCCCAAAGCCGGCTTCGTGGAACATCGTTTGGTATTCGGCAAAGGTGTACGCTTCGCCCGCGTCCGTGCCCGCCAGCATGATCAAGCTAAATGCCGCTTCTGCCGGGGGGCTGAGGCGGTCTTCGTTCGGCACAAACTCGAGGGTCAGCGCTGTTCCGCCGGGTTTGAGGGCCTGGTGAGCGCGCCGCATAAGTTCGACGCAGGTTTGCTGATCGAAATGATGGAAAATATTGGTAAGCAACACGAGATCGTAGTTATTTCCTAGCTCCGCCTCGAAGGCGCTGCCGGGACGCGTGGTGTAGCGGTCATTGATGCCGGCTTTGGTTGCGTTTTCCTTGGCGACTTCCAAAACCGCTGGCCAATCAACGGCGGTGATCTGCGCCTTCGGATTTTGTTGTGCGATGGTAATGCCGTACATTCCATGCCCCGCGGCGATATCCAGCACACGCAGCGGCCGGTCGTGCTGGGCCTCAAAGAGTTGCGCGATGAAAAGTGCGGTTGGCACGGTCAAAGGCGCCATGTTGCGAGCAAAGGACACCCAGATGTTGTCGTTTGGTTCGCGATTATCCCCTTTTTCCCCGGCTGTCCCACCGCGACGAACCGCATCGGCCAAACGCGAGAAATTTTCATAATGCTGCTGGTTGGTGAGAAATCCGACAATCGTGCCCATGTAATGTGGCGAACGCTTACTGAGAAAGAGGGCGGCATCTGCGCCCAGGTGGTAACCGCTTTCTTCTTTGCGGAGAAATCCTTGAATGGTCAGAAAATCGCTAAGAATGCGCACGCCACGTTGCGAAGCGTTTAAGCGTTTCGCGATATCCTTCGCGGAAGAATTGCCTTCATCGATCGCGGTGAACAGGTCCAGCTCAATCGCTGCTTTCAGTGCCGCGGTTTGCTGGTGCGCATTCAGAGTTTGGAAAATGTGTTCCGGGGAAGGAGGACGGACATTCGAGGTAGTAGCCATGAGCGCGTGGCACTCCTTGGGAAATTAGAATTTACTTTCCCACTATAAAGGGACGAGTGAGCGGGCGCAATCGGTTGCCCGTTCGAGGCTATCGCTGGCATACTGCAGTGCCGCGGTTCGGAAGGATTCCACATGAAGCGTGAATATCATCGCTGGTACTCGAGTCGTCTCGGCCTTGAACTGGGAGTGGTGGTTTACGGTCATTGGGGCCCGCCGCTGCTGGGCTTTCCGACCAGTGCCGGCGACGAATTTGAACTCGAAGGCCAAAGCATGGTCGGAGCGCTTTCGGATTTTATCGATGGCGGACGCGTCAAGCTGTATACCGTCAACTCAATCAATGGTCTCAGCTTTTATAACAAGGGTGCGCATCCGTTCCATCGCAGCTATGTGCAGTCCGTGTTTGATTCCTATCTGCGGGAAGAAGTGGTTCCGTTTATCTGGAGCAGTTGCCAATCGCAGGTTGCCATTTCCACGATGGGATCTTCGTTTGGCGCATATCACGCCGCGAATTCGTTGTTCAAGCATCCCGATGTCTTTAAACGCTGCTTTGCTATGTCTGGCGTATACGACCTGAAGAACTTCATGGACGGGATGTACGACAACAATTTTTATTTCAACAATCCAGTGGACTACCTGGCGAACTTATCCGATCCCTGGTATTACGAGCAGCTCGCTTCATGCGACATTCATCTTGTCACCGGCACGGGCCCGTGGGAGCACAGTGGCCCCACATACCGGCTCTCGGAAGTCATGTCGCGCAAGGGCATCCGTCATTCTCTCGACGACTGGGGACCTCAGGGCGGGCATGACTGGCCCTTCTGGAAAAACGAGATGCGCGAATACATCTCTAAATTGTTTTGAGTTGAGGTGTTCAGGCGAGCCCGAGATGGTCGAGCTGGTAGCGGCCTTTTTCGATCACCTGGTCTTTATCAATCCAGACATCACAATTGCGCGTGAGCACATCCACGTGCGTGCGGGACTTCCAGTCGGCGTGGGTCTGGCTGCCGTAAGGATCGCCGAAGGCAATGTGCACGCCGGGAAATTTTTCGTCCTGCAACAGGATCCCGATCATCCGGGATAATCCGAGATTCGTGCCAAAAGCCAGTTCGCCCACGCGATCGCTGTTTTCGTCGGTGTGGCAATAATTCCAAAACTCTTGTTCCAAATCCTTGCGCGGGCAATCCACGTGGGTCAGCCGGCCTCCCGCAATTTCCATCACTAAAGGCGTGGCCTGCAAATCACCATACTTCCCGTTGAAGTGGTCCCCCGCGGTGGCATCGCAGACAAACGTGCCATCCACCGTCGCGGGGGTGGTAAAAACTTCACCCGCAGGCAGGTTCGACCAATATCTTGGGCTGATCAATCCGCTAGTCTTCACCCAATCCAGCTTCGGATTGAAATGTGCCTTGAACGACGTGCCAGCCTCGCTTTTTACCGTCAACGTTTCCGCGTGGACCATGCGCTCGCGCAACCGGTCGCTCAATTCGTCGACCTTGCGGTAATCCGCGCGCATCCCCTGCTGCATGATTTCGGGTGTGACGCCGATCATGTGGGCATAGCGAATCTGCCGCCGTTCCACGATGCGCACGATCGCCATGCGCGCGCCCAGTTCTCCCGGTTGCGGCGTCATACAGAGCACGCCCACATCGGTTTTTTCGAGCGCGTCCAGAACCGGTTCGGGAGCGCCGTTCATCGGCCGCGGCCCAAAATCTTCCAGCAATAGTCCGGTGAATCGCGCTCCGCGTTCTTGTAGTGCGGTTTCCAGGCTGGCGGCCACGCTGCGGCTCACCTCGTCGGCAATTACCAGAACGCTCTCGCCTGGCTGCACACCCAGACACACGTCAACGGCGTTTTTTGCGCCGGCCATCAACTCGCTGGGTGCGTGCCCGAAGGACATCCTTTTATTTTACCGGATTTTAATGTTCTGCCCAATCCCGGGAAATCAGGATTTGCCCGCGGAAGCAAGCCGTTGAGCTCGTTTCGGTTCCACCCGGAAAGAAGGAATCTGGCCACCACCGCTGGTGACGTTGGCCAAACTGCTGCTGCTCAGCCTTGTAAGATAGCCCGCGACTTTTCCACGAAAGAGGTAGGGGGCGAAATCCACTAGCATGTCCTTGTACTCCACTTTATTCCCCTTGCCGATATGAGGAAACACGCCGCGCCGCATGGGGATGCGCTCCTGCACGATCCAACAGCCCTTGTCGCTACCGGCCTGGCTGCTCTGCAATGCGTGTTCGATTGCCGCTCCCCAAGCTTTCTTCTCCACTTCCCAACCGAGCGTCACGCCAGTGCCGCCATACTCATCGCTCGGCTTCATCACCAAGTTTTTCTGATTCTTCCGAATGAACTCCAATAGCTCGACTGGCTTGCCGTTATATTGCGTTTTCACGTCGGCGACCACGCGCGTCCACGGTATGTGCCGTTGAATCACATCCCGTTCCTCGGCCGAGAAGTAGCGGTCGTTTTGCTCATCGGTCAGAACCGCGAAAAATGCTTTCACGTGAGGAATCTTGCAGCGGAAATTGTTGGCCACGCATACTGCGCCCGAAGCGTAAGCCTGCACCATCGGTTCGCACTCTTTCGGACGCGCCACAATGTCGTTCATTAGCACGCGCCGGTACAGCAAATCAACGGTCTTCCCGTGAGCCACCAAGCGCTTGCCGTCGAATTCCAGTTCGCGGGGATCGGCCAAAACTACGGGAATCCCCATCTTCTCGAAGCGTTCTTTCAGAATTTCAAATTCGCTCCACGTCGGAACTTCTTTCCAGTCGACGATGGCCATCTGCGGGCGTTTCGTTGTTCCGCCCCAATCCACATACGTGCCCACCAACGCGTCCAGCAATTTTGCCGACAGCGGATAGCTGTGCACTTCGAAGCGCTTCTGAAATGCTTCCATCACCGGCAGGTTGCGGAAAATATCCGACAGCGATTCCGAATAACCGGGTCCCGCCGGGGATTCTCCGTTGTATTCCGTAAACTTCAACGATTCCGGTAACAGGAACGCATCCAAACGAGAAGCGGCGCTCGCAGGCGCATAGCCGCCCTTCAGGCGGACCAGCTTTTCTTCTTCGGGCCGCAAATGAAATTGTTTGAACAGCGACGCATTCTCGAGCGCCTCACTGGTCAAACGCTCGGCAACCGCGGCAATTGTCTCCGCCACAATTCGCACCCGCGTCTCATCCTCGGGCGAGAGAAACACGGGACGCAAGAATGGGCAATGCACGCGCGTTCCGAACGTTAGTTTCGCCGCGCGTACTTCTTCCAGAAAGTGTTTGGCCAGATCCGGCGACTTCTTGACCAATGGGCGGAGCAATTCATCCCAGTATTGAACGGGGTCCGAGCTCCGCGTTGCAGAGGCTTTCGCGGATTTCATCGGCGAACGCTTGGCGTTGGAACAGTAGGTGCGGCTTGCGCGCTTTGCACCGTCCGAGGTGCTCCCGTGAAACCGGCCGGCGCCCCAATGCCCAACATTTCTTCCCAGCGGGGCCAGGTATTCGCGGTGTTGCCATGCAGCGCACGATCGATCACCAGGCGCGCCATCTTCTCCACTACGTGTTCGAAATAGAATTCCGTGATGCGGTCGCGTTCGAAGTCCGGAGCGGGGTTCAGAAAATCGATGGCATACGGCACGCCGTCCTTCACCGCGAACTCGATCGTGTTCATTTCGTACCCGAGCGCCAGGTTGATGGTTTGTGCGTCTTTCACCACGCGTGCTCCCAACTCTGGCTTCAGATAATTGTGATCCACCAGGTAGCGCCGTTCCTTCGGATCGTAGGCGACGGGCAATATATCGGTCTTGCCAAACGTAAAGCAGCGCACGTATTGCTCGAAATCGATGAATTCCTGCAGCGTCATGCAATACGGCGCAGTCTGGTCGTACGCCTGGAGCAGTTCCTCTTCATTGTTCACTTTGTAGACGTGCTTCCACCCGCCGCCCGAAAATGGCTTCAGGATTGCCGGACGGCCCACGTAATCCAGCAGCGCCACCCAATCCACCGGATATTTCAAGTTGCGCAAAGAGTCCGAGTTGATATCCACATCGCTGGGATACCCTTTTTGCGGCAGCAATACCGTCTTTGGAATCGCCAGACCCAGCTTCGCGGCCAGCGTGTAATTAAAATATTTATCGTCGGCCGTCCACCAGAAGGGATTATTGATGACGTACGTTCCTTGCAGCACCGCATGCTTCAGGTAGCCGCGGTAATATTCCACTTCATGGGAAATGCGATCGACGATGACCCGGTATTCCGCCGGCTCCCCCATTTTTGTTCCGCCTAACTTCACAAATTCAGCGGTAACGCCGTCTTTCTGGCCGAGCTTGTTCACGTGCTCCAGGAACGCCGGAGGAAAACTGAATTCCCGCCCGCACAACAATCCCACTTTCACCATGATGTCCTCCTTGCCCGGATCGCCGCCGAAACCAGATTCAGTGGATCGTGCCTGCAGAACTGGACTGCGCATCCATCGCACTGGCGCGTGTTTCTCTCACCAGGTGGCGAACTACTTCTTTCAAATCGCCTGTTTGCTGGTATACCTGCACCTGCCGCTCTGCGCTCGTTCCTTCATTCAATATCGTGTGAATATATTCCACGGCGCCGCGGCTGCCCAGGTCATCCAGCACGTCGTCCACCAGTTCCAGCAATTCCGGAATCAGTTGGCGCATCGGAACTTCCTCTTCCTTGCCGAAATCGATCATCTTGCCTGCAATGCCGTAGCGCGCCGCTCTCCACTTATTTTCTTCAATCAGTGCGCGGTGATAGGTACGCCAGGCCATATTGCCGGTATACAGCCGGTGTAGTTTCACGACAATGGCTTGCGTCAGCGCGGCGATGGCCACGGCCTCTTCCACTTTTGTGGTGGTGTCGAACATGCGAAATTCCAGCGTTCCATAGGTGGGGTGCGGACGCACATCCCACCAGATCTTCTTCCCGTTATCGATGCAATTCAACCGGATCAGCATATTTACGTAATGTTCGTACGCGGTCCAGGAATCGAACTGTTCTGGAATCCCGGTGCGCGGAAACCGCCGGAACACCGTGGTGCGAAAGGATTTCAGGCCGGTGTTCCTTCCCATCCAGAAGGGCGAACTGGTGGACAGCGCCAGGAGATGCGGCACGAAGTACCGCACCATGTTCATAATATCGATGGTGGTTTGCTTGTCGGGCATGGCCACATGAATGTGCATGCCGAAAATCAGCAGCGAACGCGCGAGTTGCCCCATTTCTTCGACGATGTTCTGGTAGCGCTCGCCCGGCGAAATCACCTGGTCGATCCAACTGGAAAACGGATGCGTCCCCGCGGCGGCTACCTGCAGGCCGGTACTTTCCGCCACGGACACAAGTTCGCTGCGCGTGCGATGCATCTCCAGCCGCAATTCGCTGACGTTCTCGCAGATTTTCGTTCCAGTCTCGACGATGGACTGGTGCATCTCCTGCTTTACCTGGTCGCCGAGTCCACGGGAAGCCGCCGCCGATAACAACTGCACCACGTGCGAGCGCAGGTCCAGCGTATCTGGATCAATGATTTGGAATTCCTCTTCGACACCGATGGTGAAGCGGTGAGCCATGAGTGGCCCTCCGGATCGCGTAATCGCCACTGAAATCCACTTCGGAGTGAGTATCATACTCCGTCATCCTACAAAACTCACGTGGTTCCGGCCCCCTGCGCTTCAGCGATGGATGGACCCGCACGCGCGATCAAATTGGTTCTGGACGCTCACCGGCGACCTTGGCACACTTTCACGCATGCAAATCACGCCATTCCGGATTGAAGAGTACATGGGCAAACACGAATTTGCCGCAAGGTATCTACTGTCCTCGTCGGATGCCGAATCGCAGACGATCGAGCAGCTGCTCGCTCTGGAACCGGGCGCGCATGATGCGTTTCTCAAGCATTGGTGCGGCTACACGGAATCGCCCGGCGCTCCCTGGCTGCGCGAGGCGCTGGCCACGATTTATCAGCGGATCCATACGGATCAGCTCG
>Ga0335085_10018438_pt1 | contig 10029 bp, 9 predicted proteins | sample Lox_Sample_45_FD_206712 | JGI IMG/M metagenome (GOLD analysis project Ga0335085, IMG submission 206712) | Soil microbial communities from Loxahatchee National Wildlife Refuge, Florida, United States - Lox_Sample_4.5 | ecosystem: Environmental > Terrestrial > Soil > Wetlands | place: USA: Florida... | reverse complement strand
CATCATTTCAACTCTGTTGAAGCGGTAACCGTGCTCCGGGGCAGGTTCCCGGCCTCGATTTAGCCCCACCCCTACTGGAACGTCACTCCATGATTGGCTGATAGCATCAAGATGTGCCACACACCGCCGTACCACCACGTGATTCGGCAGCCCGCAAGGCGCACGTGCCCGTGCCCATGCTCGACCTTAAGCGACAATACCAAGCGCTCCATAAGGAACTCGTGAAGGCGCTGGGGCAGGTGCTTGAGACGCAACAATTCGTTCTCGGCGAGCATGTTGCGGCCTTCGAGCGCGCCGCCGGGCAGCATTTGGGCGTGCGGCACGCACTGGGCTGCTCCTCAGGCACTGACGCTCTGTGGCTGGCGCTGGCGGCCTCCGGCATCGGCTCCGGAATGAGCGTAATCACCACCCCATTCAGCTTTTTTGCCTCCGTCAGTTGCATCCTTCGCGCGGGCGCAACTCCGGTGCTGGCAGATATCGATCCAGCCACATTCAACCTGTCGCCCGCAGCCGTGGAAACCGTTCTAAATGGCCCGCGGGGCAAGGGCGTCCGCGCCGTTCTGCCGGTTCACCTCTACGGCCATTGCGCCGATTTTTCTCCTGGTTTCGGGCGCGCGCGCGGGCTCGCCGTCATTGAAGACGCTGCCCAAGCCTGGGGTGCGGAGTGGCAGGGCGTAAAAGCAGGCGGGCAGGGCGATGCGGCGGCTTTCAGCTTCTATCCCACCAAGAACCTCAGCGCGGCGGGCGACGCCGGCCTGGTCGCGACCAACTCTGATGAGACGGCCGAGCGCGTCAAGCTGCTGCGCCAGCACGGGATGCGCCGCCGCTACCACCACGACGAGGTGGGCTGGAACGCCCGTATGGACGGTTTTCAGGCAGCCGTGCTGAGCGTCAAGCTCAAATACATTGACGGCTGGAACGAGGCTCGCCGCGCCCTTGCCGCGCGCTACCACCAGCTATTTATCAAGGCCGGCCTTGCAGAATCCGGGGCCTGCCCCGCACATGGCGTGGTTTTGCCCCGCGAGATGCCGGGCGCCCGTCATGTCTGGCACCAGTACGTGATTCGCGCTCCGCGCCGCGACGCGCTCCGCGAGTTTCTCGCTGCGCGTAGCATCGGCTCCGAGATTTACTACCCTATCCCGCTGCATTTGCAGAGCGCGCTCAAGAGTCTCGGATACGCCGAGGGCGATTTCCCCGAAGCCGAGCGCGCCGCTCGCGAAGTGCTCGCACTGCCCATCTTCCCCGAGCTGCGCCAGGACGAGCAGGCCGCAGTCGTCGCCGCAATCGCAGAGTTCCTGAGCTAAAACACCGAGGTCTGTCCCCCTGACGAGCACAGTCGAGAGCCTGCCGGCTGTGGCGGGGATCCGCATTTGTCCTTCCACCACAGCCAATTCTGCAGGATGCGCTTGCCGGCTACTCGCCCTTGCCGCGCCCGGAAATTGCTGTCACTGGCCTGCCGGGGGCGCCTTCTTGTGCTCCACGAAGACGTGTGCCTGATGGCAATTCACACACGTCGCGCCTTTCATGAATGGATTGGACATCAGTTGCGCCACCTGATCGGAGTGGCAGCTTTCGCATGTGCTTAACGCCGGCGTGCCCGCGAAGTCCTTTGCCGTTGTCTCGCCATGGCACACGGTGCACTCCACGCCGTTGGCGCTATGCGGGCTGGCCTTCCATTGGTCATACACCGCCTTGTGGCAGGTGGAACAGGTATCCCCGGCCGGAATCAGCCGATGGAAAATATGCTCGGCCTGCTCCTGCTGAGCGTTGGCGGGTTGGCCGGCAATAGCCAAAGCGAGAAGAGCGAACAGCGTGAGACCTAACATGCGCACACAGAAGCTATTTACAGATAGACCTCCTGATCATGGTCCTGAAGTATCGAGCCAGGCGATGGCCGTAATCAGTGATGTACATCAAGTTCCACCGGGATGTGATCCACACACCGGCTGCGAGGCCCTCTGCCAAAGAAATGTTCACAAGCCTCGCCCGATCCCGCTGGCTGTCACCCTCAGCGACATGCAAATCAAAGGACGCGCAGAACAAGAGCCGAGCGGCCATCAACCTGGATTCGGCAATCCGACCGGACAATTCCTCTGGCTGCCGCGAGAGTTACTCCACGCAACGTGGAATTCAGAACGTGAACTCCGAAATGAACGTCTGCATCCGGGCCGCTATCCGGCTGAGCTCCTCCGATGCTGTACGCGTGTCATTGGCGCCATTCGCAGTATTCTTGGTTGCTGAAGCGACATTGACGATATTCTTCGCAATGTCACCGACTCCCCTGGCCGCCTCACTCATGCTGTGGCTGATTTCCTTGGTCGTCACGGTTTGTTCTTCGACCGCTGACGCGATGTTGTTGCAGACGTCATTAATCTGGTTAATGATCGTACCGATCTCTTCGATCGCAGTCGCGGCGGCCGCAGCATCGCCTTGAACGACCTCGATCTTATGGGTAATGTCGTCCGTGGCTTTTGCTGTCTCCTTGGCGAGTTCCTTTACCTCGTTCGCCACCACTGCGAAACCTCGCCCCGCCTCGCCTGCCCGGGCCGCTTCGATCGTCGCATTCAGCGCGAGCAAGTTGGTCTGACTCGCGACGGCAGTTATCGCGCGAAGAACCTTCCCGATGTCCTGGCTGGAAACACCGAGCTTTTTGACGATTTCGTTGGCTGACTGCGCGACCTGCACGGCGTGCTTGGCCACAGCTTCCGATTCCTGGGCGTTTTTCGAAATCTCCCGTATTGAAATCTGCATCTCGCCTGTAGCCGTCGCCGCGGCGCCAACATTTTGCGAAATTTGTTCGCTTGCGGCTGACACTACGTTCACCTGCGACATAACTTGCTCTGCGCTTGCCGCCATCTGCCGGCTGACAGTGGACAACTCTTCAGAAGAGGCAGCCAGCGTGTCCGTATGCTGCGCTGTGAATTTCAGCGGCTTCACTACAGAGTCGAGAGTCTTGTTCACGCCTTGAATGATCTTGCGGAAGTCGCCGCGATGCAGCGACGCGTCAGCGCGTGTGCCGACTTTGCCTTCAGAGGCAGATTGAGCGAGCATGCTGGCGTCGGCGAGAAGCGCATTGATGCTGCTCTTCAACAACACGAGCCACTCGTGAACCTGGTCCTCGTCTGACGATTTGTCAATCGAAGCCGTCATATCGCCATTAGCGATCTTGGTGACGTAGTCGATCAGGCCCTTCAGCCACGCGTGGACTCCGTTGACAGCGTCCTTCATTCGTTCGTGGTCGCCTTTGCAGGCGATTTCGACCTTCTCCCGGAGATTGCCTGCATGAATCTGCCTGAGGATGCGGTTAGCTTCTGCGATCGGCGTCAGAATCGTGTCGAGCATCTCGTTAATCCCAATCAACATTTCCGCGTAAGCGCCCGGGAACTGTTTTGGGTTCGCACGTTCCGTCAGCCGTCCCTCCCGTGAGGCTTCAGTTATTCGCGCGATCTCCTTCTGCAGAGCAATGACGTTTTTCATCATTCGGATAGACGCCGGCATCATTTCATCCTGTTCGGATCGTCTGCCGATCTTTTCCAACTCGGGCAATAGCCTGATTTCGCCATTGGCTGTTTCGACAATTGTCCTCGTGAGCGACTTGAACTTGTTTCTTATGGTTTCGGTTGCAACGGCTATTTCCCCGAAAACACCGAGGTAGCGGCCTGTCACAGGTATGTTAGGGTCGTTAACAACTATCCTCTGCAGCGTTGCGTTCGCCGCAACCAAACCGTTCAAACCATCAATGCAACTGTTCAGGCTGTCCTTGATCAAATTGAAATCGCCCAAATATGGAGCAGTGATCTTGGGAGGAATTTCGCCCTTGCTGATTTGGTCGGTATACGCAGCCGACAGATTCAATGCGTGGACCAGCGGATCCAGCATTTGGTTTACACATTCGGCAATCGTTCGGTCGCTGCCTTGAAACATGTCGGCCCGCGTGCGCTCAGTGAGATGGCCTTGTCGGATTTCATCGGCTACCCGCAGGATTTCTTCATGTAATTCTTCGCCGCCTTCCAGCGTCTCCAAACGAGAAATAGCATTGGAGATGGGCGGACATTTTGCCGGAGTTGAACTACGAATTTCCACCGCTGCGAGTGTCATTGCCTCTCTACCCTCCCATGTAAAGCACTGTTGTGCACTGCATTTTGTCTAACCGAAACCGTGGGTTAATGCACTGGCGGCACCGCATAGCGTGGAAGCCCGTGGCCAACGGAATTGCGATGAATGGCCAGACGCTCTCGTGTTGCCTCGCCCGGTCCTCAAGCGCCAATGTCTCGGCCTACTATCGGCATAACCGCGCGGCAATTCAAGGGATCCGCAGCCATGGGAAGGCAAATGTGTGACGCCTGTCACAATTGAGGCCTCCAGTCGAATTGTGATGCGACAGAATTCATCCCGGGAGATTGGTCCGCGTGTTTGTCTGGGGCAGGCTTCGGCTCCGAGATTTACTACCCTATCCCGCTGCATTTGCAGAGCGCGCTCAAGAGTCTCGGATACGCCGAGGGCGATTTCCCCGAAGCCGAGCGCGCCGCTCGCGAAGTGCTCGCACTGCCCATCTTCCCCGAGCTGCACCAGGACGAGCAGACAGTAGTAGTTGCCGCAATTGCCGAGTTTCTCAGCTAATCCCGCGCGAAATCCCTGAGGTCATAGACTAGGTTTATCCGGCTGATTAGATAACCGTGCCGGCTTCCGGAAGCGCGCTATACTACGTCGAAGATATGCGAGGCAGTTCCCGCGCCATCGTCCAGTCGAACGGGACCCTTTGCTACGATGTGGATCTCACGCCCTTTGGCGCCGAAAGCACCTTCACCTCGTCCTGCTTCCAGAACTACAAGTTCGAGGGCAAGGAGCGCGACGCCGAGACGGGCAACGACAATTTCGGTGCGCGCGAGTACTCGTGGCGGTTTGGCCGCTGGCTGAGTTCCGACTGGTCGGCGGTGCCTGTTCCCGTGCCCTACGCCAATCTGACCAATCCACAAACTCTGAATCTGTATGCCATGGTTGCAGACGATCCTGAATCGTTCGCCGACCTAGATGGACATTCTCTGCTAAGCTGGGTTTTCGCTCCCCTCATGGGAACCAATGACGATGGTAAACCACCGGACCCGCTGCCTCCTCCGCCGCCGCCTCCTCCTCCATCTGCCAAGCAGCAAATGAATCAGATGACACAATCCCCGGCCAAACAGACGAATGGACAAACACCGGCCAACAACACACCGGGGAAACAGCCCATCGTAGTGCCCAATGTAGAAGACCTTGCAGGACATGCTCCATTCGGAAATCACAATGGCACTTGTTACGATCTCGGCGTAGCGTATGGAATGGCCCCATCTTCCAAACAAATATCGCCAGGGTCGGCACCGAATGCAAATACACAGGAAGGAACGCTGGTGGGTACGTTCTCAGGTAATGGGGGTACGACCTTTACACCCAAATCCGGTTTGGGACATATTGCAGCGTTTTTAGGATTCGGAGATAGGAAAGGCATTAATCCAGGAAATGCTAAAGGTATGTGGGTGATGGACCAATATGCACGAAGAGGCAAAGTGGACAGGAGCTTTATTCCGTTTGGAGGAACGAAAAACTACAACAACGATGCCAACAACTATCGCATAGTGCTATCACCGAAGAAGGAGGACTAGAGATGATTAGCCGCTGCGGTCGCGTGATTTTGTTCTTTCTCGTGTTCATTGCGTTTTGCCCGACTTCTTTCGCTCAGGACGGTTGGCATCGAGTAACGATGTTGGGTCTCAACAAAGTCCCGTTGACAAAACTTCGAGGGATTGCCATCCCCGCTGAGGCGGAATACCAAGGGGAGAAGATCAAAGCGTATGTTTTCTTTTCGGGCTATGACGGTCATTCTGGTGGGACGGGCCACCCATCTTTCGGCGTCTACGTCGAAAACATCGGCAATTTTATCCCCGAGTCGGAAATAGACAAGTTTCGCGGCCCCGATCTCTCTCAGTACGCGATGCAGAGTGACGCGATGCGATTGAGCGTCAGGAATGGCACCAGCACAAAGGAGATCCGTTCGCGTCTGTTGTTCACGGATGGACGATACTTTGATACGGGTTTTGAAACCGATGGCTCATTTGAAGCGAATCCCAGCAAGAGTGCTGCAAACGCATGGGCACAATTTCTTGCTCAGATGAGCGGCGGATTTACGGAAGGAGAGGTGGTTATTGGTGGGAAGGCCTTTTCAAAGCCGCTGATCGTGAGGTTCAGTGGGCTGGGGATGGGTACGAAGCTTAAAGAGCTGATGGCTTTTTGCAGCAAGCAGTAGTATGTGGCCCAACAGCAGAACAATACGGAAGTTGCACAAAACAATCCGCCGCCTGCGCCAGGACAAAATGGGCAGCAGCCAACGACGAAGCAGTTGACCGGAGACGCTACGGAGTACAACCTTCCGGGGGCGAAACTTGCATACGGCGGTACATACGATGCCAACAAAATGGCTGCCGCGATGACCCCGGATAGAGCAAAAAATGGGCAGACGGTCACAGTAACGTACACGATTACCGACGCGAAAGGGAATGTTGTCAAAACGACGGCGGTCCAGGTGGTCGTCAACGATACTGGACCATTCGCGCGTGGTTCTGATGGAAGGGCATTGCATCCGCTGGCGAGTGGCCCGGGTGCCAGGGGAAGTGAGCTCTCCCACTGAACCTTAGGTGCCCCAGGTGCCTCGCCTTTGGGCACCTGGGAAACCACAGACCTAACCGGTGGGAAGCGGAGGATGTTGATTAGGATTCGTCCCCGCAAACGCGCTTCTGCCCTCTCGAACCGATCGCAGCGCAGCCCCTCAACGACGAATCTCCACGCAACCCCGAAACCGCAAACCCCGCTAGCACCGCTAACTCCGCTAACCCCTTCTCTGCCCCTCAGCCCCTTAGCGTCTCAGTCCCCATAAACGCCCCTATGTCCGGCCGAGCTGATCACAGCCCATCCCGTCGACGCCATCACACCACCCTAACTCCGCTAACCCCGCTAACTCCGCTTTTCCCCTCCCCGCACTCTGCAGATCATTTCCCCCTCCCGGCGCATACTGTTCCTATGACCGGATCTCGTGCGGCTGCTCAACCCGTCCGCGTTCGCGTTTTCGAACCTGGACGCGTTGACAACCGGCAGATAATGGCCGATAGCTCAAAGCTTAAGCTGATAGCTAAGAGCTAAAAGCTGAGAGCTGTGAGCTGCTCCCAAGTCCTTATTTTTGACGATTTTGGCTCCTAAGTCGCCTGTTCTCAGTCACTTGAAGCAAAAGGCGAAAGGTATAAGTATCTGAAAATAAGCAACTTAACCCCCAAAATGGGGGGGAGGGGGAGGGGGAGGGGTTACCAATGGGGCAATACCCGGGTTGGGAACCATAGGAATGGGCGCCCATTCAGGCTCTGCTTCGGCAGGAAAGCTATTCCCTTCGATTCCCGATGCGTAAGCGGATAGCCGACGGCTGACATTAGCCTTCACGCAACTTCCTCAGCGCTCTCCGCTGGCACAACCATCTAGCTCATACGAAACCGCTGATTCATCTATAGATGACTTTCTCCTTTACACTGCACAAGGACCACGGCGGCACACTCCGTTGAAGGACCCTCTTCTGCGTCATTGACAAAGATCGCTTGCCGGGCCTATGGTGTTTTGGTTTTGAGAAAAGTGAGAAAGGACTATCAAAATGGTTGTGTACTTTCAGCTTCAGCCCGCGGAAGCTGAACTGCAGCAGCTGGCAGAGCAATATTGGCAAAAGGCCGGCGAAAAAGAACACGAGCTTGAAAAGGCTGCGTTCGAAGCCGGAGAAGCGATTCGCAACGGCGACTACACACTCGCGAACTTAGAAGCCATCGTGCGCTGGAAGTCGGAGCGCGTTGTGCAATATCTCATCGCGAACAGCGACCAAAAGATCCGGCGCGCGCTGGCAGTCGCCGCTTCGCCGGAGTCTGCTACCGAAGACGCCGTAAAGGCACTGGTTGAGCTGCATGGCGTCGATATCGCCGTTGCCTCTGCGATTCTGGCCGCCATCTATCCTGAGCGCTATACGGCCCTAGACTACCGCGCTCTGGAAGCCTTAGGCCATGCTCCGCATGACATCAGATTTTATGAGGAGTATTTGGCCTTTTGCAATCGCCTGGCCGAAAGCAATATCGTCAAGCCGCAAAGCGGCCTGCCCGCTCCCACGCCGCTGCGCACGCTGGACCGTGCGCTATCGGAGTGGTCTCGCAGTCGCGGCGAATAGGGCGGCGGCGTTGCCTGGTCCCTGCATTTACAATCACGTTCGTGAGCAACTCTTTTGAAATCGGCCCCGTGCAAGTCGGCGCTGGCCGGTTTTTCCTCGTCGCCGGTCCCTGCGTTATCGAGTCCGAGGCGCACGCGCGCAAGATGGCCGCCGCAATACAGCGAGTAACAAGCGATTTAAGGGTTCCTTTCATCTTTAAAGCTAGCTACGACAAGGCCAATCGCACCAGCATCAGGAGTTTTCGCGGGCCCGGACTCAGCGAGGGGGTGCGAATTCTCCGGAGCATCGCCGAGAACACTGGCCTGCCTGTCCTCACTGACGTGCATGAGCCAGGCCATTGCGAAATCGTCGCCGAAGCCGTGGATGTTCTTCAGATTCCGGCCTTCCTCTGCCGCCAGACCGATCTCCTGGTCGCGGCCGGCAAGACGGGCCGCGCAATCAACATCAAAAAGGGCCAGTTTGTCGCGCCTCGGGACATGAGCCACGGAGTCGAAAAGGTGCACTCGACAGGCAACGAGCGCGTCTTCCTCACGGAGCGCGGCTCAACCTTCGGTTACAACGACCTGGTGGTCGATTTTCGTTCCCTCGCGATCATGCGAAAGATCGCTCCCGTGGTCTTCGACGCCACCCACTCCGTGCAGCAGCCCTCAGCGGCCAATGGCATCAGCGGCGGCCAACCGGAGTTCATTCCAGTTATGGCTCGGGCCGCCGTTGCCGCAGGCATAGACGGCCTCTTTCTCGAAGTTCATGACGACCCGCCCAACGCCATGTCCGACGGTGCCAACGCCCTCGACCTCAAACTGCTTAAGCCTCTTCTTGAAACGCTGCTCGCCATCCACGCTGCTGCAGGCTAACCAGAGCACACTTCCCGAAATTTCAGAAAAACTCTCCCTGCCGGATCAAATCGGCAGGGAAAATGAGGGGCTCGTACATGGAGCTGAAACAACGGTCGGAGCGGGAATAGCCGAATGGCGTTGCCCGCTGTGCAATAGCAAATGAAACTAATGAGATGAACACGTATCTCTCAAACAGCCGTCTTTCGCTAAGCAGCTCAAGCTAATACTCTTTCCAACTTCAAGCCCGCCGCAGGGCTGTATGGCCTGTTGAAGGCTTCTGGATGTTGCTTCCTCAACGCGTCCAGATTGACGGGTTCCACGTCCAGCAGGAATCCTCCTGAAACCATGCCGGCGCAGTTTTTCGAGGTTCTCATGCGCGGGCATATAGTATTGATGGCTCCGCCGCGGTCCAGCTCCCCGACTGCGATGGGATCGAACCGGGCCCCATGGTCAACGTAGAGAACGCCCGGCATCAATCGCTCCGTTACATAGGCGCCTAACAGAACCGAACCTCGTTCGTTAAATACCCTTACCACATCGCCGTGTTTGATCTTCTTCTTTTCCGCGTCTTTGGGATTGATCCACATGGTCTGGTAGGCGTACCCGTCCGGACCTACGATTTTGCAGGTCTCTATCTCCCGCAGCCACTGCATGTCATCGTGCTGCGAGTGCACGCGCCATCGCGGATGGTTGGTCAAACACAGGAACGGATACTTCCTGGCCCGCTCGCCTGAGATCCTCTCATCGTGCGACCAGCCGGGGCCTCCCTCTACCCAGTGCGGCACTGGCGGCCTTTCCTGGTCGTCAGGAAAATGCTCAGCAAGCCTCTGGGAATAGAACTCCAGTTTTCCGGTCGGAGTCGAAAGGGGATATTTGTCTGGGCTATCGGCGAAATTTCGCAGGCCTATCTCATTGTTCTCCCAGTCCGGATCGTTGGGAATAACATAATGCTCCTTCTCTTGGAACTCT
>Ga0335085_10018437_pt1 | contig 10029 bp, 9 predicted proteins | sample Lox_Sample_45_FD_206712 | JGI IMG/M metagenome (GOLD analysis project Ga0335085, IMG submission 206712) | Soil microbial communities from Loxahatchee National Wildlife Refuge, Florida, United States - Lox_Sample_4.5 | ecosystem: Environmental > Terrestrial > Soil > Wetlands | place: USA: Florida... | reverse complement strand
ACGCGGCGATCGATGAAGGAATGCTCACCCTGCGCATGGACGCCTGGCTCAAGGTGATGAAAGGGATCACGACGACGGAACAAATGATCCGCGAGACGAGCGCCTGACCCCACCTTTCCGCCACTTCCTGAGATGACCGCACCGGCTCCCGCCGCTCCCGCCACCGCTCCCGCCAACCTCAACCTGCGCGTGCTGCTCGAGGAAGTGATCGAGCGCGGCGCGTCGGATCTGCACGTCACGGCCGGAGAGCGTCCCAAGCTGCGCATCGACGGCGACATGACGAGTTCGAACATCGACTACGTGATGCAGCCCAAGGACACGCTGCAGCTCGCGTATTCGGTGCTCACCGAGAACCAGAAAAAGCGGTTCGAGATGGAGGACGAGCTGGACTTTTCGTTCGGCATCGCGAACCTGGCCCGCTTCCGCGGCAACTGCTTCAAGCAGCGCGGGTGCGTGGCGATGGTGATCCGGCAGATCCCCTTCAAGATCAAGACCTTCGAACAGCTGGGCCTGCCGAAGGTGATCGCGGACCTGTCCGACAAGCCGCGCGGTCTGATCCTCGTGACCGGCCCCACCGGATCGGGCAAATCGACCACCCTGGCCGCGATGCTCGACAAGATCAATCGCGAGCTGAAGGGCCACATGATCACGATCGAAGATCCGATCGAGTTCATCCATAAGCACCAGGGGTGCATCGTCAACCAGCGCGAGGTGGGCACCGACACCAAGAGTTTCCAGGCCGCGCTCAAATACGCGTTGCGTCAGGACCCCGATGTCGTCCTGATCGGTGAGATGCGCGACCTGGAGACGATCCAGGCCGGACTGACCATTGCCGAAACGGGACACCTGGCGTTCGCCACGCTGCACACCAACTCCGCGGCGGAGGCCATCAACCGGATCATCGACGTCTTCCCGAGCCATCAGCAAAGCCAGGTTCGGGCGCAGTTGGCGTTTTGTCTGGAAGGAATCGTGACCCAGACGCTGCTCCCCAAGATCGGCGGCAAGGGGCGATGCATGGCGGCGGAAATCCTCGTGGTCACGCCCGCGATCCGGGCGTTGATCCGCGACGACAAGATCCACCAGGTCTATTCGATGATGCAGTCGGGGAAGAAGTTCGGCATGGCCACCATGAACGACTCGCTGTACAACCTCTATGTGACCAAGCAGGTGGCGTTGGAGGAAGTGTTACGGGCGTCACATGATCCGTCGGAGTTGATGCGTATGATTGGGATCGAGCCACCGGGGTCGGATGGCGCCAAGACGCCGGCACCCGTCGGCGCGAGGAGATAGCCGGAGCGAGAGTCGCTTATGCCCACGTTTACGTATACCGCGCGGACGCTCAACGGGGAGCTGAAGCAGGCCACGCTGGACGCCGCCACCAAGGACGACGTTCTGGCGCAACTGAAGAAGCAGCGTCTCAACGTCGTGAAGATCGACGAGGGGCCGGCGGAGAAAAAGAAGAGCGGCGGGCGCATCAAGATGCGGGACGTCGTGATCCTCACCCGACAGTTCTCGACGATGATCAACTCCGGCCTGCCGCTGGTCCAGGCGCTGGACATCCTGTCGACCCAGAGCGAAAACCCGGCGCTCAAGGACACCTGTCGCCAGGTGGTCTACGACGTCGAGTCGGGCAACACCCTGGCGGACGCGCTGCACAAGCACCCCAAGGCGTTCAACGATCTCTACGTGAACATGGTCGCGGCCGGCGAGGCGGGCGGTATCCTCGACACGATCCTGATGCGCCTGGCCGTGTTCATGGAGAAGAACGACGCCCTGGTGCGCAAGGTGAAGGGCGCGATGATCTACCCGGGGGTCATCATGTCGGTGGCCGCGATCGCGATCAGCGTGCTGCTCATCTTCGTGATCCCGACGTTCCAGTCGATGTTCGCCGACGCGCACGTCGCGCTCCCGCTGGCGACGCGCGTGGTGATCGCGATGTCCGCCCTCCTCAAGGGGTATTGGTGGATGATCATCGGCGCCATCATCGTCGGCGGCTTTGTCTTCCGCCGGTACGCGGCAACGCCCAACGGCCGTCTCACCATCGACCGGCTCCTGCTGCGCATGCCCGTGCTGGGCGACGTGCTGCGCAAGTCGGCCGTGTCGCGCTTCACGCGCACCCTCGGGACGCTGGTGTCCTCCGGCGTGTCGATTCTCGACGGGCTCGAAATCACGGCCAAGACGTCGGGCAACCGCGTGATCCAGGACGCGATCATGGAGTCGCGCGCGTCGATCGCGGGCGGCGACACGATCGCCGCGCCCCTCAAGAAGTCCCAGGTGTTTCCCCCGATGGTGATCTCGATGATCTCCGTCGGCGAGCAGACGGGCGGGCTGGACGAGATGCTGACGAAGATCGCGGACTTCTACGACGAGGAAGTCGACGCCGCCGTGAGCGGACTCCTGTCGCTCATGGAGCCCGTCATGATCGTGTTTCTCGGCGTGGTGGTCGGCGGCATGGTTGTCGCCATGTACCTGCCGATCTTCGACATGGTGAACGCGGTCAGCGGCTAGCCCGATCGCGGCCGCGCCGCGCCGTCAGTGGGTCAGCGCGTACATGATGTAGTCCACGCCCAGCTTGTAGGCGTCGTTCGCCGATTCCACCGGGTAGAAGCCCTGGGAGGTGAACTCCCAGTAGTCCGAGACGTCCGTGTTGAAGTTGATCATCATGTACATGCGCTTCTTCGGATCGTTGTCCTGGAACACGCCGTAGAACTCCGGAATGTTCCGGACATCGTACGCTTGCGGGATGTCGTCCAACGATTTCGTGATGTCGAAGAACGAGTGAAAGATCGGGTAGGTGTTGTCGAGGCGGATCGGGTGCAGGGCCGGGAACACCTGCTTGAGATCCGCCTGGAGCGTGACCCAGCCGTTCTTGCCGCGGCCGAAATCGTCGCGCGAATCGTCGATGATGAGGAATCCGCCCTTGAGCAGATACTTGCGGAGGGCCATCGTCTCCCGGTTCGTGATTTCCCAATACCCCGACTCCGTCATATACGCGACGGGGAACTTGAACAGCTCCGGATCGTCCATCGCGATGGCGTTCGTCTGGGGGATGTGCGGATGAAAGATGCTGACCTGCTCCATGATGCGGAGCAGATTGACCTCGGCCCGCTCCGGGAACGCCTCCCAGTACCCGTGCGACCACGACGGCTCGCCGCGGTAGTAGCAATTCCCCGTGCCCTCGCTGTAGATCAGGCGGGTGAACGTGAAGCGGCCGTCGTAGGGGATGTTCTTGACGACCGGGTCGTTATAGCACGACCCGCCGAGTTGGCCGCCGCCGAAAAATCCGCGCTGCGCGTGGGCGGTGGCGGCGCACAGCGTGAACGCCGCGAGAACCCACGCGGGCGCCAGTACGTGCTCGGATCGCAATCGCGACTTCGTCATTGTCCCACTCTCCTGTCGCGGCCGGCGGGATTCGCGGACCTTCTCCAGTATAGCACGGGGCGCGCCCCCCGTGCATGTCCCGGGTCCCTCGGGGCCGGCGCGCCGTCAGTGCGTGAGCGCGTACATCAGGTAGTCCACGCCGAGCTTGTACGCGTCGTTGGCCTGTCCGACGGGATAGAACCCGTTGGCTGAAAACTCCCAGAAGTCGGAGATGTCGGTATTGAAGTTGATCATCATGTACATCCGCTTCTTGGGATCGTTGTCCTGGAAGACGCCGTAAAACTCCGGCGGCACGAGATCGTAGCCTTGCGGCACACACGCCAGCGGCTTGTCGAAGTCGAAAAAGGAGTGGAAGATCGGATGCGTGTTGTCGAGCTTGACCGGATGGAGCGCGGGAAACAGTCGGGTGACGTCGTTGGTCAACGTCGCCCAGCCGTTTTTGCCGCGGTTGTAGTCGGCGCGCGAGTCGTCGATGATGAGAAATCCGCCCTTGAGCAGATACTTGCGAAGGGCGAGGGTCTCCCGGTTCGTGATCTCCCAATATCCGGCTTCGGTCATGTACGCCACCGGATACTTGAACAGCTCGGGATCGTCCATCGCGATGGCGTTGGTCTGGAGCACGTGCGGATGGAAAATGCTCACCTCCCGCATGATCTCCATCAGATTGATCTCCGCTTCCTCCGGGTAGTTCTCCCAGTAGCCGTGGGCCCAGGAAGGTTCGCGCTGGTAGTAGTAGCCGCCGGGGCCCGGGACGTACGTGAGACGGACGAACGTGAAGCGTCCGTCGTAGGGGATGTTCCTGATGACGGGTTCGCCCCCGCCGTAGGCGCGGCCGTTGCGATTGACCGCGCCGCAGTCGGCGGTCTGGCCCGCGGGACTGCCGCGCCCCCGGCCTCGTTGGGCCTGCGCGGCGGCCGCCCAGCAGGTGGCGGCGCCGAGCAGGAGGCCCCGGACCAGCAGGCGCCGGTTCGCCAATCGGACGCGCGTCGTCGACATCTCCATCCGTGCGGGGTCTCCAGGGTGTGGTCCGTAGTATAGCAGCGCGCACGGAGCGCCGACTACTCGAAACCCCTGTGCCGGCCGTGGGCTCGGGCAAACGCCGCCCACTCGCGCGTCGTCTGGCGGGCGCGTCGCTCGGCGAACCGCGAGAGTTCGGCGGTCCAGCGCGGATCGCTTGCCCAGTCGTGCCACCGTTCGACGGTGGCGGCGCGCCAGCGACCGGCCGTCCGGAGGTGCATCCACGCGGTCACCCGGGCCATGGTTTCGACCGCCCGCCGCAGGCGTTTGGGATGGGCCGCCAACGCGTCGAGCGACAACCGGTCTTCGGACGGTTGCAACGAGCGCACGATAAACCCGCGACCGTCGCAGTCGATGGGCAGAAGGAGCGACGGGGTGACCGCTTGCGCCGCGCGTTGCACGGTCGTGACGCGATGCGCGTCGGACTCCCAGCGCCGGTTCGGGATTCCGAGGCGTTTCGCGGCCGCCGCGACGACCGAGGGTCGCGCCTCCTTGAGGTCGAGCAGCCGCGGCGGCCCACGATCCGGCCCGTGGACGAGAACGGCGTAGCGAGCGACGCCGAGGCTCCCCGTTCCGGCCACCCGTCGCGCGACATCGAGGACGCGGAAGAAGTCGGGTCGCTCGACGCGCACGGCAAAGGCGCCAAGGTCGCGTTCCACGATCTGGCGATCCACGTCGCTCGCCGGCAGGTAGCGCCGACCGTCGGTCTTGAACCGCCGGCAGCGGCCGTCCACCGTGCGCGATTCCACCAGCTCCTGCCGCGACCGCGACTTCACCAGCTTGAGCAAGTGTCGGATGGCGCCGCGCGCGGTCGATCGCTCGACCCAGAACGGCTTTCCGCGCACGAGCGCCTGCGTGTACGCGGCGGCGTAGTCCGCGGCCAGCGTGCGGACCACGCCGCGGCCCAGCCCCAGCTGATCGGCGGCGAGGTGGAGACTCGTGAGAAAGCGGGCGAGATCGATGGTGACCGGCGCGAGCGCGGCCTCGTCGAAATCGTTCACGTCGAAGTACACGAGCCGGTTCTCGCCGTGAAACGTGCCGAAGTTCTCGAGGTGGAGGTCGCCGCAGACCCAGCCGTTCGGAGCCGCGGCGAGATCGCCCGCGACGATCGCGTCCGACCAGGCGTCCGCGAAGAGATGGGCCGTGCCGCGCAGGAACACGAACGGATCGCGGCACATCGCCGCGTATTTGAGCGCGCGGCGCTCCGGTTCGCGGTCGGCGTTGAAGGCGAGCACGCGTTCGACCGTGTCGCCGCGCGGCGCGCGACGGGCGGCGCTCACGACTCGACCCGGACCCGTGGATCGAGCACCGCGTACAGCATGTCGACCACGATGTTGGCCACGACGACGAACGCCGACGCCAGGATCACGATGCCGATGATGAGCGGCAGATCCTCCGTCGTGATCGCGAGCACGGCTTCACGCCCCAGGCCGGGCAGTCCAAACACCTGTTCCGTCACGATCGCGCCCCCGAGGAGGGTGCCGAGGTCGATGCCGAACTGCGTGAGCGCCGGCGTCAGCGCGCTCCGGAGCGCGTGCCGGTACGTGACGCGCCGTTCGGACAATCCTTTCGAGCGGGCCGTCTTGATGTAATCCTCTCCGAGTACGTCGAGCATCGATCCGCGGACGAGCCGGGAATACGTCGCGGCGGTGACGAGCGCGATCGTGAGCCAGGGGAGGATGAGATGCCGGGCCCATTCCCCGACGCTCGCGCTGAGCGGGACATAGCCGCTGGGGGGAAAGAAGCGAATGCCCGCCATGTAGAGCCGGAAGAAGAGAAACAGGAGGAACAGCTCGCCCAGCAGGAACGTGGGCATCGAGTAGAAAAAGAGCGACAGCCCGGTCGTCACGCGATCGAGGGCGGACCGCGGCCGCTTCGCGGCGAGCACGCCGGCGCCGACGCCGATGACGAGCCAGAGCACCGCCCCGCCCAGCGCGAGCGACGCCGTCACCGGCAGATCGCGCCGGATGATCGCGCCGATCGACTCCGAGTTCACGAATGAGTACCCGAGGTCCCCGTGCGCCAGCCGGAGGAGAAACCGGCCGTACTGCACGGGCACCGGGAGGTCGAGCCCGAGGCGATGTCTGACCAACGCGACCGTTTCGGCCGTCGCCTGCCGCCCCGCGATGAGCCGCGCCACGTTGTGGGGCGCGACGAAATACATGAGGAACACGGCCGTCGCGACGACCCAGAGGACGAGGAGGGCAAAACCGATGCGCCGCGCGAGAAAGCGAATCATGCGCCGGCGTCCGGGTGGGCCGCGAAGGTCTGATCGTGCCGCGGATCGAACGCGTCGCGAACGCTGTCGCCGAGCAGATTGAAGGCCAGCGTGGTGAGGAGGAGCGCGGCGCCGGGAAAAACGACGAACCACCAGGCGACTTTGTAGTACGCCATGGACTCCGAGAGCATGTTGCCCCAGGTCGGGGTCGGCGGGACGACGCCGAGTCCGAGGAAGGACAGCGTGGCTTCGAAGGTGATGGCCGCGGGGATGAGCAACGTCGTGTAGACGATGACGGCGGCCAGCACGTTGGGGAGAATCTCGATGAACATGATGTGGGCGTCGCCGGCCCCCAGGGATCGCGCGGCCTCGACGTACTCCTTTTGCGTGATCGAGAGCGCCTGGCCGCGCACGACCCGGCCCACGGAGGCCCAACTGAAGAACGCGATCACGGCGATCGAAATGCCGAGGCTGGGCCCGACGACCGAGACGAGCGCGATGGCGAACACGAGGTACGGCAGCGACAGCACGACGTCCATGAGACGGGAAAGGGCCGTGTCGGTGTGGCCGCCAAAATAACCCGAGGCGAGCCCGATGACGACGCCCACCATGACCGCCAGCACCGAAGCGACGACGCCCGCCAGCAGGGAAATGCGCGTGCCGTAGACGACGCGGATGAACACGTCGCGGCCGAGGTCGTCCGTGCCGAAGAGAAAGGCGCGGCTGGGTCCCACCGGAATGCCCGCGGCCGAGAGGCCGGTCTCGCGGAATTGCGCGTCGGGCGTATGGCCCACGATCTGCGCGATGAGGGGAGCGCCGAGCGCGACGAGGACGATCACCGCGACGACGACGGCCGACACGACCGCGGTGCGATCATGCCGGAGGCGCTCGAAGACGAGCGCCCATGGCGTGCGGCCCTGGATCGCGCGCGGCGGATTCGACCCGGACTCGGTCCTCACGGGGACGGACTCGGCGACCGGAGGCACGGTCATGGTGCCGCTCCCGCGGCGGTCGCCAGAATCTCGCCGTCCGCGACCGGAAAGTGGCACGCCGCGCGATGGTCCGGCGCGTCGGCGAGGTGAGGGACGAGGGCCGGATCCTGTGCGGCGCAAATGGCCTGCGCTTTGGGGCACCGCGGGTGAAAGCGACACCCCGTGGGCGGATCCAGCGGGGACGGGGGATCGCCGCTGAGGATGATCCGCTGCTGCGCGTCGGCGACGTCGGGATCGGGAACCGGGACCGCGGACAACAACGCCACCGTGTACGGGTGGCGGGGATGCTGGTAGAGGTCGTGCGCCGGTGCGATCTCGACGATCTTGCCCAGGTACATCACGGCGACGCGATCGCTGGTATGGCGCACGACCGAGAGATCGTGCGAGATGAAGAGGTACGTGAGCCCGAGGTCGCGCTGGAGGTCGGCGAGGAGATTGAGCACTTGCGCACGGATCGACACGTCGAGCGCGGACACGGGTTCGTCGCACACCACGAGGTCCGGGCGGAGGGCGATGGCGCGCGCGATCCCGATACGCTGGCGCTGGCCGCCCGAAAACTCGGACGGGAACCGGTTGTAGTGCTCGGGGTTGAGCCCGACGACGGCCATGAGGTCCTGCACGCGCCGCTTGCGATCCTCGCCCTCGGCGACGCCATGAATGGCGAACGGGTCTCCGATGATGGAGCCAACGCGGCGCCTCGGGTTGAGCGAGCCATAGGGATCCTGAAAGATCATCTGCATGCGCCGCCGGAACGGGCGGAGCTCGGCGCGCGAGAACCGGGAGACATCGACGCCGTCGAAGATCACGCGGCCCGAGGTCAGCTCGTAGAGCCGCGTGATGCAGCGGGCGAGCGTGGACTTGCCGCAGCCGGTCTCGCCGACCAGGCCGAGCGTTTCGCCGCGCCGGATCTCGACCGTGACGCCGTCGACCGCGTGGACGGTTTCCGCCCGGCGGCGGAACAGCGCGCTCGATTTGACGGGGAAGTGTTTGACGACGTGCTCGATCCGGACGAGCACGTCGCCGGCGCGCCCCCCAGGCGGGGCGGCGAGCGATGCCGGCACGGTCGCGCCGGTCACGCGCCGCGCTCCGGCGGGAGCCAACACGCCGACGTGTGCGCGGGGTCGCCCTGCACGGAGACGAGCGGGGGCGCCTTGGCGCAGACGTCCATCGCGTAATCGCAGCGCGGGCTGAACGGGCACCCGGACGGCGGCGCGATCATGCTGGGCGGCTGGCCGCGGATGGGCGTCAGGCGGTCGTCCACGGTGTCGACCCGCGGCAGCGACGCGAGGAGTCCCTCGGTGTAGGGATGGTGCGGATGATAGTACAGCGGCCGGCGCGGCGCCTCCTCCATGACTCGGCCCGCGTACAAGACGATAATCTCATCAGCCATTCCCGCGACCACGCCGAGGTCGTGGGTGATCATGATGATGGCCATGCCGAACTCGGATTGGAGGCGCTGGAGCAGTTCGATGATCTGGGCCTGGACCGTGACGTCGAGCGCGGTGGTCGGCTCGTCCGCGATGAGCAGGCGGGGGTGGAGCGCGACCGCCATCGCGATCATCGCGCGCTGGAGCATGCCCCCCGAGAACTGATGGGGGTAGTCGTCGACCCGCCGGTCGGCGCGGGGAATCCCGACCAGGCGCAGCAGGTCGATGGCGCGCGCGCGGGCCGCGCGCTTGTCGACCGGGTCGTGCGCCCGGATCATTTCCTCGATCTGCCAGCCGACCCGGTAATGGGGGTGCAGGCTGGACAGCGGATTCTGAAAGATCATGGCGATCTGCGCGCCGCGGATGGCGCGGAGTTCAGCAGCCGCGAGGGTCAGGAGATCGCGTCCGTCGAACCGGGCGCGCCCCGACACGCGCGCGCCCGCGGTGAGGCCGACGATCGTTTGCGTCGACACGCTCTTGCCCGAGCCCGATTCTCCGACGATGGCCAGCGTGCGGCCGCGCGCCACGCCGAACGAGATGCCTCGGACCGCTTCGACGAGGCCATCGGGTGTCGGAAAGGAGACGACCAGGTCGGTGACGTCGAGCAGGCGGCCGCCCGCGGCGGTGTGCAGATCGGCACGCGCTGCTCCACTGGATGTCGCCGCGGTCATCGTCAGGGCGTGCCGCCCGGCGACGAGGCGCCCGCGAGCCACACCATGGTCATGTCGCAGTTGAACGAGATGACTGAAAAGACGCAGCCGTTGAGGCGGGCCGAGTGGTAGATGACGATTTTGGATTGGGTGACGGGGACGACGGCGGCGTCCTGCATGACCTGGGCGGCCGCGGCGCGCCAGAACGGCTCAGCGGCAGCGGGTGTGGCCGCGCCCAACGCTCTGTCGACGAGCTGATTGACCGCGGCGCTGTTGTAGTCGCCATAGTCCGCGGAGTTGGGTCCGTAGGTGCGGCCGTCGTAGAGCGCCTGCAGGAAGCTGCG
>Ga0335085_10018435_pt1 | contig 10030 bp, 6 predicted proteins | sample Lox_Sample_45_FD_206712 | JGI IMG/M metagenome (GOLD analysis project Ga0335085, IMG submission 206712) | Soil microbial communities from Loxahatchee National Wildlife Refuge, Florida, United States - Lox_Sample_4.5 | ecosystem: Environmental > Terrestrial > Soil > Wetlands | place: USA: Florida... | reverse complement strand
GAGCTCGGCGCGCGGCGCGCGTCACGATCCCCTCACCCCGACCCTCTCCCTCCGGGAGAGGGTCGGGGTGAGGGGATCCCAACCTCTTGGGTCCTGCGCCGAAACGACGCCGTGCACTCGTCAGTCGAGCGTGGGATCGGGGCCATAGAGTCGGGTTCACGACAGGTGCCCCATCTTGCCGCTCTGGTAGTCCAGCATCGCCTGGCGGATCTCACCGGCCGAGTTCATCACGAATGGCCCGCTCCCGACGATCGGTTCATCGATCGGTGTGCCGCTGAGCAGAAGCGCCCGCACTCCCTGCGCGTTGTCGATGCTGATGCGTGTCCGGGCGCGATCGAACAATCCGACCTCCGCCGTCCCGATGGGCTCGGAGCCGTTGACGCGCGCCGTGCCCCGCAGGACCACGAGCGCCGTCGTCCAACCCTCGGGCACTTGGAGGTGCGTCGACTCCTCGGTGTCGAGCCGGAGGTCCCAGACGTGCATGGGGGTGAACGTCCGGGCCGGTCCCTTGGCATCGGAAAACTCGCCCGCGATCACACGGAGCGTGCCGGCCCCATCGGGGAGACTCACGGCGGGGATCTGCTTGTCCAGGATGCTCTGATAGCCCGGCGGCGCCTTCTTGTCCTTGGCGGGCAGGTTGACCCACAACTGCACCATCTCGAACATGCCGCCACGCCGCGCGAAGTCGCGACCGTGGAATTCCTCGTGCACCAGACCCGAGGCGGCCGTCATCCATTGCATATCGCCCGGGCCGATCTTGCCGCCCCCTCCGAAGGAGTCGCGATGCTCCACTTCGCCCGCGTACACGATGGTCACCGTCTCGAAGCCGCGATGCGGATGCTCGCCGACTCCGAGACGCTCGGCGGTCGGCGGAAACTCCATCGGGCCGGCGTAGTCGAGAAGCAGGAACGGACTGAGGACCGGACCGAGATTCGGATAGGCGAAGAGCGTGCGGACTGGAAAGCCGTTGCCGACCCAGTGACGGTCCACGCTGCGTTGAATGCAGCGCAGCTTCTTGATGTCCTTGTCGTCCCTTGCTGCCACCATGGTGCGCTCCTTTCTCGGCTCGCGCGGGAGAGCCGCGGTTCAGGCTAGACCAATCTGTTATCCTTGACGAATTCCCCCCGGGGGCGCGATGATCTTGGCATGAATCGACTCACCGTCCTTCCCCTCCTCGTGTTCCTGGCGACTCCCGCCCGTGCCACCATCTGCACGGCCAACATCGGCTCGCCAGCGATGGGATGCAAGATCACGCCACCCAAGAAACTCCACGTGCAGATCGTGCGTGACGGCTACGGAGTGCCCCATATCAAGGCCAAGACCCTCTACGACGTCGGCTACGGAATGGGGCAGGCCCAAGCCGAGGACCGGCTCTTCCAGATGGACTTCGTGCGCAAGTCGGCGACCGGCAACTTGGCCGAGGTTGCCGGCCCGGGCACGCTCGGCGACGACGAGGACACGCGCCGGCAGTTCTACTCCGAGGAGGAGCGACAGTACCTCTTCACCACCCTCTCCTGCGACGTCCAGGCGCAGGTCCAGGGCTTCGTCGACGGAATCAACGCCCACGTCGATGCCATCTTCTCCGACCCAACGCATGCCGGCATCCCACACGAGTTCTACTTCCTGCCGCTCGTGATCAAGGCTCAGGGGAACGGTCAGATCCCGAGCGGCGTGCGGTACTCGATCGTCACCGTCGACGGCACGGACGTCTACCGCCCCGACGCCTGGCGGGTGACCGACGTCGTTGCGGTGGGTGCCCTCCTCGCGGGTCGGTTCGGTAGCGGCGGCGGGCGTCAGCTCCGCCAGGCGGCATTGCTCAACTACCTGACGACCTTCTTCACGAACACCGGCCCGCCGGCCGGCAGGACCCCGGCGCAGGCCGCGAGCGACGTCTTCGACGACGTGCGCTGGCTGAACGACCCGAAGGCGCCGACGACCATCCCGAAGATCGGCGCCATCAACCGCGTCATCGGCGGCCACACCCCGGTGCCGCTGGCCGCCGCGGCCCCGGCGCCCTTTACGATGCCGGCGCTCCTGGCGGAGCCGCTGCGGCTTCTCTTCTCGCCGGCGCTGGCGGCCGTCACGCCAGACGACCCCCGCGTGCGCCAGCGCGACTTCGTGCGCGATCTCGCGCCATCGACGATCCTCCGCGGCCTGCGCGCCGCTGAGCGGCTCGAGCGCGAGGCGAAGGAGCTCAACCGCCGCTTCGGCGTGTTCGTGCATTCGGGAAGCAACGCCTGGGTGGTGACGCCGTCGCGTAGCGCGAGCGGTCACGCGCTCCTCTGGGGCGGGCCGCAGGAAGGCTTCGACAATCCCAACATCGACTGGGAGGGCTACATCGTTTCGCCGCGCATGAAGGCGGGTGGCATGATGATCGCCGGGGTTCCGGGCGTCCTGATCGGCCAGACCCGGAGGTTCGCGTTCACGACGACCTCGGGTGAGATCGACAACTCGACGCTCTATGTCGAGACGCTCCAGGCGCCGGCCGCCCCCGAGCCACAGACCGAGGACGCGCAGTACAGCTTCCTCCTCGACGGGAACTACCTGCCGATGGATCGCCGCACCGAGGTCCTCCACTACGCGGGCGAGGATTCGACCAAGCCGCCCGCCTACGCGCCGGGTGGCCCAGCCCTGAACGACGGCCCGCTGCTCTTCAACGTCTTCCGCGTGAACGACTGCGACGCGACGCACTTCCACGGCTACGTGCTCGAGTTCGACCTGACCGCCTCGCCGCCGCGGGCGTTCACCTACAAGACGGCATACTGGAAGAACGAGACGTCGACGGTGCAGGGGTTCCTCGAGTACGGCCTCGACCGCAACTTCGACCAGTTCTTCGCCTCGGTCAACAAGGTGGTCTCGCTGCACAATTTCTTCTATGCCGACCGGCGCGGGAACATTGCGTACTGGAGTGCCGGCTCGCGCCCCGTCTTCCCGGTGGGCTTCGACGACCGGCTTCCCGCCGACGGCACGGGCAGCCAGGAATGGGGCACCTATCCCGGGGGTGCGCACTACGTGCCCTTCAGCCAATCGCTCCTCTCCGTCAACCCGACTCAGGGCTATCTGGTCAACTGGAATACCAAACCGGCGGACGAGCCCTACATCCAGGAGGGTAACAGTCACGACGAGCACTGGGGGGAGATCTACCGCTCCGATCGCATCGCCTTCCTGTTGGCGCACAACCCACAGGTGAGCTTCAAGGACCTCGAGGAGGTCGAGCGCGACGTCGGCAGCATGGACAACAGCACGGACACGGTGCGGGCCGCGGCACCGTTCCTCATTCCCGCGATCCAGAGCGCCTACGCCAACCTGCAGGCGGCGAACGACCCCCTCGTGGATCCCGGGACCTACCCCACGCTCGGTACGGCCGTGACCGTGCTCGGAGATTGGCTAGCGTACCTGAACGACGTATCTCAGATCTACCCCGACGGGCACTACAGCCCGACCTACGAGCCGTCGCGCGGCCAGGCGGGCATGTCGATCCTCTTCCAGTGGTGGTACGCCTTCAAGAAGAACCTCTGGGGCGGCGGCATGAACCCCGGGGAGGCGTTCGTCGGGACCGTCAACTTCAGCGACACCGCGATCGACGGCAACGACTACCTCGACGAGACCACCTACAACATGTTCCTCCACGTCCTCGAGCCGCTCACCTCGGGCGTGCCGCAACGATTCACCGGCGACTACTTCGGCGGCCACCGTGACGAGATCATCGTCGAGAGCCTGAACGACGCCATCGCGCTTCTCGCGGGCACCGGCCCGCTGCCGCGTCTAGGCTACGGCCAGTGCTCCGGCGGCGGAGTCAACACGCCGGGCTTCAGCGACCCCGATCCCAATCACTGGGGCTGGCAGCCCCCGCAGAATCTCGACTTCGACTGCCTCGACGACTTCGCCGACCCGCTGCTGGCGCTCGGCACACAGCCGACGACCTTCGGCAAGGCGCCGGAGGAGAATCGCAGCACCTACATGCAGGCCCTCGATCTCGGCAAGCCGATCGTCGGCGAGAACGTCATCCCGCCGGGCCAGTCCGGCTTCATCCACCACCTGGGGCCCTTCCAGGGCCAGGCCGACGCCCACATGGGCGACCAGGCGGACCTGTTCCGCACGTACACGTACAAGCCGATGAAACTGCAGTGATCGGACGGGATGGCGCTCGTCGCGCCGGGCTGATGGCATGAGCGGGTGTTTCAGTGCTCAACGAGTTGTCGTCACCACGGCAGGCACCAGTGACTCGTCCCCTTCGGCTGGGGTAACCGCGGGAACGGCACGAGGTACCACGTATCCGTGCAACATAAGTAGCAACGCAGTCCCCAGCCGAACGGGCCGAGAGTTGGGACGCAAATCCTCTCGCAGTTTTCAATAACAAGATTCGTCGCCATCCGGCTCATCGCGTCCGGCTTGAGGAATTGCGCGATCGGGATCGGCTTGAACGCTCGACGCTTTCGATTGACGAGTTTGCGCGCCGCTTGCCGCAGCAAACGGCGAGTAGGTTGTTCATTGCGCGTGGATTTCTTGCATCGCTCAATCTCTAGTCCGATGACCTGGCCCCCCTTGATGCGCGCTCGCAAAAGCTTCGAACAGCAATCGCCCTGGAGCCTGCCGATGATGAGCCGGTGCGAGCCCCGCTGAAGCGCGACGCGATCGATCGTCTTGCCGAGATCGAAAATTTCAATCTTCGGCGCGTCAATCCGTACCGGGACTGACAACGATATCTTGGTTGAGCGGTTTGCATTGGAGGTTGCCATTGGAACGCTCTTCTATTCGATGTTCACGTGGTGAACAAGATGTCGCCCGGCACCGAGTTCGACGCGCGCGCCTTCGTTCCGGTCATGCCGCTTTCCGCGCCCTCGCGGGCCGGAGCAGCGCCGATCCCATCGAGCGGAGCGATGCCTCCGAGAACTTCTCCGCGTCTTCACGGACCGAACTGCGCGCCGGAGCGATGGATGGACGCGCACGCCCCACTGCGGCTGCAGCACCGCGCGGCGTGAGCCGCAGCGCTGTTGCTTGATTCCCCGCGGGCGTGTTCCAATACTGCGACGTTTCCCGGGCCGAGGTGTGCGTGCGCACTAGTAGCCGACTCAGTTGGAAGGGAGCCAAAGACTCTGCGTGCAGCCGATGCGTGCTGGGTGTCCTGCGGTGGATCACAGTGCAAAGGCGAAGGGAACTGCGGCCAAGCACCGTGCCACAGACCTGCGCTGGGCCGTCCACGAAGAAAGAGAGCCCCCGTACATCGATGCGGAGCGCCCGAGCGCTCCTAGCGCCGCTTACGGCCTTGTTGCTGCTCGCTGGTTGCGACGGTAACAACCACCTGACCTTCGGACCCACGGCGACCGTGACGCCCTCGCAGACGCCGTCCCCCACCGCAGCGGCAAGCCCGATCGTCTCCACCACCCCGACCGTCACACCGACGGCGACGGTGCCGCCGGTGGCGGACGGTGGGTGGGTCAAGTACGAGGGAAATCCGGTCCTCGGCGGCCAACTCGGAACGGTATTCGATATCTCGGTGCTGAAAGAGGGCGAGACGTATCGGATGTGGTTTTCGTGGCGTCCGAAACAAAGCATCGCGTTGGTCGAGAGCCACGATGGGGTGCATTGGAACGAGCCGCTGATCGTGCTCGGGCCGAACGAGCGCACGGATTGGGAAGCCGACATCAATCGGCCTATCGTGGTGAAGCGGTCCGACGGCTATCACCTTTGGTATACGGGGCAGGCGCGCGGAGGTTCATGGATAGGATACGCTACGAGCGCGGACGGCAGGACGTGGAGTCGGATGAGCGACCAACCCGTACTGTCGCCAGAGGAACCGTGGGAAAAGGTCGCCGTGATGTGCCCGCATGTGATCTGGGACGAGGAGGCGAAGCAATTTCAGATGTGGTACTCCGGCGGCGAGCAGTACGAGCCGGACGCCATCGGCTTCGCCACCAGTCAGGACGGCCTCCACTGGGCGAAGCGCGACGACAATCCCGTCTTCAAGAGCGATCTGGACTCGGAATGGGAGCACTACAAGGTGACGGCTTGTCAGGTGGTGCGGAGCGGCGAGTGGTATCTGATGTTTTATGTCGGGTTCCGCGACGGCGACCACGGGCAGATCGGGCTCGCGCGCTCGCGCGACGGGATCAGCAACTGGCAGCGCCTCCCCGCCAACCCGATCATTCGTCCGGGCGAAAACCAATGGGACGAGGTCGCTTGCTACAAGCCGTTCACGATACTTGATGGCGACCGGTGGCTGCTGTGGTACAACGGCCGCGGCGGCGGTACCGAGCAGATTGGTCTAGCGATCCACGAAGGCGCGGACTTGGGATTTCCATGAACCAGCCGAGTGAGCACGGTGGAGGTTGTGTCAAGCAGTAGCAGCTGATCGGGCGGCCCGGGACTGGCGCCCGCGGCCATCGGAGCCCATGATCAGCGCGGCCGGAGCAGAAGCTCCGCGTTCGCCCAATCGGCATGGTCGCAATCACGCCCATCGTCTTCCGAGGAGACGACGAGCGTGAGATTGCGGGTGCCGTGGACGGATACCGTCAGCGGAAGCGGAGGGGTGCGCGGATCCATCCGACCGCTGTCGTAGAGCAATCGATCGCGCTCGTCGCGGACCTCGAATCGCACGTGGCCGACCGGGCAGCCTTTGACGTGGTCAGAGAGCCCAATGACGGCAGAGAACCACTCGGCGCCCTCGGGGAGCGGGTACGTCGCGCGCGTCCACGCATGCATGCCAATCCCGCGCTCGTACCTGACGTTGCCCATCACGAGCAGGGCGCCGTTCCATTCCCGATCTCTGCGCGGCGGAGCGAGCTCGAAATCCACCGACAGCGGCTCGAGATCGCTCAGTGACATGTGCGTGCCGAGCCATTGCGCCGGGGATGGTGCCGTCTGCAGGAACGTAGCAGCCTCGCGAGCCGGGCAGAGATCGGCGTCGTCGCTGCCATCGCCAGGCTGGCCGCTCGCGGACGCGAACACCCACGCCGGCAACGGCAGCTGGCCGTGACCCAGGCGCCGATAGACGACCCCGATTGGTGAGTCAGCAACCACGACCTCGTAGCTCCGCTCCAGCAGGGAGGCCAAGCGGGCCTCGGGACCCTCTCGGCTCTGCCACATGATTGCCTCGGTCCCATGAGCGATCACGATGAATGTCGGTTTGCGCTCCAAGGTTGCCTCCCAGAGGGCGGTCACCTCCGGGTTCGCGGTGGAACCGTAGATGTTGCGGGTCGGGGGCGGCATGCCGGCGTAGAGATAGATATCGTGCGGCTCGTCGCGGACGAACAAGGTATCGTTCGGCGCGGCCATCTCGGCGATCCGTTGGCCGATGGCCCGAATCTGCGCCTCCCACGGCGTGATGCCGGCGTCATTACCGACCGCGGGGATCACGTGCTTCCACCACGGTCGAATGAAGCACAGGAGCGCGAGCGCGATTCCCATCAACAGCCGGCGTGACAGCCCCGCGGGCCATGGCATGTGGCGCCAGGTGAGGAGACTCTCGAAGACCATGCCGGCCGTGATCGCCAGTGCCGGAAAGATCAGAATGATATAGTGATGCTCGCTGCGCGGACTCGTCACCGCTACGGCGTACGAGAGAGCCAGCCATAGCCACGTGAGCCAGAGCCAGCGAGAGGGGCGCAAGAGGGTGAGGGGCACGAGGAGGGCGAGTGTGACGCTGAAGGGCCAGACGCGTTTGTGCGTCAGCATTTCGTAGAGGAGTGCGTGCGTGGGTCGCCAGAGCGCGCTCGTCCACGTTCCGTTGGCGAACCCCCCGTACACGGCCGCGTCCACAACGACGGCATCGAAGAATGCGCGCGCGGCGTTGTGCAGGGCGAAGTAGAGCACGAAGCCTCCGATGACCGCCCCGGCGCCGCCCACAAGAGCGAGTAGCGCCCACAACCGCTCGCGGACGCGGAGCTGCGACCCCGGCTGGTCCCCGAGAGTGAGGACCTGGACGGCAAGCGCTGGACCGACCAGCGCCGCCGGTTGCTTGCTCATCATGGCCAAGCCGAAAAGCACGCCGCTCGCCCCGGCCCAGACGGGGCCCGTGAACGCGGCGCAGCCGAACGCGGCGGCAACCAACCCGGCGGCGAGGAGCTCTGTGTTCTGCGAAACGATGAACGCGGGGTCGGCGAGTATCAAGGTCATGAAGGCGCAGGCCGCAATCGGCGCGGCGACTCGGCAGCCGGAACGCCGCAGGCCGGCATACATGAGCAATGCCGCGCCGGTGGTGAGCATGACCACCAAACGACGGAAGCCCTCGGGGTCGTGACCCCACAGAGCAAAGCTCGCGCGCAAGGCAAGGTAGATCACCGGCGGCTTGAAGTCGTAGAGATCTCGATACGGGAGCAGTCCCTGCCCCCAGAAGTGAGCAATGGTTGCGTAGATTCGAATGTCGCGTCCGACCCACTCCCGCCACACGGGCGCGGACCAGGCGACGGCGCCCCCGAGGACCAGCAGGGCGGGCGCAAGGAGATCGACGCCGATGGTGAGCCAAAGTCGTCGCGATGGTGCCGTCGTGGAACCGAGCGTCACGAGAGGCACTTGGTCGCTGGAATCGTGCACGGCTCGGCTCTTCGACGGCGCAGTGAGCTCGGCGGTCCCCAACTTGTCATCCTTAGGGAAGCTCCAGTAGCGCGCAGAAGGCCACAAGACGAGTCGGAGACGTCCGTTCCAGACGCAGGCGATCGCAGGTGATCCGGAGCACCGCTAGAGCGGTGGAAGAGTCGGAGAGGTGGCGCGGCAGGCTTCCTCCCGTCCTTTCCCATTGCCGGACTTGGCAACGGGGAAGGGGCACGACTGGGGCACGAGAGGGAGCTGCGCCCCACCGGCGTGAGACAATCGCCTTGCGGCGATCTTGCCGCTGCGAAAATCCGTGCTCACCGCCGCTTCGCCTCTTCCCACAACGCCTCCTTCTCCGCCGCGGTGGTCTCGCCGATGTCGCGCTGCTTCTCCGCGAGACGCGCCTCCATGTAGCGAAAGCGCGCGCCGAAGCGGTCGGCCGCTCTGGTCAGCGCGTCTTCGGCATTGACGCGGAGATGGCGCGCCAGGGAGGAGATGGCGAACAGGAGGTCGCCGATCTCATCCTCAACTGCTGCCGGATCGCTCTCGGCGATGGCCTTCTGCAGCTCATCGAGCTCTTCGCGGACCTTTTCGAGGACACCGCGGGCGTCGTCCCAGTCGAACCCGACGTGAGAAGCCTTCTCGCCGAGACGTTGCGCGCGTAGCAAGGCGGGCATCCCTCTGGGGACACCGGCGAGCGCCGATCGGTCATCGGTGTCCGCGCGTTCTTCGGCCTTGATGCGCGACCAGTTGCGGAGCACGTCGGCGGTGCCGGCGACGGGTGTGTCGGCGAACACGTGCGGATGCCGCCGGATCAGCTTGTCGTTGATCCCCCGCACGACGTCCTCGATGGTGAAGCGGTGTTCTTCGCTGGCCATCTGGGCGTGGAAGACGATCTGCAACAGGAGATCGCCGAGCTCGGCGACCAGCTCGCGGTCGTCGCGGCTGTCGATCGCCTCGACGACCTCGTACGTTTCCTCGACCAGATACGGCTTGATCGAGTCGTGCGTCTGCTCGCGGTCCCACGGACATCCCCCGGGGCCGCGCAGGCGCGCCATGATTCGCACCAGCTCCGCGAACGCTTCGGCGCTGTTCATTGATGCCGACTAGCCCACCCCTGTCCGGCGGTCAATTGTCCTCCGCTGTTCACGGACCGACCGCATCCTTCGCGAAGTGCCCGATCACGGTCTCTCCTACTTTGGAGGGCTGCTCGTTCGGCTCTTGGCCGCCGCAGCCGCCTCCCTGCACGTGATACGCCGTCGGGTCCTGGAGGAGCGCGGCGGCTTGAGAGCGGATCTGGGTACCGATGTTGAACGGCACCTGACCGATGGTCTGGACACCGCTCAGGCGGTTGAGAATGTCGGCCCGGATCTGTCGCATGACGCACGCCTGGTCGACCCGGCGGCCATCGCTGAACTTGTTCTGCGTCCACAGGAGGCGGCGGCCGCTGGGATCCCAGGCGAACTCGGGAACGACCCAGCCATCCTCGCCGGAATGGGTC